>Ga0172373_10001263_pt1 | contig 41179 bp, 38 predicted proteins | sample Lak10m_2_FD_114546 | JGI IMG/M metagenome (GOLD analysis project Ga0172373, IMG submission 114546) | Freshwater microbial communities from Kabuno Bay, South-Kivu, Congo - kab_092012_10m | ecosystem: Environmental > Aquatic > Freshwater > Lake | place: Democratic Republic of the Congo... | reverse complement strand
TCGAGGACTTTCAGCATGGAAGCTCCGGAATAAAGACGGGGGCGCCCCGCAGGACGCCCCCGATAAGGAAAATCAGTTCTTGAAGCCCAGCTTGGCGGCTTCCTTGTAGACCGCCTCGATGATGTCCTTGCCGACGCGGCCTTCCATGTCCTTGTGGACCGGCAGCAGGGCCTTGCGCCAGACAGCCGCCTCGTCGGCGGTGGGGGTATAGAACTCGGTCTTGCCCGAGGCCTTCATCGCCGCCAGGGCGTCGTCGTTGTCCTGCTGGGCGGTGGCGTTGGCGAAGCGGGTCGATTCGTTCATGGCGCCTTCCAGGATAGCGCGGATATCGGCCGGCAGGCCTTCCCAGAACTTCTTGTTCACGATCACCGCATAGCCCAGATAGCCGTGGTTGGTCAGCGTGGCATGCTTCTGCACTTCGTGCATCTTCTGGGTGAACATGTTGCTGGGCGGGTTTTCGGTGCCGTCGACCACGCCGGTCTGCAGCGCCTGATAGACCTCGGAGAAGGCCATCGATTGCGGCAGGGCGTTCAGGGCCCGCATCTCGGCATCCAGCACCTTCGACGACTGGATACGCATCTTCTGGCCCTTCAGATCCTCGGGCTTATGGATCGGCTTGTTGGCGCTCATGATCTTGAAGCCGTTGTCCCAATAGGCCAGCCCCATGATGCCCTTGTTTTCCAGCTTCTTCAGCAGGCCCTGGCCGACCGGCCCTTCGGTGACGGCGCGCAGCACATCCTTCGAGGGGAAGATGTACGGCAGGTCGAACACCTCGAATTCCTTGACGCCCAGCGGGCCGAACTTGGCCAGGCTGGGGGCCAGCATCTGGACGGCGCCCAGCTGCAGGGCCTCCATCTCTTCCTTGTCCTTGTACAGCTGGCTGTTGGGGAAGACGTCGACCTTGACCCGGCCCTTGGTACGGTCCTCGACCAGCTTCTTGAACATCTCGGCCGCCTTGCCCTTGGGGGTGTCGACGGCGACCACATGGCTGAACTTGATGACGATGGGCTGGGCCTGCTGCGCCAGGGCGGAACCGGCGGCCAGAAGACCGGCGACGGCACAGCAGACAAGGGTACGGAAATTCATGATCGGCGTCCTCCCAGGACCTATTTGAACTGATTTTCAGCTCCAATTGTTCGTAAGTTTCACGGGCTTTCGCTATTGTGGATATCCGAACACGGATCCTGAGACCGGATGGCAGCGCACAACCCATTGAACGGACGTCCTTTTCTCCAGACCATGCCGATCGTGGCGATGGTCCTGGTGGTCATGTTGCTGGGAGTCCTGCTGTGGGTGCTGCACCGCACCGAGCTGGAAGAGGAGCAGCTGACCCTGATCAAGGATATTCTGTGGGTCGAACAGAACATCCATTTCCACCTGACATCGGCCGAAGAGAAGCTGGCCCAGATGGGGGCGGATCTCGACCGCGGTTCGCTTGGCTCGGACGGCTTCATCGCCGCCGCGCGCACGCTGATCGCCAACAACAAGGATATCGACCGTGTGGTCTTGCGCGACGCTGCCGGCAGGACGCAGGCCGCCGAGCCGCAGACCGAAGGCGAACCCTATGCCCAGGCCGCGGGTGAAGGTGCCCCGTGGTGGCCGACTTTCGTGCTGGCCCGCTCGATCGGCCGGGCGGCATGGACCGGCCCTTTCGCCGTGCCCGGCCGGCGGCAGGTGTTCGAAGTCCACGTCCCGGTATTTCACGACCGGCAGTTTCTGGGCATGATCGTCGGCGTGTTCGCGGCCGAGTCCCTGCTGGCCCAGCAGGTGCCCTGGTGGGTGGCCGAAAAGTACAAGGTCGAGCTGGTGGATTCCGGCGGCACCATCCTGGCCGCCAAGACCGCCGTCGACCTGTTCCAGCCCGGCCCCAGCCATCAGGTCGCGCTCAATCCCCCCGGCCAGGGCATGGCGGTGGTGGCCACCGTCTACCGCAGCACCACCAATCTGGTGCGCAACACGCTGGCGGCGGCGATCTTCGGGCTGGCCACCCTGGCGGCCTTCAGCCTGTGGCTGGTCCGGCGCAGCGTCCGCCGCCGGCAGGACGCCGAACAGGCGCTGCTGACCGAACACGCCTTCCGCAAGGCGATGGAGGATTCGCTGACGGTGGGCATGCGGGCCCGCGACCTTGACGGCCGCATCACCTACGTCAACCCGGCCTTCTGCCGCATGGTCGGCTGGACCGCCCAGGATCTGGTAGGAGCCACCCCGCCGATGCCCTATTGGCTGCCCGAGAACATCGATTCGACGATGGAGATGCACCGCCGGGTCCTGGCCGGCGACGCCCCCCCCGATGGTTTCGAGATCCAGTTCCGCCGCCGCAACGGCGAGCATTTCCGGGCACTGATCTACGAGGCCCCGCTGATCGACCCGGACGGCAGGCATGCCGGCTGGATGGCGTCGGTACTGGACGTCACCGAACGCAAGCGCAACGAGGAACTGGCCAGACATCAGCAGGAACAACTGCAACGCACCGCCCGCCTGATCACGATGGGCGAGATGGCGTCCACCCTGGCTCACGAACTGAACCAGCCGCTGTCGGCCATCGCCAGCTATACCGCCGGCTGCCTGAACCGGCTGGATGCGCCGGCCTTCGCCGCGGCGGACCTGCGGCCGGCCCTGACCAAGCTGGGAGCCCAGGCGCAGCGGGCCGGCCAGATCATCCGCCGCGTCCACGATTTCGTGCGCAAGTCCGAGCCGCGGCTGCAGCCCTGTTCGCTGTCCCAGGTGGTCGAGGATTCGGTGGGCTTCATCGAATTCGACGCCCGCCGGCGCGGCGTATCCATCCAGATGGCGCCGGAATCCCGCGACCACACGGTCGAGGCCGACCGCATCCTGCTGGAACAGGTCATGCTGAATCTGGTCCGCAACGGCATCGAGGCCATGAGCCAGGACGGCACCACCATCCAGCCCCTGGTCATCACCATCGCCACCGACAAGGACCAGGCCGTGGTGCGGGTCGCCGACCGCGGCCCGGGCATCGCCGCCGAAGCCGCCGACACCCTGTTCCAGCCGTTCTACACCACCAAGGCGGAAGGCATGGGCATGGGGCTGAACATCTGCCGCTCGATCATCGAATTCCATCGCGGCCGGCTGTGGTTCGAACCCAATCCCGGCGGCGGCAGCGTCTTTTGTTTCTCTTTGCCGACGAGGCCCGCATGACCGGCGACACCGTATTCATCGTCGACGACGACGAGGCGATCCGCGACGCCCTGATCTGGCTGTTGCAATCGCGCGGGCTGGAGGCACGGGGCTTTCCTTCCGCCGAATCCTTCCTGAAGGCCTGGTGCCCGGACCTGTCGGGCTGCCTGCTGCTGGACATCCGCATGGGCGGCATGAGCGGCCTGGACCTGTTCGACCAGCTGCGCGACGCCGGGTCGGCCCTGCCGGTCATCTTCCTGACCGGCCACGGCGACGTGCCGATGGCGGTGTCGGCCCTGAAGAAGGGCGCCCTGGATTTCGTCGAAAAACCGTTCAACGACAACGAACTGGTCGACAGGATCGTCGAAGCCCTGGCCTGGGCGGCGCGGCGGCGGCAGCAGGAAGCCGGCAGCGCCGGCATCGCCGCCCGTCTGTCGTCCCTGAGCGCCCGCGAGCGTCAGGTCATGGATCTGGTACTGGCCGGCAAAATGAACAAAGTCATCGCCGACGACCTGGGCATCACCATGCGCACCGTCGAGGTCCACCGCGCCCACGTCTTCGAAAAAATGGGCGTCAAGACCGCGGTGGAGCTGGCACAGTTACTGCCGGGCGTGAAGGGCGACCGATGAATTTCCGGGCTGTCGGCACGGCAGCGGCCTTCCTGGCCGTCTATGTCCTGCTGGACCGCATCAGCTTCATCCACCAGTTCTCGACACTCAGCATCACCCCGTGGAATCCGCCGGCAGGGCTGGTTCTGGCCCTGTTGCTGATCCGCGGCCCCGGCCATGCGCCCCTGGTGTTCCTGGCCGCGCTGCTGGCCGACATGCTGGTCCGCGACCTGTCCGGGACCCTGCTGCCCAGCAGCCTGACCGCGCTGTCCCTGGCCGTCGTCTATGCCGGACAAAGCCACATCCTGCGCCGTCACGTCCGCTTCGATTGCGGCCTGTCCCGGCTGCGCGACGTCGTCTGGCTGACCTCCAGTTCGGCGGTGGCCTCCCTGGCCGTGGGCGCCCTTTATGTCGGCATCTTCGCCTGGGCCGGACAGGTTTCGTGGGATCGCCTGATCCCCGCCGCCACCCGCTACTGGATCGGCGACATGATCGGCATCGCCGTGGTCACGCCGCTGATCCTGGTCTTGCGGACCGGCTGGCCGGGCCGCCCCACCCCGCGGGACGTCGCCCTGGCCCTGCTGCAGGGCGGCGCCATCGCCCTGGCCCTGCTGCTGGTGTTCGGGCTTCGCAACGCCGACGAATTCCGCCTGTTCTACCTGCTGTTCCTGCCGCTGATCTGGGTTGCCGCCCGCTTCGGCATCGTCGGAGCGGTCCTGGCCAACCTGCTGGCGCAGATCGGCCTGATCATCGCCTTCCAGACGGTCGGGCACGAATCGACCACGGTAACCGCCTTTCAGTTGCTGATGCTGGTCCTGGCGGTGGCGACCCTGGTCCTGGGGGCCGCGGTCTCGGAAGGCCGCCGCTCGGCCGCGGCGCTGCAGGCCCGCCAGGTCGAACTGGCCCACATCTCGCGCCTGTCCACGGCGGGAGAGATGGCCGCCGCCCTGGCCCACGAACTGAACCAGCCCCTGCTGGCGACGATGGCCTTCGTGCGCGCCGCCCAAAGGCTGACCGGCGGCGATCCGGCGGACCGGGCCAAGGCCAGGGCGGCGATGGACCGCGCCGTCGGCGAAGCCCAGCGCGCCGGCGACATCATCAAGTCGCTGCGTCAGTTCATCGGCCGCGATCATCTGGTCCACGAACCCACCGCCCCGGCCGCGCTGGTGGCCGACGCCCTGGCCCTGGCCGCGCCGGAAGCCCGCCGTCAGGGCATCCATCTGCAGGCGGCCATCGACAGGTCCCTGCCCGATATTCAGGTTGACCGCGTCCAGATCCAGCAGGTACTGGTCAATCTGGTCCGCAACGCGATGGACGCCCTGAACGCGGCCGGGACACAGGCCCCCGCCGTCGCGGTCTCGGCGTGGCAGGACGGAGCGGATGTGGTGTTCGCCGTCGCCGACAACGGCCCCGGCATTCCCGAGGATGTGACCGGGCGGCTGTTCGAACCGTTCAACACATCGAAACCGGAAGGCATGGGCCTGGGGCTGTCCATCTGCCGCACCCTGGTCGAGGCGCATGGCGGACGGCTGTGGCTGGACCGCTCGGAAGCGGCGGGAACCGCCTTTCACTTTCGTTTGCCGCTGGCACCAACGGAGACCGCATGACACAGACAGCCCCCTCCATCGTCCATGTGATCGACGACGATCTCGCCATCCGCGATGCCCTGGTGCTGCTGCTGGAAGCCCAGGGGCGAACCGCCCGGGCCTTTCCGGACGCCGCCTCGTTCCTGGCCGACCTTGATCCCAGCCTGCCCGGCTGCGTGGTCGCCGACGTGCGCATGCCCGGACTCAGCGGTCTGGAACTGCAGCGCCACATGAAAAAATCCGGAATCGACCTGCCGGTCATCATCATCACCGGCCACGGCGACGTGGCGATGGCGGTTCAGGCCCTGAAGGAAGGTGCCGTCGACTTCATCGAGAAACCGTTCGACGAAGACGTCCTGGCCCGCAGCATCGACGACGCCCTGGACCGCGGCGAACGGGTGTTCCGCGAAAGGCAGGCGACGGCCGACATCCGAACGCGCGCCGCCGAACTGACGCCGCGGGAACGCGAAGTGATGGAACTCGTCGTGCAGGGACGGCCCAACAAGGCCATTGCGGCGGCCCTGAACATCTCGGTGCGCACCGTGGAAATCCACCGGGGCCGGGTGATGGAAAAGATGCAGGCCGGCAGCCTGTCGGAACTGGTCCGCATGGCCCTGCGCCTGACCGCGTAGGCCGCTGGTCAGACCAGACCCTTGCCGCCTCCGATGCTTCGGGGTACCGTTGGTGCCAACAATAAAAACCGACACGTACCGACACGGAGGATGACATGTCCCGGATTGCGTCCATCGCCGGCCGCGCGCTGGCGGCTGCCGTTGTGCTGGCAGCCTCGTTTCCCGCCAAGGCCGACCAGTTCGTCAACGTGCTGACCGGCGGCACCAGCGGCGTCTATTACCCGCTGGGGGTTGCCCTGTCCAACGTCTACGGCAAGCTGCCGGGCATCAAGGCCTCGGTGCAGGCGACCAAGGCCTCGGTCGAAAACCTGAACCTGCTGCAGCAGGGCCGCGGCGAGATCGGCTTCAGCCTGGGCGATTCGCTGTCGCAGGCCTGGGCCGGCCATGAAGAAGTCGGGTTCAAGGCCAAGCTGGACCGCTTGCGCGCCATCGCCGGCATCTATCCCAATTACATCCAGATCGTCGCCGCGGCGGATTCAGGGATCAAGACCCTGGCCGACCTCAAGGGCAAGAAGATCTCGGTGGGGGCGCCGAAATCGGGAACAGAACTGAACGCGCGCGCCGTTTTCGCCGCCGCCGGCCTGACCTACAAGGACTTCGCCCGCGTCGAATACCTGCCCTTCGCCGAATCCGTCGACCTGATGAAGAACCGCCAGATCGACGCCACCCTGCAATCGGCCGGCCTGGGCGTCGCCTCGATCCGCGACCTGTCCAACTCGGTGCCCATCACCGTCATCCCCATTCCGGCCGACATCATCGCCAAGATCGGCGATGCCGCCTACCTGCCGGCAAGCATCCCGGCCAACACCTATGGCGGCCAGGGTGCCGACATTCCCACCGCGGCGGTGCAGAACTTCCTGGTCACCCATGCCGACCTGCCGGAACAGCTGGCCTACGACATGACCCGCAGCCTGTTCGAGAATCTCGACCAGATGCAGGCCGCCCACGCCGCCGCCAAGGACATCCGCCTGGATTCCCGGGCGGCGACGGCCCCGGTGCCCCTGCATCCCGGCGCCGCCCGCTATTACCGTGAAAAAGGCCTGGTGAAATAGAGGCCGCATTCATGGACGACAGCGACGTCAAGCGTATCGTCGACAAGGAAAATCCCGCCTCGGCGCACGGTTTCCTGCAAGGAGGGGCCGCCCGGGCGGTGTTTCTGGTCGGCGTGGCCTTTTCCGCCTTCCAGATCTGGACGGCGACCTTCACGCCGCTGTCCACCCAGGTGGTGCGGTCGGTCCATGTCGGTTTCCTGCTGCTGGTGACCTTCCTGCTGTTCAATGCCCGCGAGGCCGACAGCCGGGCGAAGATCCCGTGGTACGACTGGCTTCTGGGCGGCCTGGGCTTTGCCCTGGGCCTTTACCATTACGTCTTCGAGGCCGACCTGATCCAGCGGGCCGGCGATCCCAGTCGGGTCGACCTGCTGGTCGGGACCGTGGTCATCGCCCTGATCTTCGAGGGATCGCGCCGCATCATGGGCTGGTCCCTGCCGATCATGTGCGGAATCTTCATTCCCTATGCCCTGCTGGGGCCATTGCTGCCCGGACCGCTGGCCCATCGCGGCTTCGGCTTCGACCAGCTGATCGACCAGCTTTTCCTGGGGACCGAGGGCATCTACGGCACCCCGACCTTCGTTTCCGCCACCTACATCTTCCTGTTCATCCTGTTCGGCAGTTTTCTGGAACATGCCGGCATGATCCGCCTGTTCAACGACGTCTCGCTGGGACTGGTGGGCTGGGCCAAGGGCGGCCCGGCCAAGGTGGCGGTGATCAGCTCCGGGCTGATGGGCACCATCAACGGCTCGGGGGTGGCCAACGTGCTGACCGTCGGGCAGTTCACCATCCCGCTGATGGTCCGCTTCGGCTATCGCCCCGCCTTCGCCGGCGCCGTCGAGGCCACCGCCAGCATGGGCGGCCAGATCATGCCGCCGGTGATGGGAGCGGTGGCCTTCATCATGGCCGAAACCCTGGGCGTGCCCTATTCCCAGGTGGCCGTCGCCGCCGTCATTCCGGCGGTCCTGTATTACGGCAGCGCCTTCTGGATGGTGCATCTGGAAGCCGGCCGCCACCGCCTGCTGGGCATTCCCCGGTCGGAATGCCCCGACGCGGTGCGGGCCGTGCGCGAAGGCTGGTACCTGCTGCTGCCGGTGGCCGCCCTGGTGGTGCTGCTGTTCTCGGGCTATACGCCGCTGTTCGCCGGGGTCATCGGCCTGGCCTGCACCGCGGTGCTGATTCTCGGCAACGGCCTGACCGTCGCCATGAAAACCAACCTGCTGCGCATCGTCTTCTGGGTCGGCCTGGGGCTGGCGGCGGTGGCGCTGTCGCGGGCCAGACTGCCGCACGAGACGGTCGCCTCGGCCATCGTCGGCCTGCTGGTCGGGGCTTCGGCCCTGCTGGCGCGCGGCCGCTCGATCCTGCGGACCCTGGTCGGCGCCCTGGCCGACGGCGCCAAGAACGCCGTCGGCGTCGGCATGGCCTGCGCCCTGGTCGGCGTGCTGATCGGCGTCACCACCCTGACCGGGATCGCGTCCAGCTTCGCCTCGACCATCGTCGAATGGTCGGGCGGCAACCTGTTCTTCGCCCTGGTCCTGACCATGATCGCCTGCATCGTGCTGGGCACCGGGCTGCCGACCATTCCCAATTACATCATCACCGCCTCGATCGCCGCGCCGGCCCTGCTGAAGCTGGGGGTGCCGCTGATCGTGTCGCACATGTTCTGCTTCTATTTCGGCATCATGGCCGACCTGACGCCGCCGGTGGCGCTGGCCGCCCTGGCCGCCAGTTCCATCGCCCGGGCCGGGCACATGGAAATCGGCTGGCTGGCGTCCCGCATCGCCCTGGCCGGCTATGTGGTGCCGTTCATGACCGTCTACGACCCGGCCCTGATGCTGCAGGGCGACCCTGCGGTCTGGCAGGTGGCCTATGTCCTGTCCAAGGCCTGCCTGGCCATCGCCCTGTGGGGCGGCGCGGCCATCGGCTATTTCCTGACCGGGCTGTCCTGGCCGGAACGGGCCTGGGCGACCCTGGGGGCCTTCCTGCTGGTTCTGGCCGTTCCCCTGACCGACGAGGCCGGTTTCGTGGTGTCGGCCGCCTTCATCGGCTGGCAATGGTGGCGGGCCCGGACGTCATGATCGCCCTGTGCCTGTCCCTGCTGGCCGGCGGCGCCCAGACGGCGCTGCCCCTGCCGAGCGGGCGTTTCACCCTGGCCTGGACCCATTCCATCGAGAAAGTCGAATGGCAGGAGGACTGGCTTGTCGACAAGAGCGGCTTGACCGGCCGGGAAGCCCGCATTAAAGGCTCGGGAGCGGGAATGGAACCGCCCGCCTTCGCCCGTCTGGAAAAGGGCTGGTACCGCTGGCCGATGCCCCCCGCGGCGCAGGAACGGCTGGTCCTGGCCCGCTCGGATGCGGTGGCCGACCACAATCTGTGCGTCGAGGCGGCGTGCCGGCCCCTGTCGCAGTACATCGGCGGAGTGGATTCCGTCATCCTGGAACCTTGCCATGCGCCTTAGCTTCCGTCATATCGCTCCGTCCCTCTGGTTGCTGTCGGTCCTGTTGCTGTCGGCTCCCGCCGTCCGGGCCGGGTCTCCGCCCGAATTCATCACCACCCTGGAAGCCGAGCACCCGCTGGCCGGCAAGATCTGGCTGCCGGCGCAGCGGGTCTTCATTTCCGCCGATGAGCTGGTGCGCCGCATCGCCGCGGCCGAAACGGTGATTTTGGGTGAAACCCACGACAATCCCGACCACCACACCCTGCAGGCCTGGATCCTGCGCCATCTGATCGCCGCCGGCCGCAAGCCGGCGGTGGCCTTCGAGATGCTGGATTCCAGCCAGCGCCCGGCCCTGGAAAAACACCTGAGGGACCGTCCCGACGACGATGTCGGCCTGGGGGCCGCCGTCGAATGGAACAAGACCGGCTGGCCCGACTGGGCGTTGTACCGCCCCATCGCCGATGCCGCGATGTCGGCCCGCCTGCCGCTGCTGGCCGCCAACCTGTCGAAAGAGGATACCCGCCAGATCGCCAAGGGTGCCGTTCCGCCGTCCCTGGCGCAGACCCTGGATCTGGAACGGCCGCTGGACCCCGGCCTGCGTCAGGCGATGGAGGCGGACATCCGGTCCAGCCATTGCCACATGCTGCCCGACAAGGCCCTGCCGGCGATGGTGCGCGTCCAGCGGGCCCGCGATGCGATCATGGCCCGCACGTTGGCCGATGGACTGGCCGACCACGACAGCGCCCTGCTGATCGCCGGGGCCGGACATGCCCGCGCCGACCGCGGCGTCCCCGCCCATCTGGCGAGCATGACCCGCAACCGGCGGATTTTTTCGATGGCGTTCCTGGAGGTCCAGGCCGACCGTCCCGGGCCGGGGGCCTATGCCGAAACCTTCGAGGCCGACAGATTGCCCTTCGACGCGGTGTGGTTCACCCCCCGCAACCAGCGCGAGGACCAGTGCGAGGCCTTCCGCCAGCACCTGGAAAAAAAGCGGGGCAAATGATGCCCCGCCCGTCCGGCGGTATACCGGATGATTCATTCGGGCTTCGTATCCAGCGCCCATTGGGCGCGGCCAAGGCTGCGGATGCGGCCGCCCGGCGAGGGCTTAGGAACCCGAATGAATCATTCGGGTTCCGTATTATTCGGAACGCCCGCCGTGCAGCTTGGACCATTGCACCGGATCGTGCAGGAAGCTGCGTACGGCCTCGATGGTCTTGCGGTCGAACAGGTTGTCCTGCTCCGCCACTTCCAGGACATCCCACCAGTTGGCCAGATAAGACAGCTTGACGCCGGTCTCGTTCAGCGACTTCAGGGCTCCGGGGAAGACGCCGTAGAAGAACACCACGGCGGCATGGTTGATGACGCCGCCGGCTTCGCGGATGGCGTTGCAGAAATTCACCTTGGACGCCCCGTCCGACGCCAGATCCTCGACCAGGACGATGCGTGCGCCGTTGGCGAAGTCGCCTTCGATCTGGGCGTTGCGGCCGAAGCCCTTGGGCTTCTTGCGGACATACAGCATGGGCAGGCCCATCTGCTGCGAAATCCACGCGGCATAGGGAATGCCGGCCGTCTCGCCGCCGGCGATGGCGTCGGTGGATTCATAGCCGGCGTCGCGCAGGATGGCCGCCTCCATCAGGCTGCAGATGGTCGTCCGCGCCCGCGGAAAGGAAATCACCTTGCGGCAATCCACGTAAACCGGGCTGGCCCAGCCCGAAGTCAGGATGTAAGGCTCTTCCGGACGGAAGTTGACGGCCTTGATTTCCAACAGAATCCGTGCGGTGGTAATGGCCGCCTGCTTCTGTTCGGGAGTGCGGGACGCGGTCTGCATGGAAAGGCACCTTCTGCCTGGGTTGTCGGCTCCGCGCTCTATAGGCACAATCGCGGCTTCCTGCAAGCCGACATTACAAGGGATGACCCGATGTCCGATCTTATCCAGGTGAGCCGCGACGGCGCCGTCGCCACCGTCGCGCTCAATCGCCCGGACCGCATGAATGCCCTGAACCTGCCGCTGTGGCAGGGGCTGGCCGAAACCTTCGAAACCCTGGGCGGCGATCCGGCCATCGGCGCCATCATCCTGCGCGGCGCCGGCACCAGGGCCTTCGCCCCCGGCGCCGACATCGACGAGTTCGATTCGCTGCGCGCCACCCCGGCCCAGGCCAAGGATTACGATCTGGTGCTGCGCCGCGCCCTGACCGCGGTGAAATCCTGCCCCAAGCCGGTGGTGGCGCTGATCTTCGGCCCCTGCGTCGGCGGCGGACTGGAACTGGCCTGCTGCTGCGACATCCGCATTTCCGCCCGCTCGGGCCGCTTCGGGGCGCCGATCAACAAGATATCGGTGGTGATGGCCTATCCCGAGGTGGCCGCCATCCGCCGCGTCGCCGGCCCTGCGGTCGCCGCCGAAATCCTGCTGGAAGCCCGCGTCTTCGACGCAGACGAGGCGATGGCCAAGGGCCTGCTGACCCGCGTCGTCGACGACGAGGCCGCCGAGGCCGAGGCCGCCGCCACTGCCCGGCGCATCGCCGGCGGTGCCCCGCTGGTCAACCGCTGGCACAAGGCCATCCTCAGCCGCCTGGACGATCCCACCCCGATCAGCCAGGCCGAACTGGACGAATGCTACGCCTTCCTCGACACCGCCGACTACCGCGAGGGTCTGGCCGCGTTCCGCGACAAGCGCAAGCCGGTCTTCCAGGGCAAATAGGGTGGACGACGTCTGGGTCCTGGCCGACGACCGTGCCGGCAATGTCGGCCAGTGCCTGGGCGTCGCCGAGGCGCTGGCCCTGCCCTTCACGGTCAAGCAGATCCGCTACGGCCGCCTGGGCCGGCTGCCCAATCTGCTGCGAGGCGCCACCCTGACCGGCATCACCCCCGACAGCCGGGCCGGCCTGACCCCGCCCTGGCCGCGGGTGGTCATCGCCGCCGGCCGGCGGACCGCGCCGGTGGCCCGCTGGATCAAGCGGCGGTCGGGGGCGATCCTGGTGCAGATCATGGACCCCGGTCCCGGCGGCCGTGCCGATTTCGACCTGATCGCCGTTCCCGGGCATGACGGCAAGGGCCTTTCCGGCACCGGCATCCTGCCCATTACCGGGGCGCCGCACCGGGTCGGCGCGGCCCGGCTGGCCGAGGCCGCCGAACTGTGGCGGCCGCGCTTCGCCGGCCTGCCGCGCCCGTGGGTCGCCGTCATCGTCGGCGGCGCCACCCGGCGGCGCGACTTTTCCGCCGGCATGGCCGCCGACCTGGGCAGGTGCGCCGCCGGACTGGCCCAAGGCGGTTCGCTGCTGGTCACCACCAGCCGCCGCACCGGGGCCGCCGCCGCCGAAGCCCTGCTGTCGGCCATCCCGGAACCCCGTTTCGTCCATCATTGGGGAATGGATGGCGACAATCCCTATTTCGGCTTCCTGGCATTGGCCGACGCCCTGGTGGTCACCGGCGATTCGGTGTCGATGGCCTGCGAGGCCTGCGCCAGCCCGGCGCCGGTCTATCTGTACGCGCCGGACGGCTGGGTGGTGCCCAAGCATGCCCGCCTGCACGCCGAACTGTACCGGCTGGGTCTGGCCCGCCCGCTGGAGGCGGGCACCCGGCTGGAACCCTGGTCGCATCCGCCGCTGAACGCCGCCGCCGACATCGCCGCCGCCATCCGGGCCCGGCTGGCATGAGGCGGCTGGCGGCCGCCCTGCTGCTGGTCCTGGCCGCCCCGGCACCGGCCGCCGAGCTGAAGGGGGTCAAGGGGGCCGACGACCGCATCGAAGTGGTGGCCGCGCAATATCCGTGGAGCACGGTCGGGCGCCTGAACAACGGCCAGGGCGGCCATTGCAGCGGCATGCTGATCGGTCCCCGGCTGGCGATCACCGCCGCCCATTGCCTGTGGAACAGAAAAACCCGCCAGCCGATGCCGGCCCGGTCCCTGCATTTCGTCGCCGGTTACGATCGCGGCGGTTTTCTGGCCGCCGCCCGGGTCGACCGGACGGTGATCGCCCCCGGCTGGCATTTCGGCATCCCCTATACCCCGGCCCTGGCCGCCCACGACTGGGCCTTGCTGGTCCTGGACCAGCCGCTGGGCGAACAGGTCGGCTGGGTGGCGCCGGGCGAACCGGCCCGCCCCGGCGACCGGGTGGTCACGGTCGGCTATGGCCAGGACAAGGCCCACATCCCGGCCGCCCATCTGGGCTGCGCCGTCACCGGCACTCTGGCCGGGGGGATTCTCACCCATGATTGCGATGCGGTTCACGGCGATTCCGGGGCTCCGGTCCTGGTCTGGCGCAACGGCGCCCCCCGGCTGGCCGCCATCCATGTGGCGACCTTCACCCTGCAGGCCGGCACAATCCTGGGCGGGGCGGTGGCGTCGTCCGTCTTCGCCGCCGAAGCCGCCCGCCAGGGTGCCGGAGCGGACGGGAAAGCCGGTCCGCTGTCCCAGCCCCCGGACGTCACGCTGCAAGGCCGGGCCGCCGGGCGATGATCCGGCATGCATTTCTGATCTGCAATTCCGCCCGTTGCGCTTGGCGGCGGCTGGACGCACAATGCCGCCCAACAGAAGACGGACGTCATCGGTTCTGCAGGGCCGGTACGGGAGGATGAATGGGGCAGGCGAATAGTGGGGGGCATCCCTCTGCCGGATGCGAGACCTTCGACTGGGATGTGGCCCGCCGGATGCTGGCGGGCCTGCCGGGTGGCGGCCTGAACATCGCGCACGAGGCGGCCGACCGCCATGTCGCCGACGGCAACGGCCACCGGCCCGCCCTGCTGTGCCTGGGCCGGCGCTATGAACGGCGCCAGCTCAGCTATCTCGACCTTGCCGACGGTTCCGGCCGCGTCGCCGCCTTCCTGCAGCGGCTTGGGCTGAACAAGGGCGACGTCGTCGCCGTTCTGCTGGACCGCAGCGCCGAGTTCTTCCTGGCCGCCCTGGGCACCTGGAAAGCCGGCGGCGTGTTCTGTCCGCTGTTTTCCGCCTTCGGCCCCGGCCCGCTGAAATCGCGCCTGGAGCTGGCCCGCGCCCGTGTGCTGATCACCAGTTCCGGCCTGTACCAGCGCAAGGTCGCCGCCATCCGCGCCGCCCTGCCCGAGCTGACCCACGTCGTCACCGTCGCCGAATCCGGCGAAAGCCCGTCCGGCTGCCTGGATTTCGCCGCCCTGATGGCGGCGCAGACGCCGCAGCCGGCCATCGCCACCGCGGAATCCGACCCGGCCCTGCTGCATTTCACCAGCGGCACCGCCGGGACTCCCAAGGGGGCGATCCACTCGCACCGCTGCGTGCTGTCCCTGCTGGTCAGCGCCCGTCAGGTCTTCGACCTGACCGCCGACGACGTCTATTGGTGCACCGCCGATCCCGGCTGGGTCACCGGGTCCGCCTATGGAATCATCGCCCCGCTGGTCAACGGCTGCCTGTCGGTGGTCGACGAGGCCGAGTTCGACACCAGGCGCTGGTACGGCATCCTGAAGGACGAGAAGGTCACGGTGTGGTACACCACGCCGACCAACATCCGCCTGATGATGCGTTTCGGGGCGGCCCTGGCGCGATCCTACCGGCAGAATTCCCTGCGGGTGGCCGCCAGCGTCGGCGAACCGCTGAACCGTGAGGCCGTCGCCTGGGGCGAGAAGGCGCTGGGCGTGCCGTTCCTCGACACGTGGTGGCAGACCGAAACCGGGGCCATCGCCATCGCCAACCGCGCCGGCTGCACCCATCCGGGCAGCATGGGCAAGCCGCTGCCCGGAATCGAAACCGCGCTGATCACCTTCGAGCACGGCCGCCTGTCGGTGGCCGAACAGCCCGAAGCCATCGGCGAACTGGCCCTGAAAGCCAACCTGCCGTCGCTGTTCCTGGGCTATCTGGGCGATCCCGCCCGCACCGAGGCGTCCTTCGCCGATGGCTGGTACCTGACCGGCGATCAGGTGCGCCGCGACGCCGCCGGCTGCATCTGGTTCGTCGGCCGCTCGGACGACATGATCAAGTCGGCCGCCCACACCATCGGCCCGTTCGAGGTGGAATGCGCCCTGATGAACCATCCCGCCGTCGCCGAGACCGGCGTGGTCGGCAAGCCCGACCTGCTGCTGCGCGAGGTTCCCGTGGCTTTCGTGTCGGTCAATCCCGGCTTCGAGGCCGGTGAATCGCTGCGGCTGGAACTGCTGTCCTTCGCCCGCCAGGAACTGGGATCGGCCCTGGCCCCGCGCGAAATCCTGTTCGTCGAATCACTGCCCAAGACCAACACCGGCAAGATCATGCGCCGGGTGCTGAAGGCCAAGGCCTCCAGCGAACCGGACGAGGACGACCCCATCGGCACCGCCCTGTGCCCCGGACGCTTCGACGACGAGTAGCCCCCCCCCGGACCTTGTTGGGTATAACGGGGGGCGAACGGAGCCCCTAGGCCCCGCGGACCACCAGAACCGGGCACTCGGCCTGACCGATGACCCGTTCCGAATTGCTGCCCAGCAGCAGCCGCCCCAGTCCGGTGCGGCCGTGGCTGCCCATCACCACCAGATCGCAGCCCCGCTCGCGCATGGTCTGGGCGATGACCTCATGGGGCAGGCCCCGCCCGACCAGCCCCTCGGCCTCGACGCCCTCGGCCTTGTAAAAGGCGATGACGCGGTCGACGACCTGCCGGGCCTCGGCCTGACGTTCGGCCGAATGCTGGGGCACCTCGACCGACAGCACGGTAATGGGGGTGCCGCAGCAACGGGCGATCCGGGCCGCGGCCAGGGCCGCGGCGTCGGACGACCGTGATCCGTCGGTGGCCAGCAGCACCCGCCGGCTCCACATGTCGGCCGCCTTGGGAACCACCATGACGCTGCATCTGGCGTTGCCGATCACCTTGGCGGTGGCGTCGCCCAGCATCAGCCGGGCCAGGCCGCGCTTGCCGCGCCGGCCGATGACGACGGCATCGATGCGTGAATCCTCGGACTCGGCCAGGATCTCGCGGTAGGGATCGTCGCCATAGCGCAGCACCTTGGTGCAGGCGACGTTCCGGGCCAGGGCCGCCGCCTCGATCCGGTCGAGATTGCGGGTCGCCTCCTCCTCGGCCCGGGCCGCGACGTCCGGCCCCATGTCGTCCAGTTCCGGGCTGGAGATGACCGCGCTCATGATGGTCAGATGGGCACCGCCCTTGACGCTCATGGCGATGGCCACCCGCTCGGCCCCGGCCGAAAATTCCGAACCGTCACTGGCGACCATCAGCCGCTCGAACCGGCCGGTAGGGGAAAGCTGCGCATCGGGATGGGACATCGGACTTCTCCTTTGGCCGGTCAGGCCGCCTGTGCCGCTTCGCGCATGCCGCTCCACAGGGCGCGCAGGATGAACCCCGCTCCCAGGACCAGCGCTGCGACCATGATCCAGAAGCTGACGGATTTCAGCATGGCCGCCGTGCCGGCGTCCAGCGTGCCGATCATCCCCAGCTGCGACATGTAGACCGGGATGATGAACAGACGGCTGAACAGCACGGTGATCATGATGACCCCCATGACCACCTTGATCATGTAGGGCCGCACATAGGTGGTGCCGATGGCGCCGACCTGGATGCCGAACAGCGAACCGGCCAGGATGATCATCGCCAGCCGGATATCGACGAAGCCGCCCAGGGCGAACTTGATCGAACCGCCCAGCCCCATGACGAAGGCGATGACCAGTTCGGTGGCCGAGGCCATCAGGCTGGGCACCCCCAGGACGTACATCATCGACGGCACGCCGATGAAGCCGCCCACGGCGATGGTGGCCGCCAGCATGCCGGTGGCGAAGCCCATCGGGATGGTGATCAGGAACGACACCTTGGCGTCGATGGACTTGAAATAGACCATCGTGCCGGGAATGTTGATCGAGCGCACCTTCAAGGCCAGCGGCCCGGCCACTTCCTCGGCGCGGGTATCGCCGGCGCGGTGGATCTTGATGGCGTCCCGCAGCACATAGGTGCCGACGATGGCCAGGGCGACCACGAAGACCACGCTGACATACAGGCTGGAGCCGACATCGCCGAAGGCCAGCTTGATATTCTGCTGCACCTGGGCGCCGACCAGCACGCCGACCTCGGCCGAACAGCCCATGATCAGGCCCAGCTTGACGTCGACCTGGCCGAACTTGGCCCGCTTGTAGGCGCCGACCAGGGCCTTGGGAAACTTGTGGCACATGTTGCTGGCCACGGCGACGATGCCGGGCACGCCCATGCTCATCATCGCCGGGGTCAGCACGAAGGCGCCGCCCGACCCGATGAAGCCCGAAACCAGACCGCCGACGAAGCCGACCAGGAACAGACCGATGATCCCTTGCGGATCAAGGGTGATGAACTGAGTTACTTGCTCCAACGCTTTGGCTCCTTGCGGGTCTTGGCCTTCAGCCCCAGCATGTCCCAGAAGCCGCTGGTGAAGGCGCCGTGCACGAACGAAAAGACGAAGGCGATGACGATGGGGACGATGAACGCCGTCCCGCCGCCGGTACTGAACGCCAGCACCTCGGCCTCGAAACGGAACAGCAGGATGTAAAGACCCAGGCTCAGCGCCCCCAGCGCCAAAGTGCGCAGGGTCTGCGGGGTCAGACGGATGGACAAGGAAGACATGGCGGTCGTCCAGTTCAGCTGGTCATATCGGTTTCGGAAACGGTCGCATGGAATGCGGACAATCGCCGCCCAAGCCCGCGTGCGGGCCGGGAAGACGGTGCGCCCTTGCGGCAGGGCCGGACTTCGCCGACCACCCGCGGGATGGTCCGATCCGCGGTCACGCCACGCCGGCACGCCCCCTTGTGGTGGAGAGCGGTGTCCATTGATGTCCTCCCTGCCGGTGCCGTTGGCCGGCATCCGATCCGGGTCCGCGATCCGGCCCCGTACTTTCGATAACCCTTATATTATCAGATCGTTTACTTGACAAGGGGAGTCATCAGCGCAGAAGGGACAAACCCGCCGGCAGCCAAAGCAGGGCGAACAGGGTGCTGGCGGCCACCGCCACCGCCGCCCGGTCGGGATGGATGTTGCGCAGGGCTGCGTGCACCACCGTCACCGCCGCCATCGGCACCAGGCTTTCCACCAGCAGAACCTGATGGGCAACGGCGGGAAAGGCATGCAGCCAGGCCCGGTCCAAGGCGATGAACGCAACCGCGACAAGCGGCCAGACCAGAAATTTCCAGGCGAAGGCGAAGGCGATGAAGCCCAGATCCAGCCGTAGCCGTGTCAGGCCGGCCAGCCCCAGTCCGACGATCATCATCCCCACCGCCGAAAAGCCCCCGGCCAGCAGGTCGACGGTCTGGGTCACCGCGGCCGGCAGGCCGATACCGGCCAGATTGACCGTCACCCCCAGCCAGCAGGCATGCAGACCGGGATATTTCAGCACCCGCATCAGGGCCGGACGGAATCCCGACTCGCTGCGCGACACCACGAAGAAGCCCATCGAGTTCTCGTAGGCGGTGGCCCCGAACGACACCAGCACCACATAGGGCAGGCTGTCGGGGCCGATCAGCGCCAGACAGGCGGGAATGCCGAAAAACCCGGTGTTGCCGGTGGCGGCGGTGAAGGCGGCGATGCGTTCGCGGCCGTCCCGCCACAGCCGCCCGGCCAGGGGCAGCGCCGCCCAGGCGACCAGACAGGCCAGCCCGAACACCGCCAGCGGCAAAGCCAGCATGGCGCCATCCAGACGCGCCGAGGAAAACCCCTTGAACACCACCGCCGGCGACAGCACGAACAGGGCCAGCTTGCCGATCTCGCGGGCGTTGACCTCAAGATAGCGCCCCAGGGCGAAGCCGATGGCCACCAGCAGGTAAAGCGGCACCAGCCTGACCGCCAGCGAGGCGTCGACCCCGTTCATGCGGTCACCACGGCACGGGGACCCGGGACAACGGGACAGAAAGATCGGCGGCGGCTCTGGGCATCGGCGGGGAAAATCGGCTAAGGTGTCGGACCCGAAGAATGGTGCCCTGGAAGGAGCCCGCGAGCAATGGCCGTCTCGATCAGGCAAGATCGCATCACCGGAGTGCTGGCTCCGGTGCTTACGCCTTTCGACCGCACCCTGGCCCCCGACCCCAAGCGGTTCGTCGCCTTCTGCCGGGTCCTGCGCCAGCTGGATATCGGCCTGGCGCCCTTCGGCACCACCAGCGAAGGCAATTCCCTGGATGGCGGCGAAAAGCTGGAACTGCTGGACGCCCTGGCCGCCGACGGCACCGACATGGCCCGCGTCATGCCCGGAACCGGCACCTGTTCGATCGTCGAGACCGCCCGCCTGTCGGCCCATGCGACCCGGCTGGGCTGCGGCGGCGTGCTGATGCTGCCGCCGTTCTATTACAAGGGCGTCAGCGACGACGGCCTGTTCCGCGCCTTTTCCGAGGTGATCCAGCGGGTCGGCAGCCGGTCGCTGCGCGTCTACCTGTACCACTTCCCCCGCCAGAGCCAGACCCCGATCCCGCTGGCGCTGATCGAGCGGCTGCTGAAGGAATATCCCGGCACCGTCGCCGGCATCAAGGACAGCTCGGGCGAATTCGCCAACATGCAGGCGATGCTGAAGGCCTTCCCCGGCTTCGACGTCTTCACCGGAACCGAGGCGCTGATGCTTCCGGTCCTGCAGGCCGGCGGCGCGGGGTGCATCTCGGCCAACGCCAACGTCAACGGCGCGGCGATGGTCGAGTTGTTCCGCCGCTGGCGCGCCCCCGAGGCGGCCGAGCTGCAGGAAGCCCTGACCGCCTTCCGCGTCGCCATCCAGGACTTCCCGCTGATCGCCGCCCTGAAGGCGCTGGTGGCCCGGGCCAGCGGCGACCAGAACTGGCGCGCGACCCGGCCCCCGCTGCTGGACCTGTCGCTGGATGCCGAGGACCAGCTGATCAAGCGCCTGGAAAAAGCCGGCTTCCCGGTCTAACCGGCCGCCGGCCCGATGGTGACCGCCAGTTCGCCCAGACCTTCGACCCGGCCCAGCAGCCGGTCGCCGGGCAGAACCGGCCCCACCCCTTCCGGCGTGCCGGTATAGATCAGGTCGCCCGGCCCGAGATGGTAGTATTGCGACAGATGGGCGATGATCTCGGGAACCGACCAGATCATGTCGGCGATGTCGCCCTTCTGGCGGATCTCGCCGTTGACCTCAAGGGAAATGGCCCCCTGCAGAATCGGCGCCGAGCCGCGGATGATGGGCGTGATCGGCGCCGATTGCTCGAACGACTTGCCCAGATCCCACGGCCGCCCCTTGTCGCGGGCGGCGAACTGCAGGTCGCGCCGGGTCATGTCCAGCCCGACGGCATGCCCGAAGACGGCCCCGGCGGCGACGTCGGGCGTGACCTGAAATACCGGCCGCCCCAGGGCGACCACCAGCTCGATCTCGTGGTGCAGGTTGGCCGTGGCCGGGGCATAGGCGACGGTGCCGCCCCCCGGCACCAGGCAATCGGGCGACTTCGAGAAATAGAACGGCGGCTCGCGCGTCGGGTCCGAGCCCATCTCGCGGGCATGGCCGGCATAATTGCGCCCGACGCAGAAAACGCGGCGGACGGGGTACAGGGCGGCCTCGCCCGACACCGGAACCGCCGGCAGGGACAGGGGGAAAAGATAAGCGGTCATGCCTGCTGGCTCCCGTCTGGATCGTTGGCCGCCAGGATGCACCGGACGGGGGCATCCCCACAATCCCCGTCGTTGCACGGCTGATTTGCCCATTCCGTCCAGGCACGGTTGCATTACCCCGCTAATCCGCATTAAAGTACCGATTTAGCGGCAGGCAATGCCGCAGCAAGATGACCGCCCGGAAACGGGCGGCGCAAGGCGGGGCCTGCCAGGGAGCGGTTCCGCCATCATGGAGGCAACAGAGCCCGCCCGGTGCGGGCCGGTCTAGGAGTAGGGACGACATGGATTCCAAAACCCTTTCCCGCAGGTCCGTTCTGCAGGGTGCCGCCGTGGCCGGTCTGGCCGGCGCGGCCGGCTTCGTGCCCACCCGGTTCGCCATCGGCAACACCGCCAAGGTCAAGGTCGGCGTCATGCTGCCCTATTCCGGCACCTATGCCGGCCTGGGCGAGGCCATCACCAACGGCATGAAGATGGCCATCGCCGAAAAGGGCGGCAAGCTGGGCGGCCGCGACGTCGAATTCGTCGCCGTCGACGACGAATCCGATCCGGCCAAGGCGCCCGAGAACACCAACAAGCTGGTCACCGGCGAAAAGGTCGATTTCCTGGTCGGCACCGTGCATTCCGGCGTGGCGATGGGCATGGTCAAGGTGACCCGCGAATCCGGCACCATCACCATCATCCCCAATGCCGGGGCCAATGCCGCCACCGGACCGATGTGCGCCCCCAACGTGTTCCGCACCTCGTTCTCGAACTGGCAGACCACCTTCCCGATGGGCAAGGTCGCCATCGAACGCGGTTTCAAGACCGTCGTCACCATGACCTGGAAGTACGCCGCCGGCGAAGAGATGATCGGCGCCTTCGAGGAGCATTTCACCAGCCGCGGCGGCAAGATCGCCAAGCAGATCCTGGTGCCGTTCCCCAATGTCGAGTTCCAGGCCAACCTGACCGAAATCGCCGCCCTGAAGCCCGACGCGGTGATGGTGTTCTTCGCCGGGGCCGGCGCCCTGAAGTTCGTCAAGGATTACGCCGCCGCCGGATTGAAGACCATTCCGCTGCTGGGGCCGGGCTTCCTGACCGACGGCGTCCTGAAGGCGCAGGGCGAGGCGGCCGAGGGCATCCTGACCACCCTGCATTACGCCGACGCCCTGGACACCCCGCTGAACAAGACGTTCCGCGCCGCCTATGAAAAGCAGTTCGGCAAGGGCGCCGACGTCTACGCCGTCCAGGGCTATGACGCCGGCCAGCTGCTGGTGCAGGGAATGGCCGCCGTCAAGGGCGACACCTCGTCGCGGCCGGCGCTGATCTCGGCGATGGAAAAGACCGAGATCAAGAGCCCGCGCGGCGCCTTCACCTTCTCGAAGGCGCACAACCCCATCCAGGACATCTATCTGCGCGAGGTCAAGAACGGGCAGGAAGTGGTCCTGGGCATCGCCCAGAAGTCGCTGGTCGACCCGGCCCGGGGCTGCAAGGCGGTCTGATCCTCATCCCTGTCCGCCGCCGCCCCCGCTTGGGGCGGCGGCGGATCTCCCTCGCGGCGGGGGCAACAAGAAGATGGATTTCTGGTTCTTTCTGATCCAGGTGCTGAACGGCGTGCAATACGGCCTGCTGCTGTTCCTGGTGGCCAGCGGCCTGACCCTGATCTTCGGCATCATGGGCATCATCAATCTGGCGCATGGATCGTTCTACATGCTGGGGGCCTACGTGGCCTATTGGCTGGCGCTGAAGACCGGGTCCCTGGTCGCCGCGGTGGCCCTGTCGCTGCCGGTGTCCGCCCTGGTCGGCTATGCCATCGAGGCGGTGCTGGTGCGCGCCCTTTACAAGCGCGACCACCTGGATCAGGTGCTGCTGACCTATGGCCTGATCCTGGTGTTCAACGAGGGACAAAAGCTGATCTGGGGCTCGGACGTCCACGGCGTCGCCGTCCCCGAACTGCTGAACTGGTCGTTCCGCCTGACCGACAACCTGAATTATCCGGCCTACCGGCTGTTGATTTCCGCGGTCTGCGCCGTCGTCGCCCTGGGAATGTGGTGGATGATCGCCAAGACCCGCTTCGGCATGTGGGTCCGGGCCGGCGCCGCCAACCGCGAGATGGTCGCCGCCCTGGGCATCGACGTCAAACTGCTGTTCGGCCTGGTCTTCGCCATCGGCGCCGCCCTGGCCGGCCTGGCCGGCGCCATCGCCGCGCCGGTCAACTCGGTCTATCCCGGCATGGGCGAAAGCGTGCTGATCCTGTGCTTCGTGGTGGTGGTCATCGGCGGCGTCGGTTCGGTCAAGGGGGCCTTCCTGGGGGCCATCCTGATCGGTCTGGCCGACACCTTCGGCAAGGTGCTGCTGCCCGACTTCGCCAGTTTCTCGGTCTATGCGGTGATGGCCGCCGTCCTGCTGTGGAAGCCGCGGGGGCTGTTCGCATGACCCGGCTTCCCCGCCCCGCCGCCATCGTCCTGCTGGCACTGCTTGCCCTGCTGGCCGCCTATCCGCTGTACGGATCGCTGCTGTTTCCGGAAAAGCACGCCTTCCTGCTGCAAAAGGTCACCGGCATCATGATCCTGGCGATCATGGCCATGAGCCTGGACCTGCTGGTCGGCATCGCCGGCATGGTCAGCCTGGGCCACGCCGCCTTCTTCGGCCTGGGCGGCTATATGCTGGCCATCCTGTCGCCGCAATACGAGGCGGCCGACATCTGGGTGGCGCTGCCCCTGGCCCTGGCCACGGTGGCGGCGGTCTCGGCGGTGATCGGGGCGCTGTCGATCCGCACCAACGGCATCTCGTTCATCATGATCACCCTGGCCTTCGGGCAGATGGGCTATTTTTTCTTCAACGATTCGCGGCTGGCCGGCGGCTCGGACGGCGCCTTCATCTACGTCATGCCGACGGTCGAGATCGCCGGGGTCAGCCTGCTGAACCTGGAAAGCAAGCTGACCTTCTACTACGTGGTGCTGGGTGCGTTCGTCGGGGCCTACCTGCTGCTGCGGATGGTCCTGGCCTCGCCGTTCGGCCGGGTGGTGCAGGCCATCGGCGTCAACGAGAACCGCGTCCGCGGCCTGGGCTTCGACCCCGACCGCTACAAGCTGGTGGCCTTCGTCATCGGCGCCACCATCGCCGGGCTGGCCGGGTTCCTGGGGGCGGCGCAGTACGGCTTCGTCAATCCGGCCATGCTGTCCTGGCACCAGTCGGGCCAGGCGCTGGTGATGGTCATCCTGGGCGGCACCGGCACGCTGTTCGGCCCGGCACTGGGGGCGTTCGTGCTGGAACTGGCCCGCATGGGCTTCGAAAGCGTCACCGAACACTGGCTGCTGCCGATGGGGCTGTTCGTCATCGCCGTGGTGGTGCTGCTGCCCAAGGGCGTCGCCGGCCTGCTGCTGCAACTGGAGCGCAAGCCCCCGCCGGAAGCGGAGGACGGGGCATGAGCGCCGACGATTCCGTCATCCTGGAAACCCGTGAACTGACCAAGGCCTTCGGCGGTCTGGTGGCGGTCAACACCGTGTCCGTCACCGTCCGAAAAGGAGAACCCCACGCAATCATCGGCCCGAACGGCGCCGGCAAAAGCACCTTCGTCAACCTGCTGACCGGGCACCTGCCCCCGTCGTCGGGCCGGGTCCTGTTCCGGGGCCGCGACATCACCGGCCTGCCGGCGCACCGCATCAGCCGGCTGGGCATCGGGCGCAGCTACCAGAAAACCAATATTTTCCCCACCTTCAGCGTGTTCGAGAACTGCCGGCTGGCGGCGCAGTCGCGGCTTTCGACCTCGATGCGCTTCTTCCGCCCGGCCGTCACCCTGGCCGAGGTCAACCGCCAGGCCGAACAGGCGATGGAACAGGCCGGTCTGGCCACCCGGCGCGACCGGACCGCCGGGACCATGTCCTATGGCGAGCAGCGCCAGCTGGAAATCGCGATGGTTCTGGCCACCCGGCCCGAGCTGCTGGTTCTGGACGAACCGCTGGCCGGCATGGGCAAAGAGGAAAGCGAACGGATGGTCGCCCTGCTGAAGGGGCTGGCCGCCCAGTACAGCCTGGTGCTGGTCGAACACGACATGGACGCGGTGTTCTCGCTGGCCGCCACCTTGACGGTGATGGTCAACGGCACCTTGCTGGAAAGCGGCCCGGTCGAGCAGATCCGGGCCTCGCAGGCGGTGCAGGACGCCTATCTCGGCGACGGCGCGGAGGCCTATTGACCATGACCGCCTTCATCGAAGCCCGCGGCATCCATACCTTCTACGGTTCCAGCCATATCCTGCACGGCGTCGACTTCACGGTCGGACGCGGCGAGACGGTGGCCCTGATGGGCCGCAACGGCATGGGCAAGTCGACCCTGCTGAAGTCGATCCTGGGACTGGTCGCCCCGCGGCAGGGCTCGGTGACGGTGGCCGGTGCCGACGTCACCGGGGCGGAAACACACGCCGTCATCCGGCGGGGCATCGCCTATGTGCCGGAAGGCCGCGGCATCTTCCCCACCCTGAACGTCCGGGAAAACCTGATCATGGCCGCCCGGCCGGGGGTGGACGGCCGCCGCGACTGGACCTGCGAGCGGGTCCTGGCGACCTTCCCCCGGCTGGCCGAGCGCCTGGACAACATGGGCAACCACCTGTCCGGCGGCGAACAGCAGATGCTGTCCATCGGCCGGGCCCTGATGACCAACCCCGACCTGCTGATCCTGGATGAAGCCACCGAGGGACTGGCGCCGCTGATCCGCCGCGAGATCTGGCACACCATCCGCACCATCAAGGACAGCGGCATCGCCAGCATCATCGTCGACAAGAACGTCCACGTCCTGCTGGACCTGGCCCAGCGCCACGTCATCCTGGTCAAGGGCCGCATCGTCTATGACGGCGGCCCCCAGGCTTTGCGGGACGACCCCGCCATCCTGAAACGCCATATCGGCCTGTAAGAAGGGACTTGCCATGAGCGCGTCGGAACTGGTCAGCCTGATCGCCCCCGTCGCCGCCTTCTGCGCCGGAAAGCCGGTGGACGCGGCGCTGGAAGACGCGCTGGCCCGCCAATTCCCCGCCGATGGGCCGGTCTTCGCCGCCATCGCCCGCTGCCTGCGGGACGGCATCGCCGACGGCAGCCTGTGCGACCGCGAGGCCGGCGGCATCCGGTTTTCCCGGCCGGCCAAGCCATCGCCGGCAACCCACGATTTCTCGGTGGACGTCGTGACCTACGGCGACCTGGCCGGGCCGCACCACACCCACCCCACCGGGGAAATCGACATGATCGTCCCGCTGGACCCGCCGGCCCGCTTCGACGGGCGCGGGGCGGGCTGGCTGGTCTACGGCCCCGGCTCGGGCCACCGGCCGACCATCGGCGGCGGGCGGGCCGCGGTGCTTTACCTTTTGCCGCAGGGGGCAATTCAGTTCACCGGCGCGTGAGAACGGCGACAACCACAACAACAGCCGCCACGCCCACTTGGGAGAGGACATATCCGAGATGACCAACGCCACCGCATCGCACGTCGTGACCGAGCCCAGGCCCCTGGACCTGCCGCGGGCCTATAACGCCGCCACCCAGTTCATCGACCGCCACCTGGCCGAGGGACGCGGGGCCAAGGCCGCCTATATCGACATCGACGGCACCCATTCCTACGCCGACTTGGCTGCACGGGTGAACCGTACCGGCAACGCCCTGCTGTCGCTGGGGCTGGAGATGGAAAACCGGGTGGCGATGATCATGCTGGACACCGTCGATTTCCCGGCGGTGTTCTGGGGGGCGGTCAAGGCCGGCATCGTGCCGATTCCGCTGAACACCCTGCTGACCACCAAGGATTACGGCTACATGCTGTCGGATTCCCGGGCGCGGGCGCTGGTGGTGTCGGAAGCCCTGCTGGACAAGGTGACGCCCATCCTGGCCGACCTGCCCTTCCTGAAGACGGTGGTGGTGTGCGGGGCCGACGGCCACGGCCATCCCCGGCTGGCCGACCTGACCGCAGCCGCGCCGGCACACCTGGAAGCGGCCCCGACCACCAGCGACGACGTCGCCTTCTGGCTGTATTCGTCGGGATCGACCGGCTCGCCCAAGGGGGCCATCCACCTGCAGCGCGACCTGCCGGCCACCGCCCATTACTACGCCGACGGCGTGCTGGGCATCCGCGAGGACGACCTGTGCTATTCGGCGGCCAAGCTGTTCTTCGCCTATGGCCTGGGCAACGGCATGACCTTTCCGCTGCATGTCGGGGCCACCACCATCCTGCTGGCCGACCGGCCGACGCCCGAGGCGGTGATGGCCCTGCTGAAGGAACACCAGCCGACCCTGTTCTTCGGGGTGCCGACGCTGTACGGCTCGATCCTGGCCGATCCGTCCAACCGCCGCGAGTCCGCCAGCCTGCGCCTGCGGGCCTGCGTCTCGGCCGGCGAGGCCCTGCCCGAGGATGTCGGCCGCCGCTGGCAGGAACGCTTCGGCGCCGAGATCCTGGACGGCCTGGGCTCGACCGAGATGCTGCACATCTTCCTGTCCAACCGCCACGGCGAGGTGATCTACGGCACCTCGGGCAAGCCGGTGCCCGGCTACGACATGAAGATCCTGGGCGAGGACGGCAGCGAAGTGGCCCAGGGCGAAATGGGCGAACTGGTGGTCCGGGGGCCGTCGGCGGCGGTGGCCTACTGGAACCAGCGCGAGAAGAGCATGACCACCTTCCGCGGCGCCTGGACCCATACCGGCGACAAGTACTATGTCGACGAGAACGGCTATTACCGCTATGCCGGCCGCGGCGACGACATGCTGAAGGTGGGCGGCATCTGGGTGTCGCCGTTCGAGGTCGAAGCGGCGCTGATCGCCAACGACAAGGTCCTGGAAGCCGCCGTGGTCGGCTTTCCCGATGGCGAGGGGCTGATCAAGCCCAAGGCCTTCGTGGTCCTGCAGGCCGGCCTGACCGGCAGCGAGACCCTGGTCGAGGACCTGCAGGCCTTCGTCAAGAGCCGGCTGGCGCCCTACAAATATCCGCGCTGGATCGAATTCGTCGAGACCCTGCCCAAGACCGCCACCGGCAAGATCCAAAGGTTCAAGCTGAGGAGCTTTTGAGCGACACCCCCCTGAGCGTCGGCGGCCTTGAGATCGAGACCCGCCGCATCGCCGGCCCGGCCCACCGCCCGACCCTGGTCTTCCTGCACGAAGGGCTGGGGTCGGTGTCGATGTGGCGGGATTTCCCCGACCGGCTGGCCCGGGCCTGCGGCTGCCCGGCCCTGCTGTTCAGCCGGGCCGGCTATGGCGCCTCGTCCCCGGTGGCGCTGCCGCGCCCCCTGGACTACATGCAGCGGGAAGGACGCGATGTCCTGCCCGCCATCCTGGATGCCGCCGGCCTGCAACAGGCGGTGCTGGTCGGCCATTCCGACGGCGCCTCCATCGCCCTGGTCCATGCCGGCAGCCATCCCGGGCCGCGCATCCGGGCGGTGGTGGTCATGGCCCCGCACACCTTCGTCGAACCCGTCTGCCTGACCTCGATCCAGGCGGCGGCGGCGGCCTTCGCCACGGGCGACCTGCGCCCCCGCCTGCGGCGCCATCACGGCGACAATGTCGATTGCGCCTTCTGGGGGTGGAACCGGGCCTGGCTGGACCCCGGCTTCCGGACCTGGGACATCCGGCCCTATCTGAGCGCCGTCACCGCCCCGGTCCTGGCGATCCAGGGCGACGACGACGAATACGGAACCATCGCCCAGGTCGAAGCGGTCCGGGCCGGCGTCCCGGCCGGCGCCCGGACCCTGCTGCTGCCCGATTGCGGCCATTCGCCGCACCGCGACCAGCCGGAACAGGTGCTGCGGGCCATCGCCGGGTTTCTCGCCGACGGGCCATGATGCCAGCCGGCCATGAAACCGGCCGCTAGCGCCGCGGCTTGGCCCGGGCGGTCGGTTCGGCCTGCATCGGATCGTCGGGCCACCAATGCTTGGGATACTGGCCCTTCAGGTCGGCTTTCACCGCATGGTAGGCGTTGGCCCAAAAGCTGGCGAGGTCCCGCGTGACCTGAACCGGCCGCCGGGCCGGCGACAGCAGGTGCAACAGCAGCGGCACCTGTCCGCCGGCGATGCGCGGGGTGTCGGCACAGCCGAACATTTCCTGCAGCCGCACCGCCAGGACCGGCACCTCGCCTGAATAATCGATAGGCACCCGGCTGCCCGACGGCACCGTCACGTGGGTCGGGGCCTGATCGTCCAGGCGGCGGGCCCGTTCCCAATCCAGCAGGCCGCGCAGGGCCTGCGACAGGTCCAGCCGGGTCAGGTGGGCGCGGCGGGTGATGCCGCCCAGATACGGCGTCAGCCAGTCTTCCAGCCCGGCCAGCAAGGCGGCATCGGACAAATCGGGCCAGCCGTCGTCGGGGCGGCTGGCGCGCAGAAAGGCGACGCGGGCGCGCAGGCGCTGCAACTCGTCGGTCCAGGGCAGGCTGTCCAGCCCCATGTCCCGCACGCCGTCGGTCATGGCGGCGGCCAGAGAATGGGGGGCGACGTCGGTGCGACGGCGCTCGTCCAGCACCAGGGCGAACAGCCGGCGCTGACGCCGGGCGATCACCACTTCGTCGCGGCGGTCCCAGGCGACCTCGTCGACGGTGCGGATGGCCGGGCCGAAATGCGCCTCGATCTCGGCCAGGGTCAGCGGCGCCGCCAGAAAGATCCGCGCCTCGCGGCGGTTGCCATCGGTTTCGGCGGCCACCAGCCATTCCTGGGCGGCCATCGGATCGCCATCGGTGAACAGGGCGCCGCCGCCACCGCTCAGGGCATAGCGGGCCTCGCCGCCCGGCCGGCGGCGGGCGATGCGGTCGGGATAGGCGAAAGCCAGCACCAGCCCGCAATCGGCAGAACCGCCATCCTCGGCGCCGGCCTTCAGACCCAGCCGGCGGCGCCAGTCGCGGGCGGCGGCGCGCACCCGGGCCAGACCGCCCTTGTCGACGGTCAGTCCGAAGCGCGGGTCCGGGTCGCGCCCACCGCGCAGCACGTCCAGGCGCAACCGCATGTCGCCGTCGCGCCCGCCGCGACCGGCCCGCAGGATGTCGCGTTCCGACAGCAGCGCCGCCACGTCGCAGGCCAGGCCGCCCAATCCCAGGGTACGGGCCGACAGCACCATGTGGGCCAGGCGCGGATGCATGGCCAGACGGTTCATCGCCCTTCCGTGCGCGGTGATGCGGCCATCTTCGTCCAGCGCCCCCAGTCCGGCCAGCAGGTCGCGGGCCTGGGCCAGGGCGGCCTCGGGCGGGGGGTCCAGCCAGGACAGCTGTCCGGCGTCGGGGATGCCCCATTGCGCCAGATCCAGGGCCAGCGGCGCCAGATCGGCCTCGGCGATTTCCGGGGCGGTGAACGGCTGCAGGGCGCGGTCCTCCGCCTCGGCCCACAATCGCCAGCACACACCCGGCCCCTGGCGGCCGGCGCGGCCGCGGCGCTGGTCGGCGGCGGCCCGGCTGACCGGCAGCGTGACCAGCCGGGTCATGCCGGTGCTGGGATCGAAGCGCGGCACCCGCATCAGGCCACCGTCGACGACGATGCGCACGCCGTCGATGGTCAGCGAGGTTTCGGCGATGGCGGTGGACAGCACCACCTTGCGCCGCCCCTGGGGATCGGGACGGATGGCGCGGTCCTGGGCGTCGGCCCCCAGGTCGCCGTAAAGCGGCGCGACCACCACCTGGGACAGGGCCGGGTCCTCCCGCAGCAGGATTTCGGCCCGGCGGATTTCGGCGGTCCCGGGCAGGAAGGCCAGCACGTCGCCCCCGTCCTCGGCCAGGGCGCGGCGGACGGCGGCGGCCACCGCCTCGGGAAAGCGGCGCGGCTCGGGACGGGCCAGGAAGCGGGTCTCGACCGGGAAGGCCCGGCCCTGGCTGGTGATCAGCGGCACGCCGCCCATCAGGGCCGCCACCGGCCCGCCATCCAGGGTGGCCGACATCACCAGCAGCCTGAGATCGTCGCGCAACGCCCCTTGCGCCTCGATGCACAGGGCCAGCCCCAGATCGGCGTTCAGCGAACGTTCGTGAAATTCGTCGAAGATGACCAGCCCCACCCCGGGCAACGAGGCGTCGTCCTGCAGCATGCGGGTCAGGATGCCCTCGGTCACGACTTCGATGCGGGTGGCGGGGCCGACCTTGCTGTCCAGCCGGATGCGATAGCCGACCGTCTGCCCCACCGCCTCGCCCAGGGTCGCCGCCATGCGGGCGGCGGCGGCCCGGGCCGCCAGACGCCGGGGCTCCAGCATGACGATGCGTCCGCCGGCCAGCCAGTCCTGGTCCAGCAGGGCCAGCGGCACCCGGGTGGTCTTGCCCGCCCCCGGCGGCGCCTGCAGCACCAGCCCCGGCGCCCCTTGCAAGGCGGCGCGGATATCGGGCAGGACGGACTCGATGGGCAGGACGGACATGCCCTATTCGCCGCCATCCCTGCCGCGGTTGGCCAGCTTGACGCCCAGGATGATGCCGGCCAGAACCAGGGTCAGCAGATTGGCGGCGATCAGCGGCCACGCCCCCATCATCAGGCCGTAGGCCAGCCACAGGGCGACGCCGGCGCAGAACATCGACCACATCGACGTGGAAATGTCGCGGGTGCGGCGGGTTTTCAGGGTCTTGACGACCTGGGGCAGGAAGGCCAGCGTGGTCAGCGCCGCCGCCACCGCCCCCACCGCGTCGGTCAGGCCCATGTCGGCCACGGTCACTGGCCGGCCAGGGTGCGGATGCGGGTGAGGTTCCAGCCTTTGGCCGCTTCCAGCAGCGTGTCCCCCGTACTCAGGTTGTCGCCTTCGATTTCCAGCAGAACCCGGTTGCCGACCACCAGCGTGATCTCGCCGGCATGGGTCGAGGCGTCGAAGCGCAGCAGGGCGTCGTCGGCGCCGACCTTGACCCGGCGGGTGCCGGCCCGCGCCACCGGCGAGGCGAACAGGGCGACGGCGGCCTCGACCGCCGGACTGTCGAGGATCAGGGTGGCGTTCAGCGACGAATCGCCCTTGGCATAGGCCCGGCTGACCGACAGGCCGCCGCCGGCCTGGGCCAGCCCCTGGATTTCCGGCGCCTCGGCCTGCCAGCCGGCCAGGGCCGGCGGCAGGGTCTCGGCCAGTGACTTGCCTAGACGCTGGTGCAACTGGGTCAGGGCCGCTTCCAGCTCGCGCGCGGTGCGCGGCAGGTCGCCCTTGGCATAGAAGGCCCGGGCGGCCTCCAGCCGCCCCGGCACGTCGTCGGCCACGGCCGGAACCGCCGCCAACGCCGCCGGCAGCGCCACCGCCAGCATCCGCATCCAACCCGCCATGTCACGCCCCCATTCGCCTTTTCCGCGACCTTACCGTCAGGGCGAAGCGGCGGCAAGGGTGCAGCACCGCAGAGGATCTGATAGCCTGGGCCGGAGCGTGACGGGATCGGAACCGCCATGAACTGGGTATTTTTTCTGCTGCCGGCCTCGGCATTCGTGGTCGCCGCCCTGCAGGGCGGCATGGAACCCCTGACCGCGGCCACCCTGGCGGCGGCCGAAGGCGCCGTGCCCCTGGCCCTGGGACTGGTCGGCGTGATGTCCCTGTTCCTGGGGCTGATGAAGGTGGCCGAGGACGGCGGATTGCTGGCCGCCACGGCGCGGGGGCTGGCGCCGCTGGCGCATCGGCTGTTCCCGGAAGTGCCTCCCGGCCACCCGGCGATGGGGGCGATGCTGATGAACATGGCTGCCAACCTTCTGGGACTGGGCAACGCGGCGACGCCGTTCGGCATCCGGGCGATGGAGCATCTGGACAGCCTGAACCCGCACAAGGGGACCGCCACCAACGCCCAGGTGCTGTTTCTGGCCATCAACACCGCCTCGGTCACCATCCTGCCCACCAGCGTCGTCGCCCTCAGGGCCGGCCTGGGATCGTCCAACCCGGCGGCGGTGGTCGCCCCGACCCTGATCGCCACCCTGGTTTCCACGCTGGTGGCCATCGTTTCGGCCCGGCTGCTGCAGCGGGTGGTGCCGCCCCCCCTGCCCGCTCCCCTGCCCGCCCCCCTTCCGCCGGCCACCGTGCCGGTGCCCTGGTGGCGTATCCTGCCCGCGGTCCTGGGACTGGCCGGGCTGATCGCGCTGCTGGCCCTTTTCGGGCAAAGCGTCGGCCATTGGCTGGTGCCGGCCCTGGTGGTCGGCATGCTGGGCTTCGGACTGATGCGCGGCGTGCGCATCTACGATTCCTTCGTCGAGGGCGCCCGCGAGGGCTTCCGGGTCGGCGTGCGCATCATCCCCTATCTGGTGGCCATCCTGGTGGCGGTGGGGATGCTGCGGGCCTCGGGGGCGATGGCGATGGCCCTGGATCCGCTGGCCCGCCTGCTCCAGCCGCTGGGCGTTCCCGCCGAGGCCCTGGCGATGGCGGCGCTGCGCTCGCTGTCGGGATCGGGATCGTTCGGCCTGCTGGCCGCCGACCTGAAGGACCCGGCCATCGGCCCGGATTCCTTCACCGGCGTGCTGCTGGGCACCATCTACGGCTCGAGCGAGACCACCTTCTATGTCGTCGCCGTCTATTTCGGCGCCGTCGGCATCCGCCGCATCCGCCACGCCCTGGCCGCCGGCCTGCTGGCCGATGCCGCCGGACTGGCCGCCGCCATCGTCGCCTGCCGGCTGATGATCCCTTGACGTCCGCGCCGGACGGCATTACCCAAGGCCCATGATGGAATTGTTCGACATCGAGGTCCTTTCCGCCCTGCTGCAGGTGATTGCCATCGACGTGGCCCTGGCCGGCGACAACGCCATCGTCGTCGGCATGGCCGCCGCCGGACTGTCGCCGCCGTTGCGCCGCCGGGCCATCGTCATCGGCATCGCCGCCGCCGCCATCCTGCGCATCGCCTTCGCTTCGGTGACGGTGCAATTGCTGCAGATCGTCGGCCTGCTGTTCGCGGGCGGCCTGCTGCTGCTGTGGGTGTCGTGGAAGCTGTGGCGCGAGCTGTCTGCCGGCGCCCACCAGGACGAGGCCGAGGGCGAGGCCGCCCTGGACGAGACCGCGATCCCCGCCCGGCAGGAAAAGACCTTCCGCCAGGCCGTCACCCAGATCGTCATCGCCGACGTGTCGATGTCGCTGGACAACGTCCTGGCGGTGGCCGGCGCGTCGCGCGACCATGAACTGGTGCTGATCGCCGGACTGGCGCTGTCGGTGGCGCTGATGGGGCTGGCGGCCAACCTGATCGCCCACCTGCTGCACAAGCACCGCTGGGTCGCCTATGTCGGCCTGACCATCATCTTGTATGTCGCCCTGGTGATGATCTGGGACGGCGCCCACGAACTGATGGCGGTGTCGGGGCTGAAGGTATCGGACCTTTTCTAGCCGTCCTGCGCCGCGGCGTCGGCAAGGGCCAACCGCAAATCAACGTAATCGTGCATCGCCCCGATGGCGGCGTCGGCATCGGCATCGGCAACGGCCCGGGCCAGCCGGTGCCGGATTCCCGCCGTTTCCCGTTCGATCCGCCGGTCGCCGCCGGTCGCCAGCAGAATGCGCCACAAGGTCTGGCTGATCCGCCCGGTGATGGAATTGCCCGTCTCGCGATGAAAGCTGTCCAGCCAGTCGCCGCCGTCGCGGATGGCTTCGGCGAACCGATCGCGCCGCGACGGGTCGAGCCCGGGCAGGATGGCCCGGACCCGCACCGAGACCAGATCGCGGATGGCCCCGGCCAGAAGCTGCGGCCCGGCATCCTCGACCACATGCACGCCGTGGTTGGGCCGGTTGTCGGCCAGTCCCAACGCCGACAGATAGCTGAGCGCCTCGCGCAAGGGGGTTCGCGATACCCCCAAACGCCTCGATTGGGCCGTTTCGTCCAGACGCATGCCCGGCGGCAGGCCTCCAGTGACGATCTCGACGGCCAGACGCAACGTAACCCGTTCTGCCGAAGTCATTTTAGGTTTTACACCATATCAATCCGCGCCATGCAAACGCCGCACATTCCTGATCCTAATGCGGTATAGGTGCATATATATCACGCAAGCACCCCTCTGAGTAGTGCTTTCCACCGGACCAAGACCGTTGTTTTGTTCATGTTCATTTAAAGATTTATCCGGCACATTCCCTCGTATAGAGTCAGGCCGTTCGGTTTGCTCCACGCTTTGCCGAGCCCTTCGTCTCGTGCGGATTCTGGGGGGAGAATTCGTTGCCCGTCCGATTGTCGCGATGCCTGCTGCTGACCTCGGCCCTGCTGCTGGGAGCAGCACATGCCGAAAAAGCCGCCCAGGCCCAAAGCCTGGCCGAGGAATTGCGCAACGCGTCGGACTCGCACCCCAAGCTGCAGGCCAAGCGCGGGGCGATTTCGTCGGCCAACGAAGGCATCGGCGTCGCCCGCGCCGGCTATCTGCCGACGGTGAAGCTGTCAGGCGATTCCGGCCCCGAATATGTCGACAGCCCGACCCGGCGCAACACCGAGGGACGGCGCTTCTACAAGGGGCGCGAGACGTCTGGCATCGTGATCACGCAAAAGATCTTCGACGGCTTCATGACCGACGCCTCGGTGGACAGCGCCAAGGCGACCAAGGCGATGGCCGAGGCCGATTACCGCGTCGCCCGCCAGGAAGTGTTCTCGGACGGCATGGGCGCCTATATCGAAGTCCTGCGCTTCGCCCGGATGATCCAGCTGGCCCGCGAAAGCGAACGCAAGATCGCCGATCAGCTGAACCTGGAAGACGAACGGGTGCAAAAAGGCGCCGGCATCACCGCCGACGTTCTGGCCGCCAAACAGCGCCTGCAGGTGGCCAAGGTCCGCCGCATCACCTATGAACGCGATTTCCAGGTCTACACGGCGTCCTACACCCAGGCCTTCGGCCACCCGCCGGAAGTGTCGCAGATGTCCGACCCGCCGCTGCCGTCGACGGTGATCCCGCCGGCCCTGGAAGCCGCCTTGAAGGCCGCGGAAGAGGAAAACCCGACCATCGAGAGCGCCGGGCACAACGTCGAGGTCACCGGGGAATCCCGCCGGATCGCCGAAGCCGGCTATTTCCCCACCCTGGACCTGATCGGCCGGGCCAATTACGAAAACGACAAGAACGCCACCCTGGGCGTGCGCCGCGACTGGTCGCTGCTGCTGACCGCCACCTGGGAGCTGTTTTCCGGCTTCAAGACCGATTCCCAGGTCGCCCAGGCGACTTACTCCAACGCCGCGGCCAAGGACAGCCTGCAATACAGCAACCGCGTGGTGGCCAACGCCGTCCGCACCGCTTGGCACAAGCTGAACAACGCGCGCGACACCCTGTCCCTGCAGGACAACGCCGCCGTCCTGGCCGAAGAAGTCTGGCAAGCCAAGAAAAAGCAGCGCGAAGCCGGCAAGGCCACCGTCCAGGAGGTGCTGGACGAGGAAAACGCCATCATCCTGGCCCAGATCGAGCGGACCCAGGCCTATTACAACATCATCCGCCATTCCTACGAGTTGCTGGCGGCGATGGGCCGCCTGGAAATCAACAATATCGAAGAGGCCACGGCCCTGCCGCCGCAATCGAACAGCCGGGTCCCCACCGCCCGACGGATCGCCGAAGCCCAGTCCGCGGCGGGGTCTCTGGCCGAAATGCCGGCGCAATCCGGCCCCGTCCAGGCCCGCATGAACGAATTGCTGCGGCAGTCCCACCCCGAGGCCGAGCGCCGGCCCGCACGGTGACGACGGCCCGCTTTTTCACTTTCCCGCCGCCGGCCGCCGGGCAATAGTCGGAACATGAGCGCCCAACCGTCCAAGCAAGCCTGGCTGACCGAAATCGTCGAGCCCCTGCGCCCGGCGGCCCGCGAAATGCTGGCCGGCTCCCTGTTCATCAACCTGCTGGCCCTGGCGGTGCCCATTTTCGTCATGCAGGTCTATGACCGGGTCATCGGCCATTCGGCCATCGAAACGCTGAAGGGACTGGTCATCGGGGTGTTCCTGGTGCTGATCTTCGACTACGTGCTGCGCCAGTCGCGCGGCCGGATCATGCAGACCGTAGCCCTGAAGATCGATGTCGAAATCGGCACCCGGCTGTTCGACAAGCTGATCCGCCTGCCGCTCAGGGCCTTGGAATCGCGGCCCAGTTCCCATTGGCAGCAATTGTTCCGCGACGTCGACACCATCCGCAACACCCTGTCCGGCGGCACGGCGGTGCTGATGGCCGACCTGCCCTATGTGCTGATCTTCCTGGCGGTGATCTTCGCCATCGGCAAGCCTCTGGCGGTGGTCTTCCTGCTGATGTTCGCCGCCTTCCTGACCCTGGCCTGGCGGTCGGGACGCAGTCTGGCGGAATCCGCCCGGAAGGAAAAGAACGTCACCGCCGCCCGCGACGCCCTGGTCGCCGAAATCATCGCCGGCCGCAGCACCGTCAAGGCGGTGTCGCTGGACCGCGCCCTGCGCCCGCTGTGGGAAGACCGTCAGGCCGGCGCCATCGAGCATTCCATCGAACGCGGCGCCATTTCCGACGGCTATGTCAGCCTGGGAACCGGCCTGACCATGCTGGCCAGCGCGGCGCTGACCTCGGTCGGCGCCGTCTACATCATCGACCACGAACTCAGCATGGGCGCCCTGGTCGCCTGCAACATGCTGTCGTCGCGGCTGTACGGCCCCATCAACCAGCTGGTGGGGGCCTGGCGGACCTTCGGGTCGTTCCGCCAGTCGGTCGACCGGCTGGGCGCCGTCTTCGCCGAACCCGAGGAACGCAGCGAAAGCGCCATCCGCCGCGAACGGCCCTCTGGCCTGCTGACCGTCGACGGCGTGTCCTTCTCGTATGACGAACAGGCCAAGGAACCGACGCTGAACATCGACCGGCTGCAGATCCTGCCGGGCGGCATCACCGCCATCCTGGGACGCAACGGCTGTGGCAAGACCACGCTGCTGAAACTGCTGCTGGGGCTTTACGCCCCGTCGCGCGGGCGGGTGCTGATCGACGAATCCGACATCGCCCAGTTCACCCGCGCCGAACTGGCCGGCTGGATGGGATACGTGCCGCAGGAAACGGTCCTGTTCGCCACGTCGGTCCGCGACAACATCGCCTATGGGGCGCCGGACTGCAGCGACGAAGACATCCTGGCCGCCGCCCGCGCCGCCGGAGTGCATCAATCCATCGCCGACCTGCCGGAAGGCTATGCCACCCAGATCGGCGAAGCCGGGTCGCGCCTGTCGGCCGGGCAGCGCCAGCGCATCGCCATCGCCCGCGCCCTGGTCGGCAATCCGCCGGTCCTGGTGCTGGACGAGCCCTCTGCCAGCCTGGACCGCCAGGCCGAGGAAGCCTTGCGCACCACCCTGATCGAACTGGCCAAGGACCGGACCATCATCATCGTCACCCACTCGCCGGTGCTGCTGCCGGCCTGCCGCGACGTGGTGGTCATCGACCGGGGGCGGCTGGCGGCCACCGGCCCGGCCGCCAAGGTCCTGCCCGAAATCTTCGGTGCCCGTCAGAAGCCCCCGCCGGTGGCGCAACCGGCGCCGGGGGGCGTGTCGCCATGACCGGAACCGACATCCAGCGCCAGGCCGCCGCCGAACCTTCCCCGGCCGCACCGCCGCCCTCGCCGCCGCCGCCCTGGCGGGTCTGGCTGGACCGCATCCTGGCGGTCCTGCGCTGGCTGGGGCCGCAATCGGGCATCCCGCGCCGGGTCGAGGCGCCGCCGGGCGGCGGCCGGCTGTCGCAGCTGGCGCGATCCTATCCCCTGCCGACCTGGGTTCCCCTGGCGCGCGGGGTGATGGGCGCCTTCGCCCTGTTCCTGCTGTGGGCCGCGTTCGCCCGCCTGGACGAAGTGTCGACCGCCAGCGGCGACGTCGTCCCCGAGGGCAAGGTCAAGGTCATCCAGCATCTGGAAGGCGGCGTCGTGCGCGAAATCTCGGTGTCCGACGGCATGGTGGTCAAGGAAGGCGCACCGCTGATGCAACTGGAACTGTCGGCCTCGTCGATGAACCGCGAGGAGTTGCAGGTGCGTCTGGACGGTCTGGCCCTGCAGCGCGCCCGCCTGCAGGCCGAACTGGCCGGCAAGGATTCCATCGCTTTCCCGGCAGGGGAAGCCGCCCGCCAGCCGATTCTGCTGGAATCGGAAAAACGCATCTTCGACAGCCGCCGCGGCGCCTTGCGCGCCACCATCGCGGTGATGAGCGACCAGTTGCGCCAGAAAACCGGCGAAGTCCACGAACTCGATGCCCGCCAGCGCGCCGTCGTCGCCAACCTGCGGCTGGTGCGCGAACGCATGGCCATGTCGACGGAACTGATGAAGTCCGGCCTGACCTCGCGCATGGACCACGTCGCCCTGCAGGGCCAGGTGGAAGAACAGGAAGGAACGCTGGAGACGCTGCGCGCCTCGATCCCGCGTGCCCAGGCGGCCCAGGCCGAAGCGAAAAGCCGCATCGAAGAGGAACAGGCCCGCTTCGTCCGGCAGGCGCAGGGCGAACTGGGCGAAACCGAGCTGAACATCGCCCGCACCCGCGAATTGCTGAGCCAGGCATCCGACCAGCAGCGCCGGACCCAGATCACCAGCCCCATCGACGGCATCGTCAAGAATCTGCGCGCCAACACCATCGGCGGGGTGGTGCGGGCCGGCGATCCGATCATGGAAATCGTCCCCCTGCACGAACGGCTGCAGATCGACACCCGCCTGAACCCGGCCGACCGCGGCTATGTCCAGGTCGGGCAGAAGGCGATGGTCAAGCTCAGCGCCTATGACTACACCACCTATGGCGGCCTGGAAGGCACGGTGATCCTGGTCGCCCCCGACACCACGCTGGGACCGGACAACCAGCCGTTCTACCGGGTCCTGGTGCAGACGGAAAAGGCCTATCTGGGCGACCACGGCAGCGAGCGCCCCATCACCGCCGGCATGCAGGCCACGGTGGACATCCACACCGGCAACCGCACGGTGATGGAGTACCTGATCAAGCCGGTCCTGAAGCTGCGCCACGAAGCCTTCCGCGAACGCTGAACCGGCAGTGCGGCCACCGCGTCAGGTGATGCCGAAACGGGCCAGGGTTTCGGCCAGATCGTCGCCGAACTGCGGTCCCTTGCGGATCACCGAGGCCCGCGGCGGCAGGCCGGCCAGCTTGGCATGGCCCCAGGAATAGCTGGTGAACAGCGCATAGGGAATGCCCTGGGTGGCCGGCATCGCCGCCAGGGCGCAGCCCAAATCGACGCCGCTCAGCACGCCCAGTTCCATCGAGGCGATCACCATGTCGGGACGGGTATGCACCACCGTCTCGATGGCTTCGAACGGACTGCGGACGGTGGACGTGCGATAGCCGCACGCCGCCAGCTCGCGCTCGACGATGCGGCTCATGGCTTTTTCCGGCACCACCAGCAGCACTTCGACGTTCTTCTGGACGATGGGACCGAAATCGATGTCGCCGGTCCGCCGGGCCGGCAGGGCGCGCACCATCGCCGGCATGTCCGCATGGGCCACCGGGTCGCCATCGGCCAGCTTGTCGATCCGGTCGACGAAGACCTGGATCTCATCCAGCTCTCCGGCCCCCAGGACCTTCAGGTCGGCCAGATATTCATCCAGGCGGTGGGTGACCAGCTTGATCAGCGGCACGTTCAGGGCCTGGGCGTTGCTGCGCAACGAACTGGCGTCGCGCTTCAGCGTCGCCAGCCCCTCGTCCGGGGCGACGCTTTTGGACCTTAGGTTTCCCAACAGGACCTGAAGCGAACTGGCCGTGTCGCGCAATTCGTCCAGAAACTCTCCGATGACGCGGCGTTCGTTTTCGTTATCTGCGGAATCGACGACAGACATACCCCAGCCCCCAACTTTCCCATCCAGGGAAGCCTGTATATCACGAGGGCCGGAGAAGGAACAGACGGACCGTCGGACAGGGATCAGCCGCAAGCCGCCAGAAGGCCGGTCCGGGACCGCTCGGCGGTGATCATGTCGGCCAGGGTATAGCGGTCCAGCTTGTCGAAAAAGGCCTCCAGCCCCTCGGCGAAGGCGGCGCGGGCCACGCACCCCATCCCCAGCCGGCACGAACCGTCATCGTCGTCGCGCTGGCAGCGGGCCAAAGCGAAATCCTCTTCCACCTCGCGGATCAGTTGGCCGATGCGGACCAGATGGGGGTCGGCCTGCAGGCGCACCCCGCCATACTTGCCGCGCACGGTCTCAAGATACCCCGCCCGTCCCAGTTGGTGCACCACCTTGGTCAGGTGGTTTTTCGAGATGGCGTGTTCCTCCGCGATCTCGTTGATGGTGGTCAACTCACCCTGCCGTAACCCGACATGGACAAGAACCCGCAATGCGTAATCGGTGTGCAGTGTCAGACGCATGATCCGCCGCTCGATCTTCCCCACATCCACAAACGCCCGATCTTCTATTGGTTGAGGCCATCCGGTCAATGCCCATGATGAACATGGCACCCATGCCTTGGCATTGCCCCATACG
>Ga0172373_10001256_pt1 | contig 41316 bp, 35 predicted proteins | sample Lak10m_2_FD_114546 | JGI IMG/M metagenome (GOLD analysis project Ga0172373, IMG submission 114546) | Freshwater microbial communities from Kabuno Bay, South-Kivu, Congo - kab_092012_10m | ecosystem: Environmental > Aquatic > Freshwater > Lake | place: Democratic Republic of the Congo... | reverse complement strand
GTGCTGGCCGATGTTCGCGTCGATCGTCGCCGCCGCGCCGTTCTCGTAGTTGTTGTCGCCCAGCGTGATCACGAACTGCGGCTCCAGCGCGCGCACCAGCGCCGCCACGGCGAACGAGCCCGGCTCGGTCGTGCCGTAGTCCCCGATCGCGGCGAAGTGCACCGACTCGCGCTGCGGCGGCCGGACCTTCCCGCCCGGCCGCGCGACGGACACCGGATCCGCGGGCGACTGGGCCGCGAGGGGCAGGGCGAGGCCGAGGAACGAGGCGAGAACGGCCGGAGCGGTCATGCGGGGGGAACGCGCAGGGGAGCGAGGGCCGGGTCGCCGCACCGGCCACCCGTCCCCCGATCTTACCCGCGCCTCCGGAACCTGCCCGGAGCCGCTACTTGCGCTCGAAGGCCGCGTCGAAGGCCACCGCCGACTGGGCAAAATCGAGCTTGCGCGAGAAGGCTGCGGCCTCGCGCGCGCCGTGCTCGCGGTCCATCATCGGGTCTTCCCACTCGACCGTCAGCGGCCCGCGGTAGCCGGCGTGGTTGAGCTGGCGCACGAGCGCCTCGAAGTCGACCTTGCCGCGGCCCGGCGAGCGGAAGTCCCAGAAGCGCCCGTCGACGCCGAAGTCGGCGTGTCCGCCGAAGACGCCGATCGGCATGCCGCGCTCGGCCCACCACACGTCCTTGACGTGCACGTTGAAGACGCGCTTCCCGAACTCGCGGATGAAGCCGACGTAGTCGACGCCCTGGTAGCCCATGTGCGAGGGGTCGAAGTTGAAGCCGAAGTTCGGCGCCTGGTCGACGGCCTCGAGCGCGCGGCGCGTCGAAAAGAGGTCGAAGGCGATCTCGGTCGGGTGCACCTCGAGCGCGAAGCTGACCCCGACCTCCTCGAACTCCTTCAGGATCGGCTTCCAGCGCTTGCCGAAGTCGGCGTAGCCGGCCGCGAGCATGTCCTTCGAGACCGGCGGGAAACTGTAGAGCAGGTGCCAGATCGAGCTGCCGGTGAAGCCGTTCACGACCGTGCGCCCGGTCTCCTTCAGGCGCGCCTGCACCGCGGCGGGGGCCGCGTCGAAGAACTTCCGCGCGGCCTTGCCGGTCTCGATCATCTCCTTGGCCGCGCGCTTGCGCACGCCCTCGGGTTCTCCGTCACCCCAGATCTCCGGGGACAGGATCGACTTGTGGCGCTCGTCGATCTTGTCGCAGGTCGCCTGGCCCACGAGGTGCGAGGAGATCGCGAACGACTGCACGCCGCAGTCCTGCAGCAGCTCCCAGTGCTTCTTCGCGTAGCCCTTGTCCTTGTTGCAGCGCGCCACGTCGAAGTGGTCGCCCCACACGGCGAGCTCGAGGCCCTCGTAGCCGAAATCCTTGGCCTTCTTCGCGAGCACCTCGAGCGGCAGATCGGCCCACTGGCCGGTGAAGAGACAGATCGGACGGGGCATGCGGTGGACTCCGTGGGGTTCCGGGGGAGGCCGGGGATTCTCGCGCCCCCGCGCGGTTCCGGCAACGTCGGCGCGCGCTATCCTCCTCGCCATGCGCCTCTCCCCCGTCCTGGTTCTGTCCCTCCTCGCGGCCTGCCGCGCCACTCCGGCCCCCGGCGAGCCGTCCTCCAGGCCCGCGGCCGCGCCTGTCGCCACGCCCGCGGCCGCTCCGGCGCCGGACGCCCGCGCGCACTACACGCTGGTCGAGATCAAGACCGGGCCGCAGAGCGGCAAGCTCGCGAAGGCCGAGAACGACGCCGCCTTCCAGGGCCACTTCGCCAACATGGGGCGCATGGCGCGCGAGGGACAGCTCCTGACCGCCGGGCCCTACGGCGAGCACCGCCACGATCCGGCGCTGCGCGGGCTCTTCCTGCTCGCGACCGGCGAGCGCTCCGAGGCCGAGCGCTGGGCCTCGACCGATCCCACCGCGCAGGCCGGCGTGTTCGTGCTCGAGTACCACGCGCTCGCCACGGACGCTCCGCTCGCCGCCGCGCTCGCGCGCGCCCTGGAACGCGAGGACGCGGCCCGCGCCGAGGGCCGCACGCCGCCGCCCGGCGAGGGCGCGCGTCCCTACGTGTGGCTGACCGCCGAGCACGGCGACCTCGCGCGCCGCGAGTTCGAGCCGCTGTGCAGCGTCGACGGCGGTGTCTACCTGATCGGCGAGCTCGAGGGCGGCCGTGCGCGCCTCCTGCTCGACGCGCCCGACCTCGCCACCGCCGAGGAGCGCTTCGCGCCGCAGCTGGCCGAGATCGGCAGCCACCACCTCGACGAGTGGTACGCGAGCGCCGAGCTGGCCGCGATGGTCGGCGCGCCGTGAGCGCGAAGTCGGTCCTCGCCGTGCACCGCCCCGGCTCGACCCACTGGGTCGGCGACGGCTTCCGCGTGCACAACCTGTTCCCGTCGAACGAGGTCGGCGAGGCGTTGAGCCCGTGGCTGCTGCTCGATTTCGGCGCGGCGGCGTACTTCCCGCCGACGGAAGAGCGGCGCGGCGTCGGCGAGCACCCCCACCGCGGCTTCGAGACCGTCACGGTGGCCTTCCAGGGCAAGCTCGAGCACCGCGACTCGGGCGGGAACGCGGGCACGATCGGCCCGGGCGACGCGCAGTGGATGACGGCGGGTTCCGGCGTCGTGCACGAGGAGTTCCACGAGCGCGCATGGGCGCGCGCCGGCGGCACGCTCGAGATGGTGCAACTGTGGTGCAACCTGCCACGCGCGCACAAGCTGACCGCACCGCGCTATCAAGATCTGCGCGACGCCGACATCGCGCGCGTCGAGCGCCCGGGCGCGCTCCTGCGCGTGATCGCGGGCGAGGCCCTCGGCGCGCGCGGCCCGGCCCGCACCTTCTCGCCGGTCGAGCTCTTCACGCTGGAGCTCACGGCCGGCACCGAGCTCACGATCCCGTTGCCGCCCGGCCACACCGCCGCGCTCCTCGTGCTCACCGGCGCCGCGCGCGTGAACGGCTCCGCCCCGGCGCGCGCGACCGAGCTCGTGCTGCTCGGCACCGAGGGAACCGAGGTGCACGTGCAGGCTGCCGAGCCGACGCGCGCGCTCCTCCTCGGCGGCCAGCCGCTCGGCGAACCGGTCGCGATGGCCGGCCCGTTCGTGATGAACACCCAGGCCGAGCTCGTGCAGGCCGTGCGCGACTACCAGGCCGGCCGCATGGGGCGGCTCGCCTGAGGCTGCGCCCTTTCAACGCAGCTCGAGGGTCAGCGTGGAGACGTCGTCCACGCTCACGCCGAGCTCCCCGCTGACGCTGCGACCGTCGGCGAGTTCGGCCACGACCCGGTAGCTTCCCGGGGCGTAGCTGGCGGAGTACCGGTATTCGCCGGGCACCCTCGGGAAGAGCTCGGCCTCGGCGAGGAGCTCGCCGACACCCGCCCACACGCTGAGGTGCACGCGTGCCAGACCGAGGTCGAGCGGTGTGCGCACCTCGATCGTGCGCGGGAGTCCGGCAGCAAGCGCGACCTCGAGCGTGCGCGTCTCGCCCGCCACGAGCACGAACGGCAGGAGGCTCGTCGCGACGAGGTGCCCGCCCGTCTCGAGCACGTACTCGCCCGGCGCCAGGAACTCGCGCCGCCAGGTCGCGTCTTGCGGCTCGAGCGGACCGAGATCGAAGTGTCCGTCGTCGCTGCGCCGGTGGACACGGAAGCGCGCATTCAGGTCTGCCCCATCATGTTGGATCGCGCGCACCACGAGCGTCGCCGCCGGCTCGAGCACCAGCAGACCGAGTTCCCAGCTCTCGCCTGCCGCGAGGCGGCGCGGACCGAAGACGTGCTCGACGTGTCCCTCCGCACGCACGCGCAGCGTGTACAGCGCAGGGACCAGCAACCCCAGCTCGAAGCTGCCGTCGGCACCGATCTCGCCCGGCAGACCGAGACTGGCCGTCGCGAGCTCGAGCCCGAGGTTGCTCGGAACCGCGCCGCGCGCGTCGAGGATGCGGCCACGCGCGCGCGCGCTCGGCATCCGGGCGGCGGGCACGCGCAGCACGAGCTCGCCGGCCTCTGGCCGCACGCCGCCGAGCTCGAGCACGCTCACACTGGAACCTGCCGCCTCGAGCGTCACGCGATGAAGCCCGGCCTCAAGATCCGGGATCCGAAAGCGGCCGTTCTCGTCGCTGAACGAGCTGCCCCAGGACGGACGACCCCCTGTCCCCTCCGCAACCGCCACGACACTCCAGCCGGAGAGCGGCCCGCCGCCCTCGTCGAGCACGCGCCCGACCAGCTCGGCCCCGAGGCCAACGATCGGATCCCAGCCACGCTCCTCGCCCGCGACGAGCTCGAGCTCGGCGGTGGCACGGCCGCGCTCGTGCACCTGCACCTCGAGCATGTTGTCCCCCGCTTCGAGGCCGCCCAGGCGATAGCGCCCGTCCGCACCCGTCGTGATCTCGGGCTCGAGCTGCCCGAAACGGCTGGCGATTCGCACCCAGGCCCGCACGAGCGGCGCGCCCTGCGCATCGCGCACGCAGCCCGCGACGCTCGCCTCCGGAGCGAGCGCGACCTCGACCCCGAGCACCACGGCCGGATCGAGCGTGAGCTCGGAACGCCACACCGCGCAACCTTCGGCGCGCACGACGACCGGCACGCGCCCCGCCGCGACGCCGCGCACGGAGAAGCGTCCCTCGCCGTCCGTACGCACGAGGCGCGGCGGCGCGACCGTGCCCGCGAGCTCCCCCGCACCTGGCACGGAAACGCGCCGGAACTCGTGCCGCTCGCTGCCGACCCGCACCTGCGCCTCCGCCAGGGGCGCGCCGTCGGGACCGCGCACGACTCCGTTCACCTCGCCACCGTCCTCCGGCAGCACGAGCCGAAGCTCGAGGCGCGCGCCTTCCTCGGCGTTCAGGTCCGTGAGGAGCGAGGGCGCATGTCCGGCCGCGAAGGCCCCGAGCTCCTGCCCGCGCACGCACGAGCGCAGCGCGAAGCGGCCCTGCGCATCGGTCGTCCCCACGAAGGCGCCCGTGAAGTCGTCCGGCTCCGAGAGCCACAGCTCGGCGGCCGGCACTGGCACGCCGGCGCGATCGACGACGACGCCCTCGACGTCGAAGCCACGGACCAGCGTCACCGCGAGCTCGGACTCCGCGCCAGCCTCGATCTCGACCCTCCACGGGTTGCCGCGATCGAGCACGAGGGTGCCGAGCCCGGGCGGCAAGTCGAGGAGCTGGAACTCGCCGTGCGCGTCGCTCTCGCCGCGCCGCGCACGGAAGAACGGACTCTCCACGCCCACGGACTCGAAGCGCGCGTGGATCCCGACGGCGGGCGAGCCGTCGGACCAGCTCACCGTCACGTGCAGGGAGCCCGTGCCCGCCGCGAGCGGCTGGACGTTCGGCTGCGGAACGGATTCGCGCGCGGCCAGAGCCTCGTGGCTCGGAGAAGACGCCTCGCCGGCCGCCGGTTCGAGCCTCCCCGCCGTCCCGTGGACGACCTCCACCGCCGGATCGCCGGCGCTTCCGCGCAGCACGAGCCACGCAGCGAGCGCCAGCGCACCGACGCCGAGGACGAGCGGCCCGGCCAGTGCGGGGCCCGCGGCGACGCCTCCCCGGGACCACGCAACCAGCGCCGCGCTCCACGCCGCGCGCCCGCCGCCATGCTCGCCACCGTGCTCGCGGTCGAGGCGCGCACGCAGCATCTCGATTGCGCGCTTCAGGCGCGTGCGCACGGTCTCGACGGGCAGGCCGAGGCGCGCCGCGATCGCGCGCGGCGGCAGGTTCTCGAAGAAGCGCAGGAGCACGCACTCGCGATAGGGCCCCTCGAGCGCGAGCACCGCCGCCACCACCCGCGCGCGCACGGCCTCGCGCTCCAGGATCTCCTCGTCCGACGGCGCGCCCTCGCTGCGCGCGACCTCGCGCTCGCGCCGCAGGCGCCGCTCCTGGCTGCGCGCGTGCTTGCTCGCCCGCTTGCGCACGACGCCCGCGAGCCAGCCCGGCAACGAGACCGCGACGGCACCGCGCTCGACGGCCGCGAGCCAGGTGTCCTGGACCACGTCTTCGGCCGCATCCCGATCGGCGAGCAGACTGCGCGCCAGGGCACGCACGAAGCTGTCGTGGATCAGGAGGGCGTGCGCGGGGTCGGTGGAATCCTCGGGGCGGGGCATGGTTCGGGCTCCTTCTGACCCTACCGTCCCCGCGGGCGGCGAAAGCGGTTCAACTCCGCGCGGCCCCGCGCGACCGCCTCACTTCACGAGCTCGACCCGCACGCGCGTGCCCTCGACCGACACGACCGCGCGCCGCGCCTTCAGCGTGACGCCGGGCAGGGCGAGCTCGAGGCCGTCGATCGGCTTCCCGAGGGCGATGCCCGCGGCCTTCGCGTCGAACGGCCCGGCCAGCACGAACGAGGCCGTCTTCGCCTTGCCGTCGTGCAGGATCGGGGACGTGCGGTCCTGCTGGAACGAGGCCTCGCTGTCCAGCTGGCAGCGCATCGGGATCTGGCCGTAGAGCGTGCGCTCGGGGCCGACCTTCGTGATCCCGAAGGGCGTGAAGCCGAGCCCGAAGGTCGTCTCGACGCGTGAGTAGTCGAGCGTGAAGCGGAGCGGGCTCTGCTCGACAACCTTGGCGGCCGCCTGCGCGGCGGCGGCGCCATCGGCCTCGAGCTTCCGCTTCGTGGCGAGCAACGTGTCCCACCCACCGCGCTTCCGCGCCCCCGCCAGCGCCGTCGCGAGATCGCCCTCGGTCGGCGCCAGGACCTCCTCGACCAGGCCGGTGAGCGTCGTCCGCGGCTCGAAGATGCGCTCCTTCCAGTCGTCGATCCCGAGCCGATCGAGCAGCGCCCCGAGCGCCATGCCCGTGTAGTACAGCCGGAAGCGCAGCCCGCCCGCGCCGTAGGGATCGCCGTTCACGACGACCTCGCCCGAGCAGTTGCCGCGCAGGGCCCGCAGCAGGCTCGCGCGCCAGGCCGACGTGTCGGCGTAGCCGTGGAAGCCACGCCGCCAGCGCAGGGCCTCGTGCGGCGTGCGCCCCTGCATCACCTCAGCGAGCTTCCACTCGGTGTACTTCGCGAGGCCTTCGTTGAACTCGGTGCCGTCTTCGTAGGTCACGGCGACGGCCGGGAGCTTCGCGCGCCGCTCCTTGCGCAGCGCGAGCCACTCGAGCGCGGCCTCGAAGGCTGCGTCGTCCTCGCGCGCCTCGAGCGCCCGCAGGAGAGCCGCGCCCTCGAGCGCGAAGCCGGCCGTGTTCTCGGCCGCGAGCCAGGGGATCTGCAGGAGGAGCGCCTCGCTCGCGGCCTTCCCGGGCACGCGCGCCTGGTGCACGTGGAAGGCCTCGTGCACGAACATCCCGAGGCCGTCGTAGGGATCGCCCGCGAGCATCGGCAGCGTGAGGTCGCGCTCGCGCTCGGCCGCCGGGCGCGGATCGTGCAGGAGCTGCGCCAGGTTCGGACGCAGGTTCGAGAGCGTGTCCGCCACGACGAGCGTCTCGATCCCGTTGACGGTCGTGGAGGTGTTCTGGCCGTCGAGCGTGAAGAACGTCTCGCCGTCACGCAGGTCGAGCGTCCAGCCGGCCGGCAGGAGCGGCGAGGCAACGCGCCGGAAGCCCTCGGGCGGGCGCGGATGGTTCAGGAGCGCGTCCTGCACGCCCGGGAAGTACAGCAGGATCGGAGTGCTGCGCGCGTCCCAGCCCGGCCAGATCGGGTTCTCGTCCGCGCCGATCACCGAGAAGACCTCGACGACCTCGGCGAGGAGCAGCGGATCGAGACGCAGGGCCGGGGACGGATCCTGGGAAGCGATGGCGAGACCAAGGGCAGCGAGGAGAGGTGTCATGCGTTTGGTACGTTTCGTATTAGAGACGACCGTCCTGCAGGTGGCGACTGGACGAAGGCGGAAAAAGCGCGTAAACAGGGCGGGCATGGCCGCCCACGGTGAGCTCGAGCACGTGATCCTCGGCATCGTCGCCAAGTTCGGTCCGCTGACCGCCTACGCGGTGCGACGCCACTTCGCCGACTCCCCCACGCCGGCCTTCTCGAGCGGCGCGGGCACGATCTACCCGGCCGTGGCGCGGCTCCTGCGTGCGCGCCTGCTGCGCGCCCGGGCCGATGCACGCGGTGCCCAGGCCCGCGCGCTGCTCACGATCACCCCGGCCGGACGTCGCGCGCACCAGGCCTGGCTGTTCGATCCGGCCGGCGATTTCCTGCGTCCGCAGGCCGATCCCCTGCGCACGCGCATCTACTTCCTCGGCCTCCTGCCGCCGCGCGCGCAGCGCGCCTTCCTGGCGCAGGCCGAGCGCGCCCTGGAGGCGCAGGTCCACGAGCTCGAGCGCCACGCCCGCTCCTACCGCGACGAGGGCCCGACACGCTACTCGCGTCTCGCCGCGAACGGCATCACCGAGCTCGCGCGCGCACGCCTGCGCTGGCTGCGGGACGTCCGGCGCGCACTGCACGGCTCCTGAACGCACGGTCCGGCTCGCGCCGGAGGGCCGCGCCCGCCCGCTATGATCGCGTCATGACTCCGGAAGAGTTCCGCACGTTCGGGCACCAGGTCATCGACCGCATCGCGGACTACCGCGCCACTCTCGAGGCGCGCGCGGTGCGCACCGAGCTCGAGCCGGGGGCGCTGAAGGCCGCGCTCCCGGCCGAGCCGCCCGAGGAACCGCAGCCCTTCGAGGCGGTCCTGGCCGACGTCGAGCAGCTGATCCTGCCGCACCTTGCCCACTGGCAACACCCGCGCTTCTTCGGCTACTTCCCCTCGAACGGCGAGCTTTCGAGCGTGCTCGGCGACTACCTCTCGACCGGCCTCGGCGTGCTCGGGCTGAACTGGCAGGCCGCGCCGGCCCTGACCGAGCTCGAGGAGGTCGTGACCGACTGGCTGCGGCAGATGGTGGCGCTGCCGCCCGAGTTCCAGGGCGTGATCACCGACACGGCCTCGAGCGCCACGCTGGTGGCGCTGATCTGTGCGCGCGAGCGCGCCAGCGCGCACGCGGCGACGCGCGGCGGGCTGCAGACGGGCGGGAAGCCGCTGGTCGTCTACACCTCCGAGCAGGCCCACAGCTCGGTCGAGAAGGCGGCGCTGCTGGCCGGCTTCGGGCGCGCCTTCGTGCGCAAGCTCGAGGTCGACGAGAAGTACGGGCTGAAGCCCGAGGCGCTGGCCGTGGCGATCGCAGCCGACCTGGCCCAGGACCGCGTGCCCTGTGCGCTCGTCGCGACCACCGGCACGACGACCACCACCGCGCTCGATCCGCTCCCGAAGCTGGCGCCGCTGGCGAAGCAGCACGGCCTCTGGCTGCACGTCGACGGAGCGATGGCCGGTTCGGCCATGATCCTGCCCGAGTGCCGCTGGATGTGGGAAGGCATCGAGCTCGCCGACTCGCTCGTGATCAACCCGCACAAATGGCTCGGCGCGGCCTTCGACTGCTCGGTGTACCTCGTGCGCGACGCCGAGCACCTCGTGCGCGTGATGAGCACGAACCCGAGCTACCTCGTCACGGCCGTCGACGAGAAGGTCAAGAACTACCGCGACTGGGGCATCCCGCTCGGGCGCCGCTTCCGCGCGCTGAAGCTGTGGTGCCTGATCCGCGAGCAGGGCGTCGAGGGCTTGAAACGGCGTCTCCGGCGCGACCTCGAGCACGCGCGCTGGCTGGAGAGCGCCGTGCGCGCCCGCAACGGCTGGCGCGTGCTGGCCCCCGTGCCGCTGCAGACCGTGTGCGTGCGCCACGAGCCGCCGGGTCTCTCCGGCGAGGCCCTCGACCGCCACACCCTCGCCTGGGTCGAGCGCCTGCACGCCTCGGGCCGGGCCTGGATCACGCCCGCCCAGCTCGACGGCCGCTGGATGGTGCGCCTCTCGATCGGCGCCCTCGCCACCGAGCGCCGCCACGTCGAGGAGCTCTGGCAGGCGCTGCAGGAGGCGGCCGAGGGTCGCCCCGCAGGCGAAGCCTGAAGGAGCGGAGCGTTCCGCGGGCGTCGGAAGAAGTCCGGGTTCAGCTCACCGGCGCGTAGCGGCGCTGGGCGCCGGAGCCGTGGGCCACGACGCGGCCGGCGAGCTCGAGGTGCGTGAAGGCGCGGCGGGCGCGCTGGCGGCCGATGTTGCGGGCGCGGGCGAACTCGTCGGCCGTCACGCCGTGCACGCCGCACGGACGCGTCGCCAGCCAGCGCAGGATCGAGCGCTCCAGTTCGCCCAGCGAGGCACCGCCCGCGACCTGCGCCCGCAGGGCCTTCAGGGTCGCCTCGGAGGCGCGCCGATTCGAGGAGCCGACGCGCACGACGAGCTCGCGCGCCCCGCCGGCGTCGAGCGCCGCGTGCGGGCGTGCGGGCGAGAGCGGAACCGAGGCCCACACGAGGCGCACGCCGTCGAGCTCGAGCACGCCGGCCTGCAGCTCGAGCGCGGGCTCGAGCCACTCGGCCGCGATGCGCCGCAGCGTCGCGAGCGTCTCGCGCGGGCGCGGCGCACCGACGAGCTCGCCACGGTCGCCCACGCCGATCAGGAGCAACCCGCCGCGCGTGTTGGCGAAGGCCGCCAGCGTGCGCGCGAGCTTGGGCGGACCCGGCAGGCCACGCTTGAACTCGAGCGTCTTGCCCTCGCCCTCGGTGATGCGCCGCGCGAGCTCGTCGGGCTCGAGCTCCATCAGCGGGCAGGTCCGCGGGGTGAACACGCGCAGGGGAACGGAGCACTCATCGGCCCCAGAGTCTCCGCTGCGCGGGCCGCGCCGTGAAGCCCCCCGCGGCGGCGCTACACTCGCGCCCATGTCCGCCCACCCCCTGCGCCGCCGCTACGGCCTCGAGCTCGGCCTCGGCCTCGCCCTGGCGGCGCTGGTGGCCTGGTTCGCGCTCGGCCGCGAGCCGCGCGAGCGCCCCGCGCGGACGGAGGCTCCGGCCGCGCTTCCGCAGCCCGACGGCGAAGCGGCCGCGCTCGAGCCGGCGCGCGCGCCCGAGCTCGTGCGCACCGCAGAGGGGCCGGAAGCGACGCCCCCGGACTCCGGTCCGAGCTTCGAGGTCGCGCTCGGCGACGCCGACGGTCGCCCCTGCGCCGACGCGGAGCTCCAGCTCGAGCGTCTCTACCTGGAGCACGGCGTGCTCGGACGCGAGCTGCTCGGGCGCGTGCGCACGGACGGCAACGGCCGCGCGCGCCTCCGTCTCGACGAGACCTTCCGCGGTGACGTGCAGGGACACGTCCTGACCGTGCGCGAGCCGTTCTTCCCGCGCGTCACGCACGAGCTCCCGGCCGAGCTCCCGCCCGCGCCGCTCGCGCTCGTGCTGCCAGCGTTCGGCGCGCTCGCGGTGCAGGCCACGCGCGCGGGCGTGTTCGTGACCGGAAGCCTCGAGGTGCGCATCCTGGCGGGAGGGCAGCTGACGGAAGAAGAGGCTCGCGCGAGCCTGCTGTCCGGCGATGAGGAGCTCGTGACGCGCACGGGCCGCGGGCGCGTGCTCTTCCCGCAGGTCGGGCTGGATTTAGACGGCTGGCTGCTCGTGCGCGACGAGGCCGGCGCGGTCAGCGCGCCGACGCGCATCGCGGGCCTGCCCGGGGTCGGCACGACGCTCCAGTATTCGGTCGAGCTCGATTCCATCGCGGACGAAGCCGGGCGATGAGTGCGCCGCACCTCGAGCTGCGCGGGATCGGGCACCGCTTCGGGGCGACGCGCGTCCTCGAAGGCGTCTCGCTGACGATCGCGCGCGGCGAGTTCGTCGTGCTGCTCGGGCCCTCGGGTTGCGGCAAGTCGACGCTGCTACGCATCGTCGCGGGCCTGGTGCGGGCCGAGGATGGCGAGCTCTGGCTCGACGGCGCGCGGGCCGAGGAGCTCGAACCGGTCGAGCGCGGTGTGGCCATGGTGTTCCAGAGCTACGCGCTCTATCCGCACCTCACGGTGCGCGGGAACCTGGCCTTTCCGCTGGAGATGGCGCGCGTGCCGCGGGCCGAGCGCGAGGCGCGCGTGGCGGAGACGGCGCGCCTCCTGCGCCTCGAGGCGCTGCTCGAGCGCAAGCCCGAAGCGCTCTCGGGAGGCCAGATGCAGCGCGTCGCGCTCGGGCGCGCGCTCGTGCGCCGCCCGCGCCTGTGCCTCTTCGACGAGCCGCTCTCGAACCTCGACGCGGCCCTGCGCACGGAGCTGCGCGCCGAGATCGCACGCGTCGTGCGCGCGCTCGGCACGACCGCGCTCTACGTGACCCACGACCAGGCCGAGGCCATGACGCTCGCCACGCGCCTCGTCGTGCTCGCCGGCGGACGCATCGAGCAGCAGGGCCCCCCGCTCGCCGTGCACGCCAGGCCCGCCACGCGCTTCGTGGCGAGCTTCGTGGGCAGTCCGCCCATGAACCTGGTCGCGGCCGAGGCGCGCGGCGACGCGCTCGTGGCCGGCGCCTTGCGCCTGGCGCGTCCGCCGGGTCTCGCCGACGGCGCGCTCGTGGTCGGCATCCGCCCCGGCGAGGTGCGTGCGGGACGCGGCCTCGAGCTCCCGGTGCGGCGGCTCGAGCGGCTGGGTCACGAGACGCACGTCGAGCTCGAGCTCGCCGGCGCACCGTTCCTCGTGAGCCTGCCCGGACATGGCCCCGACGGCGCGCCGACAGCGCTCGCGGTCGAGCTCCCGCCCGACGCCGTGCACCTCTTCGACGCGCGCACCGGAGCGCGCCTGACTGGCGTATGATCCGCGGCACCATGCTGCGCCGGATCTCGCTGCCCGTGGCCCTCGCCGCGCTGTTCCTCGTGCCCCTCTTCGGCCCGGGTGCCCTGTGCTCCTGCGGCGGCCCCGCGGCCCCGGCGGGCGAACCGGCCCGCGCGCCCACGGAGTCACCCACCGGATCACCCGCCGCCACGCCCACGGACGCCACGCCGACGCCCGCAGCCGAAGCCCCCGTCGCCCTGCCCGACTTCTCCACTCCGGACTGGACGCGCACGCCGAGCGCGACCGGCGCCTTCGTGGTGGCCTGGCGCCCGACGCCGGCGCCGATCCCGCGCAACGAGGAGTTCACGCTCGAGCTGTGGCTGCTCTTCGACGGTCAGCCGCGCCACGTTTCGCAGCTCGGCGTCTCGGGTTGGATGCCCGATCACGGTCACGGGATGCTGCGCAGCGTGCGGGCCGAGGCGCGCCCCGACGGCTCCTACCACGTCGACAACCTGCTGCTGCACATGCGCGGGCACTGGCTGCTGATCTTCGACGTGCTCGAAGGCAGTCTGGCCGAGCGGGCCGAGCATGGCCTCGAGGTGCGCTGACATGTGGCTCTTCCTCGCCCTGCTCATCGCCCAGGAGTCGCCGGGCGTCGCCTTCGAGCCCGACGAGCAGCGCATCCTGCTGCAGCTCTCGCCCGTGCCCGAGGCGCCGCCCGATCCGACCAATGCCTTCGAGCGCGACCCCGCCGCCGCGCGCCTCGGCCAGGCCCTGTTCTTCGATGCGCGCCTCTCGCGCGACGGCAGCGTGAGCTGCGCGACCTGCCACGTGCCCGAGAAGAGCTGGACCGACGGGCGCAAGCTCGGCCTCGGGCTCGAGAACCTCTCGCGCCACACGATGACGCTCTGGAACGTGGCCGCCAACCGCTGGTTCTTCTGGGACGGCCGCAAGGACACGCTGTGGTCCCAGGCGCTTGCGCCGCTCGAGGATCCGCGCGAGCATGGCACCAGCCGCCTCGCCGTCGTGCGCCAGCTGGCCGGCGATCCCGGCTACCGCCGCGCGTACACCGAGGTCTTCGGAGCCCTGCCCGATCTCGCCGGCCTGCCGAGCGACGCACGCCCGGTGCCGGGCGAACCCGAGCACGAGCACCAGCTGGCCTGGAACACGCTCGCGCCCGAGCGCCAGGAGGCGGTCACGCGCGCCTTCGTGAACGTCGGCAAGGCCATCGCCGCCTTCGAGCGCAGGATCGTCTCGCGCGGCGCGCCCTTCGACCGCTTCGTCGAGGGGCTACGCGCCGGCGATCCGGCCGGGCAGGCCGCGCTCTCGCCCTCGGCGCAGCGCGGCGCGCAGCTCTTCATCGGCAAGGCGAACTGCCTGTTCTGCCACGACGGCCCGAACTTCACCGACCTCGAGTTCCACGACAACCGCGTGCCGGTCGGTGAAGAGGGCGGCGACCCGGGTCGCAAGCTCGGCATCCGCCGCCTGCGCGCCGATCCGCTCAACTCGACCGGGCGCTTCGCCGACGACGGCGGCGCCACCGGCAAGAAGAAGGTCGGCGCCCTGATCGACGACAGCCACGGCGGCAAGCTCTTCAAGACGCCGACCCTGCGCAACGTCGCACGCACCGCGCCCTACATGCACGAGGGCCAGTTCGCGACCCTGGCCGAGGTCGTGCACTTCTACTCGACCCTCGAAGGCGCCTCGCCCGAGTCGGGCAGCGAGCGCCTGATCCGCGTGCTGGGCCTGAGCGACGCGGAGCAGGCCGACCTGGTGGCCTTCCTCGAGAGCCTGACCGACGAGTCCCTGCCGCCCGAGCTGCACGGTCCGCCCGCGACGCCCTACATCGAGCGCTGAAGCGCACGCCCGGCGCTACCATGCAGGCCTCTTCGATGGCGCGCCTCCTTCTCGTGCTCGGATTCCTGCTCGGCTTCTCGGCCAGCGGGGGCCTACACGCGCAGGGCGACTGCGTGGCGGACGGCTGCGGCTGTCCGCACGAAGCGCCGAGCCCGAGCTGCTGCTGCGCGGAGGTGACGCGCGAGGCGCCACCCGCGCGCGCTCCCGAGCGTGCGGCCCTCCTGGAGGAGCTCCGCCAGGGCCGCCTCGACCGGGGTCCCTGCCTCGTGAACGGCGGCTGCCGCGGCGCGCGTCGCTCGCGCGCCCAGGTGAACTCGAGCACGCCCGCAGGCTTGCCGGCCGCGCACGCGGAAGGCTTCGAGTCCTCGTCCAGCGGAGCTCCGAGCACGCGTCCGTCGACGCAGCCCGAGCCGCGCGGGCCCGAGCCGGCGATCCCGCCGCCACGCACGACCGCAGTGACGTGATCGTCGGGCCGCGGAGCGCTCGCTCCCGGCCGCACCGCCTCGTGCGGTGCCCGCGCCGCGCCCCGCGTGCGGCGCCGTTCTCCGTTCACCTCGCAGGCCACGGCCTGCCCGCGCTCGATCTCCATCCGCATCTCTCCATGTTCGCTCTCCTGCTCCTTTCCCTGACCACCTCCGATCCCCGTCCCGGCGAAGCACGCCTGCCGCTCGCACCGCGCGCCGTTTCCGCTGCGCTGCCCTGGAACCACGGCCCCGGAACCTCCGGCGGCGGCAGCTCGACGCTCTCGGGCGAGACCCTCGCGAAGGGCAAGCTCGCCTGGTCGCTGCGCAGCGAGTTCACGACCTACGAGGACACGAGCCGCGCCGAGGCCGAGGCGATCGCCCTCGCCGAGGGCGAGTTCGACGCGCTCGAGAGCGCGTGGGTCAACATGCTCGCGCTCGAGTACGGCCTGACCGACGACCTGCAGCTCGCCCTGACGGTCGGGCACTACTCCGGCTCGAACTTCATCGACGCCGAGGAGGACGGCCTCGGCGGCGCCGAGTCGGCCACCGCCGATCCGAGCGGCGTGACCGACACCTGGCTCGACGTGAAGTACCGCCTGCAGAAGGGGCCGCGTGGCCACCTGGCCTGGCTGACCGGCATCAAGCTGCCGACCGGCAAGGACGACGAGACGCTCGACAACGGCGAGGAGCTCGAGCCCTCGAGCCAGCCCGGCTCGGGCTCGATCGACTACCGCGCAGGTCTGGCGTGGTCGCGCTTCCTGGACGCGCGCACGACGCTCGACGCGAGCGGCGTGTACACGATCCGCACGGCCCATGACGGCTTCGCGGTGGGCGATCGCGCCGACCTCGGGCTCGCCCTCGCCTGGCGCCTGAGCGAGGACGCGCGCGCGGCGCGCACCTGGACCGTCTTCGGCGAGCTGGCCGGCACGTGGCTCGAGGAAGACGTCGAACGGGGCGAGGAGAACGAGTCGAGCGGCGGCACGACGGTCTGGCTCGCGGGCGGCGTGCGGCTGCGCTTCGGCTCGGTGGCCAGCCTGAGCCTGGCTCCCGCGCTGCCCATCGTGCAGGAGCTGAACGGCGAGCAGGTCGAGGCCGAAGCACGCGTGGCCCTCACCCTGGCGTACACGCCGTGAAGCGGAGCACTCTGCGTGGGAGCGCGGCTGCGGCCGCGCTCCTCTTCTTCCTGGCCGGCTGCCGCGCACCGGTGGCCGGTCCGGGCGAGGCCGAGTGCCCGGTCTGCCGCTGCGCGGGCGACCTCGCCTGCCTGGTCGTACGCCTCGAGGCGGACACGCCCCGCACGACGTTCGACGGCACGACCTACCACTTCTGCAGCGCGGAATGCCGGGCGCGCTTCGAGGCCGAGCCGCGCGCCTTCATCGGTCGCTGAACGTCGCCGTCAGACGCCGGTCGGCCGCTCGGCGGCGGCCGGCGTCGCGCCCGGCAGCGGGGCCGAGACGCGCTCGCCGGCCAGCAGGCGCGCGCAGGTCGTCAGCAATCGCTCGCGCTGGATCGGCTTGGTCTCGTAGGCCGAGCAGCCGGCCGCCAGGCACTTCTCGCGGTCGGTCACCATCGCGTGGGCGGTCATGGCCACGATCGGACGCGGGTAGCCGGCCGCACGCAGCGCACGAGTGGCCTCGTAGCCGTCCATGACGGGCATCTGCATGTCCATCAGGACGAGATCGTAGGGCGTGCCCGCGCGCTCGGCCGCGAGCGCGCGCTCGAGGCCCTCGCGTCCGTCGGAGGCGAGCTCGACCGTCGCGCCCGCGCGGCGCAGGAAGGCCGCCAGCACGCGCTGGTTGAGCTCGACGTCCTCGACCACGAGCAGGCGCCCGCCGAGCGTCGGCAGGCTGACCGGGGCGCGCTCCTTCGGCGCGTCGAGCGTGAGCTTGCACTCCTCGCTCGTGTAGCGGCGCAGGGCCGCACGGCGCAGCTCGCCGGCGTACAGACGCAGCGTGAAGGTGCTGCCTTCGCCCGGCTTGCTGCGGGCCTCGACATCACCGCCGAGCAGCAACGCCAGACGCTTCGAGATCGTCAATCCGAGGCCCGTGCCACCGTAGCGGCGCGTGCTGGAGCCGTCGGCCTGGCTGAAGGGCTCGAAGATGCGGGCCTGCTCCTTCTCGGCGATCCCGATGCCCGTGTCGATCACGTCGAAGCACAGGTAGCGGTGGTCGGCCTGCTCGTGCTCGTCGAGGCGCAGCACGAGGCGCACGCTGCCCTGCGGGGTGAACTTCAGCGCGTTGCCCACCAGGTTGAGCAGGATCTGGCGGGCGCGCACGAGGTCCGTCTCGATCACCTCGGGGATCGGGCGCGGGACCTCGAGGGTGAGCGTGAGGTCGCGCTCGCCGGCCTGCGGCGCCAGCAGCGTCAGCACCTCGCGCGCGAGCTCGAAGGGCGAGAGGTCGGCGTGGTTCACGACCAGACGCGAGGCCTCGATGCGCGAGATGTCGAGGATGTCGTTCAGGATCGTCAGCAGGTGGTCGCTCGAGTTCTTGATGGTCTCGGCGTAGCGACCACGCTCGTCGGACGTGGCCGACCCGTCGCACAGGAGCTCGACGTAGCCGAGCAGGGCGTTCATCGGCGTGCGGATCTCGTGGCTCATGTTGGCCAGGAACTCCGACTTCGCGCGGCTGGCCGACTGGGCCCGCTCGTGCGCGCTGGCCAGCTCGATCAGGCGCTCCTGCTCGCGGCGCGCCACGTTCCACTTCTCGGTCAGGGCTCCCGCCAGCTGGCGCACCTCGATCGGATCGAAGGGCTTCTTCAGGATCAGGAGGCGCGGGCTCTGGCCCAGCGTCTGGATGATCTGCTCGAAGGAGTAGTCGGAGAAGGCCGTGCAGATCACGACCTCGAGCTCGGGGTCGAGCTGCCACAGGCGCTGGATCGTCTGCAGACCGTCGATGCCGGGCGGCATGCGCACGTCCACGAAGGCCACGGCGAAGCGCCGCCCGGCGGCGTGGGCGCGGGCCGCGAGCTCGCAGGCCTCCTCGCCCTGGCTCGCCAGGGTCAGCTCGAAGCTCGGCAGCGGAACCGAGGCCACCGGCGCGGCGGCCGCCGCGCTCTCGCTGGCGCCGAAGAAGGCCGCGCGCGCGCTCGACAGCCCCGCGCTGGCCACGGCCGGAGGAGCGAGGATCTTGCGGAAATCCTCGCGGATCGACTCCTGATCGTCGACGACGAGGATCCGGCGGTTCTGGGTCTCGGTCATGGTCCTACGCCGCCGCGAGGGCGGCCTCCGCTTGCAGGGGAATCTCGAGCACGAAGGTGGCCCCGCGGCCCGGGCCGTCGCTCTGGACGCTCAGTCTGGCTCCCATCTCCGTGGCCGCGTTGGCCGAGACGTGCAGCCCGAAGCCGTGCCCGTCCTTCTTGGTGGTGAAACCGTGGTGGAAGATCCGCGTCAGGTTCTCGGCCGCGATCCCGACGCCGTTGTCGGCGATCTCGAGGCGTGCCAGGTCCGCCGCGGGACGCCGCAGGCGCAGGGTCAGACGCGGCTCGGGGCCACGCCGCTCGGCCAGGGCCTGGGCCGCGTTCTGCAGCACGTTCACGAGGATCTCCATGAGCTTGTGCTTGTCGACGCGCACGGCCGGCAGCTCCTCGAACTCGCGCACGATCTGCATGGCGCCGTTCGTCTCGCCCGCCTGGGCGCACATGCGCAGGGCCGCCTCGAGCTGCTGGTCGAGGCGTGCGTACTCGAACACGCCGCGCGTACCGGCATAGCTCTGCTGGGCGCGCACGAGCTCGGCCATGTGCTCGATGCCCTGACCGAGCGAGCGCAGCTCGCCCTGGATGGCCTGCTTCTGCCGTGCGAGAGCCGCGGTGACCTCCGCCAGGAACGGTACGAGGTGCTTGCCGCGCGGATCCTCGGCCACGAAGAGCGCGAGATCCCGCTCGTGCTCGCGCAGCACCTGCGCCAGCCTCTCGAGGTCCTGCACCGAGAGTTCCTCGGTCCTGCGCGTGGCCAGGTTGGCGGCGACGTTGACGCTGTTCAGCACGTTGCCGACGTTGTGCAGCACGCCGGTGGCGATCTCGGACATGCCCGCCAGGCGCGCCGTCTCGACGACCTGCTCGCGCGAACGCGCCAGCTTGCCGAGCATGCGGTCGAACTCGCCGGCCAGCTGGCCGATCTCGTCGGCACGCTCCAGGCCGACGCGGATCGTCGTGTCGTCCGACTTGCCGATCTCGGTCGCCTTGGCGGTCAGGGTCGAGAGCGGCGCGATCACGAGCCCCGAGAGCAGGCGCAGCAGCACGAACAGGATCAGCCCCGCGCCGATCAGGATCGAGAGCAGCAGGTAGTTCACGCTCAGGCTCTGGTAGGCCTGGATGTCGCGCTCGAGGGCCGCGTGCAGCACGAGCGGCTGGTCGGTGCGCAGCGCGCCGACACGCTCGTAGGCATGCAGCAGACCATCCTCGCCCGCGACCAGCACGGTGCCGCCGTCCGAGCGCGCCATCTCCGCCGGCAGCCCGGGCGCGTCGGCCTCGAGCAGCTCGATGCGATGGGCCGCGCCGCCCGCGGAGCCGGCTTCGAGCGCCAGGGCACTGTCGGCGATGGCGGCGCGCAGCTCGGGGCCGAGGAAGCGCCCCAGCACCAGCGTGCCGACGGCCGGCTGCCGCTCGCGCCCACTGCCGACCAGCGCCGAGCCTTGGCCATCGTCCAGCGCCAGCGCGGCGAAGAGCAGCGGCTCGGCGCTCGTCATCAGCACGCCCGACAGCTCGGCCGTGTCGCGGAAGCGCAGCACGTCGTGTCCCGGGGAGAGCGCCTCACCGGGGAATTCGCGCAGGCGCAGCGGCGCGCGCGTCGTCGGATCCAGCACGCGGCCCACGAGCACGCGCCCGTCCGGCGCGCACACGTAGCACAGGTCGAGCGTGGCGAGCTCGAGCGTGCGTGTGCAGAGCTCCTGCAGTCCGTCCGCATCGCCGCGGGCGATCCGCTCGGCCACCTGGCCGGCCCCGGCCGCGAGGTGGGTCGAGACGAGCAGCTCGGCCAGCTCCTCGTCGAGCCGCTGGCGCACCTGGGCCAGGTCCTCGTAGGCCTGCTCCTCCTCGAGGCGTCCGAAGATGCGCTGGGCCTGGCTGCGCGTGAGCGCGAACTCCGCCAGCGCGTAGAGCGCGACGACGGAGACCAGGACCAGGACGATCTTGGAGCGCAGCGACATGCGAGAGACCGTCCCGGCCGCGCGGGATCAGCCGGCCTTGCGCAGTTCCTGCGCTTGCTCGAGGGCGGGCGTCGCGTCCACCTTCGAGAGCTCCCGGGCGCGCTGTTCGCGCACGGCCGCGGTCGCCTCGTTGATCAGCTCGCACAGCTCCTGGAACTCGTCGCCCTTGCGGATCCGGCAGGGCCCGACTTCCTCGCCGCGGATCACCGACTTCAGGTACTTCTCGAAGCGGTAGACCGGGCCGGCGATGCGGAACGTGACCAGGATCCCGACCGCGATCGTGAGCGGCAGCAGCATGCCGAACGAGACCAGCAGGATCTCGAGCGGCAGCTCGGGCATCACGGCCATCAGGTACGAGCCGCCCTCGGGCATGCTGGCCGAGAGCTCCGAGAGCCTCAGTCCGACGTGCAGCGACTGCAGCAGGAAGCCCAGAGCCGACAGGCCGACGAACACGCCGACCATCTTCAGCTGGAGCTTGGGCTTGATGAGCTTGATGCGACGGGTGTGGACTTGGGGCGGAGGATTCATCGCGACGGGTGGGCCGGGAGAGACGGGAGCTTTCGAAGGTTTTTCGGCCCTCGGGCCGGGGGTGCCTTTAGCCCCGCTCCCGGTATCGGGAGAATCGTGCCCGCACGCGCGCCCAGACGCTGCGTCTCAGGACGCGAAGCGCGCCCAGGAAGCGCTTTCCGCCGGCAGGGCCTCGCCCGTGATCGCCTGCAGCGCGCGCCAGGCGGCCTCGCGCACGGCCGGATCCTCGTGCTCGAGACACTCGACCAGGGCCGCCAGCGAGACACGCGAGCGCAGCTCGCCCAGGGCGCGACAGGCCAGCCAGACCTCGTCCGCAGCGCGACGCCCGAGGGCCTGGACGAAGGCCTCGGCGATGCGGTCGCGGTGCAGGCGGTGCTCCAGCACCGCGCGCGCCGCGCGCACGTACTCCGCCCCGCGCGCGCCTTCGACGCGTGCGAGCTCGGTCTCGGCGCGCTCGTTCCACCAGCGCTGCTCGTCCTGGAACCAGCTCGACCAGCGCTCGACGTCCAGGCCGAAGGAGAGACCGGACAGCGTCGTGAGAGCCGCACCCGAGGCGGCCCGCACGCGCTCGTCACCGCGCTCGAGTAGCACGATCAGCTCCTCGACCGCACCGTCGTCACCCAGCACGGCCAACGCGCGACAGGCCGCGACCACGAGCACCGGATCGGCGTGCCGCAGGTAGCGGCGCAGGCCGTCGAGCACGAACTCGTCGCACAGATCGGCGCTGTCGGCGCGCTGGGCGAGGCGGCCCAGCAGCAGGCCGTCCAGACCGGGCACGCGCCCGAGCAGGCGGGCGAGCACCTGGGTCGCGTGCGGCCCCGTGACCTCGGCCACGGCCTCGATCACCGAGCCCACGAGGCCGGGCGGACTCTCGGCGAAGAGGCTCGGAATCTGCTCGAGCGCGAGCTCGTCTCGCTTCAGGACCGCAGCCAGCGCGCCCACGAAGCTCGCGCGCAGCTCCTGCGGCGGAAGACCGTCGCCCGGCACGAGGCTGAGCCGCAGCAGGAGCCGCAGGTGCTCGCCGCCGCCGGCGACCGAGAACAGGCGATGGGCCTCGAGCCGCTCGCGCAGCTCGAGCGGCGCGCGCGACAGCCCGTCGAGAAAGGTCACGAGCTCGCGCCTCGGACGCACGGCCAGCGCGGCCCGCACGGCATCGAGACCGACCTCGTCGAGCGGCAGGACCTCGCCGTTCGGAGCGAGCACGAGACGTCCCTCGACCGCCAGACGGAAGAGCCGCGGCAGTTCCTCGCCCGGCAGGAGGGTCAAGCGTCGACGCAGCTCGAGCGCCGCGGGAGCGCCCGAAAACGCTTCCTGCAGTGCCTCCTGGGCCCGTCCGAGCGCGCCCACTCCGAGCACGCCGAGCAGACCCAGTGCACCCTGGCGCCAGCGCGCCAGCCCCGTCCCCCACGAAGCCCCCACGCCTAGATCATCGGCCCGTCGATGATCGGAAGTACACCCGGAGCCTTGCGAATCACGCGCGTGAGCGTGCCCGCGGTCGGGAAGAGCACGTCGACCCCGTCGCGCGTGGCCTCGATGACCGTCTTGACCACGGTCCAGTCGAAGGAGCTCTCGACGCCCGTGTAGCGGTGGTAGACGTCCGCCGCGTCGTAGTAGTGGATGTCGAGGGTCTGGTCCTGGAGCGCGGCAGCGGGCCGCGGCAGGCTGGCCGGGTCGAGCCCCAGCGCGTCAAAGGGATCGGCCGCGAGCCCGCCCTGGAGCGTGCCGAGCTCCTCGAGCCGCCAGCTCAGCACGATCGGCAGCTGCTCCTCACCGGCCAGCTCGAGCAGGTGCTTGTCGAAGTGCAGCTTGGCTGCGCCGTTGAGCGTGAGCTCGTCGGCCACCAGCGCACCGTGGAAATTCAGCGAGGCGCCGAGCACGACCTCGGTGTGCGGCGCGTACACGATGCCGTGGAAGGCGCCCTGCGCGCGCAGCTGCACGGGCGCGGCGGTCTCGCCCGGCACCTGGATCTTCACCTTGGACGGATCCGCGCCCGCCGTGGTGAGCAACGAGCGCGCCGAGGCCACCAGGCTGTCGGTCACGTAGAGCTCGATCGAGCCGCCGCTCGTGTCGAACACGAGCTCGGCCGTGGACTCGAGCAGCAGCGAGCCCAGCACCACCACCGCGGGTCCCTGCACGATGGCCTGCGCCCCGGCGCGCACCGTGAGCCCCGCATAGCTGACCTTGCCCGGCGGAAGCACGAGCGGATAGGGCGAGGCGTGGTCCTTCGCGCTCTCGAGCGGCAGCTCGGGCAGCTCGACCTCCGGCAGCACGAGAGACTCGAAGGACCGCGCCTGCGAGCCCGTGACCGTGACGTTGCCCGAGGTCGTGACGGTGGCCTCGGGGCCAGGCGTCACGTCCCCGTCGATCGTGCTCGGCATCAGGATCGTGCCGCTGACGGTGATCGACTCGTTCGAGGCGAGCGAGGCGCCGCTCTTGTCGAGCTGCAGCTCGTACGACCCGAGGCTCGAGTCGTAGGCGTCCACGCGCGAGCCCGCGCCCAGCGCGAGCGGACCGTTCGAGAAGACACCCAGCGAGGCCACATCCACCGCGCCGCGCTGCGCGACGAGCGCGAGCACCGCTCGCCCGGTGCCGACCATGCCGGTCGACTCGAGCCGGACGATGCCCGGGATCAGCTCGGTGGCCTCGACCCAGAAGAGCCCGTCGCCGAGTCGCGCCGGCGCCTCCTCGCTGCCGACCACGCCCGAGCGTCCGCAGCTGAAGGCCGCGAAGGACTCGGCCAGGCCGGCCTCGGCCAGGTAGAAGGCGCGCTTCTTGTGCACCGAGTGCGTCTGACGGTTGCCGACGGCCGAGGCGAACTGCGTGAAGCTCGCCGCCAGGACCACGACCGTGCCGACCGCCACGAGCGAGAGCACCAGCGCGCTGCCGCGCTGCCCTGCTCCGCTCCTCGACCGCTGCGCAAGTTGCATGCGAATCCCCCCTAGTTGCGTACCGTGACTTCCGTCTCGCGCCGGACCTGGATCCGGTCGCCCGCCTCGTCCACGCGCTCGAGCGTCAGGCGGATCGTGACCTTGCTGCCCTCGAGCACGAAGCACAGCCCGAGCTCGTCGGCCAGCTCGTTGCCGTTGTCGTCCTCGCCGTTCGGGAGCTCGTCCTCGAGCAGCTGGCTGACCGTGTTGGCCCACACCACGCGACGCTCGCTCTCGAGCCCGAGGTTCTGCCCCCAGTAGAGCTCGCCCTGCTCCTCGACCAGCCCGATCTCCTCGGGATCCCCCCACACCACCTGGCCATCCTCGACGCCGAGGCTGATGGCGTAGCGCATGCGCGGCGAGAAGAAGGGCACGGCCGGGTTCGGATCGAGCGAGTCGCGCGAGGAGCCGACGATCGCGTAGGCGATCTTGTCGATCAGCTCCATGGCCTGGTCCTCGAGCGCCATGGCCGTCGTCTCGTGTTGGTGCGCTTCCTGCGCGTCCCCCATCACGACCGTCAGCTTCGTGACCACGAGCCCGATCAGGGCCAGCGCGATGACCGCCTCGACCAGCGAGAAGCCGGAGCTCGTGCACGCGCGCCTCACGCGTCACCCTCCCGGCGGAAGTCGGTCAGCTGGGTCGTGACCGAGAAGCGCCGCAGGCCGGAGGCCGACTGCCACTCGAGCTCGACGCGCACGGGCAGGACGAGATAGTCGAGCGCGTGGTTCTCGTCGTCGATGACGTTGTCGCCGTCGAGATCGCGCGGCATGCCGAGGCTCGCGTCCACGAGGTCCTCGCGCAGCTCGTAGGTCGTGGGCGCGCCGGACCCGCCGCTCGAGCCGCTCAGGGCCGCCTTGCCGCCGCCGAGCTGCAGCCCGCCGATCCCGGTGCCCTGCAGGCCCTCGACCACGCGCGTCGGAAACACGTAGCGCCCGACCATCCCCGCCGGAGCGCCGTCGACCGATTCGAGCCCGTCGACCGCGAAGCGTGCGCCGGGAGCCGAGCCGGCGCCGCCCGGATCATCGCCGGGAGTCTCGTTGTAGCGCCTCCAGATCTGGGCGAAGGGCTCGTTGCGCAGGCGCTCGAGGGCCACGCGGGCCGCATCGGCCGCGAGCAGACTCTCGCGGTTCATGGTGCGCATGCGCGCGGTGGACACGAGCATCTGGCAGAAGATGCTGACGGCCACGACCAGCACCGAGAGGGCCACGACGACCTCCACGACCGTGAGGCCCGCGCGGGCGCGGGAGCGACTTCGGCGAAGGAGCGTGGCGAGCATGGTGCAGAGACGAACCGGCCATCGAGGCGATCCCTCACGATCCTGCTCCCACGGGATCGAGAGGCTCGATGCGCTCAACCTTTCGTCCCGGCCCCGGTCCGAAGTGGAGCCCGAGCGGACAAAAGCCCTTCAGTCGCGCGCCGCCGCGGCGCGCGCACGGAGCTCGACGAGGTCCTCGGGCAGCGGCGCCTCGAAGGTGAGGTTTCTTCCGTCGACCGGATGGCACAGGGCGAGGCGCCAGGCGTGCAGGGCCACGCGGCGGCTGCGCAGCTTCAGGGCCGAGTCGCGCCCGCGCGCGTACTTGCGCTCGCCCACCAGCGGATGCCCCGCATGGGCGAGGTGCACGCGGATCTGGTTCTTGCGACCGGTCAGGAGCTCGACCTCGAGCTCGCTGGCGCACGCGCAACGCATCAGGGTGCGGTAGCGGGTGCGCGCGGGCTTGCCGCGCGCCGACACGCGCGCGCCGCCCGGCTCCTCCAGGATCGGAAAGGTGAGCTCCCCCTGCGGCGGCGCGACCGGACCGCTCGCCATGGCCCAGTAGAACTTCCGCACCGTGCCCGCGCGGAACTGGGCCTGCAGGGCGTCGCGCGTCGCGCCATCGCGCGCCAGGAGCAAGAGGCCGGAGACCTCGAGGTCCAGGCGGTGCACCGGCAGCACGCTCAGCCCCTCCTCGGCCAGGAGCTCGGGCACCGAGCGCGCCCCGGTGCTCGCATCGGGCACGGAGAGCACGCCGGCCGGCTTCAGGACCACGACGAGATGCTCGTCCTCGTGGAGACGGGGCAGCGACCGCACGCCACGCAAGGTAGCGTGCGGCCGCTTCCGGAGCCTCGCGCCGGCGCAGAATCTCGGAGGCCGGCGAAGTGGCTCAGTAGGTACCGGCGTCGTCGACCGTCCCGCCGAAGGCGTTGCCGGCGGAGGGCGCCGGCAGGTCGCCGTCCAGCACGGTGGCTCCCGCGACGCTCACGTTGTCGTGCTCATCCACGCCGATCGGGCCGCCCGCGCCGGAGCGCTGGAAGCGCACGTCGTAGGTCCCGAGCGGCACGACCACGGCGTAGGTTCCGCCCGCGCTCGTGTTGTCGTTGCACAGCGGCACCGGCACGCCCGTGGTCGCGTCGAAGACGTCCACGTCGACGCCCCCGAGCGGCTGGCCGCTCGCATTGCGCACCGTGCCGGAGAGCTGCACGCCGCCCGCCAGCACCAGCGTGCCGAGCGAGGTCGTGGTCGTGATCGAGACGCCCGTGAACTCCTGCGCCACGAGCAGGTCCGCCAGATTCGGGCAGATCGAGATCGTGTGCGTGCCGAGCGGCACGACGCACGAGAAGTTGCCCAGGTTGTTCGTGTTGTCGTTCAGCACGAAGGCGTCGTGGACCTTGCCCGCCAGGTGGAAGTCGAGGTCCACGCCCGAGACCGGCGTGCCGTTCGTGCGCTGGATGTGGCCGCTGACGACGGCCCCATCGGGGAGCTTGACGTCCCCCAGCGCGAGCGGGCCCGAGGGCGTGCGCTCGAGACTGCGCGCGGCCAGCACGAAGGCCGAGGAGGAGGGATCGAGGCGCAGCTCGATCGGCTGCTCCGGCACGGCCAGGTTGAAGCTGCCGAAGGCGTTCGTCTTCGTCTGCACCTGCGTGATCGGGAGCTGCGTCACGGCGTCGCGCACCTCGAGCGTCACGTTCGAGACCGGGATCGAAGCGCCACGCACGGCGCGCCCGCTCAGCAGCACACCCGCGCCGAGCGTGGTGTCCCCGAGGTTCGTGGTCGTGACCACTACGACGTTCGCGCGCGTGCCGACGAGGTGCGTCGTGGTGGGCGGCGCGGGCGGGTAGAAGACGAAGGTGAAGACGCCCGCCCCATCCAGCAGCGTGGTGGTGAAGTTGCCGTTCACGTCGGTGCCGTCGTTGGCGAGATCGATCTCGTCACCGTTGCTGTCGAAGCCGTCGATGTTGACGCCCGGAACCGGAGCGCCGCTCGCAGAGAGCACGCGCCCCGTGATCGTCTGGGCGGCCTGTGAGGCGCCGACGAGGAGCAGGGCGAGGACCAGAAAAGGAACACGGGTGGCGGGAGTTTTCATTTGAGAGGCTGGGGCTGGCCTGGGAGCTGCAGGGACTGGACGGTCCACCGCGAAGGGGGTCGCCGTGCGAGCCCCGCTCCCGATTGCCAGGCCCTGCCGGTGAGGACCACCCCGCCCCGCAAAAAGGAACCGATCCCCGACCCTGGACGCTCGATTCAGAATCTGGATGCTCTGCCACCGCCGCCACGGCCCGCCACCGGGCCCGCGCCGGATCTCCATTCGGTCCCGACCATGAAAAGCGACTTCTTCTCCGCCCCGCTAGCGCTCGCCGCCCTCGTCCTGGCCGGCTGCGGCCAGCCCGCCGCCCCGACGCCCGCGCGCCAGGGGCCGCCGTGGAACGTGGTGTTGCTGTGCCTCGACACCGTGCGCGCCGACCACCTCGGGACCTACGGCCACGCGCGCGCGACGACGCCTGCGCTCGACGCGCTCGCCGCGCGCGCGACCGTGTTCGAGGACGCGAGCTCGACCGCTGGCTGGACCAAGCCCTCGGTGCCTTCCTTCCTGACCGGCACCTATCCCGCCCAGCACGGCGTGTACGAGGGCAGCGCGCGCAACGAAGAGGGCGAGGTCACCGACCTCCTTCCGCAGAGCGCCACGACCCTGGCCGAGGTCTTCCAGCAGCAGGGCTTCGACACCGCGGCCTTCGTGCACAACGCGCAGCTGCGCGTCGGCAACGGCTTCGAGCAAGGCTTCGACACCTACCTGCAGGCGAGCCTCGATGCGCGCGAGATCCGCTGGCACGGCCTCGACTGGCTCGACGCGCGCACGAGCGCCGACCCGTTCTTCCTCTACCTGCACTTCCTCGACGCGCACTGGCCTTACCCGGCGCCCGAGGAGTTCCTGGCGCGCTTCGCGCCGCTCGAAACGACCGCGAGGTTCCGCGGCAAGGACTCGAAGGCGCTGTACGCGGCCATCAACGACGGCGAGTACCAGATGACGGCCGAGGACCGCGAGGCGCTCGTCGCGCTGTACGACGGCGCGCTCGCCTACCTCGACTCCGAGCTCGCGCGGCTCTTCGCCGGCCTGGAGCAGCGCGGCCTGGCCGAGAACACGATCGTGTGCGTGGTCGCCGACCACGGCGAGGAGTTCGGCGAGCACGGCAAGGTCGGCCACGGCCACGGCCTGTGGCAGGACCTCCTGCACGTGCCCTGGATCCTATACGTGCCGGGCAAGGCCGCCCAGCGCGTCGACACGCCCGTCAGCCTGGTCGACCTGTTCCCAACGCTGCTGACGGCCGCGGGGCTCTCGGTTCCGCCCGGACACGAGGGCATCGATCGCCTCGCCGATCCGCGCGCAGCGCGCCCGATCCTGGCGGAGCACAAGGCACCCGACCGCTACTTCCAGGCCATGCGCGTGGGCAACGAAAAGCTCCAGCGGCGCTTCACGCCGCCCAAGCTCGGGCCCGAAGCGAAGGAGCTCCCGATCCGCCCCGGCACGCGCTGGGAGATCGAGTTCGAGGCGCGCGACGGCAAGCTACTCGCGACCGAGATCAAGCCCGACGACGGCGAAGTCGATGACGATCCCGAGCTCAAGGGGCCCCTCGTGAAGCTCGGTGCCGACAGCTTCGAGATCGCCGGCGTGAAGGTTCACTTCGACGACGACACGAAGCGCCAGACCGGCGCCGGCACGGCCGGGCCCGCTCTCGCCGAGGGCCTGGTGGTCAAGGTGCGCGGCGCGATCGCGAACGGCGCGCTCACCACCGACCGCATCAAGTTCTATCCGGCCGACGACAAGAGCGGCTTCGAGCTGCGTGCGACGGTCGAGGCGTTGCGCTTCGCCGGCGGCTCGGGCGAGGTCACCGCCGGCGGCTTCACCTTTGCGATCACGCCCGACACCGACCTCGACGAGGCCGCACCGCAGGCCAGGAAGCGCGAACTCTCGCGCCACGAGATCGCCGAGTTCCTGGCAGCCGGCGCGGCCGACTTCGCGGCCGAGCACGGCTACGAGGTCGTGCGCTCGGCCTACGGCCTCGGGCGCGACCCCGGCGAGCTCACGCCGACCGCCTTCGAGCGCGGCACGGCGCGCGACGCCGAGCTCGACGGCCTGTTCCGCCAGCTCGTGCAGAAGCGCATCTTCGGCGCTGGCGACGAGCGCCAGCTCGACGCCCAGGCCATCCAGGACCTGCGCGACATCGGCTACGGCGGCGAGTAGAGGCCCTTAGCGCACCAGCGTGCAGCCCGGCAGGGCCGCGGCGAGCGCCTCGATCCCGTCCGGCGTCAGCGCCGTGCCGCCGAGGTAGAGGCGGCGCAGCGCCGTGAGGCGCGCGAGGTGCGGCACGGCCGCATCGCTGACGCGCGTGCCAAACAGGTCGAGCGACTCGAGCTTCACGAGCGGCACGAGCGCGGCCGCGGCCCCGTCGCCGAGCGGCGTCTCGCCGAGCCGCAGACGCCGCAGCTCGGTGAAGGGCGCCAGGGCCGCGAGGTCGGCGTCGGCGAGCGCGAGACGCACGAGCGAGAGCTCGACCAGGCACGGCTCGAGCCCGGCCAGGGCCGCGAGCTCGGCCGCGCCCGCCGGCGGCAGCGCGACCGCGAGGTCGACCTCGACCGCGTCGCCCGCGGCAGCAAGGAGTCGCGCGTGCGCCCCACGCCGCGTCAGCGCGGCGAGGGCGCGGTCGCGGGCCGCGCGGGCCTCGGCCTCGAGTGCCACGAGCGTCTCCTCGGCGCGCGCCGACGCCGCGGCTTCGACCTGCGGCGGCAGCGGTGCGCCGGCCTCGATCCAGCGCCGCACGAGCGCGAGCTCGTCCGCGCCGAGCGGCGCCCCCTCGGGCGGCATGCGGTCCTCGTCGTCCTCGGAAAGCACCAGCCGCGCGTAGAGCGGGCTCGCCGCGGCATCGCCGCGCACGACCAGGGCCTCCTCGGCCGGCCGCGCGAGCACGCTCGCGAGGTCCGAAAGCCGCAGGCCACCCTTCGGGCGCTTGCCCGGCCCGTGGCACTCGTGGCAGCGCGCAGCAAGCAGGGCGGCGACCTCCGCCCCGAGCTGTGCCGCGTCATCCGCGGCGACGAGCGGCTCGGGCGCGCGCGGCTCCTCCGGTGCAACGACCGGCGGCGCGACGGACTCGAGGACCACGGACGGCTCCGCGGGCACTACGGGTACGAGCACCGGCTCCACGTGCTCCGGCGCTGGCGCAGAAAACTCCGGCTCTCGCGCGGGCGGCGCTGGCGCAGGAGCAGGTGCCGGCGCGCCGCAGGCCGCGGTGAGGCCGAGCGCGAGAGCGAGCGAGGCGCGCGCGGAGTTCACTTCCCGTCGTCGTGCTCGTGCTCGTGCTCGTGCTCGACCTCTTCGAGCTCCTCCCACTCCTGCTCCGGCAGGTCGGGCTCGAGGGACTGCATCGTCTGCACGAAGGCGATCAGCTCGGCGAGGTCCATGCGCATCCCACCGACGTAGTCGCGCTCGAGCGCGCCGCCCCAGGTGTCGAGCGAGAAGTCCTGCTCGAAGACGAGCGGCACGGGCGTGTCGAACGCGCCGCGCATGGCACCGATCAGACGCGTCATCGTGCGCCCGAAGTCGAGGTGGTACACGAAGCCGAGCGCGCCGGGCGGGACCTGGTCGGCGAGATCGAGCAGCTTGGCCGCGGGCAGGGCCGGCTTCGCGAGACGCGCGAGGTCGTTCCGGATCAGCGAGTCGTTGTTGGCCAGCACGATCGCCACGTACTCGCCGCGCGCCGCCAGCGCGAGGCGCAGGTTCTGGCCGTAGAGCGTGTCGAACGCATGCTCGATCTCGGCCAGCTCGGCCGGCTCCGGCTCATCGACGTTGCCGCCCAGCGCGGCCAGGGCCTGCAGGGCCTCGAGGCGCATCTCGACGGGCATCACGCGCCCCTCGAAGCCCTCGACCGCGAGCCGCTCGGCCGCGCCGATCGCGACCATGCCATCGCCGCCATCCATGCCACGCGCCATCTCCTCGAGCCCGGCCAGAAGGCGCGCGGGATCCTTCGCGCGCAGCACGTAGACGACGTGCATGCCCTCGGTCGTGAAGTCGGTCGAGGCGGCGATGCCGGGCAGGAGTGCGTCGTCGAGTCCGCGCTGCAGCGCGAGCACCTGCTCGAGATCGCTGCGCAGCGGCTCGGGGTACATCTCCAGCGCCACGTCCAGCACGTCGGCCATCGGCCGCAGGAAGTCGTTCCAGGTGCCGCTGGCCACGATCTGCAGCGGATGCTGCGGATCGAGGTGACCCGCGAGCGTGGCGAGCGGCACGGTCGATACCGGACGGAAGACCTGCGGGCTGCCCTCCTTCACGCGGTAGCGCCCGCGCAGCTCGAGCAGGCTGCCCGCGCGTCCGAGCGCGAGATCGAGCGACTGCGCCGAATCGACCGTCTCGCTGGCCTTGTCGAAGAACCACTCGTACATGCCCTCCATGTCGAAGGGCACGCTCTCGTCCTGCGGCAGGCTGGCGAGCTCCATCTCGCCTTGACGCAGGCCCATGTCGATCAGCGGGCGGAACATCTCCACCAGACGCGCGAGGTCGACGTGCACAGAGACGACGCCGGGCTCGAGCGCGGCCACGAGCGCGCTCGGCGCCGCGGGGCGCGCCAGGCCGGGCCGCGCGTGCACGGCGAGGTAGGCGCCTTCCTGGTGCAGCGAGAGCACGCCTTCGGTGTTGTCGATGCCGTGGGCCGCGCCGGGCGCGAGCGGCACGATCCAGGCCATGCCGGGCGCGGGCTGCTCGGGCGAGAAGCTCACCGCGAGGTACAGGGGCTGCGCCGGATCGACCGCCGCGGGCGCGCCCGGATACTGGAGCATCGGCAGGAACTCGGCAGCGGCGGGCGTCACCCCACCCGGGACGAGCTCGGCGAAGGCGGCCGCGAGGTCGGCCAGGCGCGCGAGCGACTCGAAGCGCACCAGCACGGTGGCATCGGCGGGAACGAGCGCGGCGGCGGGATCCGACGGCGCCTGGAGGAGAGCGAGGAGGGTGAGCGAGGGAATGGGCATGGAGGTGGGGCGGGAAGCCGGGCGCGACGATACCGCGCGTGAGCGCCTTCCTTCGGTGCGGGGCAGGGAAAACCTGGAGTCGCCGGCCGAGCGCAGTATCCTCCGCGCCCCATGAGGCTCGAGACGCTCGATTCGGCACTGGACGTGGCCGCCCGCGCGGCCGACGCGCTCGCGGCGGCCCTGGCGCGGCGCCCCGAGGCCGTGCTGCTCCTGCCCGCCGGTGCGACGCCCGTGCCCTTCTACGCCGAGGTCGTGCGCCGCGCGCGCGCGGGCACGCTCGACCTCTCGCGCGCGCACCTCTTCCAGCTCGACGAGCTCGTCGGCGTGGGTCCGCGCGACCCGCGCGGCTTCCAGGCCTTCTTCCGCGAGCACCTCGTGACTCCGCTCGGTCTCGACGCGCGCTTCCACGCGCTCGACGGCACGGCAGGCGACCCGGCCGCGGAGATCGAGCGCCACCGCCGCGCGCTGGCCGCGCTCGGTGCGATCGACCTCGTGCTGCTCGGCCTCGGCCAGAACGGCCACGTGGCCTTCAACGAGCCCGGCTCGCGCCTCGAGGACACGGCGCGCGTGGTGACGCTCGGCGCGAAGACGCTCGAGGGCCTGCGCCTGCAGTTCGCAGGCGAGCCCTGCCCGACGCAGGGGATCACGCTGGGCCTGCGCGAGATCGCGGCCGGGAAAGAGGTCGTGATGCTCGTCACCGGCAAAGGCAAGCAGACGATCCTGGCGCGCCTCGCGCACGGCGCGGCGTCCGGCGACGTGCCGGCCACGCTGCTCTTGACGCACCCGGGCTTCCGCTTGCTCGCGGACCGCGCCGCGGCGGCCACGCTCGCGCGCTGAAGCGCCGCGCGCGCCGCTACTCCGCGCGCCGCTCGCTGGCCTCGAGCTCGAGCGGCCCGTTCATGGCGAGCGAGCCCTCGAGCTCGGCCGTGGCGCCATTGGCGCTGAAGCTCACGCGCAGCTCCTCGGTCAGGTCGAGCTCGCCCTCGAGCACGAGCTCGATCGCGCCACTCTCCGGATCCCAGGCCAGCGTGCCGGTGCCCTCGAGGAAGAGCTCGACCTCGTCTTCGGCCTCGACCTCGCGTCCGCGCACGATGTGCTTCGCGCCGTCGTGCTCGGCCTCGAAGCGGAACGCGAAGGTCGCGCGGCGCGGCAGCGCGGCGTCGGCCTCGGGCTCCTCGGGCGTGAAGGTGGCCGTGCCCTCGGCGCGCGCGAGCAGGAGCCACAGCGGCTCGACCAGGCCCGAGGGCGCGAGGTCGAGTCCCCCGCCGGTGCCGGGCGTGCGCCGGCGCTGGCGCGCGCCGACCGGACCGAGGGGCCCGATCAGGCGCTCGAAGGGCGCGTAGCCGAGCTCCCAGGGCTCGGCCGGCGCATGCTCCGCGGGCGGCAGGAAGACCGCCAGCGAGAGGTCGGCGCGCAGGCGTGCGAGCTGGCGCTCGTGGATGCCCTCGCCATCGCACGTGCGCGACCACTCGTCCTCGTCCTCGCGCTCGAAGGCGACCGTGCGGCCCTCGAGGCCGGCCGTCACGACCTCCTCGTCCGGCTCGCGCGCGCCGCCACCGAAGGAGAAGGCCGAAGAGACCGTGTCGTAGTGGCGCACGAAGCGCGCCAGCGGGTCGTCCGCATCGTCCGCGCGGTCGGTCGTCTCGAGCAGCTGGCTCTCGCTGCGGCGCACGGCCGGCGGACGCTGCTCCTCGCTCTGGCCGCCCTCGCTGGCGCGCAGCTCGAAGGCGGTCGTCGCCAGCTCGAACTCGAGCGCGAAGCGGCGCTCGAGCACGAGCTCCGCGCGAGCGGGAAGCGCGACGAAGCCAATGGACGCCGCCAGCAAGGCGCGGAGGGACATGCGCTCCACTCTACGCGCCCGCGGACGCTTCGTTGGGGCCGACTACAGGGTGCGGACCCGGATCTCGCGGTAGGCCACGCGGTCGCCGTGGTCCTGGAGCACGAGGTGGCCGCTCTTGCGGCGCCCGTAGTCGGGATGGTCCTTCCACTTGCAGCCCTCGACGCGGCGCTGCCAGTCGTCGCTCCACAGCTCGTACTCGACGACCTTCGTGCCGTTGAGCCAGTGCTCGACGTGCGCGCCCTGGACCACGATCTTCGTGTGGTTCCACTGCCCCGCCGGCCGCGTGACGTCGGCCGAGGGCGCGTGCATGGCGTAGTTCGCGCCGGCCGAGGTGCGCGGGTCGAGCCCGTCTTTGTGAGCCGCGTTGTCGAGGATCTGGTACTCCGGACCCGTCTGCCAGGGGGCGTCGTGGTCTTCCGTGACGCGGAACATGATCCCCGAGTTGCCGCCCGGCGCGATCTGCCAGTCGAGCTCGAGCACGAAGTCGGTGTATTCGTTGAGCGAGACGAGGTCCCCGGCCTCCCCCACGCGCGTCAGGGCGCCGTCGACGACCTGCCAGCCGGGCGGGCAGTGCTGCTGCTTGTAGCCGCGCCAGCCGGTCGTGGTCTGCCCATCGAAGAGCACGTAGGTCACCGAGCGCTGCTTGTCGTGCTCGTGATCGTGCCCGTCATCCGAGGCCACGACGAAGACGCAGGAGGAAAGGAGGAGAGTGAGCGGAAGGAGGCGGAGCAGCATGTCAGTGCGGAGTGTGGACGGGTCCGGAGGCCGAAGCGGCCTTCGCCGGTGGACGGAAGAAGAGGAACAGGAACAGCGCGGCCGAGAGCGCGGTGCCGGCCGGCAGGAGGAACAGGCTCTGGAAATCGAGCACGCCGTCCTTGGTGTAGTTCTTGGCGAGCCACGGCCACACGAGGTTCGCGACGAACGGCCCCGCGCCGAGGATCAGGAAGTTGAACAGGCCCTGGGCGCTCGAGCGCGCGTCCTTCGGGAAGAACTCGTCCACGAAGATGTAGACCGTCGCGAAGAAGAACGCGTAGCACACGCCGTGCAGCAGGATCACGAGGATCGCCGGCACCGGCTGGGGCATGAAGGCGAAGACCGAGAAGCGCACGGCGTGCCCGAGGATCCCGAGCGTCATCGTCGTGCGCCAGCCGAGTTTCTTCAGCACGGTGCCGAGGACCGCCATCGTGCCGATCTCGGCCACCTGCCCGATGCTCATCACCGGCATGACCCAGTTCCCGGGGATGCCGATGTGCTTCAGGAAGTCGTTCGTGAACAGGAAGTAGCCCTGGTGCACGGCGGCGTCGAAGAACGTCACCAGGAACAGCACCGCCACGAAGGGCTTCGCGAGCAGACGCATCGCGCCCATCCAGGCGAAGGTCTCGGCTCCGGCGCTGGCGGGCTTCGGCGGCGTGTGCGGCAGGGTGGTCGAGAGCGCGGCGAGGAGCAGCGAGGCGATGCCCGAAGCCAGGAACGTGTAGCGCGTCGCGGCCAGGAGCTCGGCGCCGGTCTTGGGCGAGCCGAAGGCCGCGCCGAGCCACTCGGAGAAGCCGACCGAGCCGAACTCGGGCACCTTGCTCCAGTCCACGAGCACGAACACGAAGGGCCAGCTCGCCGCGATCCAGCCGATCGTGCCCCACAGGCGCACGCGCCCGAACTCCTCCTGCGCGTCCTTCAGGTGCGTGAAGGCGATCGTGTTCGTGATCGAGATGGTCGGCACGTAGAAGAGGCAGTGCACGAGCATCAAGAGGAAGAACGGCCAGAAGCTCGTGGTCCAGGTCAGGGCCAGGATCGCGACTCCGCCGATCAGGTGGCTCAGCGCGACGAACTTCTCGGCCGCGAAGTTGCGGTCGGCGAACTGCGTGCTGAAGAACATCGCCACGAGCGAGCCGATCGCGAAGGCGTTCAGGATCCAGCCCTGCTGACCCGGATCGAAGCCGAGACTCGGCAGGTAAGCGAAGATCAGCGGCAGCCACGCGCCCCAGATGAAGAACTCCAGGAACATCATGGCCGAGAGGCGTGAGCGTGCAGGGGTCATGGGCGAGGAGGCTATCCCCCCGCGGGCGCGGGCGGCAAGGCGCGAGCGGCTCCGGGAGGGCCTTCGGGCGTGAAATCCAGCCAGAAAGAACCCCGGGGGGCTTGACGTACTGTTCTGCTCGATCTAGAACAGCTAGAACACCTCGCCGCCCATGCTCTTGCGCATCGATCCCCGCTCGCCCGTGCCGGTCTACGAGCAGCTCGTCTTCCAGGTGAAGCGCGCCGTGGCCGAGGGGCTGCTCGCCCCGGGGGCGAAGCTCGACTCGGTGCGCGAGCTGGCGAAGACGCTCGCCATCAACCCGAACACGGTCGTGCGCGCGCTCGAGGTGCTCGAGAACGACGGCGTGATCCTGCGCAAGCAGGGCGCCGGCTGCTTCGTCAGCGACGCCCCGAGCGAGCTCGCCGCGCGTGAGCGCAGGCGGCGCCTGGAGGAGCTCGTGACGCACACCGTGACCGAGGCCTATCACCTCGGTTTCTCGCCCGACGAGGTCCGCACGGCCCTCGAGCAGGGCCTTTCGGCGCTGGAGAAGCGCCCGAGGAGTCCGCGATGACGAACCTGGTCGAGTTCCGTGACGTCTGGCGCCACTTCGGAGAGCGCGAGGTCCTGCGCGGGCTCTCCTTCGCCGTCCGTCCGGGCGAGGTCTACGCGCTGCTCGGCCGCAACGGCGAAGGCAAGACCACCGCGCTGCGCATCCTGCTCGGCTTCCTCGGCGCCCACGCGGGTGAAGCGCGCCTGCTGGGCGAGCCCTGCGAAGCCCTCCCGCTCGCCGTGCGCGGGCGCGTCGGCTACGTGAGCGAGGGCCACCGCCTGTACGGCGAGATGCGCGTCTCCGAAGCCGTGCGCTTCGAGCGCGACACGCGCCCCGGCTTCGACGCGTCCGCCGCCACCCAGGAACTCGCGCGCCTCGCCCTCGACCCCGCCGCGCGCATCCTGAACCTCTCGCGCGGCCAGCGCGCCCAGCTCGCGCTCGTTCTCGCCTGCGCCGGCGCGCCCGAGGTGCTCGTCTTCGACGACCCCGCCATGGGCCTCGACGTCGTCATGCGCCGCGAGCTGCTCGAGAGCCTGATCGCGCTGCTCGCCGAGCGCGGCACCGCGGTGCTCTTCTCGACCCACATCCTGCACGACGTCGAGCGCCTGGCGGACCGCGTCGGGATCCTGAAGGACGGCGCGCTGCTCGTCGACGCGCCGCTCGACGTCTTGAAACGGCGCATCCAGAAGCGCCAGTGCGTGCCCGTCAACGGCGCACCGCCGGCCCTCGAAGGCCTGCTGCGCGCGCGCCGGCTCGACGGCGGCTACGAGCTGACGCTGCTCGACCTCGACCCCGCGCGCGAGGCCACGCTGCGCGCGGGCTCGCGCCACCTGTCCGACCCGCTCACGCCCGACCTCGAGGAGCTCTTCCTCGACCTGACCTCCGGCCCGGAGTCCGCCCGATGAGCCCCGCCTTCGTCGCCCTCGTGAAGAAGGAGCGCCTCTCGCTCCTCGTGTTCTTCGTCCTCAGCGTGTCGGCCGGCTGGATCACGATCACCGTCGAGGGCTTCGAGTGGATGTTCGTGCTCGGGAGCTACGATCGCTTCGAGGAGCTGACCCTGGTGCAGTCCGGCCTGGCGCTCCTGGCCGGAATCTGGCTCGGCCTGCGCGAGGAGGTGACGCGCACGCAGGAGTTCCTGCGCCAGCGACCGCTCGCGCCCGGAGTTTCCGTGCTGGCGCGCGGCCTCGCGGGTGCGTCGCTCGCGTTCCTCGCGCCGCTCGTCGCCGGTGCGCTGGCCATCGGACAGGATCTCCTCCTCGGAGGCGGCGGCGTGGGCGTGCGCGCCGAGTGCTGGACGATCCTCGTGGCCGTCGCAGCCAGCGTGTTCGCGACGTTCTCGGCGAGCTTCGCGGCCGCGTCTTTCCCGGGGAGCCCGCTCGCGCGCATGGTCTTGCTCTTCTTCACTCTCGCCGCCCAGCTCGCGCTGCAGTCGTGGGCGAGCAGCGTCTGTTCCGGACTCCCCTGGGCGCTCCTGGTGCTCGCCTACGGCGCGCTGCTCCTCGGAGCGGCCCGCGCGGCCGCCGAGCGAGCGCTCGATCTCGATCGACCTGTGGGCCTGCGAGTGCTCGGGCTGCCGCTCGCGTTCATGGCGTTCGTCTCGATGGCCTTCGGATCCCTCGCCGTCGCGGGCTGGGAGAAGCTCGCCTCGCAGGCGCTCTTCGAGTCGCGACCGTGGATCGGCTGGACGAGCGACGGCCGGCTCGTGCGCTGCAGCTGGGTCGGAAAACCCGGCTCGCTGGCGGTCGTGGACGTGGCCGGTAAGCCGACCGGCGAAGAGCTGGACGACGACCAGCCGCGCCTGCCGCCGGTGCGCTACACGCTGCACGGGATCGAGCTCCTCCCGCTCCCCGCTGCGCGCTCCCTCTGGCTCCGGAACGAAGGCGTGGTCGAACGCCGGATCGTGCTCGAGGCCGAGGGCGCACGCTGGGTCGCCTCCGACTCCTCCAGCGGCACACGCCAGGTAGTTCCGCTGCTCAGCGCGGGCGAACTGGGCGACCCTCGCCTCGTGAAGCACTTCGAGACCGGCATGGAGGACGAGCACACGTTCCTCTTCGCCCCCGGCGCGGAGCTTTTGAAGTTCTCCTACGACGGCCCGCCGCGGCTCGAGCGCGTGGAGCTGCCCGGCGGTGCTCGCCCGCTCGACACGACCCGCTTCTTCGGCTCCACGCAAGAATGGAAGCTCGGCGGCGCGCTCGACACGACCGATGGAGCCTGGATGTATCGGGACGGCGCGTGGGTCCGGCCCGCGCCGGAGCTCTATCACCAGCCGCGTCTGGGTAGCGAGATCCTCGTGCACGACCCGCTCCGGCCGCTGCAGCGCGTGAGCGGCCCGAATGGCGTCGTGCTCGACATCCCTCACCCGCTCGACTCGGCCAGGAGGAAACTCCTCGCGGGCTGGATGGGCCTCTCCGCGGTCCTGCGCCCGCTGCCGCTGGCGCTCCTCTCGGCCGGCTTCGACTACGAGCGCACGGCCAAGGAGCGACCCGACGAGTTCCTGCTGCTCCTCGACCCCATGCTTGGCGGCGGCTACGCCTGGCTGCTCGGACCGAACGTCCTCCTGCACGTCGGACTCGCCTGGGCCGTGTCACGCGAATTCGCGCGCCGCGGCCTCGACCCCACGCGCCGCCGCCGCTGGGTCCTCGCGTACCTCGTGGCCGGCATGTGGATCGCCGCCTGGTGCGCCGCGCTCGAGACGCGCCGCGCCTGGCGAAAGAGCCGCTCGGGCCCGGCGCCCGCTGCGCTCGTCTCCGCCGCACGCAGGGCAACGGCGTGAACTCCGGCCCGCCCCCGCCCGCCGACGCCGCGCCCGAGCCCGCCGGCTGGCGCCGCGATGGGCCGCGCTTCGCGCTGGTCGCCTGGTTCCTCGCGACGCTCCTCCTGGTCGTGGCGACCGCGGGCGCGGCGCTCGTCGTCGCGCTCGCCGCCGCGCTGAAGGCGGTCCTCGACGGCGCGCGCTCGAGCACGGCGATCGAGACGAGCACCGCAGACACCCTGGGCTCGCCCGCCATGACCTGGGCCGCGGTGCTCGCCTCGCAGCTCGCGCTGCTCGCGAGTGCCTGGCTCGCCTGCCGTGTGTTGCGCACGCCCGCTCGCGAGCGCCTCGGACTCGCGCCCACGGGCCTCTCGATCCTGCAGGCCGCGCTGCTGTGCGTCGCCACCGTCGTACCGTTCGCGCTCGGGCTCGGCCTGGGCAGCCTGGTCGAGCGCATGGTCGGCCCCTCGGGTGAGGACGCGCTCGGTCTGCAGCGCATGTGGAGCGAAGGCTCGCGCGGCGCGAGCGTGGCCTGGATCCTCCTGATCGCGCTCGCGCCCGGCTTCGCCGAAGAGCTCTTCTACCGCGGCTTCCTGCAGCGCGGGTTGCTGCTGCGCTGGGGTCCCGGCGCCTCGATCCTGACGAGCAGCGTGCTCTTCGCCGCGGTGCACGGCGAGCTCGCCTGGGCCACGGCGATCTTCCCGCTCGGGCTGTGGTTCGGCGTGGTGGCCTGGCGCACGGGCTCGATGCGCATGACCTTCGTGCTGCACGCGCTCACGAACGGCCTGTGGACGGCCGCCATGATGGTGCTGCACCGCGACCCCTCGAGCGAGCCGGTCCTGAACGGCGTCGCGATCGCGGCGCTGGTCGCGGGCGCGCTGGCGTTCCCGTTTGCGCTCGGGCTGCTGCGACGCCCGCCGCTCGCGGCGCACGAGCGGGCGCCGCGAGCGTTGCTTCCGCGCGCCGCCGGTGCCGGGCTCGTCGCGGCCGCGCTGCTCCTCGTGCTCGTGCCGCCGGGCGTCATGGCACTCGCGCCCGAACCCGAGGCGAGCACCGCGGCCCCCACGCTGGACGAGCTCGAGGCGAGCGCGCCCACGACGCTCGCCTGCACGAGCGTGGGTGAGGAGGGTGCGCTCGAGTTCTCACTCCTCCCCGGAGTCGGCACGCGCGTCAGGCTCCCCGAGAACCCGAGCGGTGTCGACGAGGTGCTCGTCACGCTGGACGCCGCGGAGACCACCGTGTGGCTGGCCTACGCGGGCGAGAACACCGGCAAGGGCGGCCGGCAACGCCCGCCCGGGATCGTCGAGCAGCTCGCCGCGGGCGCGCCGACGCTCCTGTGCCTGACGCTCACCGCGGGCCCGCCGCCGGTGCGCGTGCGCCTGACGCTCGAGGTGGACGAGGCACGCATCTCTGCCGCGCTGGCGCGCGCCGCAGCCGAAGGCTGGGCCACGCGCGGGCGCAAGTAGGGCGCTCCACGCGCCGCGCGGCGGCCGCGCGCTACTTCCGGATGCAGTAGACCGTCTCGCGTCCGCGCAAGAGCAGCGCATCGCCGGCCACGACCGGCGTCGACCAGAAGAGATCCTCGATGCGGCCCGCCGTGGAGGGCTCGAACTCGGGGCCGACCGGGACCCACACCGCGTTGCCGTCCTCGTCGACGAGCAGGAGCTGCTCGCCGATCACGATCGGCGAGCCGGCCATCGCGGTCAGATCGGGTACGCGCTCCTGGTAGAGCTCCTCGCCGCTCGCCGCATCACGGCAGGTCAGGATGTTGTCCTGGATCAGATAGAGCAGTCCACCGGCGCTCACCGGCGACGGCATGTTCGGCGAGGCATTCGCCTGCAGCCAGGCCATGCTCTTCGGCTCGCGCGAACCTTCGGCGGGCGAGCAGTCGCCCGTCAGCCCCGCGCTGAGCGCGTAGAGCGGCGGATTCGAGCCCGGGCCGCGCTGACCGAAGTAGAGGCGCTCTTCATCGGCCGCGAACGAGCACATGCTCGGGCTTTCGAGGCCCGCCACGCGCCACAGCTCCTTGCCGGTCGCGGGCTCGCGTCCGACGATCAGCTTGGACGTGGAGATGACGAGCTCGACCACCTTGCCGTGCTTCCACAGAAGGGGCGTCGCCCAGGACGTGCCCGGCTGTTCGTTCTCGACGCGCCACAGCTCCTTGCCGCTCTTCGTGTCGAAGCACGCGACGAAGGCCCGGGCGTCGTTGAAGTTCTGCACGAAGACCTTGCCGTCGTGCACGACCGGCGAGCTGCCGCTGCCCCAGCCCGCCATCCACGGGTACGCGCCGAGCTCCGCGCGCCACAGCTCCTTGCCGGTGTGATCGAAGGCCGCGAGCACGCCCGCCATGCCGCAGAAGACGTACACGCCGGTCGCGTCCGCCGCAGGAGTCTCGCTCATCCAGGTGTTCGAGGCGTGGATCGGATGCGCGGGCTTGGCACGCACCACACTCTTCGCCCACTTCTCCTTGCCGGTCGCGAGATCGAGCGCGACGAGGC
>Ga0172373_10001255_pt1 | contig 41349 bp, 34 predicted proteins | sample Lak10m_2_FD_114546 | JGI IMG/M metagenome (GOLD analysis project Ga0172373, IMG submission 114546) | Freshwater microbial communities from Kabuno Bay, South-Kivu, Congo - kab_092012_10m | ecosystem: Environmental > Aquatic > Freshwater > Lake | place: Democratic Republic of the Congo... | reverse complement strand
TTCAAATTTAAACCTTCACGAAAAAGCTAGCTTGGCAATAGGCGTAAGTATTGGTCAAAGTCTAAAATCTCAAGACCTGTCTGAATTGGACACCAACCTTTTACTTAAAGGAATTATGCACGTATTTGCTAATCAAGAGCTAAATTTTTCAGAACAAGAGGCAAATGCAGCTATTCAAGAGTACGTAAATCTGCAAAAAGAAAAATTCCATAAAGTGACAAAAGAGGAAGGTGAATTGTTTTTACAGAAAAATGCCAGTAAATCAGGTGTAAACACCACTTCTTCTGGCTTACAATATGAGGTGATCGTTGAAGGCGAAGGTGTAAAGCCAACAAAAAGCGATAACGTTAGCGTGCATTATCATGGAACACTCATTGACGGAACAGTTTTCGATAGTTCAGTACAACGAGGTCAACCTGCTACTTTTGGTGTGCAACAGGTAATAGCGGGATGGACAGAAGCGCTACAATTGATGTCCACAGGTTCCAAGTACCGACTGTATATTCCTCAAGAATTAGCGTACGGAGCAACTCCGCATCCGGGAGGCCCAATAAAACCATATAGCGCACTTATATTTGATGTTGAATTATTATCTGTTAATTAGTCATGAATAAATTTTTTATAGTTTCTTTTTTAAGTTTAGGAATCATTTTAACCTCATGTGGAAATTCCGAGGAAAAAGAGAACAGTAGCCCAGCAGCAGGCGTGAAGTTTGATAACGAAAAAGATGAAATGTCTTACTTCTATGGTACAACACGCGTAGAAAATTTGAAAAATGCACAATTCTACGGTGAACTGAACAAAGAAATGCTGATTAAAGGGTTCAAAGAATCCATAACGATTGATTCGAACACCGTAAAAACCATGAACGCACAAATAAGTAAGTTGATAGGAGATAAAGGTCAAGACTTTAATGCTTCATTTGTTGATTCCGGCTCTTTTTATTTAGGGAAATTTGACAAGTACATGCTGACCGTTCAATTGAAAGAATTTGGATTAGAAGATTTTTTTAATTCAAAAATGGTCGAAAACGGTTTTGCCGATGCCATCAAGGGTAAATCAGGAATCAGTGAAGGAAAGAAGACAGAACTCCGTCAAAAAGTTTCTGAAATGATTGGAAAGGTTTACGTTGAAAAACAAATGAAAGATGGCGTTTCTTTCCTAGAGAACAATAAGAAAAATCCTAAAGTTAAGGTAACAGCAACAGGATTACAATACGAAGTGATGAAGGAGGGTAAAGGTCCTAAACCAAACGCAACATCGCGCGTTAAAGTGCACTATCATGGAACAACACCACAAGGTGAGGTTTTCGATTCATCCGTAAAACGTGGTGAACCTGCTACCTTCGGATTAAATCAAGTAATCGCGGGATGGACAGAAGGGCTTCAATTGATGTCGGTTGGTTCTAAATACAAATTTTATGTTCCTCAAGAACTTGCATATGGAGCAAATCCGCAACCTGGGAGCGCAATTAAGCCCTACATGCCTTTAGTATTTGAAGTAGAACTTCTAGCAATTGAAAAATAATATGAAAATACTCCTATGCTTATTTGTTGGGTTAGTTGCTTTAAGTAGCTGCAACGAAAAAATTGATTTTCAGGGTGCATTTAAAGAAACTGTCGTTGTATATGGTTTACTTGATCAGGCTGATTCTCTCCACTATATAAAAGTGAACAGAGCATTCATTGGTCCAGGAAATGCCTTGGACATTGCTCAAATTCCAGATTCCAATTATTTTGACGACGTTGAAGTTACGGTTAGTGAGTATCTTGACGGAAATTTAAGTAGAACTTGGATTTTGAGAGACACCTTGGTAAATACTAAAGATACAAATGGTGCATTTTATGCACCTCAAGAAAAAGTTTATTACTTCAAAACATTACCAACAGGTATAAATGAATCTATTCAAACATCAACAGATCCACAACAATCTTCATTAAATCGATTCGGAATTTACAAATTATCCGTTATAGTGGATGGAGGAAAATATACGGTGAGCGGTCAAACAGAATTGGTTAGAGGAATTACAAGTAATGTTACATCGCAAAACTTTACTTTTAAATTTGCAGATGATCCAGCTGAATACATTCCAACAGGAGTTACTGCATCGAATACAGGAAACTCATTTGTTTTAAATGCAAATTTGGATGTTGAATTTTATGAGCATGAAGGAACAAATGTTTCGGTGAAATCCTTTAATTGGCTTTTAGGTGAGGCAGATGTACTACCAAATAGTAGCAAAACATTTTCTGCACTTGGAGCAACTTTCTACGACCTCATTGCAGCAAATAAAACTTCGAACCCTTCCATAGATAAGCGCACATTCAAAGGTATGTGGATAACATTCACCGGTGGATCAGAGGATTTATACAATTACATTGTCGTAAATAGACCAAGTTCTAGTTTAGCACAATCAAAACCCTCATACACCAATTTGACCATTAATAATGGTGGTAATGTTCTAGGGATTTTTTCTTCTCGTCAAACGTTAAGAGTATTCAAACCTTTTTACACGTCACCTCAGCAAGCTTACATACGCGCTATTGATAAGAAAAGCACACGGGAACTTTGTCTAGGACCAAAAACAGGAATGTTATTATTTTGCTCTAACCATCCGGGAGATAACGTTGTGAACCAAGAGGAAGCGTTCGCTTGTCAATAATAGATTAAAGGGTAATTCTTACATGAGCGAGCGTATTACCTTTTTTGTGGATGTCATTCTTCCGGTTCCCATACATCAAGAATTTACGTATCGTGTTCCTTTTGAATTAAACGATAACATTCAATTTGGCCTTAGGGTAATTGTACCATTTGGAAAGAACAAGTTACAAACGGGAATTATTACGAGAATTCACCAAGAAGTTCCGTCCCTTTATCAAGCTAAATACATTGAACATCTTCTCGATGAAACACCGATAATTTCTTCCTTACAATATACTTTCTGGCAATGGATTTCTTCCTACTACATGGCACCGATCGGTGATGTTATGAACGCAGCACTTCCGGCTAATTTTAAATTGGCAAGCGAAACTAAAATTCTATTGCATCCAAGTTATGTTAAGGAGCTAGATTATGTTTCTGAAAAAGAAGAAGAATTGATTTCTATACTAGAAAATCGAGATGAATGTGATCTAAAAGAACTCTCTTCGTTACTAGGAATGAAGTCTATACATGCGATGATCAAACGCTTGATTGAGCGAAATATTGTCACTACGCACGAATCCATTCAAGACAGATACACTCCAAAAACAGTCACGTGTATCATGTTGGTAGATGAATTTTTGGATGAAATTAAACTCAGTGAAGCCATTTCAAAACTTGAACAAGATGCGCGAAGCGCAAAGCAAGTGGAACTATTGATTCATTTGTTGAAGCTTAAAACAGATGAAGGCGGACTAATCATGCCCGTTTCGAAGCAAAAAGTTCTAGAAATTGGAAGCGCCTCTGTGCTTTCTTCACTCGAAAAGAAAGGTTTTATTTACCAAGAACGCTTTCAAATTGATCGAATCCATTTAAATTCTGGTCAAAATAAAGAAATTCCATCGTTAACAGAACCACAACAGGTTGCATTAGAAGAAATTCGCACTTATTTTGAACATCCAGGAAAAATTTGTCTGCTTCATGGTGTTACCGGATCAGGAAAAACTGAAATTTATGTGCAACTCATTCAAGAGTATCTTGATCAAGGAAAACAAGTACTTTTTTTACTTCCTGAAATCGCTCTCACTACTCAACTGATTACGAGACTTTCTGCATATTTCGGGGAGCAAGTTGGAGTTTATCATTCGAGATTTAATCAAAACGAGCGAGTAGAAATCTGGAATAAAGTTTTTGAAAACAACTTAGATCAATACAGAATTATATTAGGGGCACGCTCCTCTGTTTTTCTTCCATTTCAAAATTTAGGACTTATTATCGTTGATGAGGAGCATGAAAGTTCGTTTAAACAATATGACCCATCGCCGCGCTATAACGGAAGAGATGCCGCAATTGTGTTGGGAAAAATGCACAATTGTCAAGTCCTTTTAGGCTCAGCAACACCAGCAATGGAAAGCTATTACCACGCAACAGAAGGCAGGTATGGTTTTGTAAAATTATACGAACGTTACAAAGGTTTGAGCATGCCAGAGGTATTGATTGCCGACCTAAAACGTGAACGACGTCTTAAAAGCATGAATGGCCATATCAGTTCTTTTTTATTGGAAGAAATGAAGGAAGCCATGGGGCGAAGTGAGCAGATCATTCTTTTTCAAAACCGAAGAGGTTATACACCTCAATGGGCTTGTGAAGTTTGTTCCTGGACTCCGAAATGTACGAACTGTGATGTTTCATTAACCTATCACAAGCATGGAAATCACTTGAAATGTCATTACTGCAGCTTCGTAACCAATCCAATGGGTGCCTGCCCGGCTTGTGGAAGCAATCGACTTAAAATGATTGGTTTTGGAACTGAGAAAATTGAAGATGAACTGGCACTTCTCTTTCCCGAAAAAACAATTAAGCGATTAGATTTGGATACCACGCGCAGTAAAAATGCATATCAACTTTTGTTGAATGAATTTGAAGAGCGAAAAATTGACATTTTCGTTGGTACTCAAATGATAACCAAAGGTTTGGATTTTGATAACGTAGGATTAGTTGGTGTTCTCGACGCAGATATGTTATTGAATAGACCCGATTTTCGAGCATATGAGCGCAGCTATCAACTGATATCACAGGTGGCAGGTCGAGCAGGAAGAAAAGCGAAAAGAGGGAAAGTGATTATTCAAACGGGGGATCCGGACCATTGGGTTTTACAACATGTCATGCAACATGATTACCCATCATTCTATAAACACGAAAAAATAGAACGGGAGAATTATTTTTATCCTCCTTATTACAAGGTCATAAATATTACGCTAAAGCATTCACAAGAACCTCAACTTGAGGTATCAGCTTCAGAACTTGCTCAAACCATGCGTCAATATTTCAAAGAACGTGTGCTTGGTCCAGAATTTCCAATTATTAAGAGAATTCAGAATTTATACTTAAAAGAAATAAAACTCAAAATAGAACGAGGAGCACCTGAAAAAAAGGTAAAAGAAAAACTCCAAGCATTAATTCACGAATTTTACGAAAAGCCCGTAAATAAAAGTGTTAAAATTGTTATTGATGTTGATCCTATGTAATAAAAAAAGGTCGCTATTCACGACCTTTAAAGATTCCAAACTGTTCAGCATGAGTGGTGTGGTGGTTGCTGAACAAATTGAAAATTATCCTAGATAACTTTTAAGTGTTTTGTTTTTGGTAGTATGCTTTAGTCTTCTTATTGCTTTCTCCTTGATTTGTCGCACTCTTTCTCGTGTCAAATCAAATCTATCGCCGATTTCCTCAAGAGACATTGGAGCCTTACCTTCTAAGCCATAAAACATACTTATTACATCACTTTCTCTTTGAGTTAAAGTGGTAAGTGAACTTTTAATATCTCTTCTTAAAGATTCTAAAACCAAGTTGCTGTCTGGCGAAGGCAACGAATCTCCTGACATCACATCGTACATACTGGACGACGACTCATCTCCTTCAACAAGTGGTGCATCCATGGAAACATGACGACCATTTTGAGACAAAGATTGTTTTACTTCTTCGGTAGAACAATTTAAAAACTCAGCAAGTTCATCAGCCGAAGGAGGTCGCTCGAATTTCTGCTCTAATTCCGAATATGCTCTGTTAATTTTATTTATATTCCCTATCTTATTTAATGGTAATCTTACAATTCTTGCTTGTTCAGCCAAGGCCTGAAGGATAGATTGACGAATCCACCAAACAGCATAAGAAATAAATTTAAACCCACGTGTTTCATCAAAACGTTCTGCCGCTTTAATTAATCCAACGTTCCCTTCGTTTATTAAATCAGGAAGCGCTAGACCTTGATTTTGATATTGCTTCGAAACTGATACTACAAATCGTAAGTTGGCCTTTGTAAGTCTTTCTAAAGCTACTCTGTCTCCTTGACGAATTTTTCGCGCCAATTCAACTTCTTCATCCGCAGTAATTAAATCAACTTTGCCAATATCCTGAAGATACTTGTTCAATGAATCGGTTTCACGATTCGTTACTTGTTTTGCAATTTTTAATTGTCTCATTTCTTGTTATTCGAGTTTCTAGTTTTTCTTTAACGTAATACAACTGAAAAAGGTTGGGTTTTTAACTGTTTTTTTTCACAATCGTTACAAACGAATGAGTAAACCCACTGATTTAATGAAAATTAAATGGAAATGATCGAATAAATAATTTGTTTACTTTTTCAAAAGTGCTATTACCTCCATTGCCAAAGCATTAATATTCTGCCAATCATCCTCGGATATTCCGTATCCATAACGATACAATTGGGCTTGATAAAAGAAATCGTTAATTTTTTGATTAAGTTCCTGATTTGTCGATCTAACTATAAAAGATTGCACCATTAATGCTGTTGAAACTTCTCGGTAATCTACCTCTAATTTGATGCTTATTGACTTTGAAACTGCATTTTCTAAATATTGAACAGCATCACTTTTATCCCCCAAACCGAAAGATTTCGAAGCCTTTTCTATGTCTGATTCCACCAAGGACCAGGGAGCAATATAAGGTCTATTGTAATCTAACGAGGTGAACTTTTTCTTTCTGAATTTAGGTCTTCCGATGGCACCTATAAGAAAAGCAAATGCAACAATAGACGCCAAGGTTAACCATAATATTGGACTTTTTAAAGGAGAATCAGTTTCTGTTTCATTTGAAGCATTTTGAATCAGTGAGGTTTTAGACATTTCCTTCGGGTCTCCTTTACTTTCTTGATTTTTAGCCATAGAAACACCTGCTTCATTGAAAACGATTGGATCTGTTTGAAGGGTTTTATATTTTCCATTTGAAGGATCAAAATAGCTAAGTGTGATAGCTTCCCAATTTGAAGGTTTATCTTCCACACATTTATAGGCATATTCGTACACCAACGACCCTTCTGCTCCAGCTTCGGTAAAGGTATAGCGCGATGTTGGCTTTGGAGCAGCGTATTCTTGCCATCCCTTGGGAACATTAACAGAAGGAACCAAAGCATTTTGAATATTACCTTTACCTTTCAGTTCAATCTTAAAGGTTAAAACATCCCCTTTTTTAATTGGTTTTGATTGTACATTAAATGCTAATTGTATATCCCCTACGATTCCAATAAAGTCTTTGGGTTTATTTGCAGGTAGAGGGATAACTTCAATTGAAGGCGAATTAGATTTTACACCTAAATATCCAAAATCTATTTCTAAGTTAATATCGAACGGCTTTATTTTATAAGTCCCCTTTTTATCAAAAAAAAGTACCTTTCGATCGAATGTGAAGGTATTCCATTCAAACCCGGCAATTTGTTCTTTTGAACTATTAATTTGTTCAGGATTTCCAAGTTCATAATTAGAAACACTTCCATCTATAGCATAAGCCCTATAGCGGTTCATGTTATCTGGGAACAATCTAGCCAACACCTTTGCTTGTAATACTACTGATTCCCCTTCATATATTTTACTTTTGTTTGGTTCTACAACTCCAAATGCAGGTTTTTTCAACTCACGTTCACTATATGAGGATGTCCCCCTACTTAGTATATTAGTAGGATTTTTTGTTACAACGACATTTATGGTATTGGATGTTACAGATTTCTTACCTGATTTGAGTGTTACCGGTCCTAAAACAAAGTTTCCCGGAGCATCAAAATAGCCATCTCTAATATAGCTCATTTGAATTGTTAACCTACCAGAATGATCAAGTTGTTGTTGCATACTTGATTGTTCAGCAGTTCCATAATGAAAGGTTTTAGGCGTTTTGATATCTATAGAACCATTAATGTCAGATATCACCTTAAGTTCTACTCGCTCTCCAACTGAAATTTTAGTAGAATTTATTTCAAAACGAAGAGATTGTCCCCAACCAAGTAAGGCTGAAAATAAAACTATTGAAACTATTAATATTCTTGCTACCATGGCTTTGAAATACGCCTTGATTTTCCTTTGGCGTTGTTTACTTTACTCTTGGTTTTCATTTCTTCTATCGCTAAATTCTCTAGCATTTTATCCACTTTTCTTTTCTCAATATCTTTATTGGATAATTCTTGACTTGTTTCCTGTGGCACAGGCTTTTCCTTACCCTGGCTTCCATCCTGTCTTTTCGATTTTGAATCTAATTGATTCTGTTCTTTTTTAACTTCTTTCTTTTGCTGATCTTTATTGTTTGATTGATTTTGATCGATTTTTTCGTCGTTATTTTTCTCTTCCTTGTCCTTAGGTTTTTTTTGTTCATTTCTATTCTTTCGCATCGCCATAGATAAATTATGCCTTGCCTCCGCATCATTCGGATTCTTTCTAAGAGCATCTCTGTAGGCGTTTATTGCATCTTGGAATTTTCCTTCGTTGTAAAATGTGTTTCCTACGTTATAGTCAATATCGGCATCTGAAGTATTTGTCTTTTTATCTGAATATGCATTCCGTGCTTCATTAAATTTTTTCAGTCGATATAAAGTTTGAGCCAATTCTTCAGCATAATTTCCTTTTCGACCCGATAAAGAATCTAGTTTTTGGTAATAAAAAAGTGCATCCTCGAAATCTTTATTAGCATAAGCTTCTTGCGCTTTATCCAATAGTTCAGATTTATTTTGAGCAAAAAAAGCTGAGGACAAAAACAAAAAGAATACTAAACTTACTTTTTCCATATTACAGGTAATAATAACAACGTGCAAAAAGCAATGAGTGCAGTATACACAAACCACTTGTAACGCATCGCTTCCACATCCACATCCAAAGTTCGAGAATTCTCTCTTTTCATGAGGTTAATTTGTGTTAATATCGCTTCAATATCCGGATATGCTTCCGAAGAAATAATAGCACTACCAGCTGTTGATGTGGCAAGTTGCTTTATCGATACTTGGTCAAGTTTGGAAATCCACTCGTTTCCATTATCGTCTATTAGGTTTGAGGCATCGTTATCTGTTGACAGCGAAGGTATTGGTCCACCTGAACTAGATCCTAGTCCAACTATACACGTTTTAATATCCTTTGATAGTATTTCCTTGTAAATCTCGCTGTCCTGATTATCCGATTCGTGATTTTCTCCATCCGTAATCATCAATACTGACCTGTTAATGACGTTTGAACTGAACATTTCCTTGGCCTGTTGAAATGCTGCGGCAATGTCTGTCCCTTGCTGTTCAATAAGTTCGCTTTCAACATTGGAAACCACAGTTCTAATAAGTTGATAATCGCGAGTAAGTTCAATTTCACGAATTGCATTTCCTGCAAAAATACAGAGGCCAATTTGTTCTCCCGAAGATTTCGAAAGTAAAGAGCTAATAACACGTTTGGCAACATCTAAACGTGAGCTCCCCTCCATATCTTTAACATTCATCGATTTAGAAATATCAAGACAAATAATTAGCTCAAGATTTGATTTTGATGAAATGGCTTTTTCTTTACCATAAATTGGCATTGCTGCTGCTATAACTAGGGCGTACCAAACTAAACTCATGAGCAACAATTGGACTGACATATAGGACGTAGAAATTCCCATTATACTTTCTCTCCCCCATTGCAACTTATTCGTTTTATAAATTGTCCAACCGAAAACAAGAGAAAAAGGAAGAAACAAGCCGAGTAGCACAAGGTAACTTGGATGAACAAAATAACACCTTGGAGCTGCATCAAAACCACCAAAAAAATAAAAAAGTAGAAGCATAAAAATCCAAATCATCGCCTGTAAAGCAATAATTCTTAGATATATGTATTTCAAACTATTCATCCCCGGTTTCGTTGAAAAGTAAATAAGCCGAATTCCATAATAAAGATCAACATCACCAAAAATAACAACCAATTTAGAAATGCATTTGGTGTGGTAGGAGGATCTATTTGACTCATCTTATCTGCCATTTTCTGTTTCTCCATCTGATCAATTCTTTCATAAATTTCTGATAAACTCGATTGATCAGTTGCCCTGAAGTACATTCCCCCGGTTTGGGAGGCAATAGATTTAAGCGTACTTTCATCAATTTCTACCTCCTGATATTCATAATTCAATCCAAAAGGAGTAACTACCGGTGTTAAAGCTTTTCCCATTGAACCAATACCGATAGTATAAACACATATATTTTTACTTTTTGCTAATTCTGCCGCTGCTAATGGACTCAATTGCCCCGCATTATTCATTCCGTCGGTTAGCAAAATAATGACCTTAGATTTAAGGGTATCATTTTTTAATTGGAGGACGGCTGTCCCGAGACCTGTGCCAATAGCAGTTCCTTGCTCCATTTCAAAGCCATTCACCTCTTGAATTTTTGACTTTAGCTGGACATAATCACGTGTAGGTGGACACGCAGAATAAGCTTCTCCTGCGTATGCAACAAATCCAATTCTATCTCCTTCTCGTTGCTCGATAAACTCGTAAGCCACATTTTTTGCCGCTTGTAAACGGTTTGGATTAAAATCTTTTGCTTGCATGGACAAAGACACATCAATCGCCAACATAATGTCAATTCCGAATGCATAATTATCCGGATGAGTTTGCATATCCTTCCAACGAAAAGGCTTTGCTAAAATGAATAAAAATAATGCAAACACACTCAATTTCAATAGTATGAGAATTCTTCTCACCCAAACAATCGATCTATTTTCTATTCTTTTTTGAAAAAAGGAAGGGAGGGAAAATGGGAGATCTGCTTTTCTGTAAAATTCCTTTCGAAACAATAGCCATCCAATAATAGGTAATAGGCACAATAACCAAAGAAAAAATGGTTCAAAATAACTGTAGCTCCAAGGGTTGATATTCCAATTACCCCACATTTTCATCATTTTTTTTCAGTGTATCGATAAGGGCAACACACGTCTCTAATTTTTCCTGAGCAAAAATATGACTCGAGGACGATGCGGCGAATTTTACCAAATCAGCGCTGTTGAGTATTTCCTCAATTTCTTTTACAATTGAAGTATTCAATCCCATTGTTTTTAACAATGTCGTCGTTTCGCTTGTGGTTTTATCCATCAGATTAACAAGAAATTCTTCCGTAATATAAGTTCTGAGAATCCATGATAACTTATCGTAATAATCCTTTTGATTTGTCTCCCAATTTCTTGTTTTCTTTAGTTTTTCCAATTCATTTAATGCTCGTTCCTTTGGTGTCTTCAACAAAAATTCAGGTGATTTCCTTTTTATTAAAACCCAATAAAGTAAAGCACTCAAGAGACCTAAGCCTAAAAATAGATAAACCCAGTAAATCCAATTGTTTTTTTGTTCGTCGTTATTGGAATTTTTACTTGAGTCGATAAATTTCTCTCGAATGTCAATAATATCGTTGGAACCATCAATCAATTCGGTAGATACAAAAACCGTATCCGATGAAAATTTGACTGTACTGTCTCCAAGAGAATACTTGGTTTCTTTTAATACAACCGTACCGGTATCCCAAGGAATAAGTGTCATTTCATATTTTTGCCAACCCTCTGAATCCTTTATTCGTTCCTCCTTTACCAATTCAACATAACAAGAATCCTTTGGATTTTCAAGGGAAAAGGCCGGAAACACTTTTGATGATTTCTCTTTCCATGGAAAAATTCCGTTCAATTTCACACGATAGGTCAATTTAAAAGGAATTCCCACCTTTAGGGAATCTACATTAGTAAATACCTCAACCTCTTGAGAAAACAGAATGAACGGAAAAAAAAGAAAGAGCAAAACTACTTTCATAAGCTATTGATAGAGTGAATTTAACAGTTGATAGGTATTTTCATCTGTAAAAAGCTTTTTCCATTTTATCCCATTGTTAACAGATAGTTGATCCAACTGAATTGTTTGTTTGTCGAAAAAATCACGATATAAAAAACGAGTCTTCTTAGAGGAAGTATTTAACCATGTCTTTCTTCCCGATTCAAAATTTTCAACTTGCACCCATCCAACATCAGGAAGAACCTCCTCCTCTTTGTTTCGCACACAAATGAAAAACAGCTTATGTCGAAAAACTACTCTTTTTACCTGATCAGAAATAGAAAGATTTGATAAAAAATCACTCGCAAAAAAAATGGAGGAACGCGGTAACTTTTCTTTAGAAAGCCACTCGAAAGGTACCTCCAAGCGCGTTCTTGTAATTCCAGGACGGTACGTCAGCAATTTCTCTATTGTCGCATAAAAATGCATTCTACCTTTTGAAAATGGAAGGTATAGCTCAATTTTATCGGAAAAAATCAATAATCCAAAATGGTCATTTTGCTTCCAAGCCGTAAAGGCAATCATTGTTGCTACTTCAATTTGTTTATCCCATTTAGAAATACCATTTTCGGAGAACATATTCGACGTAGAGGAATCCAAAACAATCAAAAAATGTTGTTCTTTTTCTTCTTCAAAAATCTTAACGTGAGGAACATTGTAACGCGCAGTAACATTCCAATCAATAGTTCGAACCTCGTCGCCAAAATGATATTCACGTACCTCGGAAAAGGACATTCCCGTTCCTTTAATTGTGGAACGAGCATTGCCAACATGCCGATTACTTGATCTAAATCGAGGTTTTAGGTTTAGAATTCGAAGTTTAGAAAAAAGAGTCTTTTTATCCATTTACGACCTTATGGAACATCCACCACACTTACTAATCGTTCAATAATTTGTTTTGAAGTAATGCGTTCAGCGTCTGCCTCATAAGATAATCCTATTCGGTGTTGCAAAACATCTACAGCCATTGCTCGGATGTCCTCAGGAATAACAAAGGAACGCCCCTTCAAAAATGCAAAAGCTTTTGCTGCTAGGGCTAAATTTATACTTCCTCTTGGAGAAGAACCATAAACCAACATCCCACCTTGATTATAGCGTTCAGGAGAGCGCGTGGCAGAGATTATATTCACGATATATTGCTCTATTTTTTCATCCAAGTATACTTTACGCACCAATTCGCGCATTCTGGAAATATCTTTTGTTGTCATGACTTTTGAAACTTTGTCGACACCTTCCGGTTGAATCGCTTGACGAATAATCAGTTTCTCTTCTGATGGCGAAGGATAGGTTAAATTAATTTTTAACATAAACCGATCTATTTGAGCTTCTGGAAGAGGATATGTTCCTTCTTGTTCAATAGGATTTTGAGTCGCCAACACCAAGAATGGATCCGGTAGAGAAAAAGTTTGATCGCCAATCGTAATTTGGCGCTCTTGCATTGCTTCTAACAACGCACTTTGAACTTTTGCGGGTGCACGATTAATTTCGTCAGCCAAAACAAAAGACGCGAATATGGGTCCTTTTTTTACATCAAATACTTCTGATTTTTGTTTATAAATCATAGTTCCTGTTAAATCTGCAGGAAGCAAATCAGGTGTAAATTGAATTCTGCTAAACGATGCATCGATCGATTCAGATAAGGTTTTAATGGCTAGTGTTTTGGCCAATCCTGGCGTTCCTTCTAACAAAACATGACCATTGGTGAGGAGGGCAATAATTAAACTATCTACCATTTTATCCTGACCTATAATGACGCGTGAAATTTCAGATTTTAATTTATCTATTCCAATTAATTCCAGTTTAATTTCCTCCGAAAGTTGTCGCAAAGACTCCGCGGGATTTATTGATTGTTCTGATGTTTCCAACATATGTTTAAGGATTGACAACAAATTTCTTAATGTTTGGGCGCTAAAAGGTTGTTTTTGCTGTTAATTCTTGTTAATCTTGTGTTGTACAATACGATACATGGAAAGGAATTGCCAAGAATGTGGACATAAATTAAGAGGAAGAAAAGATCAGAAATTTTGTAGTGACTCTTGCAGAAATTCATTCAATAATAAAAAGAATGAGGACGCTAATGCCTCTGTAAGACGTATCAATGCTATTTTGAGAAAAAACAGACGAATTCTTGCAGCAATGAACCCGAATGGGAAGATTACTGTCGATGGAATTTCATTAGCCGAAATGGGTTTTAATTTTCATTATTTCACCAACATTTATAAGACTCAGAAAGGAGCTCAGTACTATTTCTGTTATGATTACGGTTATATTAAAATGGAAAATGACCAATACATGTTGGTTCAAAAGCAGGATTACGTAAAATAAAAAAGGCTACTTTTCAGCAGCCTTTCCAAGGGAGGAAGACGGGTCTCGAACCCGCGACCTTCGGAACCACAATCCGACGCTCTAACCAACTGAGCTACAACCTCCGTTTTAGTGGGTGCAAATATACAGTATTTTTAGTAAAATTAATAAGCTAACAAAAAAAAACAGCCGATAGTTCGACTGTTTTTCTTTATCGGATAAAGGGAATTATAATGTTCCTCTTTTTTCTTGCTCGCGTTCGATAGATTCAAATAATGCTTTAAAATTACCAGCACCGAAGCCTTTCGCTCCCATTCGCTGAATAATTTCATAAAACAAAGTCGGTCTGTCTTCAACGGGTTTTGTAAATATTTGCAATAAGTAACCTTCTTCATCGGCGTCTACTAAAATCCCCAATGACATTAACTCATTTATATCTTCTTTCATAATACTCATATGTTCCCCAAGGCGCGCAGGAACTTCATCGTAATAAGCCTTTGGTGGAGCTGAAAGAAACTCTACACCTCGTGAACGCAACTGCCTTACCGTCTCAATAATGTTATCCGTGGCTACGGCAATATGCTGTGCACCTGGGCCTTCATAAAAATCAAGGTATTCTTCAATTTGAGAGCGCTTCTTTCCTTCGGCAGGTTCGTTGATCGGAAATTTGATTCTTCCATTACCATTGGACATTACTTTAGACATAAGAGCTGAGTATTCCGTATGAATTTGTTTGTCGTCAAAAGACAAAAAGTTTACAAATCCCATTACATCTTCGTACCATTTTACCCAAGTATTCATTTCTCCCCACCCTACGTTGCCAACCATATGGTCAATAAATTTCAACCCTGTAGCAGAAGGATTATAATCCGATTCCCACTTTTGAAAACCAGGCAGGAAAATTCCATTATAATTTTTTCTTTCCACGAACATGTGAACTGTTTCACCATAGGTATAAATTCCTGCCCTCACAACTTCCCCATGCTCGTCTTTTTCCACTGTAGGCTCCATGAATGATTTGGCTCCTCTAGAAGTTGTCTCTTCCCATGATTTTCTTGCATCATCAACCCATAAAGCAATTACTTTTACGCCATCACCGTGTTTTTTTACATGTTCTCCAATTGGCGATTGGCTGTTCAAAGCTGTGGTTAATACCAAACGGATTTTATCTTGTTTTAGCACATAAGAAACCCTATCTCTCAATCCTGTTTCTAATCCGGCATATGCATGGGATTGAAATCCAAAGGCTGTTTTATAGTAATGTGCAGATTGTTTGGCATTCCCAACATAAAATTCTACATAATCTGTTCCTAGCAACGGAAGAAAGTCCTCCGCTCCTTCAAATATTTTCTCTAATCCATATTCAACATTAGAGACTACTTTTTTATTTTGTTCTTGTGACATATTTAAAATTATTTAATGATTAGTGGATCCACGATTTCATATACGTTGGATCTTCAATTTGAATTGCTTGTTTCGTAAGCTTTAATGGTTTGAAGGTATCGACCATTACTGCTAATTCTAAGGTATCCTTTTTCCCAATACTTCGTTCGTATGCCCCCGGATGTGGTCCGTGAGGTATTCCCGCGGGATGCAAGGTAATTTGTCCTTTCTCAATATGGTTTCTGCTCATAAAATCTCCATCAACATAATACAGAACTTCATCGGAATCAATATTACTGTGGTTATAAGGAGCCGGAATCGAGTCTGGATGGTAATCGTAAAGCCTTGGAACGAATGAGCAAATTACAAACGCGCTTGTTTCAAAAGTTTGATGAACTGGGGGTGGTTGATGTACGCGACCTGTTATCGGTTCAAAATCGTGAATTGAAAATGCATAGGGATAATTGAACCCGTCCCAACCTACTACATTAAAAGGATGATGCGCGTATACATAATCATACAGCACATCTTGTTTTTTTATTCGGATTAAAAAAGAGCCTTCTTCATCTATCGTTTCTAATTTATGAGGTGGACGTATGTCGCGCTCACAAAAAGGTGAATGCTCTAATAATTGCCCAAACCAATTTCGATACCTCTTCGGTGTGTAAATAGGATGGAACGACTGTACAATAAAAAGTTTATTATCTTCCTCGTTAAAATGCAGCTGATAAATCATTCCTCTCGGGACAACTAAGTAATCTCCGTAAGAAAAATCGATTACACCTAATTGTGTTTTGAGTTGACCAGATCCTCTGTGAATGAAGATTACCTCATCGGCATCTGCATTTTTGTAAAAGTAATCCGTCATTGATTTTTTAGGACTAGCTAATTCAATATAACAGTCACTATTAACCAAAACAGGCGTTCTACTTGCGATAAAATCATCTTTTGGTGTTACTTCGAATCCTTTTAATGAGCGCATTGTCATGTTTCTATCGAGGGCAATTTCTGGTGCGATATTCGTTTCGCCAAGAATTTCTTTCACCACCGTTGGTGGCTGGATATGGTATAAAAGTGAAGACATACCATCAAACCCTATTGTACCGAAAAGTTGCTCGTGGTATAGATTTCCATTTGGTTGACGGAAAACAGTATGTCGTTTGTGAGGGATATTCCCCAACTTGTGATAAAAAGGCATTTTTTTCTGATTTAAATGAACAATTAATTTTTTTCTAAAGGTCTACCAGAAATCACTCAGGATTCCTTTTCAGCATTTGCTTTATTAATACGTTAAGATTCAACCAGTTCATTTGAGGCAAAATTAATGTATTCTTTGTACTAATTTAAATGATTTTAATCAGTTTTTTTAATTTTATTCTCGATAAAGAAATGTAACAGGAAGAAAAAGTACATTTGTATCAATCTATATATTATGTCGAACGTATTAGTTATTGGAGCCGGAGGTCAAATTGGAACAGAATTAGTGCTTGCTCTTCGCAAGAAACACGGTGAACAAAATGTAGTTGCTGCTGATATCAAAATCGAATGCCCACCCTTATTGATAGGTGGACCTTATGTTCAAATGGATGTTTTAAATAGAGATGCCGTTCGTAATTATATTATTTACAAAGGTTTTGATAAGGTTTATCTTTTGGCTGCTTTGTTGTCTGCTACTGCAGAAAAGAACCCTGATTTCGCATGGAAACTTAATATGGAAGGGCTATTTACCATATTAGATTTAGCAAAAGAAGGTCACATAAAAAGAATTTTCTGGCCAAGCTCAATAGCCGTATTCGGACCAACGACTCCAGCAGATCAAACCCCTCAAACAACGGTGATGGAACCAAGTACGGTTTATGGAATCTCGAAGCTAGCAGGTGAACGTTGGTGCGAATATTATCATGCAAAATTCGGCGTGGATGTTCGCAGTATTCGTTACCCAGGCTTGATTTCTTATAAATCACAACCCGGTGGAGGAACAACAGACTATGCAGTGGATATCTTTTACAAAGCAAAAGCATCCAAGGCTTTTATAAGTTTTTTGTCCGAAAATACAGCACTCCCCATGATGTTCATGGACGACGCGATACGAGCAACTATAGAGTTGATGAACGCACCTAGTGAGTCAATAAAAATTCGTTCAGCTTACAATTTAGGAGGAATTAGTTTTACACCAAAACAATTGGGTGAAGCAATATCGAAGGTAATTCCTGATTTTCAAATTTCTTATGCGCCTGACTTTAGGCAAGAAATCGCAGATTCGTGGCCGAATTCTATTGATGATTCAGAAGCAAAAAAGGATTGGAATTGGAAACATCAATATGATTTAGAAGGATTAGTAAATATCATGTTGGCGAATGTTGACATAAATCTTTTGTAATTTTTTTTTATTTTCTATAAGTCTTACCGGATAAGGATTTTATAGTATTTCACTCATTTTTTTATTTTTTGTTTAACTTTTTTTTGCAATTGTTATACATTTTTTGTTTAACTTTGACGTATTACTAATTAAACAAAATAAAAAAGCCATGTCAACTCTAGAATTTAATGATGCGTTAATCGGAATTGAAGGTAACTTGCAATCTTTTGCAATGAGCTTTACACGAAACCGGGAAGATGCGCGTGATCTCACTCAAGAGACCCTGCTGAAAGCTATCACGTATAGAAATTATTACACTCCGCAGACAAATTTCAAAGCTTGGGTTTTCACCATCATGCGCAATATTTTTATTAATCAATACAGAAGAAGGGTTAAATCAGGTACTATTTTCGACAATTCGAAAGATTTGTTTTTAATATCTAATTCAACTTCTCATGAGGAAACTCCATTAGAACTAATTTCAGTGAAAGACATTAAAAGAAAAATTAATGCGTTGAGCGACGAATACAAAGAGCCATTTGAAATGCACTTTGCAGGTTTCAAGTACAAGGAAATTGCTGATAAATTAAATATTCCAATTGGTACCGTAAAAAGCCGTATATTTATAGCGAGAAAAAGGCTGATGGAACAACTTCCTGACTATTCATTCTCAGCCAATTAATCCATGAAAAAAAAGGTAACTGTCTTGGGAGCAGGAATTTCCAGCCTCTCTGCCGCTTCATTTCTTGCGAAAAATAATTTTGACGTTACCATACTCGAAAAAAACGCAACGATTGGAGGGCGCGCTCGTCAATTTAAAGAACAAGGTTTTGTTTTTGATATGGGCCCAAGTTGGTATTGGATGCCGGACGTTTTCGAAAGATTTTACAACGAATTTGGATATACTACTTCCGATTTCTACGAATTAAAACGTTTAGATCCTTCCTACCGTGTCTATTGGCCCGATAAGTCGTATACAGACGTCCCTGCTTCCATGGAAGAATTGGAACAATGGTTTGAGTCATTGGAACCAGGAAGCGCCAAGAGTCTGAGAAAATTCTTAGCAGACGCAAAATACAAATATGACGTAGGAATCAATGATCTAGTTCATAAACCGAGTTTAAGTATATTAGAATTCGCAGACAGACGAGTCCTTTCAGGATTGTTCTCTATGCACCTTTTATCTTCCTTCTCATCTTACATTCGAAAATATTTTAAACACCCAAAAATTCTTTCCTTACTAGAATTTCCAGTGTTGTTTTTAGGCGCAATGCCTAATGAAACTCCGGCCTTATACTCACTGATGAATTATGCTGATATTTCACTTGGAACTTGGTATCCTATGGGTGGGATGTTTAAGTTTATTGAAGCTTTCGAAAAAATCGCAAAAGAACAAGGCGTTTCCATTCTAACAGATAGCGAAGTAAATGGCTTTAATTACCAAGGAAATAAGGCAATTAGCGCGAAAGTTAATGGAGTAGATTTTCCCTCTGACCTCTTCATTTCAGGAGCAGATTATCAGCACACAGACCGACAATTACTCAATGGAAATGCAAATTATTCTCAAGGATATTGGGATAAAAGAACAATGGCTCCGTCGAGCTTACTTTTCTATGTAGGTGTAAATAAAAAATTGCAAAATCTCCAACACCACAATTTATTCTTTGATGAATCACTTGAAGAACATGGAAAAGAGATTTATAAAAACCCGAAGTGGCCGTCAAATCCGTTGTTTTACCTAAGTGTTCCTTCTGTAACTGACCCTAGTGTTGCGCCAGAAGGAATGGATAATATGTTTTTCTTGATTCCAATAGCACCCGATTTAAAAGACGATGAAGACACTAGGAACAAATATTTTGATATTCTGGTTAAAAGACTTTACGAATTAACTGGAAACGATATTTCAAACAATATTGTTTACAAAAGGAGCTTTTGTATCAGTGATTTCAAGAAAGATTATCACGCTTTCAAAGGAAATGCATACGGCTTAGCAAATACACTTCGCCAAACAGCAATTTTAAAACCAAGATTAAAAAACAAACATCTGAAGAACTTTTTTTATACCGGACAATTAACCGTTCCTGGGCCTGGGGTTCCTCCTTCCATAATATCTGGAGAAGTTGTTGCAAAACACATAATTAAAAACACCAAAAACTAAAACATGAAACAGTTATTCGATGATGTCAGTCAAGAAATGAGTAAGCTAACGACAAAGCGTTACAGTACCTCATTTTCACTTGGAATTCGATTTCTACATCCCGATTTACACAAGCCAATCTACTCTATATATGGTTTTGTGCGTTTCGCAGATGAAATAGTTGATACGTTTCATGATTTCGATAAAGCCGCTCTTCTAAAAACTTTTAAAGAAGATACGTACAAAGCAATAAATGAGGGAATATCATTAAACCCAATTTTAAATTCTTTTCAGTGGGTGGTTAACACCTATCAAATTCCACATGAATTGATTGACACCTTCTTAAATTCAATGGAAATGGATTTAAATAAAAGCGCTTATGACCAATCCAAATATGAAGAATACATTCTAGGTTCAGCGGAGGTTGTCGGATTAATGTGCCTCAAAGTTTTCGTTGAAGGAGACCAAGAAAATTACGAAGAACTGAAGCCATATGCAATGAAACTTGGTGCTGCATTTCAAAAGATAAATTTCCTTCGGGACCTAAAAGCTGATTACCAAGAACTTGGAAGAACATATTTCCCAGGCATTGACTTACAAGAATTTAATGCTACGGTAAAAAAAGAAATTGAAGCGGACATCGAATTAGATTTTCACCAAGGGTATTTAGGAATACTTAAATTACCCAAGAAAGCACGATTTGGCGTCTATATGGCTTATAAATACTACTTCAAACTTTTCAAAAAAATAAAACGAACTCCGGCGAATACCATTTTAAATGAAAGAGTACGAATTCCCAATTACCGAAAAGTGAGAATTTTGTTAACTTCATACTTGAGACACAACCTAAATTTATTGTAATGCATCAAAATCTCGTGGTATTAGTTAACGAATTGGACCAAGACCTCGGGGTAATGGAAAAATTAGAAGCGCATCAGAAAGGACTTTTGCACAGAGCTTTTTCCATTCTTATTTTTAATTCAAACAACGAGTTACTCTTACAAAGACGAGCATTTGGAAAATACCATTCTGAAGGCTTATGGACGAATACCTGTTGTAGTCATCCTTACCCAGGCGAAACAATATTATCAGCAGGAAAAAGACGATTAAAAGAGGAAATGGGCATGGCAGTAGACCTCGATGAAGTCTTCCAATTTGTGTATAAAGCACCACTGGATAACGACCTTACTGAATATGAGCTTGACCATGTACTTGTAGGTTATTCAGATGATACGCCGCATTTAAATTTAGAAGAAGTAAGTGCCTTCGCTTGGAAAAATCTAGATGAAATTCGAACTGAAATTGCAGAGAATTCCACTCAATATACAGCTTGGTTTAAAATATTAATGACCGATCATTTCGATCAACTTAAAAGAATAGAAACTTATGAAAGTTTGTAGGAGAGCAACATTCAACAGTGCGCATCGCCTCTATCGAAAAGATTGGACGGATGATAAAAACAAAGCCGTTTTTGGCAAATGTAGCAATGAAAATTTCCATGGTCACAATTACACATTGGAAGTTTGGATCTCCGGTAATGTAAATCAGGAAACTGGGTACTTAATTGACTTAAAAATTGTCAAAGATTTAATTAAAGAAGAAATTAGCGATCGATTTGATCATAAAAACTTGAACCTCGATTGTGCGGAATTTAAAGATTTAAATCCCACTGCAGAAAATATCGCCATTGTATGCTGGAATTTACTTCGTTCGAAATTAGCATCGGAATATGGTCTAGTCGTAAAACTTTGGGAAACGGAAAATAACAGTGTAGAGTACGACGGTAATTAATCTAAATTCAGATCTTTAAGTCGTTTTCGATAACCCGTGAATAATTTTGATTTCGTAACAAAACCTTCAAAAATCTCCCCATCTAATACAGGTAATATCCACGCCTCTGTTTCATCAAAGGCACGCATCACATCGCTCATTGAATCATTCAATTGAATGATTTCAAGTGGGTTTCTCATGAGGTCAACAACTTTTACCTTGTCGTACATCCCCACATTGAACATGATTTCACGAATATCGTCTAAAAGTAATATTCCAATAAACTTACTATATTCGTTTACCACAGGAAAAACATTGCGTTTGGAATGAGCCACTACTTGCACCAACTCACGTAAATCAAGTGTTGGAGATAATTTCTCAAAATCGCGTTCTACAAATTCGGATAGTTTAATTCCAGTAAGTACATTTTGGTCCTTATCTGAAGTAAAAGCTTCCCCTTTTCTCGCTAATTTTTTTGAATCCATAGGAAAAGGTTCAAAATACTTTGAAATTACGTAACTGATAGAAGAAACAAGCATTAATGGAATCATCAATCCATATCCCCCTGTTATTTCTGCAATCAAGAAAATTGCTGTGAGCGGTGCATGATATAACCCACTCAATATCCCCGCCATTCCAACCATCATGAAATTGGTTTCGGGTAAGTCATCCCATTTGAATAGATTAACAAATTTTGCGACGAAAAATCCTAAATACGCTCCAATAAACAAGGATGGAGCAAAATTACCTCCATTCCCACCACCTCCAATAGTTAAACCTGTAGCCAACGACTTCATAATAACCAAACAACCCACAAATAGCAGTATCATTATTTCATTGAATGGAAGTTTGTTAATTAGGGAGTTGTCTAATAATTTTTCCGGTTGATTGTAAGCCAGAGTTTTAATACTCTCGTAACCTTCACCAAACAACGGCGGAAAAATGGCAATTAACAGAATCAAGAAGAAAGATGCCATCCACCAACGAGTAAAATTTGATTTTATTTTGTTTGAAAATACACCTTCAATTTTAGTGAAAATCCTGCTGTGCACCACTGCCATAAATCCGGCCAAAATACCTAGAATTACATAAAACGGGACATTCCAAAAATTAAAAGATTCTGTGATCACAAAATTTAACAGAATACTCTCATCCAAAATCATTTTAGAAACCAAAGCACCTGAAGCCGAAGCAATTATCAGTAAGGTAAATGCTCCAATACCTATATCAACCAATAATACTTCTAATGCAAATAACACTCCTGCAATGGGTGCATTGAACGCGGCAGCTATACCTGCAGCAATTCCACAGGCCAATAATAGTGTGCGCTCTTTATAATTTAACCCATAGGATTTTGCGAAATTCGACCCGAATGCAGCACCCGTAACCACAATTGGCGCCTCCAGACCTGTAGACCCACCAAAACCTACGGTTACGGAACTTGTAAAAAACTGATCAAACATATTTCTGCGCGGTAAAAAACTTGACCTCTTCGCCAAGGCATAATGAATTTGACCGAGGCCCTTTTGAATTTTATTGGCAAAAAAACGTTTAACTATAAACCACGATAAAAAAATACCAACTGCTGGTAATAAAAGATAAAAATACCTTACGTTACTCAATGAACTATGCGTCACATATTTGAATATGTAATGAGCAAAAGACTTTAAAGTTATGGCGACAATTCCGGCGCTTAGTCCCACCAATACACTTGACAACATCATAAATTGCCGTTTCGACAATTTAGATTGCACACCCGAAATATATCCTTTCAAAAAGGCATCTATGCGTCTAATTAACAGCATGAAGCAAAGTTACTAGAATTAATGACCTCATTTAAACAAAATCTACCAAACCTTGTTAAAAGAACATGGAAAAAGCGCTTTTTTGGCACCGTCGCGATTTGAGAATTCACGACAATTCAGGGCTTTTTAAAGCACTTTCATGTGGTTATAAAATACAGCCCGTTTTTATTTTCGATACCTCAATTTTGGATAAACTTCCCCGCGACGACAAACGAATAATTTTTATCCATAATGAACTTCAACACATTAAAAAGCAATACCAAAAATTCAAAAGCGACCTACTCGTTTTAGTGGGTAACCCTACCGAAGTCATTCCTCAACTTATGGAAGAAGGCCAATTTTCTGCGTTGTATACCAATAGAGATTATGAACCTTATGCCAAGCAACGCGATTCACTTATTTATAATCACTTAGCGAAGGTTAATAAACCTTTTAACGGAACTAAAGACCATGTAATTTTTGAAAAAGAAGAGGTGATGAAGGATGACGGGAGTCCCTACACTGTTTTCACTCCCTACGCCAAAAAATGGAAAAGTAAGTTAAGCGCAGAAGCATTTCAATATGCCCCAAGTGAAAACCATTTGGATAATTTGTTGACTTGTGAGTCGCAACCATTGGTTTCGTTGGAAGAACTAGGTTTTAGTGAAACTAACGAAGGTATATTTCCGCAAAAAGAAATCACTCAAGATCTAATTAAGAACTACGCACAGCTTCGCGATATTCCTTCAGAAAATGGCACCTCACGTTTAAGTGTTCATTTACGTTTTGGAACAATAAGTATCCGTGAATTGGCAAAAAAAGCCATACAAACTAGTGACACGTATCTCAATGAATTGATTTGGCGAGATTTTTATCAAATGATTATTTACCACTTTCCAACTTCAGTTACCACTGCCTTTAAACCCAAATACGATTTAGTAGAATGGGAAAATAATGAAAATCACTTCCATGCTTGGTGTGAAGGAAAAACAGGTTATCCTTTAGTTGATGCAGGGATGCGCGAATTAAATGAAACGGGATTCATGCATAACCGAGTCCGCATGGTGGTCGCTAGTTTTTTAACAAAACACCTACTGATAGATTGGCGTTGGGGGGAAGCTTACTTTGCAGAAAAACTTTTGGATTTTGAATTGGCAAGTAATGTTGGTGGATGGCAATGGGCTGCGAGTTCAGGATGTGATGCTGCTCCTTATTTTAGAGTGTTCAATCCGTATTCACAGCAAGAAAAGTTTGATAAATCATTGAAATATATCAAAAAATGGGTGCCAGAATATGGAACTGACGCTTATCCTGAACCAATAGTTGATCATACATTTGCTCGAAACCGCGTGCTTGATCGTTACAAAAAAGCATTAACCACTTAAAATAATCGCATGCAAATCGGAGATAATTGTCCAACTTTTCAACTTTTAGATCAAAATGGACGCACCATACTTTCTGATGATTTCAAAGGAAAGAAAACCGTTATTTATTTTTATCCGAAGGACGACACTCCCGGTTGTACAAAAGAAGCCTGTGCATTCAGAGATAGTTACGAAGATTTCTTGGAATATGAATGTCAGGTAATTGGGATTTCCTCTGATACTAAAGAAAAACACCTACAATTCGCTCAAAAACATCGATTACCCTTTACTCTTCTTGCAGATTCCGATGGTAAGATTAGAAAATTATTTAATGTACCTACTTCGTTATTTGGCTTGTTACCTGGACGTGTTACTTACATTTTTGATGAAAATTCAATATTGATCGGTGTCTTCAACTCTCAATTGAATCCATTGGGTCATGTAAAAGAAGCACTAAAAATGGTAAAGGCTATGCAAAAAAAATAATGAGTACCTTCGTCTATCATTAGACATGTCTGAAATTCTTTCGGTACTTCATTTAGATAAAAAGTTTAGGCGCATTCATGCCGTTAAAGACATTTCCTTTACAGTCCAAAAAGGCAATGTATATGGAATTCTCGGTCCAAATGGCAGTGGAAAATCAACAACGTTAGGATTATTACTTGGAACCATAAATCCGAGTGGCGGAAAATGGGCGTGGTTCAATAAATCAGGAACAACCGCTGAGACTTTGTTTCGAATCGGTGCTATTATCGAGCAACCAAATTTTTACAGTTATTTATCTGCCGAACAAAATCTTAAAATTGTAGCCAACATAAAAAAAATAGGATACGATCAAATAGATGAAAAACTCGCCTTAGTGGGATTGTTAGCTAGAAAAAAAGATCGATTTTCGACTTATTCGCTTGGCATGAAACAACGCCTCGCGATTGCCTCAGCGATGTTAGCGAATCCTGAAGTTTTAATTCTAGACGAACCAACGAACGGACTTGACCCTGAAGGAATTATTCAAATCAGGGAACTCATAAAAAAAATCGCACAAACGGGAACTACCATACTTCTCGCAAGCCACCTATTGGATGAGGTAGAAAAAGTTTGTTCACATGTAATCATTCTTAAGGAAGGAAAATCCTTGTTCTGTGGTCGCGTTGAAGAGTTACTTTCTCCATTTGGCGTAATGGAAATAGGTGCGCATGATCTCATTGGGTTAACCTCATGTTTCGTTGAATTCTCCGCTTTTGGAAATTACAAACAAGTGGGCAATGCCTTCGAAATCGAATTAAAAGAAGCCATAGATCCAGCGGATGTAAACGCATTTTTTATGAAAAAAGGTATTGTCTTGACACATTTATTGAAGCGAAATCAAAAACTTGAACAACAATTTATTGATCTAACACGGCATGGGTAATTTTTTTCGATTGGTATACATTGAGTGGTTAAAGAACTCATCCTACAAACCCGTAATCGTTTTTGGTATTATCTACTTCGTTATATTAATAGCCTTTGGGCTTATCTGTGCGCAAAGTATCCCCTTTTTCGGAATTGAAGTTGATTTAATTGATCAAGGATTTTTGGAATTTCCACAGCTTTGGAACTTTATGTTTTACATGGCTGGATTGAATAAGATTTTTTTAGGAATGATCATAATGTTTACAGTCACAAATGAATTTACGGAAAAACTCTTTAAACAAAATCTCATTGATGGACTGTCAAAACGTGAATACTTATTATCAAAAGTCTATACAATTCTTATTTTAAGTTTGGTATCGACACTCGTAGTGTATTTCACTGGTCTTTGGCTCGGGTATACTTATTCCACGGTGACTGACTCAGATTCGGTTAACAAAGAAATTTACTTTGCTTTCGGTTATTTTCTTAAACTCGTTAATTTTTTATTGTTCTTTTTACTCTTAAGTATTTTACTAAAACGCATTGTACTCGTCCTGTTAAGTTTTTTCGCATTGTATGTGTTCGAACTGATCTGCAGGGTAATAGAATTCAAGTTTTTTTCACCTAAAATTAATGATGTAAAACTTTATAACGATTATTTCCCATTGGCCAATATGCACAGATTAGTAGATTACCCATTCGAACGTATAAAGACGATTAGTCAACTAACCCAATCGGATTATGTATTCGCAATACCATGGGCTCATGTAGGGCTCTCGGTAATTTACTCGTTTATTTTTCTTTTCTTAACTTATATTCTTCTGTTGAAAAAAGATTGGTAAATAAAAAAGGCCACCAAAGGTGACCTTAACTAAACGCATGCATAAAAACTAACTTTTGATAAATTGTAGTTCGGCAGTTAAATGAATCTCATCGCCAACAACAACCTTCCCTGCTTCTGTTACTGCACTCCATGTCAATCCAAATTCGCTTCTCTTGATTTTACCTTCTACAGTTAATCCCGCTTTAGTTTGCCCATAAGGATCTTGAACGATTCCGGCATATTCCGCGTTTAACACAACAGGCAATGTCTTTCCTTTAATCGTCATGTTACCATGAATTGCAAATTTATCTTCTGCGATTTTCTCAACTGAATTAGTAGCAAAATCTAACGTTGGGTAATTAGCCGCATCAAAAAAGTCAGCTGAAATTAAATGCCCATCTCTATCTGAAACACCCGTTTGAATGCTATCAACATTAGCCGAAAAAGAAAATGAGGGAGAAGTAAATTCTTCATCTGCAGTTTCTACGGCAGCCGAAAAGTTAGCAAATGATCCGCGAACGTTAGAAATCATCATGTGACGCACCTTAAAACCGATTTCACTGTGCATGTTGTCAATATTCCATTTTGTTGTCATAATTTGTTTTTTTTAATACAAAAGTAAAGCTCAATCTTAATGCATTAGCTTGACATAGGTTAAGAACCACAAAAAGGAATTTTCATCGTATCTTTGGATATGCAAAAAAATATTTTGTTGTTTTTATTCCTTTTGAGTTCAGTTTGCTATGCACAGATTGTTGAACTAAACAGCATATCTAAAAAAAAAGAAGGATTAAAAGACACCTCCGTTGAAGTGTTTTATGAAGCCACAAGTTACCTCGTTGAAAGAGACCTTTCACTGAATCCTTTTTACACTAACACTGAACTTGGAGAAAAAATAAACGAAACATCCAGAAGGTTATTTTCCCATCAACTCGGAATTCGTGTTCCAATTACAAAAATAGTTTCTGTAGACGCTGGAATAAGTTGGATTCAAAACGGTGAAAATTATTCATATGAAGACCAGCAATCGGACAGCACGTTTAGCTATACCTCCTGCTACCGATATTTTGGATTACCAGTAAATATTATGGCTTCGGTACCTTTGAACCCAAAAAATGAAGGAACACTTATCAGCGTATTTATTCGTGGCGGTGGAATTCCACATTTGTATCAATCTTTTCTACAAAAAACGGAGTGGACAACCACTCTCGGCTCCAAAGAATCAGAAAAAATAAAATCCTTGGATAATCCGAGTTCATTTATGTTTAGTGGCCATATTTCAAGTGGTCTCGATTTATTGTCAAAAACAAAATGGGGATTACGAATTGCCATTCATTATCGGTATTCTTTAACAAATACATTTACAAAATATGGCGATTACATACACAAGCCATATGGACTAGGTTACAGCCTGTCATTAACAAAAAAATTATAACCATGAAAGTCGCTGATTTATGTGAATTTTTGGAATCCTCCTTTTCACTTTCACTTCAGGAAGAGTATGATAATTCCGGTTTGCTTGTGGGAGAGAGAGACATGAAAATAAGCAATGTATTGATTTCCTTAGACCTAACGGAAGAAATAGTTCAAGAGGCCATTCGGAAAAATTGCAACGTCATTGTGTCGCATCATCCGATAATTTTTAGAGGTCTCAAGAATTTAGCACAACAGAACTTAGTGAATCGGGTTCTTATTGCGTGTATTCGTCAACACATTGCTATTTATGCTATACATACCAATCTCGATAATCATTTTCAAGGTGTAAATGCAAAAATTGCTGAAAAATTAAATCTCAAGAATGCTAAAATTCTTGCTCCCAAATCTGATCTTCTAGAAAAGCTTGTGGTTTATTTGCCGGAAGATGCTCTGGCAAAAATAGACAAAGCCATTTTTGAAAATGGTGGAGGAAGAATTGGAAATTATTCGGCATGTCATTTTAGAAGCAAGGGTGTTGGTACCTTTATGCCAAATGAAGAAGCAAAACCAACAATTGGTGAAGCTTTTCTTCGGGAAGAGGTAGACGAATATAGAGTTGAATACCTTATCCCTACAACTTCGAAATCATCGGTATCGAAAGCACTCTTTTCCGCACATCCCTACGAAGAAGTTGCTCATGAGTGGATTAAAATACAAAATCTCAATCAAGAAATTGGTTCAGGGATGATTGGTGAACTCGACACAGAAATTATCGTGAGCGCTTTTTTACAAAACTTAAAAAAGACGTTCAATTGTGGATCAATCAAATATACCAACCCGCATACTTCCACCATTAAAAAAGTGGCGGTTTGTGGCGGATCTGGAAGTTTTCTTCTTTCCAAAGCTATTCAAGCCGGCGCAGATATTTTTATTAGTTCTGACTTTAAATACCACGATTTTTTTGAGGCAGACAACAAAATTATTATTGCCGATATTGGTCATTTTGAAAGCGAACAATTTACAGGTGAATTAATTGCTGAAAAACTAAAAGAAAAATTTAGTACCTTTGCCATCCAATTAACTGAAATTAATACGAATCCAATAAATTATCTATAGTCAATGGCAGCAACTGCAACAAAAAAAGAGACTACGGTAGCGGACAAATTAGACGCCCTTTTTAATCTTCAAAAAATTGATTCTGAAATCGATAGAATCAGAACTATACGTGGAGAATTACCTTTAGAAGTTCAAGATTTAGAAGACGAAGTGAGCGGCTTAACTACGCGCATCGGAAAAATCAATGATGAAATTAATGAATTAGAAACAGAAGTCAGCGATAGAAAAATTGCTTCTAAAGATTCTGAAACGGCCATTGCAAAATATAAAGAGCAACAAAATAACGTGCGTAACAATCGTGAATTTGAATCTTTAGCAAAAGAAATAGAATTTCAAGAACTAGAAATTAAGTTACACGAGAAAAAAAGCAAGGAAGCCAAGTTTAAAATTGAGAACAAACAAGAAGTTCTTAACGAAGCACAAGAAAAACTTGCTTCGAAGCAAGCTGATTTAGATGGAAAGAAAGCTGAATTGGATGCGATTATTTGCGAAACTCAAAAAGAAGAGGAGCAATTCCAAAAAGAATCCGATGCTGCAAAAAAGAACATTGAGGACAGATTAATCAGTGCATATGAGCGTTTGAGAGATAATGCTAAAAATGGACTTGCTGTCGTACAGGTTATGCGTGGGTCTTGCGGAGGGTGCTTCAATAAAATTCCACCTCAACGCCAACTTGATATTGTAACTAAAAAGAAAATTATAGTTTGCGAACACTGTGGTAGAATTTTAGTTCCATTCGACGGAATCGAGGAAGTGAAAGAAGTTAAGACAGGAAGAAAAAAAGCATCTTCTAGATAGACTTAGATAATAGAAATAAAAAAAGACTGCTTTCCGCAGTCTTTTTTTTTGCCTTACATTGCTTTAATTTAGCCGAAACTCCAAGTCCATTGATGCTAATTCCTTGAATAATTCTTTTGTTGGAGAAACTCGAACTGAACGCGATGGCATGTTGATCTCTATCCCCTCGTTTACGTCGTAAATGGTAAATTGAACTTGACAATTTCCTGAATTCTTCGTGAAAATTGTATTCAACTTGTCCAATAATAGCTGATCAACTTCACGATTTGAAAGTTTAATCGAGATCTGTTTGGTTTTCTTTTCTCTGAAATCATTTAATAATTCAATAGAACTTATCACAAACTCCAATTCCGAACGATACCGAGGGATTTCAATTCTTCCTCTGATAACAATAAAGGTTCCTAATTCCATGAAATGCTTGAACTTGAGGTAGTTTTCTTTAAATAAAAACAGTTTAAAGGAATCACTATAATCCTCAATAATTATCGTCCCGAAAGCATCTCCATTTTTAGTAATCCGATGTTCGGCATCAGTCACAATAGCCGCTAAAACAATTTCTTTATTTACATATTGCTTCATTTGTTGCAACATCCCTATTGACCCATTACAAAATGAGGATATTTCGATCTTAAAGTCATCCAAAGGGTGGCCAGAAATAAATATCCCTATTACCTCTTTTTCTTTATTTAGTTTATAGATACTTGGCCATTCATCACACTTGGGAACCGTTGGTTCAACGGCGCTTACTTCTTCAGACATCTCAAACATGCTGTGTTGAGCAGAATTATTATTTCCCTGGTGACTATTGCCATAGCGAATTACTGTTTCCAAAAAAAGTCTTCCACTTCCATCTTGAACAAAATATTGAGCTCTGTGCATATTTTTAAAGGAATCAAATCCTCCAGAATAAACCAAATTCTCAAGCACGCGCCTATTGCATGCACTCGAAGGAAGTCGTTTCGTTAAATCAAATATGGAGGCGTAATTTCCATTTTCTGAACGCTCTTTAATTATCGTATCAACAGGACCCTCACCTACTCCTTTTATTGCACCCAAACCAAAGCGAATTGCACCAGCCTTTGTTACAGTAAATGCATAATTGGATTCATTGATATCTGGACCTAAAACATCAATTCCCATTCTTTTGCATTCTTCCATAAAAAAGGATACCTGTTTGATGTCGTTCATATTGTTACTCAATACGGAGGCCATATATTCAGCAGGATAATTTGCCTTTAAATAAGCAGTTTGATATGCAACCCAAGCGTAGCATGTAGAGTGAGATTTATTGAAAGCGTAAGATGCAAAAGCTTCCCAATCCTTCCATATTTTCTCTAAAACTTCAGAAGGATGTCCTTTCGCAGAGGCTCTTTCAATAAACGTAGGTTTCATTTTATCCAAAACCTTTCTGTCTTTTTTTCCCATTGCTTTACGCAAAGTATCGGCTTCACCCTTCGTAAAATCTGCCAGTTTTTGGGATAAAAGCATCACCTGCTCTTGGTAAACAGTAATGCCATACGTTTCTTTTAGATATTCTTCGCAATCCGCCAAATCATAAACAATTTGCTCTTCACCATGCTTTCTACGACAAAATGACGGTATGTATTCCATTGGACCTGGTCGATACAAAGCATTCATAGCAATTAAATCCGCAAATTCCGTAGGCTTCAATTCTTTCAAATACTTCTGCATTCCAGCAGATTCGTATTGGAATATCCCAACTGTTTCTCCTCTTTGAAATAAAGCGTAGGTCTTTTCATCGTCGATAGGAAAAGAATCCGGATCAAGATCTAGTTGATGCGCTTCTTTAACGAATTTTACGGCATCCTTGATCAACGTGAGTGTTTTCAATCCGAGAAAGTCCATTTTTAGTAATCCCGCAGATTCAGCAACTGAATTGTCGTATTGAGTACAAACCAAATCAGAGTCTTTCGCCGTGGCTACCGGAACAAACTTTGTTAAATCATCTGGGGTAATAATAACACCGCAGGCATGAATTCCGGTGTTTCTCACAGAACCTTCTATCTCTTTTGCCTTTCGCAAAACTTCTCCTTGCAAATCATTTGATTGCGCAATACGTCTTAATTCTTTAGCCGCAGCCACAGCCTCCTGATTTCGCAATTTATCGACTAAAACAGCTTCATCTAAGTTTAGTGTATCTCTCAAAGATAAATCACTAATCATTTTTGCTAATCGATCTGCTTCCGGTAAGGGTAAATTCATTACTCGTGCTGTATCTCGGATTGCTGATTTCGCCGCCATTGTGCCATAGGTGATGATTTGTGCAACTTGATTTGCACCATATTTATTGATTACATAATCAATTACCTTACCGCGACCTTCGTCATCAAAATCAATATCAATATCTGGCATGGAGACGCGATCAGGGTTAAGAAAACGCTCAAAAAGTAAATCATACTTTATCGGATCCACATTAGTAATACCCGTGCAATAAGCAACAACAGAACCCGCAGCAGAACCTCTTCCTGGTCCTACAGAAACGCCCATATCTCGAGCAGCTTGACAAAAATCTTGTACGATAAGGAAATATCCAGGATAACCTGTTCGCTCAATTGTGCCAAGCTCAAAATCTATTCGCTCTTGGATTTCAGGTGTTATGTCTTTGTAGCGCTTCTTTGCTCCTTCAATGGTCAGGAAGCGTAAAAAATTATTTTCACCTCTTTTACCACCATCCGCCAAATCATTGTCATCACGGAATTCTGATGGGATCTCGAAAGCAGGAAGTAATACATCTCTTGAAAGACCATACGATTCGCACTTCTGAATAATTTCACCAATGCTCTTAATTGCCTCAGGAATATCCGAAAAGAGCTCCAACATTTCCTTTTTTGACTTAAAATAATAGTGATCATTTTCTAAGCCATATCGAAAACCTCTCCCTCGTCCTTTTGGAGTTTCCACCAATTCATTGTCCTTCACACACAATAAAACGTCATGTGCTAAAGCGTCCTCTTTTGAAAGGTAATACGTGTTATTTGTTGCAACTAATTTAACTTGATGCTTTTTTGAAAAATCAATTAAGGTTGCATTGACGCGATCTTCAACTTCTAAATAATGTCTATTCAATTCTAGGTAAAAATCCTCTCCAAAAAGAGTTTTCCACCAAACGAGTGCTTCTTCAGCTTGACGTTCACCAACATTTAAAATCAAATTCGGAATTTCTCCATATAAATTTCCGGATAACGCAATTAGGTGACTTGCGTGTTTTTCTAAAATCTCTCTATCGATTCGTGGTACATAATACATTCCCTCAGTATAAGCAACAGATGCTAATTTCATGAGGTTTTCATATCCCTGTTTATTTTTTGCTAAAAGTACAATTTGATACCCGTTATCTTTTTGAGTTTTATCAAGACGATTTCTACATAAATTAAACTCGCATCCTATAATAGGTAACAGTTCTTTCTTCGAAAATGGAACACCCTTTTCCTGTGCCTCGCTTCTTTCTGCTGCAATTTTTTGATTGTATGATGATACTGCTTTCTCAAATTGAAATGCCGCCATCATATTTCCGGTATCTGTTATAGCGACGGCTTCCATTTCCAACTCAATAGCTTTATTAACAAGAGCCTTAACCTCGGAAGTGGACTGTAATATAGAAAATTGTGTGTGGTTATGCAGATGTCCAAATGGAAGTTCCAAAAGTGAGGATAAATCCGAATTATCTATATCGGTAATTTGCTCTTGTATTTTGGGAGCTGGTCTTAACTTGGCACTTTCTTGTTTCAAGTTAACATGACTTATACCAATCGGTGATATTTGAATAGGGTTCTTCAATTTAAACGCTTCCAAGAAATCCTCTTTTTGGCGAAGAGCATCAGCTGGAAAAAATTCTTGCCTAATTAACTCAAGAAAACATCGCGTTGTAGCCTCAACATCGGCAGTTGCATTATGTGCCTCCTCAAACCCTTCATTGAATAAAAAGTAATTCAATTCCGTTAGTGATGGCAATTTAAATTTCCCTCCCTTTCCTCCGGGAAGTTTTAGCAGTTCAGCAGTTTTTTCAGTACATGTATCTAAAATAGGATGATGAAAAGGAACCTCTTCTTGCAACCTGTAGAACTCACAACCTAAAACATTTAAATCAAATCCTACATTGTGACCGACAACAAAGGTTGCTTTTTGTAAACTTTTCTTAAACAAGTGCAACACATCTTCCAATTCTTCTCCCACCATGTTGGCAAGTTCTGTTGAAATACCGTGAATACTCTCGGATTCAAAAGGAATATTAAAACCGTTCGGACGAATTAGAAAATCTTTTTGTTCTACCAAAACTCCCCATTCATCGTGCAACTGCCAAGCAATTTGAACCACTCTTGGCCAATTTTCTGTGTCACTAATTGGGGCATTGAAATTCTTCGGTAAACCCGTGGTTTCGGTATCAAAAATTAAATACATGAGATAATATTATCGGAAATCTAAAGATAACAATTATAGTTTTTCAAATTAACAGTTGTGAATAACTAAAATGATTCCTACGAAAATAAAATAAAGGTGAAAAAGGAAGCAGAATAGGCTAAAACCCCCATGAAAACTATTTGAATAATTGGCCATTTCCATGAGTTGGTTTCTCTTTTAACTACTGCCAATGTCGCCATACATTGCATAGCAAAAACATAAAATACCATTAAACTCATACCAGTGGCTAATGTGTATACCGGTGTGCCGTCAGGTTTTAGTTCTTTTTTTAATCGGTCGATTAATCGGTCGTTCTCCTCGCTTTCGTCATGTACTGCATATATTGTTGCTAAGGATCCAACAAAAACTTCACGGGCTGCAAAAGAAGTGATTAAAGAAATTCCGATTTTCCAATCATAACCCAAAGGCGCTATCACTGGTTCAAGTCCTTTTCCCATAATTCCAATGTAGGAATGTTCCAATTTTACGCTTGCAATTTGTTGCTCTTTTTCATCTTCGGAAAGTGTAGAAGATGCTAACGATTCTTCTCGTTTCTTCGCTTCAGTTTCCATTGTATTACCGGGACCAAATGTAGCTAACGCCCATAGAATAATTGAAATTGCCAGAATTACTTTTCCTGCATCTAGTGAGAATATTTTAACCTTTTCCAAAACGTTGATAATTACATTTTTCCAACGGGGAGATTTATAACTTGGAAGTTCTAAAAGCAAATATCCTGAAAATTTAATTTTTATAAGTTTATTTAGAACTATAGCGACGAGTAAGGCCGACACAATTCCAAGTAAATAAAGGCCCATAAGCACAATTCCCTGTAAATTAAATATTCCCGCAATATCTTCGTTCGTTATGGTCAACGAAATTAAGAGTGTAAAAACAGGAATACGCGCACTGCAACTCATCAGAGGAGCAACCAAAATTGTAATCAAACGCTCCTTCCAATCTGCAATTGTTCGAGTAGCCATAACCCCAGGAATGGCACACGCCACGCTGGACATCAGGGGAACCACACTTTTACCATTTAATCCAAATGGCCTCATCAATCTGTCCATTAAAAATACCACGCGCGCTAAATAACCCGTTTCCTCTAAAATGGACAAAAAGAAAAATAAAAGAGCAATTTGAGGTATAAAAACCACAACCCCTCCTATTCCAGGAATAATTCCTTGCGAAACCAAGTCATTTAACAAACCTGATTGCATGGTCGTTCCAACCCATTCTGACAATTGACTAAATTTTAAATCAATAAAATCCATGGGTATGACAGCGAAACTGAAAATAAACTGAAAAACTGCGAAAAGAATCGAAAGAAAAATCAAGTAGCCAAATACAGGATGTGTTAGGATTTTATCAATTTTCTTAGTCCCCTCCTCTACAACAGGCTTAGATTTTAAAAAATGAGGGAGCTTCTCGTTTATCCAGCCATATCGCAATTTAATCTCATTTTCTTGACTTTTTTTATCTTCAATTTTGGCTAACTCAAACGAATCAATTACGGGAGAATAATTTGATGTTTCTACAGTCTTTTCCAAAGCCTCTAAAATTCTTTCCTTACCTAAACCCACCCGCGCATTAGTCTGCACGAATGTCACGCCCGGAAAAGTTTTTTCTAAATTGGAGAGGTCAATTGTCAATCCTCTTTTCTCTACTAAATCCCACATGTTTAAAATAGCTACAATTGGAATTTTTAAGTCATAAAGTTGAGTTAACAGCAATAAATTTCGAGAAAGATTAGAACTATCCAGAACAACGCATGCCATGTCTGGAAAATCAAGGTGATTCGGTTCTTCTAAGACATCGTACACCACCTGTTCGTCCTGACTTGTTGGATAAAGTGAATAAATCCCGGGGAAATCGATGATGGTGAAGGTTTTCTCTGAACGCTTGATTACCCCGTATTTTTTTTCTACGGTTACACCAGGAAAATTTCCCACGTGTTGATTTAACCCTGTCAGCATATTAAACAAAGAACTTTTTCCTGTATTCGGATTTCCAAAAAGTCCAATTTTCAGCGTCATATCAATTGAATTTTTACAAGACTTGCCTCATTTTTACGCAATGATAAGAGGCTGCCATTCAACTCAATAGCAATTGGGTCTCCAAAAGGTGCTTTGAACGCAACGGATAACTCTACTCCTTCAATGATGCCCATTTCTGCCATTTTTGCATTTAAGGGTGATGGTAATACCTCCAAAACAACCGCCTTTTTCTCTATCTCAAGATCTAATAATGTCGTCACTAGGTAAAATTAATAGGAATCTCAGTAAAATCGACTACCTTAAAAGAGGTATTATTCTATTTTTTTCACTACAAACCGTGCCGTTTGTCGCGTTCTTTGTTGTACTAAAATCTCTTTATTTGCGGTGACTTTCTGAATCGTTGATTCATCATAATGACGGATGGTGATCAACTCCAACCCTTCGTTATATTTTACGTGATAACTGTCACTAAACAATTGCAAAACTTCTTCTGGATTTAACTTCTTTCTGTCAAGAAGAATCGAAAAACTCAATGCGGAATTTTGCATCATGTTAATCTTCGCATTAGCATCTGCCAAACGCTTAAAAATATCGCTTAAATTTTCTTCCACGAGAAAAGAAAAATCTTTTGGCGTTATTGTATAAAGTACCTGTTCGAATTTAAGAATATAGGAAGGAACTAAACTATCAAATTCACTTTTTTCCTGAATAACCGTTCCGTTTTCCTCCGGTTTGATGAACGACTTAACATAAAGCGGAATATTTCTGTTTTGCAGAGGTTTCACTGTTTTCGGATGAATGACACTGGCTCCGTAATAGGAAAGTTCAATTGCTTCTTTGAAAGAGATTTGTTTCAATAAAACCGTCTCTTCAAAGAGTTTTGGATCAGCATTGAGCATACCGGGAACGTCTTTCCAAATCGTAACACTTTCTGCCTTAAGGCAATAGGCAAATATTCCAGCAGTATAATCCGAACCCTCTCTCCCTAGCGTAGTTGTCATTCCTTCCGGGGTATGTCCCAAAAATCCTTGCGATACTAAAATCTTATTTTGTGTAAAAAGTGGCTCCACACTTCCACTTATCAACTCCTCCGTTTTTTTCCAATCTACATTTCCTTCTTGGTAATTATTGTCAGTTCTTACAAGAGAACGTGCATCAATCCAAACAGATGAAAATCCCCTCTCCACTAAATAGGCGTTAATCACATGCGTTGAAAGAACTTCTCCTAACGAAACAATTTGGTCGTATTCAAATGAAAAATTTTCAGAAAACGGTTTTTTAAATCTTAATTTTAATTGATCGAAAATGTCTTCGATGATTCCGTAGATTTTAAAGTGTCTATCTGAAAATAATGACTGTAGGATTTGAAAATGAAAATCTTCAAGATCATGAACCAAACTCATAAAGGTATGTTCATCTCCTCGTTGATAAGCAAAAACGACTTCTTCAAGTTTATTGGTTGTTTTTCCCATAGCCGACACAATCACTAACAGCTTATCCTTAGGGTACCGTGATAAAATGGAGGCAACATTTTGAATGGCAGAAGGATCTTTTACTGAAGCTCCTCCAAATTTGAATACTTTAACCATTTATGTTAATTTTTCTGACAAATTATTTACTGCTTCTTGGGGATTAATCCCTTGATAAATTACGGCATTAACCATTTCCAATATAGGCATTTCTACTTTAAACTTCTGATTGATTTCAACCAATGACTTGGTAGCATAATATCCTTCAGCGACCATTTTCATTTCTAATTGTGCATTCGCTACAGAATAACCTTTTCCGATCATGAATCCGAAGGTTCTATTTCTTGAGAAATTTGAATAGGCCGTTACCAACAAATCTCCCAAGTAAGCACTTGTTTTCGTATCTCTATGAATTGGACTTACCTCATCGATAAATCGCTCTATTTCTTGAATTGCATTTGAAATAAGTACAGAAAGAAAATTATCTCCATAACCAAGTCCAGAGCATATTCCGGCTGCTAAAGCATATATATTCTTTAAAATTGCAGATAACTCCGTACCAAATAGGTCGTCAGATTGTGTTGTTCTGATATAACGATTTGAAAGTAAGAACGCTACAGCATTGGATTTAAATTCGTCAAGACACGCTATGGTTAGATAACTCAACCTTTCCATTGCCACCTCTTCCGCATGGCAAGGCCCACAAATAATTCCAATATTTTCGTAAGGTATGTTAAATGACTTATGTAGATACCTTGCGGGTATTGCATTAAATTCAGGAACAATTCCTTTTACTGCCGAAAATATTGTCTTTCCCTCGAAATGCTCCTTTGACAACCCCTTAAATGTTGAATTCATATACGCCGCAGGCACAACAATAATTATGATTTCGCATGAATGTATTGAATTCACTAAATCTGTTGAAAGTGTAATATTCGACAGATCGTATTCAACTGATTGGAGATAGTTCGGATGATGCTTGAATTTACGGATATGTTCAACCGCTTTCTCATTTCTCATCCACCACTGAACAGCATATCCATTCGATGAAATAATTTTCGTAAGTGCCGATGCCCAACTTCCGCCGCCGATAATGGCTACTTTTCCGATGTGAGGTGAATGCATGGAAACAAAGATACAATTTCTCGAATTAAGCAACAGAATTGAATGAAACCAAAAAATAATTTACACGTACGTAGGGAATAATAATTCATGACATTCAAATCTCGTATACGTAATTTTTTTGCCAATAAATGGGTGCGTATTCCGTACTACTTTTTTTTATACGTATTTGCAATTCTCGGGGCAGGTGTTTTTTTCGCGTGGGTCATGTTTCAGAGTGGATTGATGTCTTCTAATGATTTTGGAATGGTGGATCCTAACAACCGCTACTTCCAAGAAATGGACGACAAATACAATCAGGGATTTAAAACCGACAGCGTTAATGTTGTAAAGCATCGTTACGAAGCCTTAAATAGAATTATGCTGCTGAATCGCTATTATCCTCTGAACGCAAACTATATTTTGAAGGCTTGGACAGAAACCAAAGATGAAAAATTAACCCTAAGAATGCTTGATGCCGTTGATCTTCGTATGCGACAAAATAGCCAGTATCAATCTGATTTAGCACAGATGCAAAACAATCTTTCGCCTCGTCAAAACACTAATTTAAGCGTTTTTGAATGGATGAATATTGCCGAATGGATTGCTTTCAAGGAAGCTGTTAAAAAGGATAAATACTACATTGATTCTGCTTCAAAGGTGTCAGGAGTTGAACCACGATTAATTGTAGCATGTCTTGTTGGAGAACAAATTCGTCTTTTCAATTCAAAACGAGAATCCTACAAAAAATATATTGGGCCTCTTAAAATTTTGGTGGTTGAAAATAATTTCTCTTATGGTGTTACCGGAATCAAAGAAACGACGGCTCAGCGAATAGAACAAAATCTAAAAGATAAAAATTCAACATATTACTTGGGTGCTGAGTATGAACACTTATTGGACTATGATTCCACTCAAAACTTCGATGCCGCAGTCAATGAAGGTATGAGTCCTACTATAAAACGACTGGTACAAATGAAAAATCATTATTATTCTTATTTGTACACAGCCCTTTTTGTAAAACAAATTAAAATGCAATGGGCAAAAGCTGGTTTTCCAATCAACGACCGTCCAGAAATTTTTGCTTCATTGTTCAACCTGGGATTTGATAAATCCAAACCAAAAGCAAATCCAGAAGTTGGAGGATCTAGTTTCGAAGTGGGCAATACCCAATATACTTTTGGTGCTGTCGCCTTTGAATTTTACTACTCTGGCGAATTACAGGAAATATTTCCTTTCAAACGGGCACGTTTTGATTACGAGAAAGTACCCGAGCCGAAATTATTTTAGTTTTATGGAGTTCTCCGTTAAGGTTATAAATTGTTTTTTTAGCAATTTACCAACGGTTTGTTTAAATAGCTTTTTACTCATACCGAGCACTGAAACAATTTCCTCTGGACTTGATTTATCGTGAAGAAAAATTTCTTTTTTCTCCTTTAGAAGATCCAATAGTATAACAAAAGCATTGTCATATTTTTCTAATCCCAACGCATCTATTTGTAAATCTAATTTTCCGTCCTCTCTTACCTTCCTTACAAAACAAGAAATTTCATCGCCAATTTGAAGATTTTTATTGACGTCATTTTTAAAGATCAGACCTTCATAACGTTGATTTACCACAACTTTTACTCCCAATTCAGTACGTTGCCAGATCAATCCACTAACAATTTGTTCTTCTAAAGATTCTCGGCAGGGTTCAAGAACTTTACCAATCTTGCTACTTCCAAATAAGCGATCTGTTTGATTATCGTAACGTAAGGTTACCAAATATGATTGACCTTCCTCCATTTTTTGCGCTTGTTCTTTAAAAGGAACGAATAAATTTTTATCTAGGCCCCAATCAACGAAAGCTCCGTACATGTTTACCGTATCTACTTTGAGGTAAGCGATTGTCCCTAATAGTAAGAAGGGTTTTTCTGTTGTCGCTACGATTCTATTTTGAGAATCTTTGAATACAAAAACATCAACAGAGGCT
>Ga0172373_10001251_pt1 | contig 41428 bp, 34 predicted proteins | sample Lak10m_2_FD_114546 | JGI IMG/M metagenome (GOLD analysis project Ga0172373, IMG submission 114546) | Freshwater microbial communities from Kabuno Bay, South-Kivu, Congo - kab_092012_10m | ecosystem: Environmental > Aquatic > Freshwater > Lake | place: Democratic Republic of the Congo... | reverse complement strand
CAAAGAACAGAGTCAACGCGGTGGAGCGTTGGCTTAATCATAGGCCGAGAAAATGTCTCGGATTTTTAACCCCGCTGGAGGCCGCTGGCTCCTTGGGTGTTGCACTTCAAAATTGAATTCGGGTTCGGCATTCGTCATTAAAAATTCGGTATTGAGGAAGCTGTGCTATTGCCCCATTTCTTCCGTCTTGGATTTTTTCTTCTTCTCCGTCTTCTCGGCTTCCTTGATCGCGTCGCGCAGGCGCGCGGCTTCTTCAAACTCTTCGCGCTCGACAGCTTCCTGCAGCTTTGCCTTCAATTCCGCAACCGAAGTCCCTCGCGACCCGGAGACGGACTTCGGCCCTTCCTGAAACGCAGACAAAGGCGCTTTACCCACATGCTGGCTGGCGCCGTGAATGCGCTTCAGCAAAGGTCCCAGATAACGCCCAAAGGCCGTGTAACATTCGCTGCAGCCGAGACGGCCGATCTTGCGAAAATCTTCATAAGTCAATCCGCAAAAAGGACACTGCGTCCCAGGTGCGATCTTCTCGGAACCAGCGAGCTGCTTCGAATAATCCACCAGGCCCGCCAGAAGGTCCGAGAGACCGAACTGTTGCTCCATCTGGATGCTTTTTTTCTTGGCGCAGTCATCGCAAAGATGCAGCTCGGTCATCTGGTTATCGACGATCTCGGTCAGATGCACCGTCGCCTGATTTTTATTGCAGATATTACAGAGCATAGCGGACGCCGTCCTTTTTCGTGATCTTCTTAAAAACGCTGATCAAAGCCGACGTGTGCTCGCCGACGTTTCCCGCCCCGATCAGACGTCCGTCGATCATGACGACCGGGATAAGCTCCGCAGCCGTCCCCGTCAAAAACACCTCGTCGGCGACATACAATTCGAAACGCGTCACCATGCGCTCACAAGTCTTGAGGCCCGCCTTCGCGGCCACCTCCAGCACGGCCCCGCGCGTGATGCCGTTCAAGACGCCCACGGAAACAGGCGGCGTCACCAGGACATCGTCCTTGATCATGAAGATGTTATCGCCCGTGCACTCCGTGACGAACCCGTTCTGGTCCAGCATCAGCGCCTCGGGCACGCCGGCGTTGATCGCCTCGATCTTTCCCAGAATGTTGTTGAGATAATTCAAGGATTTGATCTGAGGATTCAAGGCCTCCGGGATATTGCGCCGGGTCGGCACCGTCACGATCTTGAGCCCCTTGTGATACAATTCCGCCGGATAGAGAGCGATCTTATCCGTGATGATGAAGACTGTGGCATGACGGCAGTTGCGCGGATCCAGGCCGAGGTCGCCCTCGCCCCTCGTCACCACCGCGCGGATATAGGCATCTTTAAGCTTATTGGCCTTCAGGGTGCCGACGATCGCCCTCTCCATCTCTTTTTTCTGCATCGGGATCTTCAAAGAAATGCCCTGGGCCGAAGCATAAAGACGGTCGATGTGCTCGCGCAGCTTGAAAACAAGACAACCGTAGGAACGGATCCCTTCGAACACGCCGTCGCCGTAAAGCAGGCCGTGATCGAACACCGACACCTTCGCGTCTTCTTTTTTGATAAGTTTCCCATTAAAATAAATCAACATTATGCCTCTCAATTTCCCGCTGAATCGTTTTGTCTGAAATTGATCCCGAGTCTCCGTCAGCGTCTCTCCTAGAGACGAGGGACCTTGTCAACCTGCCTGCTATTCCGTAACGATCCTTCCATCAAAAATCTTCAAGATCCTGTGGCTGCCGCGGGCCAACTCCGGGCTGTGCGTCACCAGGACGACCGTCATCCCCTTTTCTTTATTGAGGCGCATCAACAATTCCTGGATGTGCCTGCCGGACTCAAAATCCAGGTTCCCCGTCGGCTCATCACAAAACAAAACTTCGGGATCGTTGATGAGCGCCCGTGCCACGGCCACGCGCTGCTGCTCGCCGCCGGACAACTCTGCAGGCCTGTGTTTCAGCCTTTGCGACAACCCCAGGAAATCCAGCAGCGCTTCAGCTTTTTTCCTGACATCGGAGACGCATCGCGGCTCCCGCGAGACACACGCCGGCAGCATCACATTCTCGAGGGCCGTGAACTCCCTTAAAAGGTGATAAAACTGAAAAACAAAACCGAACACTTTGTTGCGGATCGCGGCCTGGCGCCGCTCGTCCATGGTCGTCAGACATGCGCCGTCGACAAAAACCTTGCCATGCGTCGGCGTATCCAATCCTCCGAGGATGTGCAACAGGGTCGACTTTCCCGCCCCCGAAGGGCCCACGATGCTCAACATTTCAGACCGCTTGACCTCTAAGCTTACATCTTTGAGTACGGTCAGCGCCTTCGGGCCCTGACGATATGTTTTTTGAAGATGGAGCGCTTTAAGCACTATTCATACCTCAGGGCATCCGCCGGCACGAGGCGCGCCGCCTTGGATGCCGGATAAATCGTTGCCAGGAAACAAATTAAAAGAGCTGAACCTGCGATCGCGGCCACATCGAGCCCGCGCAGCGCCACAGGCAAATGGTCGATATAATAAATATCTTGGGGGAGCTGGATGAACTGGTACTTTTTAAGCAAAAGACACAAAATAATCCCTCCTATTATACCAAAAAGGATGCCTCCTGTGCCAATAATTAGGCCGCCCCACATAAAGATCCTTCTCACCTGCCCTTGAGAGACACCCACGGCCTTTAAAATACCGATATCCTTTGTCTTTTCGACAACCATGACGATCAGCGTGCTGACGATGTTAAAACAGGCCACGAGCACGATCAATGTCAGGATAATGAACATCGCCAGCTTCTCCAGCGCTAGAGCGGAGAAAAAATTCTTGTTGATATCCATCCATGTGCGGCTATGAAGACCGGCGGGCAGGATGCGGTTCAATTCTTTCTTGACCTGCGGCGCCAAGTAAGGATTATCCAGACGGACACCCACCTGGGTCACCAATGTCCCGACGCCGAAGAATTGCTGGGCGTCTTTAATATTCAAGAACGCCAAATTAAGGTCGTAATCGTACATGCCGGTATGGAAGATCCCGCTCACCTTGAACGGCGTATTCAATCCCACGACCGGCGACGACAAGACCACCTCGTCGCCGACGGAAAGACCCAGCACAGCCGCCAGTTCTTTGCCGAGGACGATGCCCCCCGGCGGCAGGTTCAGCCGGCCGCCCTCCATATAACCGAGAATGCGCGTCACGCGGCTCTCGGACGCCTGATCCACCCCCTTGAGGTTCAGGCTCAGCACCTTATCTTTGTAATAGAGAAAGGCCTGGCCGCTCACATAAGGCGCAACATCCCGCACACCCTTGAGACCTTCGATCAGAGACTTGACTTGTTGAAAATCGGCGATCCCGTCTTCGCTCTGGATGATGAGATGGGGATTGGCGCCGATGATCTTATCCTTGAGATCGTTATCGAAACCCGTCATGACGGCAATGACAATGATAAGGGCCATCACGCCGATGGCGATCCCCAGACACGAGATCAGGCTGATGACGGAGATGAACCGCTCTTTCTGCAGGGTCAGAAAATAACGTCGGCTGATAAAAAAGGCGAGGTTCATCGTTTAACCTTCCACACTTTCCGTCCCTTTTTCCGGACGCAGCAAAGGAAACAGGATGACGTCGCGGATCGAAGGCTGATTCAAAAACAGCATGCACAGTCGGTCGATGCCGATCCCCAGCCCTCCTGTCGGCGGCATGCCGTATTCCAGGGCCTCGACAAAATCCTCGTCCAGGCAGCGCTGGGTTGATCCGGCCTCTTCCTTGAGCTCCTCCTGGAGACGCTGCTTCTGCTCGATAGGATCGTTGAGCTCGGAGTAGGCGTTCGCGACTTCCATGCCTGCCATATAAAGCTCAAAACGCTCCGAGATGAGGGAATTCTCCGGTTTATTTTTTGCCAAAGGACAAAGGATGCTGAAATAGTCGGTAAAGAAAACGGGTTGCGTCGGCGCATCGGCCGTCAGGATCTCTTCCACCAGGCGCACGACCTGGGACCGGGAAAGCCTGTCTTCCACAGGCCGGCCTTTGGCCCTGAGCTTTTGCACCATGACCGCCGTCTCGTCCTCGGGGTTGATATCGAAATGCTCCTTGACCGCCTGGGCGAAAGAACGCCGCGGCCACGGCGGCGTCAGATTGATCTTCTGGCCCTGATACTCGATCTCCAGCTTCCCCAAGACCTCCTGGGCGACATGCGCGAAGATCTCCTCGGTGATCCTCATCATGTCCTCATAGTTGCAATAGGCCGCGTAAAGCTCCAGCATCGTGAATTCAGGGTTGTGGCGCGTCGAAACCCCCTCGTTACGGAAAGACCTGTTGATCTCATAGATCTTCTCAAAACCGCCGACGATCAGACGCTTGAGGTAAAGCTCGGGCGCGATACGCAGAAAAAGGTCCATGTCGTATTCGTTGTGGTGCGTCGCAAAAGGCCTGCCGGCCGCACCGCCGGGGACGAGGTGCATCATGGGCGTCTCGACTTCCAAAAACCCCCGGGAGTTCAAAAAAGACCTCATGGAGCTCATGATCTTCGAACGCATGGCAAAGATGTCCCGAACTTCCGGGCTGGCGATCAAATCGACATAGCGCTGCCGGTAGCGGATCTGAACATCTTTAAGGCCATGCCACTTCTCCGGCAAGGGACGCAGCGACTTCGCCAAAAGCCGGAAGGCCTTGACCTTGACGGTCGGCTCGCCTGTGTGCGTCTTAAAAGTCTCTCCCTCGATCCCGACGATATCGCCGATATCCAGCTTGTTAAAAAGCTCGAAATCTTTTTCCGCTAAAGGATCATCTTTGCGGACGTAGAGCTGGATCCTGGCGCCCTCATCCCGTAAATCGGCAAAACAGACCTTGCCGTGCTTTCGTTTCGCCATCAGACGGCCAGCAATGACGATGTTCTTGCCGTCCTCGAACGAAGGCAATAAGTCCTTGACGGCAAACGTCTTATCGAATTTCTGGCCGTAAGGCCGCATGCCCGCTTCCTTAAAGGCAGAAAGCTTGTCGATACGCTGTTGTATGATTTCATTGAGTTCCATAATACTCCTTAATTCCGCCTCTGGCGGAATTAGACCCTTCGCTTATTTGGTGTTACCTGGCTCAATCGGATGAGCCATGCGGAGGTCTACCCCCTTGTGGGGTTAACTCCGCCACCCGGCCCCATCGGATGGGCCGGTGCGCCGCTTCCTGCGGCGGCGTATCTTGTAAATATCTGGATGCACCTGGCTTTATTGGAAAAGCCAGTATTCCGCTCTCTGCGAAACCCGTCCGAGTTCTACGAGGACTGGTCGCAGACAGATATTGACAAGATGGTTACGCGAGGAGTAACGTTAATCCCCTAATCCGCCCGCCCCTGGCAAAAATTTACAAGAGATTACAAAATGGGCGTGACTTTAACTCCTAAAAAACAAATAACTTAAGAAAAATCTGTGCTTTATTATAACCGACGCTAAATACCCTGTCAACGCCTATTCGGGATCGGCGTGCTGCAAAACTACCGGGCCGCTCAAAAATAAAATGGCCCCTGGTCTCATTCCAACCAAGGGCCATCGTGATACTTATATGCCTGTTTTACTTTCTCAGAAGCACCCTCCTGGTGGCCTTCTTGGCCCCGAAGAATTTGACCGTGAAATCCGCAGCCTTGTGCGCGTCGAATTCCCTGCAGGAAAAAATATTGATGTAAGCGGAATTCCAGAGCTCGGAAAAATGCCCCGTGATCGAGCTGGTCTCAATGAACTGCAGCATCGAATAACCCGCGGTATGCGCCTTATCGTAACCGAAATGCGGCAGAAGCGTCTTGCCGTATTTTTTCATCTTCAACAGCCTGCAGAGCTTGGTGGTGAATTCCGAAAGCTTCTTGGCCGAACGGATCGTTTGAGGATTACAGCCGTAAAGATCCAGAACAACTTCCAGACCAAAACTACCCGCAGGCATCGTGACGTTCTTAGGCATCCCCTTACTTACCTCCCGTTGTTTGATAACACAGATTTCTAAAAAAGATTACACAGATTAAGTTCAAGTTTTAATCTGTGTAATCGGTTTATAAATCTGCGTCATCAGAGGGCGCCGGTTTTTTCAGCGCCCTCAATGTATTGTCCCCGGAATTGTTTTTTGTCAACAACACAACCCAGGGACATCACTCTTGTGTGATATTATACTACACGCGTCTGTCAACACAAGATATCTTTAAAAAAATTTTCGCCCTATTTCACCCTTTCGCTCGACGGAAGCGGCGAAGGATGTTCCTCGACAACGGTCGGCAGGCCCATCGGGCCCAATAATTCGATGAACGGGTCCGGGTCCAGCTCTTCGACGTTCACCATCGTTTTCGGATCCCAGATGCCGCGGGCGATCAGGATCGCGGCGGCCGCCGGAGGTACGCCCGCCGTATAAGAAATCGCCTGAGATTCGACTTCCTTATAGCAGGCGGCATGGTCGCAGGTATTATAAATGAAGATTTCCCTGTGCCGGCCGTCCTTTTCCCCTTTGACGTAATTGCCGATGCAGGTCTTTCCCGTATAGTTCGGGGCCAGGGACGATGGATCCGGCAAAATAGCCTTGAGGACCTTCAAGGGCACGACCTCGACGCCTTCGGCGGTCCTGATGGGTTTTTCTGACGTCAGTCCCAAGTTGGTCAACACCGTGAAGACATTGATGTAGTGGTCGCCGAAGCCCATCCAGAAACGGATGGAATCGGCATCAATGTTCTTCGACAAAGAATGCAATTCATCGTGGCCGTTCAGATAGACCGGCATCTTGCCGACCACGGGAAAATCATAAACCATCTTGACGGCATGGACCTTTTCGCAGACCCACTTACGGTCGATCCACGTCCAGACCTTCTTGAACTCCCTGAAGTTGATCTCCGGATCGAAGTTCGTCGCAAAATACTTGCCGTGGCTGCCGGCATTCACGTCAAGGATGTCGATCGTATCGATCTTATCGAAATGATGCTTCACGGCCAGGGCGCAATAGGCGTTGACCACGCCGGGGTCGAACCCTGCGCCGAGGATGGCCGTGATGCCGTGTTCCTTGCAGCGGTCTTTGCGTTTCCATTCATAGTTGGCGTACCACGGCGGGTCTTCGCAGACCTTGTTCGGATCTTCATGGATCGCCGTATCCATGTAAGCGACCCCGGCCTGGATGCAGGCCTCAAGAAGCGGCATGTTCACATAGGCCTGGGCCAGGTTGATGACGATCTGTGAATCCGTCTCCTTGATCAACTTGACTGTCGAGGGAACATCCAGGGCGTCGATCCTGCGGGAATAAAACTTCTTCGACTTATCTTTGAGGCGGCCTTTCCTCTTGACGCTCTCGATGATGGCGTCGCACTTGCCCTGGGACCTCGACGCGATGCAGATGTCGCCCAGAACGTCATTGTGCTCGGCGCACTTATGCGCCGCCACATGAGCCACGCCTCCGGCCCCGACGATCAAAACGTTTTTCTTCATATGAGCGACCTCCTTCTCTCTCTTGGATAAGTTCCCTACGACAGGCTGCTTACAAAATCCCTGTAGGAGAAGCGGCGCACCACATCCAGCGACCCGCCAAGCCTTCTGACGACGATCGACGGCATCTGAAGGCCGTTAAACCAGTTCTTCTTGACCATCGTATAGCCGGCGGCATCCAGGAACCTGATCTCGCTGCCGACCCTGAGCCGGCGGCCCAGGCGGTAGGTCCCGAAAACGTCTCCCGCCAGACACGAACGGCCGGCGATCATATAGGTGAAACGCCCTCCCCGTTTTTCCTGGAGCTTGGCGTTCTGGCGGTAAATGAGCAGGTCCAGCATATGGGCCTCGGTGGAGGCGTCCACGATCGCGATATCCATCTTGTTGCGGACGATGTCGACGACCCGCGTCACCAACTGCGCCGCCTGCGTGACGGCGGATTCCCCGGGCTCCAGATAAACCTGGATGCCGAAGGCGCGGCTGAAGGCCTTCAATGTTTTGCAAAACTTTGCGACCGGATATCCCTTCTTGGTAAAATAAAGCCCTCCGCCGAGACTGACCCACTTCAGCCGCCCCAGCACATCCCCGTAAGCGCGGCCGATATGCTCCAGGTGCCGGGCAAAATGGCCGAAGTCGTCGTTTTCGCAATTGTAATGGAACATGACGCCGTTCAAGCGCGACAACGCTTTTTTCAGCGCCGCCTTGTCCGTCACGCCCAGCCGCGAATACTTCCTCGCCGGGTCCGCAAGGTCGAAATGGGAAAAACTGACGCCGGGGTTCACCCTGACGCCGACCGCGCAATTTCCCGTCAGACCGCCGGACGTCTCAAGCTGGGAAAGAGAATTAAAAATAATCTTGTCCGAAAAAGCGGCGACCTGGCGGACATCCTCCCTCGAGAAACCGACGCAATAGGCATGGACCTCCTTGCCGAATTTTTCATGCCCCAGGCGCGCTTCGTAGACCGAGCTGGAGGTCGTCCCGTCCATATAGCGTTTCATGAGGTCGAAGACGGACCATGCGGCAAAGCATTTCAACGCCAGGACGGACTTGGCTCCGGACGCCTCCCGGACATGCCGGATCACCTTCAGGTTCCCCAGCAGCTTCTTCTCATCGATCAGGTAATAGGGTGTTTTCAAAACCATTTTAGAAAGACCTCAAAAAAATGAGCCTGACCACCAGAACGGCAACGCCCATGACATCCTCCCTTGCCGCGGTCAAGCCCCTGAATATACCGAATGTCTCTCTTGCTGTTTTCCATTTCCTCTATCAAAGCCTCCTTCGACCACTCTCGTCGGAAAAACCTGAACCCCGCCAGAAACGGCTCTTTCTGGCGGGGTTCGGCCTTATGGGTGTTATCTTATATGAAATTATTTTACGAATCAAGAAAATTCTTTGAATTTCGCCGATTTTTTCAGACCGACAGGGCGCCCGAAAGATCGACTAAACGCCCAGCATGGCCTTCATATCTTCCTCGGGCGTCGTGATCAGTTTCAGGTCGAATTTTTCCTGAAGGATTTTGAAGACTCCCGGCGTAAGAAAAGCGGGCGGCGTCGGCCCGATGCGCATGCCTTTGATGCCGAGGGACAATAGAGTCAAAAGGATGGCCACCGCCTTTTGTTCAAACCAGGACAAAACGATCGACAACGGCAATGCGTTGACGCCGACGCCGAAGGCCTTGCTCAAGGCAAGGGCGATCTGGATGACGGAATAGGCGTCATTGCACTGGCCGACGTCGATGAGACGCGGGATGCCGTCGATCGCGCCGAACTCCATCTTGTTGAAACGGTATTTGCCGCAGGCCACGGTCAGGATCACGCCGTCTTTGGGAACGAGCTCCGCCAGGCGCGTATAATAATTCCTTCCTGGCTTGGCGCCGTCGCAGCCGCCGATCACAAAGAAACGACGGATCCTGCCGGCCTTGACCGCGGCGACGATTTTATCCAAAAGGCCGAGCACCGCCGTGTAGTGAAATCCAGTCGCGATTTTTTTGCCCGACGCATCCGGCAAAGAAGGAAGTTGCTGCGCCGCGGCGATGACCGCCGAAAAATCACGTCCCTGGATATGCCTTACTCCTTCCACGCCTGCGATGCCGGTCGTAAAGAGCCGGCTGCGGTAAGAATCCTTGGGGATCATGACGCAGTTTGTCGTCACGAGGATCGCTCCTGGAAATGCGTCAAAATCCTTCTTTTGCTCCTGCCAGGCATTGCCGTAATTGCCGACCAGGTGTTTGAATTTCCGCAGTTCCGGATAACCGTGGGCCGGCAGCATCTCGCCGTGCGTATAGACGTTGATGCCTTTGTCTTGCGTCTGTTTCAAAATCTCGTAGAGATCCAGAAGGTCGTGCCCTGTCACAAGGATCCCCTTGCCTGCCCGCGTTCCCGTTTCAACCTCGGCAGGACAAGGTTCGCCGAAACGCGTGACGTGTGCCTGATTCAACAACTCCATCACGCGCAGGTTCATCCGGCCGCAAGTCAAAACCAAAGACAGGAATCGCTCGACATCGAAATCGACATTGGTCAACGTCGCAAACATGGCCTCGTGCATAAAAGCATCTACCTCGTCGTCTTTGGCTCCCAGCTCGCGGGCGTGGTAGGCATAGGCGCCGATACCCTTCAAACCGAAAATCAGGGTATCCTGCAAAGATGCCATGTCCTCATTCTTGCCGCAGACACCTTTGATCGTGCATCCCGCGCCGTTTGCTGTTTGCTCGCACTGATAACAAAACATGCTCATTGTCGTTTCCTCCTATGGGCGGCACATCTCATTTTTCCTTTAGGACTCCTTCTATGGTCACGATGACCTTCTCGACAGAAATCTCTCGGCCTGCGCGGGCCGATGCTTCCTCCACAATCATGTTCAACCCTCCGCAGCAAGGCACTTCCATACGGGCAATAGTCAAAGAATGGATTCGATTTTGTTGGAACATCCGGGCTAGCTTATCGATGCAAAGATCAGCCTGATCCAATTTGGGACAAGCCACCAAAAGAACCTTGCCTGAAAGCAGATCCTGATGAAAATCCGGATAACTGAACCCCGCGCAAACAGCCGCAAGCAGGACATCCGCGTCCTGCAGATACGGCGCGTCCACGGGAACAAGCGCCAGCTGCACAGGCCAGTTCCTCAGTTCAGAAACGGCGCTTTCTGTTTCCTTGCCAGCCCACGAGGAGGCCTGTTTCTCCTGAAGACGCCGGGTCAGGTCTAGGACACGGGCAGACGGACAGCCTCCTGTCAACGGGCAGCGACCCGCCGCCGTACCGTCGCCGGACGGCTGCATCTCCTTTTGTCCTGCGGCCGCCTTTTCATCAAACGCCTCAGCCGAACGCTCAACAATACGGATCGCGCCTTGGGGGCAAACGCCGAGGCACGCGCCGAGGCCGTCGCAATAGCGGTCGCTCACAAGCCTTGCCTTGCCGCCGACGATTTGAAGCGCCCCCTCCCGGCAATGCGGGATACAGAAACCGCAGCCGTTGCACTTGTCTTCGTCGATCTCGATGATCTTCCGCGCCGCCTGTGTCCTGGGTTTCACGATCTCCCCCTTTCTTTCACGAAACAAAGATAGCGCAGAAAGAAAAAACCGTCCTTGACTCAAGTCAAGTTTTTGAAAAATATCCGAAAGCAAAAGATCAGAAGGGTTCGCCGCTGCTCAAACACTCGAGTCTGGCTCGATCCAGGATGCGGACATGTTTTTTGCGGAGTTGGAGGATGCGGCGGACGGACATCTTGCGGGCGATGCGGGAAAAGGTCTCGGGAACGATCCCAAGCCTGGCGGCCAGCTCATTCTTCCTGATATCCAGCTCAAACTGGTCGCTGTTGCGCTGGACAGCCGTATCCAGGAAATATTTAGCCATCCGGGACGAGGCGCTTTTAAGAGACAGCTCCTCGATGAGACTGTTGAAAAAACGGAGCTTCTCGCTCAAGGAAGCCAGGACAGACAGGGAGAGATCAAAATGCCTTCTCATCAAATCCAAAAACTGCCTCTTGGGAACATATAACAACTCGCTGTCCGTCAACGTCTCGGCAAAGGCCGGATATCTTTCAATCCCGCCGACAAGGACCGCTTCGGCGACAGAGCCCCCTTCGGAGATGACATGAAGGATCCTCTCTTCGCCGGAGACGGAAAGTTTATAGACCTTGACCCTGCCGTTGAGGACGACGAAGAATCCGGCGGCAGGCTCCCCCTCGCGGAAGACCGTCTCGCCGGCTCTAAACGTGCGCCGGATGGAAAAATTCCTGATGGCGCCGAAGTAAGCTGGGTCGATGCGGCAAAAAAGAAAACACTTCTGCAGGGGAATGTTATGAGGTGCAGACATAGGATAAAACCTGCGGATCCGATGCTTTAACGCTCAAGACGGAACTACGGAAGGATGCAACCCGTAAAAAGATTCTATGCCGGGCCGGCCAGGCTGCTTTTGACCAGGTCGCTCACCATCTTGTTATCGCAGCGGCCTCCGGTCCTGACCAGGACCTCCTTCATCACGCGGCCCATGTCCTTAAGCGATGAAGCCTGGGTCTCAGCCATCACGGCGCGAACGATCTTCTCCAATTCCTGCGCGGACATCTCTTGAGGCAAATAGCCCTTGAGGATCTCCAGCTCTTTCTTCTCTTTATCGACCAGGTCCTGGCGTCCGCCCTTCTCAAACTGGGCGATGGATTCCTGACGCTGCTTGACGAGCTTTTTGATAACACCTATAACATCGGCGTCATCGAGCTTCTCGGTTCTCTTCTCGATAGCGCAGTATTTCATCTGCGAACGCAGGAAGCTGATCGTCTGCGTGCGCATCTGGTCTTTAGTCTTCATGGCGTCCTTGAAATCGGCCATGATCTTCTCTTCAAGCGTCATATCCTGCCTCCTGACCTTCTCTATCTAAAACCAGATCCTTGACGCCTACCTAAACAAGATTCATAGGAAAACGTCAAGGATATAATTCGGACGGATCATTTACGTTCACCTGCCGCGCTGCGGCGGTTCCGTGGAGCCCCACGGCTTGACAGCCCTGGCCCCTTTGTTCTCGGGATTCCGCCGTGGTCGCCTGCCCGACAAGCGGGCAGGCACGGGGTTTCTTCCCTGGATGACCCCGCATCGTAAGATATCGGAAAAATTTCTTGCCCGGCAACTCTGGGCACGAAATTTTTCCTCTACTCGCGGGGTAGCCCAAAAGGGGCAGACCTCCGTCTTCCTCTAAACGGAGGGTCTAACCCAGAAAGGGCAGACCTTCCTCATTCCACATAAAGGAAGGGTCTAATCTTCGCCGCATTCATCCCCGGCTTAAAAGCCGGGGATTTCTGCGTCTCGATTAAAAATACCACGACATGCCGACAAGATACATATTGGCGTTGATGCCGCCGTTCGGTTCCTTGATGGACGCATTGGACACATGACGCATCCTGTAGCCGACATTGACAGCTACATTATCCTTTATGAAATATGTCAGGCCTGCGCCGCCGGCCGATGCGAAATTGAACTGTGTCGACTGTTCGTAGGTATGCAACGTCATGTAGTACAGCCCCGTTCCCCCTTCTATATAAGGATAGAGTTTCTTTGTCAGAGGATAGGAATAGCGCAAATAGAAACCCGCGCCCATTTCCGCGTTGTTCTCGGGTTGAAAGATGTTGCCTGCAAATATCTCATAGATCAGCTCCAGCATCCCTTTGGGTTCGAAACCGAATTTTTTGGTGAACGGCTTGAGGTCAAAACCGAAGCGCACACCCAAAGGAATGGCCTGTTCGTCGTCTTGGTTCTTCAAGTCTGCCTGGATATAGCCGGTGAAGAAACCAATCTCCTGCAGCCACTTGCCGATGCCCTCCTGCGGTCTCTCGGCAAAGGCCGGAGTCACAAGGCAAGATAAGGCCAAAAGAACGATCAGACCCAGCGTCACGACGCCATGTGTTGATTTTTTCATGCCCTGCTCCTTTGTTAATGGGGCGTGTCTAAAAAGATCTATATCCACCGCAACAAACGCCGAAACTCGCTTAGGCAGACACCGCCTCTTTCGGCTTTTCCTGGAAACCCTCCGACAGTATGTCCGCCACGGTCTGCGCCAACCACGGGCTTAGGGACGCCACCTCGATCTTCGTTGACCCTTCGTCCACCGAGGTAAAGAACAATCCCACCTGCGTCGTATCCACAAACCCGGCAAATTTCATTGCGGCCAGATAAGCGTCATTCTCACCCTTCAGATAAATATTCGCGCCTTTGGCCTTGAGAATTTCATCGGCGCGCATAAAAGCATCATGCTTGGACTTCTTGACAATAACGATCTTAGCGTCCGCGCGCGCCCGTTCCAGATGGGTGATGGACGTTCCCCATACCTCTTTCCCGAATTCCTTGAGATGGGCGCATCCGCCGCACAAAACAACGGCACTCAAACAAAAAAAAGCAAGGGCTCCAAGCCCTTGTGGTTTATCCTGCCCCCGTGTCCGACGCGTATTCATATCGTCCCGCTATAAGACCGTCCGCACCATTTCCTGAATAATATGCCTTTATTATATCTAATCTGATAAAAAAATCTACCTTAAAAATCTTTTCGCCGATGACACGGACGCAGACATCCCGCCCTTTGATTTTATGGCAATATTGTCTATAATAGCTCTATGATTTACGACCGCTTCCAACAAGAAGCCATCGATTTTATCAATCAAGGTTGCTCTGTCGTCGTCTCGGCGCCGACGGGCGCAGGAAAAACAGCTATTGCCGAGCATGTCATCACTGCCTCCATCGCCCAACAGAAAGGCGTCATCTACACAGCGCCCATCAAGGCCCTCTCCAACCAGAAATTCAGGGACTTTCGCCGGCTCTATGGAAGTGCCATCGGTATCGTGACCGGCGACATCTCCATCAATCCGCACGCCCCCGTCCTCATCATGACGACGGAAATATTCCGCAACAGGATCCTCGACGACCCCGGATCGCTCAAAAAATACTCCTGGGTCATCTACGACGAGATCCATTATATCGACAATCCCGAACGCGGCACCGTCTGGGAAGAATCCCTGATCCTCCTGCCGGAACACATGAATTTTCTCGGACTTTCCGCGACGATCCCCAATATCGACGCGTTTGCCTCCTGGCTCAAGACCATCCATCACAAAGACGTCAGGGTCGTCATCGAAAACAACCGGCCCGTCCCTCTCCATATCTTCTTTCAGTGCCATGACCGCGTCACGGACAAGATCGACGCCTCCGCCTATCATCCCGGCAGACCCAATCGGCTCGACACCCTGATCGAACGCCTGGAATCCCAGGGAGGACTGCCGGCCATCTATTTTGCCTTCAGCAGGAGAAAAACGGAAGAGTTGGCGTATGAATTACGCAGCCGCCGCTTTCTGACGCCCGGGGAAGAAACGCGGATCGCAGAACTCTTTGACTCCCTCTGTCGGAAATACGGCCTCCAGGATAACGCATCCGCCAGAGATATCTTCCCTCTCGTGCGGCGCGGCATCGCCTTCCATCACGCCGGGATGCTGCCGACGCTCAAGGAAGTCATCGAACAGCTTTTCACCAGCCACCTTTTGAAACTCATCTTCACCACAGAGACGTTCGCCCTCGGCATCAACATGCCGAGCCGTTCGGTGATCTTCGATGATTTAAGAAAAATCTACGGCCGCTATGCCCGCAACCTCAAAACCAGGGATTTCTACCAGATGGCCGGCCGCGCCGGCCGGCGCGGCATGGATAAGGAGGGTTTCGTCTACTGCCGCGTCCATCCTGCCAAGATCAGGTCCGAGGAGGTCCGGCGCATCGTCTTCGGACGGCCGGAAGAAGTCAAAAGCCAGTTCAATACCTCCTACGCGACGCTCCTGAATCTTTTCGGGCAGCTCAAAGACAGGCTCCTGGACATCTACCCGCTCTCGTTTCACTTCTACGGCTCGCGCAAAAATGAACAAAAAGAAGCCGCGCGGCTCCTGGCGGCAAAAATGAGCCTGCTCAAGGAGCTCGGCTTCATCAAAGACAGCGCCCTGACGGACAAAGGGAATTTCGCCAAGGCGATCTACGGCTACGAGTTGATCATCTCCGAGCTCTATGACAAACGTATCCTGCAGTCTCTGGACGTCGTAAGCCTGGGGATGCTTGCGGCCGCGGCCGTCTTCGAACCGAGAAAATACCAACGACCTCCCGTCCGCCTGCCCCAAGGATGCCGTCAGATCAAACAGTCAAGCGACAAACTCTACGAATCCCTGCGCGCCAAAGAGCAAAGATACAGGATTTATCCCTTCTCAAAAAAACTCTGGTGGCACCTTTCGCCGGCGATGGAAGCATGGATGAAAGGCGAAGACTTCGGACGGGTGGCGACGCTGACGGATACGGACGAAGGAGAGATCGTGAGGTATTTCCGCATGGCCCTGCAAATCTTAAACGAGATGCGCGAAATCAAAAATCTGCCGGCAGAAATGAAAGGAAAAATCGAAAAGGCCATCCGTCTCATCAACCGCGACGAAGTGGACGCGGAAAAACAAATAAATCTCCCCGTACTCGCCCCGTCCGAGACAAGGCAGGCATGAGGTTTCTTTCCTGGATGACCCCGCATTCTGCGGCTCGATTACGGGAAGGATAAGCGGCCGCAACACTCTTGCGTCCTAAAGGGCGGAGCCTTAGGCCGCGCAGAGTCAAAGTCTGGATCCGGCCATGAAGCCTTAACGAATCTCCGCCTGATCCCCGACAGCGATCTTGTTGCGATCGGCAAACCCGGCGTTGGCTTCAAGAACATATCTGGCGGGGCGACTGTTGCTAAAAACGGGCGGCTGGGCTGGGCCGGAAGGCTCGACATTGCGCGCCATATCGACGATCCTGCCTGAAGAATCCATCCAGATAACATCCAGCGGGATCCTCGTGTTCTTCATCCAGAACCCCCATATGCCTTCCTGAGAAAAAACAAAAAGCATCCCGCGGTCCTGCGGCAAAAAACGCCGGTACATCAAGCCTTTTTGCCTTGCGGCGTCGGTATCGGCCACCTCCACGCGCAGACAAACGCTGGGCCCAAAACACACCTGCGGCGAGGCTTGTCTTTGGGCCGCGAACAACACAAGACTGCAAACCGCCAGGAAACCTATCAACGCCCAGAGAAGGCGGCGCTTCATGGACATCCGGGGGACAACAGGATGGGGCGACGTCCCGTGCCGGCGAGCGATCACCCGCACAAGGGTATTGATCAGGTGCTCGGCCTTGTAAAAATTACTCGATTTGTCAAAAAACCCGTTGACGCCGAGCTTATAGGCGTCCACACTCATCTCTTCCTCGCCGAACGCCGAAAGCATGACCACAGGAAGCCGGTCATCCACTTCCCTGATCGCCCTCAGCGTCTCGATACCCTCCTGACGGGGCATCTGCAGATTGAGGAAAACGATCCCCGGCTTCTTGCTCTTGATCATTTCAATGGCCTCGGCGCCGGACATGAGGGCCTCGATACGGTACCCCTGAGAGGTAAACCAGTACCTGATCGAATCGAGAAAATCCTTCTCATCGTCGACGATCATGATGTAAAAGTCGCTCTTGGAATCCTGGGGCTGATTCATCGGCTTATTGGACATCTATTTTCCCTCCGCGGAACGCCCTGGGGACGACAAAGGTGAACGTGCTGCCGTGACCAATCTGGCTCTCCACCCAGATATCTCCCCCGTGAAGATTGATGATCTCTTTGGCAATGGACAAACCCAATCCCGTTCCGCCTGTGCCGACAGGCGAAACGAGGCTGACCTGTTCGAATTTGTTGAATATCCTCTTGAAGTCTTTCGGGTCGATACCGATGCCCGAATCATGGACCGCAATCTCCACGCACGGCTCCTGGCATATCCTTTCTTTCAGATCCAAGGGCTTGAGCTTGATATGGACTTCTCCTTTTTTCGGCGTGAACTTTAAAGCGTTGCCGACAAGGTTCACCATGACCTGCACCATGCGGTCCCTGTCCGCATTGACCGTCACGGGCGCCTCCGGCAGGTCGATCTTCAGCGCGATCTCCTTGTCGCCCACCCAGCTTGAAAGAGACACCTTGACCTCCTGGATGACGCCCCGGATATCGAAAGAAGACGGCAGAAGGACGAATTTGCCGGCCTCGAGCTTGGACATATCCAGAAGATCGTTGATGAGGCTGTTGAGACGCGCCAGGTTGAGCTTGGAAATGGCCAGAAACCGCTTCTGGTCGTCATTGATGGCGCCGGTGACGCCGCTGTCAATGAGTTCCAAGGACTTCTGGATCGCCACCACAGGCGTACGCAGTTCGTGCGTCACCAGAGAGACAAATTGCGACTTGATCTCCTCGATCTGTTTCTCGTGCGTGATATCGCTCAAAACCGACACCATCCCGACGGTATCGCCATCCTCGTTCTCGACGACAGCCGTAGACGCCCTGAGGACTTTTTTGGTCGTCTCGTCTTTACTGTCGAGTTCAATCTCCTTCGTCACCTGGGTCCCCATTTCGGCGTCCAGATCTTTGGCGACAGCCAAGAGATGCTCATTTTTCAAGCTCTCGACGAGATACCTGCCGAGAGACTCCTTGGCCCGGCTGTCGAGGAGTTTCTCGGCCGCCGGGTTCATCATCACGATGCGGCCTTCCCGGTCGACGACGACAACGCCCTCGGCCACATGGCGCATAATGGCATCCGTCCTCTCTTTCTCATCGGCCAGTCTCTTGTTGAGAGAGGTCAAATCTTCCGTCTCCCGGCGGACCTCTTTTTCAAGTTCCTCGTCGAACCTTTCGGCTATCCGCATAAGCCTGTCGAGCCTCTTCTTAGAAACGGCCACTTCCTTGTCCTGGACAAGCTCCGCTTTAAGCTTTTCGACAAACAAGGCGGCCTTGTCGCGGGCCGCCCCGCGCCCCACGAAATAATCCTGGAGCCTGGGCACCAGCCTCTCCCCATCCCTCTCTTCGTTGAAGATGCGGGCCCCCAGGCTGACAGATTCCCCGGGCGCGTTTTCAAAAGACGAAAACGCATAAAATGCCATGGCCATCTTGATATCGTCTGTGCAGGACCGGATTGCATCTTCGGCAGTCAAAAAAATAAAAACCGTATTTTTCTTGCGGAATGAATCGAAGACGCGCTCCATAAAACCCGACGGATCCGGCTTGCGTTTCAGGATAATGGGCGCGATATGTTCGGCCATCCAGGCGATGAATTTCTTGATGACGGTCTCAAAATTCCCGGTCTCTTTGGCGCTCCGGATGATCACGTCGACGATGGACCCCGGATCCCGCTCAAGCTTCTCAAAAATGCCTTCAGGGGGCTGCGGCAAATCCCCCCTCCTGCCGCTCAAGAAATCCTGGATATGCCCGGCCATCCCCTCAGACTCCGCCTGGCCTTCGGGCCGCACATCGGAAAGCACCGCACCTGCCTCACGCAATCTCTCAAGAGACAGCCTGCGGACCTGGATATGCCTGGAGCCGTTCAACAGAATTGCCGGCGTCAAACAGCCCTCACCGGTATCCGTATCCCTGGAAGACGCCAATGCCTTGATAAAATCAATTAACTCGCCGGGTTCCACTCCCCGCAAGAAAACAACAGCTTCAAGCCCAAAGTTCACGAACCGGTCGTAAATCTCCCGGACCCCCGTGACATCTGCGTCCATCGGCTCCTCATTCAGAAGCATCCGGCCGCCCTGGGGGCCTGCGGCAAAAACTATCTCTGTTTTTTCTTTAAGAATCGTATCGAAGATGGAAAAAAGGCTGTGCAAAGTCTCACGGGACAGGGAATGCTGGGAGACATAGAGCGAAAGCCTTTTGAAGGCGAGGAAGAAAGACTTAAAGACTTCTCTGTATAACGCTGATTTTTCAGACATAGGGACAATCGATAGGAAACATTTCTATCATAACGTGCTTTACGGCAAATGGCAAGGTGAATGTGGCGCTTAAACCCGCAGGATCGCCCCGGCTTTTTCCGGCGAGCTCCTGACCTATCCGAAGGTAAGGGCGTAGATCGACAAACCGGGGCCGTCCACCTCGATCTCGATCTTATGCTGGCCATATCCCGGACCGCAGATAATGTGGTACATATCATGGCCGGAGACCTTGACCATACCCCCATCCCCCGTGTTTTCGCAGCTATACGACTGACCGATATATCTGCCGTCTACCTTGATCATGAGCCTCGCACCGGCTCCAGGGGCCCCGGCGACGAGATTGACGGACTTGGCCTTATAGATGAGGACGATCTTCCCTGTAGCCGACTGCAGACGGAGATGATCGGCATCATTGAACCACTCCCCTTCCAAATAGACCTGGTTAGGCGCCAACATATCCGGCAGGACATAGCGGATGGCCCTGCCCTCTTCAAATCCTTCGGGGCTGCCGAAGTTACCGCGCGTCGTCTCGGCCCCGAGATAAATCTCCGGCGTGCCGATCGAACCAAAATCAACCTCCTCAACCCCTTTGGGCCGGACAAGAGCACCAGGAGACGCGGCCCCCGCGGCACGGAGGATGCGCCGGCGTTCTTCCAGGAGACGACGGATCACCTGTTCGGTCTGGCCGTAGCCGCCTTCGCCCACATGTTTGTAAACGATGAAGCCGTCGATATCGATCAGGTATTCCGTGGGCCAGTAAAGGGTATCGTAAAGACGCATATTGAGATGGGCATTGTCCAGGATCACCGGATAACGGATCCCCGCCTTCTTGACGGCCGCGGCGACATTGTCACGCACCTTCTCAAAACCGAATTCCGGGGCGTGCACGCCGATGATCAGAAGTCCTTCGGATCCGTATTGGGCATCCCATGCAGTCAAATAGGGCAGCGTCCTCTGGCAGTTGATACAACTATATGTCCAGAAGTCGATGAGGATGACCTTCTTGCCGATCGCATCGGCAAGAAGGAACGGTTCGGTATTAAGATAACCATCGGGTGAGATGAATTCTTTGGCGCGTTCGTATTTCATTTTCTTCTCCGCGATCCGCCTGACATCCGCAATCCCTTGCGCGGCAGGCAGCATGATCTCCTGGCTGCGAGAGAGAGACGAAGGAACGCCGGACAATTCTTTCTCTTTACGGGGCTCCAGGACATATATAGCCGCGACGATCGCCGCAACGGCAACAAACAATAAAAAAGGTCTCTTTGTCATATCCGTTTCAACAATGCTTTATTCAAAAAGGTGCCGTTCACAACCGCCGCCAGATCATCTGTAAAAACAAGGATGCCCAGAAGAATCAAAAAAATTCCTGTCAACCGGTTGATGATGCCAAGATACCGGTTCATGCCGCCGATCGGTTTCGCGGCAAAAGACGCGAAAAGCCCCGTTACAAGGAACGGCACCCCCAACCCCATGGCATAGCCGAGCAAAAGCCAGAAGCTTGCCGCCGGCCGGCTGGCGGCCAGGGCCAGGATGCTGCCCAGGATGGCTCCGACGCAGGGGGTCCAGCCGACCGCAAAAGCCGCTCCGAAGACGAAGGAAAAAACATAAGGAGGCAGCCGGGCCCCTGTCCTCAGCCGGACCTTATGCTCTCTCTGGAGCCAGGGAATCTCCAGAAGCCCCAGAAGATTCAGGCCGAAAACAATAATGACGATACCGCCGATACGCCCCAGCCATTCTTTGGCCGCGAAAGAGACCTGCTGAAGGATGGTATTGAGCAAAACGCCGAGGAGGGCAAAGACCGAGGCGAATCCCAGCACAAAAAAACAGGAGCATAAAAAAATCCTGCGGCGCCCCGTAGAGGTTTGTGCCAAAGAAACGCCGGAAAGATATCCCAGGAAACCGGGAACGAGAGGCAAAACGCAGGGATTCAAAAAAGACAATAAACCGGCGCCGAACGCTATGGCGAGAGAGACTCTATCCACCGTCAATCATCGTGATGCGCTTCGCTGCTCAAAGGCTCGACATGAACGACGATATCGCTGACCCCGCAAAATTCTTTTTTAATAAGCTCCTCGATCTTGACGGTCAGATCATGGGCCCGGACCACCTTCATGTTGTCATCTACCAGGACATGCAGGTCGATAAAGATATCGTCGTGGCGGCCGCGCGTCCTGATCTTGTGGCATTTTTTGACCTCGGGGATCGCCATCACGAGGCGTTCGATGGCGCGGCGATCGATGGCCGCCGTATCGCACAGAATGGCCGAAGACCCTTTAAGGATCTCCAAGCCCGAAATGGCGATAAAAACGGCGATGACCATGGCCACAAGAGGGTCCAGGATGGGAAATCCGATCTTGACGCCGATCAGGGCGACGGCGACGGAACAGGACGTCAAAAGATCCGCCCGCGTATGCATGGCATCCGCGACAAGGATATCGCTGCCGAGGGCGCGGCCGCGGCGGCTCTCATAGAACATGACGGCCGTATTTATCAGCATCGTCAAGCCAAGAACGACAAAACCCCAGATATTGACTTCCGGCACGCTCTTCGTCCGCAGTCTCTCCCAGCCGCTGTGGATAAGATTCAAACAAACCAGGAACAACAGGAAAGCGATGACAAGCGAAGCGAGGGTCTCGTATTTCTTGTGGCCGTAAGGATGGTCTTCGTCCATGGGCTGCCCGGCGATCCTCATGCCCAGGAGACCGACGATATTGGAAGCGCCGTCCGCAAAGGAATGATACCCGTCGGCCACCATGCTGGTGCTGTTGATCAGGTAGCCGAAGACCAATTTCAGGACCGCCACCAGCCAGTTCAATCCCAGGATAACAACAAGGATCCGCCGGACGGTGCGCACGTAGCCCTTTTCTCCCGCCGGGGCATGAAAGGCATGTTCATGATGGTGCAGAGACATGGATTATCCCACCAGTAGAAGGAGCGCCATGACTGCGACGCCCAGGATGATGGACAACAACTGAAAGACGGAACGCGAAAAACGTACTTCGCGATGAAGCTCAGGGATCAGGTCAGAGCCTGCCAGGTAAATAAAACCTCCCGCCGTCAAAGGCAGCGCGTAATCCGCAAAGTCTTTAATATGCGGGCCGACGAGGAGCGCTGTCACCGATCCTATGACCGCTACCAGTGCACACAAAAAATTCATAAACAGCGCCCGGAAACGGCCCAAACCGCCGTTGACAAGGATCCCGTAATCGCCAATCTCTTGAGGAATCTCATGCAAAATGACGGCCAGCGTCGTCGTCAAGCCGATAGGAAAACTGACCGAATAGCTGGCGCCGATAATAATGCCGTCGATAAAATTATGGAAGCCGTCGCCGATCAGATTGAGCCAGACAACGGGCTTGCTGTGCATGTCGCAGACGCCCGAATGACAGTGCCGCCAATAGATGAATTTTTCAAGAATGAAGAACACGAGGATGCCGGCCATGACGCCGAAGGAGACGCGCAAAGGCGAGGCGGCCTTTTCAAAAGCCTCTGGAAGGATATGGATAAAAACGTCCCCGAACAACCCGCCGACAGCAAAGCTGACCAGAAAAAGCAGGGCCCTTTTCAGACGGTTCTCGTCCATGGCCAAAGTCACGATGCCGACCAAAGAGATGAGGCTGACCAGAAAAACGCTCACCAAGGCGTAAAGCCACGTCTTCATAATATCCATGTTTTCCACAGGTTATGGTAGATTTTCTTTCTTAAAGATTAGTCTAAGAAGCGCGCTTTGTCAACCAATAAGAAAACCAGGCGCCGGGACATCGGCGCCTGGTTTTCATTGATAACCGATACAAACCTGCGGATCAGGCCTTAACGGTACAAACATCTGCCGCCCCGGCCGCAATCTTATCCTTAATGATCCCGGCAACTTTCCTTCCCGAATACAGCATTCCGGAGAACGTCGGTCCCATACGGGGAATGGCAAAAACTGTGGCCACGCTCATACCGCAGACATAAAGACCCGGATAGACCTCTCCTGTCTTTTCCACGAGCGCATCTTCGGAAGCGACGATATCCATGGCCCCGCACTCGCCGTAGGACAGGATCCCCCTTTTCTGCAAAGCCTGGCAGACGCGCGCATCGTGCCCGGTCGCATCGACGACAACCCTCGCCTCCAAGGCGACAGGATCGACACAGGTGATCGCCCGCGGCAGGGCCGATACGGCCGCCCAGTTGACGACCACGCCCTCCACGCGCCCCTGACGGCAAACCACATCGTCGCACTTCGTCATTTGGAGGAATTTCACCCCTGCGTCGCATGCCGCGGCAATCAGCTTGGAACACGCCTCAGGACCTTTGGCCGTATACAACCCCTCTTCGATTTTTTTGTATCCGATGCCTAACTCATCCAGCATCTCTTCTCCGGGACTGCGGAACGTCAAAGTATTCATGAAATAACCGCCGATCCAGAAACCGCCGCCGAGGTAATTGTTGCTCTCGACCACCAGGGTCTTCAAGCCGCTCCGCGCCAAGTCCCGCGCCGCCACAAGACCGCTGGGGCCGGCTCCGACGATCACAACATCGCTTTCGATGTGCCCGCCGAATTCCTGTAGGAATTCCGACGATATGGCACGCGTGATACGCGCTTCATTCACAGGATAAAATGTCATACGAGACTCCTTGAGTTGTCCTTCTCATCATCAAACACTCTCCACAAACAAAAAACCCTGCTGCCAAGCGCAACAGGGTCCTCAAAAAACATGGTCCATGTCTACCTCCCTTCGCTGGCATTACCCAGTCCTGCTCCATTAAAGAGCCTTCGCCTTTAACTTCGCAGGATTCCTGCGTAGCCGTGCGTGCAAACAGCACGGCGAAGCAGAAATCAGGTTCATGAGGTCATCCGCTCTGCCGTCAAACCTTGCTGACGGCCCGCGGAACTCTCAGGCCGATACACGACCTCCCTCGTCCGAATTGTATGTCTACCTTACCAAAGGATGGCGCCTTTGTCAAGGAAAGCGCCAACAAATAACCTCTTCATTTATGTTCGCGCGCTACGCGCTGGGTCAATGGGTTCAAAGGATCGAGCCGCTGGGCCTCCGCCAGATATTTTTTGGCCAGGCCTTCCTCGTTGCGGCGAAAATAGATCTGCGCCAGGCGCGCGTAAGCATCCGCGAAACGCGGATCAACCTCGATTGTCTCTTTGAGGAACGCCAGCCCCTTCTCGGCGTCGCCGCCGGCAATGCCGGGCGCCAGCGCATAAAAACTCCCCAATCCGAAGAGGACGCCGGCAGAATGGGGCTCAAGCTCCTGGGCCTTCTTGAGATACCCCAATATCTGCGTCCCTTGGAAAAGTTTGGAGAAAATCCCTCCTTCGTCGGCCAGCATCGCCTTGGCGCCTCCGATCGTCAGGTAGGCCCGCGCGTAATTCGTCAGGTCCACCTTTTCCCTGCCCTGCCTGATGACCTTCGAGGCCAAAGAAATCGAGCGGCCATATTCCCGCTTGTCGAAAATCATATAGGCCAACGTGATGTAGGCCGGAGAAAATTCAGGATCCTTTTGGATAATCTCTTCGAGGATCTTTTCGGCCTTATCCACCTCATGGCGCCGGCGCAGCACCTCGGCCTGTCCCCATCCGGCCTCGATACTCCGGGGATCGGCCTGAAGCATCCGCTTAAAGACGCTTTCAGCCTCATCGACCTTGTAATCATTCAGAAGAACGATGCCCAAAAGATATAGGGCCTCTGGGGATTGCGGATTCTTCTGTTGATAAGCGACGGCTTCGGGGAGAGAAGTCTTGTCGGCCTTCTCATGGATATCCTTCCAATCCATCGCCGCGGCGGATCCGCACAGGAACATAAAAACAGCCGCAGACACAACCGATAGAATACGCTTCGTCATTCCATCCTCTCTTTGTGGAATCCCCCGGGCCTGCCTTAACCAAGGCGAGCCGGACTCCCCCTTCTTGTTTCAAACAGTCTCCTGAATGATCCTCACAGCGCCTTCCCGAGGGTTCCCTCCCGAGGCAGTACTGCATTTCCTGCCGAGGGATCGAACCCATTTTAACAAATATCAGGCGACGGACAATAAATAAATCGTCCTATGCCTCACAGGCCTTCCTTCGGACATGTGTTGTTTCCCACGCCGTGAGATGATATGATGGGTTTATTGTTCATGCTACCCTGCAACGGGGCATATGGAGAATCAGCTATGGCCATAAAGATCAATCTTGCCAAATCGGCCGGTTTCTGTTTCGGCGTGCGCCGGGCCATCACCATCGCCCTCAAGACCACGGCAAAACACAAGGACGTGCGGATGCTCGGCGATATCGTCCATAACGAAGACGTCATCGCCATGATGGAGAAAACCGGAGTAAAAAAAATCAGGACGCTGCGTAAAAACCGCGGACAGACGCTCGTGATCCGCGCCCACGGGCTGTCGGCATCCGTCTTTAAACATGCTCAAAAGCTCGGCTACATCGTCGTGGATGCGACATGCCCCATGGTCAAAGAGATCCATAGGATCGCACGCAGGATGGAACAGGAAAAACGCAGAATCATCATCATCGGAGACAAAAAACATGACGAAGTCCGCGGCATCAAGGGCCAGCTCAAGACAAAGGCCTTTGTCGTCTCTTCTGTCGGGGCCGCGGCCCGCCTGCCTTTTCCCGGGATCAAAAAAGCCGCCGTGGTCGTTCAATCCACGCAAGACGAAGAAAACGCGCTCAGCATATTGCAGTTGATCGCCTCGAAAGTGCGGGATTTGAAATTCTTCAACACCATCTGCGCGCCGACCAGGGTCAAACAAGCGGAAATCAAGGCCATCCCCCTGAAGAACGACGTCGCGATCATCATCGGTTCCGGCGCGAGCGCCAATACGCGGCGCCTTTTTGAGATCGCCCGGAAACTCAATCCGCGCACCTATTGGGTCAGGTCCGCCAAAGACATCCGTCCCCGCTGGCTGAAAGGCATCTCATCCATCGGGATCACGACAGGGGCATCGACGCCGGACTCAACGACTCAACAAGTGATCGCGCGCCTCCAGACCCTTTCTGCCTGAAAAAAATTCAGCCCTCCTGCGGATTTTCCGCCAGAGCCGGATCCGCCTTCGGCGGAAATTCGGCCGGACGACTTACAATTCGCCTGCCGCAGAGCGGCGGCTCTGTAAGTCGTGGCCTCATTAAAAATTCTGCTTGTACTTCAAAAAAACCGCATCGTTCGTCTTGGGCAGTTGCGTTGTGTTTGCGATGCTCTCTTCGGAACGCATCTCCTTCTCGCCTTCCACGGACAGGTGATCGGCCACCTTATAGACCAACGCCGCCTTCTGGGTCATGGAAACATTGCCGCTGCTGCCGTCTTGCTGCGAAACGGTATAATTCAACCTGGCTCGCGTCGTTATTTGCGTCCCCAGGCCGACCCCTTTCTTGTTCTGGTCGATCTCCAGATGGATATCGCTTACCCCCAAGGCATGGGCCAAATCAGTCACCTTACCGCCGAAAAACAAAAAGTCCAGCGTATCTTTGATCAAATCGGCAGACACCCCTCCCTCGGACAAAGACTTCTCGGCGCTTTGCCAGCTTTTGCCTGTCAAAAGCATCACCAGAAGCCGCTCCTGGGGCATGGAAGGATCTGAATCAAACCTGAGCTTCGGTTCTTTGAGGGTCCCCTGAAGATGGATCGATATGGAAACATTTTCCACCTGCGAAAAACCTCTAAGGTCCAACCGCACATCCCGCGGGCCGTCAGCCAGGATGATGCGGCCGGGTTTCAGGACAATAGCGGCATGAGGCAGCTCAAGTTGTCCGCCATAAATACCGACAGAGGCCCGGGACCCGTTCGACTTCGCATATTCCCACAGAAATCCCAGAGGACAATTCTGAAGGACGAAACGACTCCCCTGGATTTCCGCCACATGGGCTTTTCCTTCGACGGCGAACCGTTGCGTTGAAACCTTCAGGTGGCATTCCAGACGGTCCACAAGACCCCGCAGATCCGTCAGCTCCTTGACGGCGGGCGCAAAACGGCGTACGTCCCCCAGATGGATGTCCTTACCAAAAACGTCCCCCTCAAAAACGCCGTCCTGCAACGCGCCATCGAGGACGACATTCCCGGAATCAGGAAGGATCAAGCGGCCGTTATGGATCTCGACATTGAGTCCTTTCGGAAACGGAACGCTGAAAAACACATCGATCTTGGAAATCCTCACGATGAGATCCTGCGGCAGGCGCCCTTTGAAACGGCTGATCTCCAGATCTTTGATCACCAGGTGTCTGCCGAGCGAACCGTCAATTCCGGCGATCTTATAGTCGGCGGCGCCCATGATGTCCCGGACGACGCTCCGGACAACAAAAGAAGCGCCCCAGCGCGTCAACAAGAGCCACCAGAGAAACGCCATTACAGCCCCCATAAGAAGGAGCGCGGCGATACCCAGGATCACAAAAGGTCTTTTTTTCATTCTTCCATCATCGGCACAGACAGGAAAACGGACACATCCGGCAATAAGAAGCATCGGACGGATCTGCCTCAAAAGCTACGGCAGGATTCAACAACTCCCGCATGACGGCCTCCAGGGCCTTCAGGTAGAAAGACATCCCGCGCGCCCGATCTTCCATGGTTTCCGTTTCGTCAAAAAGGGTCCTGATCCCGCCGTCTTTCGACACATCCCTCAAATGGTAGAGACCGGCATTCAACGCCTCGGCGCCGGCTACGTTTTGGATGAGATAAAAATAAATCGGCAACTGGAACGATTTGACGGCCTTGCGGATGGCCCTGCGCTCAAAAGGAAAATTCTCAAGTTTTCCGGGACCGGCCGGCATCCGGTCTACGGAACCCGTCTTATAATCGACAACAAGAAGGCTTGAATCATCGAGCCGATCCACCCGGTCGATCCGGGCTTTGAAACGAAAACCCTCGCCATCCAGCCGCACATCGCCGGTCACTTCTTTCTCCAGGGCGACGATTTCTTTGATCCCCCTCTTGGCCTCATTTTCAAGGAACTGCTCCATACGGAAACGGATGACCTCCTGGACGAGAAAAGCGTCCGAGCGCATCCTTTTGCGCAATTCGGCCCCAAAACTCCTGTCAAGCTCTTCAAAAAAAATCTTGCGGAACGCACGGTTCACTACAGGCTTGCGGCCGACAAAGGGTGCAAAGACCCTCTCCAGAAAAGAATGCAGGAAGGTGCCGATATCGGAGGCCTCCAGCTCCTCTGAAACCCCTTCCTTTTCCTGCAACCCCAGCACATACCGGTAATAAAACCGCAAAGGACAGTTCATGTAGGTGTTGATGCTCGAGGCGGAAAAGCACATCTCTTTAAGAAAAACTGCATGGGCCTTCTGTTTCCTGGCACGCGCCTCAAGCGGCGTCACCCTGATGCGGAATGCCCCGGCCGAAGGACGCAGGGCGCCGATGTCCTTTTCCTCCTTCTCCTTTTCCCAGACCAGGGCCTCCACAAAACGGCTTTTTTCGCAGGTGTCCCTCTCCTGATAAAAAATGTGGGCCCGTCTTGCCGAAGCCACCAGACGCATGAACTGGTAACGCTGGATCTCCTCTTCCTTCTCCAGCCGGTTCAATCCCAACTGGATCATGACATCCCTGGGGATCAAAGGTTCGTATACTTTGAGTTTGGGCAGGACGGATTCATTGGCGTCCAGGATAAAAACATCATCAAACCCAAGGGAGCGCGTCTCAAAAAGCCCCAGGATCTGCAGGCCTTTCAAAGGAGAGCCGGAAAAAGAAACCATCTTCTCCTGCAGACGCGCTTTAAAAATACGGAGGATCTCCTCCCGGGGAAAATGCTCGCGACAGAATGCAGCCCCGGCCATCTGGCGGCACATGACATGCAACTGCTCGACGATCTTGAGATTAAGGGGATATTTTTCCAGGGGGCTCTTTTCCAGGAGGGCGTCGAGAAAATCCTCAAGGACGGCTGCGAAATCCGCAAACGTCGCGACATGTTCCCAGTTGCCGAAAAGAAGTTTGTGCAGACCGGCGAAGGCCTTTTTGAGATCGGCTTTCTTGGTGCCGGAATCCATCCTTTCGAGCATCGCCGCGGCGCCCGCATAAAGTCCCTCTTCATCAAGGAGGTCTTTAGGATCGATGAACAAGCTCCCGCCCAGAGACGTCTGGATCGTGCCTGCCAGTATCTCTTCAGCTTTATGGACCAGGACGCGCGTTGCAGCCGCTTCAATGCCCCATTGGAGGTTCTTGACCAAAGGATGGCCCAACACGCCAAGATAATCCTTAACGTAATAGCCCTCGCCTTTACGGGTCTCCTGGGCGCGGAAAATCAGGTCAAAAAGGAAATAAAGGGAACTGCGGGAAACCGGATACCCCATAGACACATTGAAATCGCCGACAAAAGAAGCGATCTCGGAAAGGAACGGCACAAGGGTCGCCGGCTCGGGAAGCACGACAAGGGCATGGCGGTAGTCGCCGCATTCTTTTAATGCCTGACGCGCCATGCCGATCTGCGAATGCAGGTCAAAACCGCAACTGATCCTGACCTGAGGCCTGCGGGCCGGGGCCGCCGGGGGTTCGATGGGAACGCCGAAAACCGATGAAAGCCTTTCCAGAACGCTCCATTCGCCGGCCCGGCCCTGAAAGACCATTGTCGAACGTCCTCGATCATGGAGGGTGCGCATCACTATTTCTTCGGTCCGGTGAAGATAAAAGAAATTGCAGAAAAAGATCCTCTCGAAATCATCCAGCCGCGCCCCTGCCGCCTTGCGCGCCGCCAGAAGATAAACGAACCCGCGGCTGTAGGCCCGGGCCTCTTTCATCTTCCGGTGAAAATCCTCCCGCAGAAGATAGAGCTGCCCTAAAAGCTTATTGATGCTCTCGGGGACGTCGTAACCGATGCCCGCATGGGCGGCCACATCCTTCAAAGAAGGATTCTGAATGTCCTCCAGGTCAAGCTGCTCGAAGAACCCGAGGACCTCGCCGGCCCACGGCAGAAAACGCCAGAATTCGCTGCGCCCTTCCAAAAGGAACGGGGATTCTTTTTGGGCCGTCCTGTAGATCTCAAAACACGCCTCCAGATCGTTCAAGCGGCTGAACCCTTCCTCCCGGGATACGAGATATTCCATGAATTCATCGATGGTGAAGAACCGCGGCGAAAAGCTCGCCTGGCCGACGCGTTCGGCCAGCGCCTTTTGGAAGAAAAGCTGCGGCCGGCGCCCGCCAAAGACAAAGGCCAGGCGAGGCCAGGCGGCCGGCGCATAGGCGGCGACGATATCATCGGCCAGCTTGTCGATAAAACGATCGCCCAAATCATAGGTGATCACGCTTTTCATTTACTGAGTCTCCAGGAGTACCTCTTCCATGCTCGCGGTGTCGCAAAAAACCAAAAACCCCCTGACGCGCCGGCCGCCTAAAATTTCAGAAACAAGCCCCATATACTCGGCAACCTGCCGGCGTCCCTTTTCCACCTCTTCGTCCGACATCTTGTAATCGACGACCCAGCACTCGTCCGGCCCGGCCAGAAGACGATCGATGCGCCTGGTGCGCCCCAGGCGGTCGATCACTTCTTTTTCAACCAGGACTTCGCGCCCTTGAGGATAAAAAACAGGCCGGCACGCGGCGGCCTCGACCAAGCGGGCCGCAAGCAAACCGCATGCCTCCATCTCCTCAAAATCGGGAAACTCCAAACTCGCCTGACGCACGGCCAAATCCAGGATTTTCTTGGGATCCTTGCCGCTCAAATCCCCGATAAAAGAAAGAATTTTATGGACGACCTCGCCTTTCAACAGCACGCGACGGCGCCGGATCATGGCGCTATCCGCAAATTCGTCTTTCAAGTAATGGATCCAATCCTGGTAAGGGGCCGGCGGAATGTCTTCGGGAAACCCCGTTTTCGTCGCGGCCTCAACCCTTGTCTCCGGCAAAGGTTCCCCTTCTTCAACATCGGCGTTTCCCAAGAGACCCGCCGCAAAATTGGGACGGCGGCCGACGCGGGGGACAAAAATATAAAGCTCATCCTTCGCCCGCGTCAACGCCACATAAACACTGTCCAGTTCGTCGATAAAACAACGGCCGTATTCCCCGCAGAACGCCTCCTCCAGAAGAGGCGAGAACATCCGCGACTTCTCCGTGAGACGGATCAAGCTCATTTTGTCATCGCCGGCGGATGCCAAGACGCCTGGCACCTTGACCGCCATCTCCAGGAACGGCAAAATGCACACCCGGAACCCCAGCCCCTTAGCCTTATGGATGGTGAGCACCTTGACAGCGTCCGTCTTGGGCGGACGCACGTAGAAAACCTCTGCCCGGCCCGTTTCGAAGAATTCCAGAAAAGAAGCCAATGGGCCGCGGTCTTCTTCCGTCTCTTTGATCAACTCCAAAAACCTCATAAAAAACGCCTGTTCATCGCCAAAAATCTCCAGACAACAAAACCTGCGCAGGATGCTGATGACAAGCTCGTACAAAGGCACATAACCGACATTGCGGAAAAATTCCTCGATAAAATCCTCCCACGCCCTCGGGAAGCGCTCCCGGAACTCCCTGTAAAAATAAATCCCGGTCTTTTTTTCACGTGCCTCGCGGAGATGGAAAAAGAAATCGTGCAGAACCGCCTCCCCTATCCCGCTTGCCGCCTGGAATATCCGGCCGAGGATAAAAGACGCGAAAGAAAGATTGTCGATCGGAGACTGGAGGAATTTCAGGAACGAAACGAGCTCCTTGATCAGGGCATTGTTGCGGATATCCAGGGTCTTCTCCGACTCGACGGGGATATCCGCTGCGATCAACCATCCGGAGATCGTCTCGACGTCTTCATTTTCACGCACCAAGATCGCGATATCGGCGCGGGCAAAGCGTTTCTCAAGATCCGTAAGAAGCGCTTTGAGCTTTTCGGCCGTGCGCTCGTTTTTCTCATCCTGGGAAGACGCTTCAAGATGCCATACGCGTACACACCCCCCTTCCTTGGAAGGAACCGGGGATTGCTCAACCTCTTCAAATACCCGGTAGACCGCTTCTTCGCCCTCCTGAGTCATGGGGAATTTCGTCCTGCCGCTTCTGAGGTCTTGCAAGAAACGCCTGAGATTCTGCGCCGAAAAAATCCTATTGGCAAAAAGGACGATCTGGCGCCGGCTTCGGAAATTGTGCCGCAGGAATTCCTTGCGGGGGCCGAAAGCGTCCAGTTCGCGGGCCACGGCGTCGAAAAGCGAGACGTCGCCGCCGCGGAAACGGTAGATCGCCTGTTTCTTGTCTCCGACATAAAAGAGCGACCCGCCGACCGACAAAGACTCGCGGACCATCCCGCGGATGTTCCCCCACTGCAAAGGGCTCGTGTCCTGGAATTCATCGACAAGATAATGTTTCAGCCGCGTGGCCAGCCGGTAGTAGAGCTCCGGGACATCGACCTTCCTTTCATCGAGAAGCACATGGGCCTGCCGGTTGAGCTCTTCCAAGAAAAGAATATCTTCCTTGGCGGCCAGGGCGCGGACATCTTCCGAAACCATATGAAAAATGGAGATGTACGGACCGAAAACAAGGATTGCCTCCGCTTCTGCCGCCCGCCGGATATCCTGCCGTATTTTCTTCCATAATCTTTGTACGGCTGCCGGGACACGACTCTCTTTCTTGGCCGGGAAATCTTCACGCGCAAAGAAATCCGACAACTCCTGGATGGCAAAGCCCGAGCGGGGACGGGCGAGGAATTCTTCTAACTTCCTCGAAAACACCGCATGCACGCCTTCCGGGAGGCTGCGATGCAGCTTGCGCATATCCGCCAGGATATCCTGTTTAAGCCGGGCGGCATCCGCCAGACCCCCTTTCACGGGCGCAAAGGTGCCGCCGGTACGGTTGGTCCTCGCATAAAGGTCGCCGGCAACGCCCAGGATGTCCTTCTTGGGAAACCAGCCGCTGCGGTTTTCCAGATAAAGATACTGATGAAGAAAATCCAGAAGGGCCTTCTCCACCCTTTTGTCATGGGAGGCGCGATCCACGAGTGCGTCGACGCCGTAAGCCAGGTAGTCTTCGAACTCCGTCTTGATCTTGAAGCGCGCCGACAGCCCCAATCTGAACGCGCATCCGCAAAGGATGGCATTGATGAAACTATCAATGGTCTGGACTTGGAAAAAATTATAATTTTTGATGATCTGGTCCATGACGCCGAAAGCGCGGACACGGGCCTCATCTTCGGCGACACCCAGGCCGGACAAAAACGTCTTCTTCTCGTCTTCGCTGTCAAACCGGCCGAGGGCGATCTTTTTCAGCAGAAGAAGGATCCTCTCCTTCATCTCGATGGCGGCCTTATTGCTGAAGGTGACCGCCAGGATATGTTTAAGAGGCAGGCCCTCTTTGAGGATCCCGGCCGAAAAGAGAAGCTCGACGTATCTGGCAGCCAGCGCATACGTCTTTCCGGAACCTGCGGAAGCTTCGACAATACAAACCTCTGGAAACCGTTCTTTGGGAGGATTTTGGATGGGCATTTGATTTCAATTATAGACACTTACAAGCCAACCTGCAAGCATGCAGATATCTACACAGTAAGGCGAGAAATTTTTTAGTTATTCGCGATACACCCCGATTCGCCAAACACGCTTCGTTGACGAACGGGATTAATTCCTGCATGCCTTGGCCGAAGGCCAAAGGCAGGCGTAAGTCGTGGCCTCCCTGAAAGACCACCTCCTTCTACCCCGATTCGCCAAAGACGCTTCGTAAATTTTCTCACGAAAATTTACTTCGCTGGCGAACGGGGTTAATTCGGCCAACGACTTATGCTCACTCGGCTTACGCCTCATTCCATAAGTCGTGGCCTCATTAAAAAAAGGGCCCGGCATTTCTACCGGGCCCCTTGGATTTACCGAACCGACGCTAAGCCTTGCGAACGTTTGTGGCCTGCTCGCCCTTAGGACCTTGTTCGATCTCGAACTCAACCTCCTGGCCTTCTTCGAGGGTCTTATATCCTTCGCCTTGAATGGCGCTGTAATGCACAAAGACATCCTTGCCAGATTCAGGAGTGATGAATCCGTAACCCTTCTGATTGCTGAACCATTTCACTTTTCCTTTTGCCATTATCTACTACCCTCCTTTCTTACAATTTTTTTCTGGATCATTACGGCTCATAGATAGTAAATAACGGCAGGGAACACGGTCGTGCGAAACTGCTTTCCAACACCTTCCACTCCTTTATTTACTACTAAACAGAAAAATATTACGACGGAACATTCCCCCTGTCAAGAAAATCTTGTCTCGTATGCCCTTAGGGATCCGGCCGCTTTTTTAAAGCCGGCGATCGGGGGCGCCGTTATCCAAAAAAACAACCCGCCAGGCCGTATTGTCGAGCGGCAGATCCTTGGAACTTGTTTTGGCGCAAGCCAAAATACGGTCGGGGCCGCCCAAAAGGGCCAAGGGAATCTTGACGATCAACGACTTGCCTTCGTAGGCCAGCGTCACATCTTTGGTACGCAGCCTCCTCAGCTTGTCCCAGACCTGGACCCCCCGCATGCCCACGCTGATCCGGATCTTCGGCATCTCGGCAAAATCCTCATCTTTGCGATAACCGAAAAGATACAGAAAGATGCCGCGGTTTTTGTTGAATCTGTGCCGGAGCGTCAGGCGGACCATGAGATCCCGTCCCTTGACGCCGTAGCTCAAGCCTGAGATCTCTCTCTCTTCTTCAACCGCCTCGTCCATTTCCGGATAGATACGCACATCCTGCCATTGGAGCGACGACGCATCTACGCAGGAAACGCGGATATCCGGAAGATCATCAAAAAGTTCATTTTTCCTGGCAAATGTATAGAGATAAGACGGGGCATAGGCCAGCTGACTCCTGTAACAAGAAATGACCTCCCTCTTATTCCAAACTTCCTTATCGGTCAATGCCAATTCCTGCCACTTGATGCCGGCGTCCGCGAGGTTTGCCGGCGGCGAGAGTTCCAGCGACGGACGGAATCCTCTCGGCATCGGCCAGCGCACGACGTGCACCAGATAAGTATAGACCTGCGGCGGATCGATCGTACCCTCCAGGTCCCAAAGAACTACGCGCAAAAACAGGTTCAAGGCCCGATGATCCCTGTTCGTATCAGCAGGATGAGAGACAAATATCTTTGTCGGCCGGAAATCCATAATGACTTTCTTGAGGTCTTTGACCACGCTGGGGCCCGCATAAGGCGCGCCGAAAGAAAAGCTGTCTTTATATGGCACTGCTGTCACCCGTGTCAGCATGCTGCGCATCGGCTTGGCGGGATTCCAATACCGCATAAAGATCTCCATCGTCCCGAAATCGGGATATCCCAAAAACGTCAGGTTCTCCTCGCCGAGGCCGAGATATTTCATGGCCCGGACGGCTTCCTTACGCCGCACCTCGCCCATGTACACAAAAGCCTTCTTGCGAAACACCAGGCGCTTCTCATAAACAACAAAGGACAGCTCATTGTTATCGCCGTTGGTGAAATAAACGATCTTGAGGGGAACATGGTTCTGGAGGCAGTGTTGAATAACACCGCTTGTTGCGATAGCCTCATCGTCCGGATGGGGCGCCAGGATCAAAACCCTATCTACGGGCAAAAATGGGGAAAGGGCTTCCTCGGATGAGGCGCCGGCGCCCATGGCCGCCGGCGGAAGACACGTCCACAGGTAAACGAAAAAAACCAGGAATGCCTTGCGAAAAAGAATCATATCTTCCCTGCCCCCTGCTCCTTCGGCTGAATCCGGACGATATGTTCGTCGCCGGCCACGCAGAGAACGTCGTAGCGGTATTCATCGCCCATGAGGCGGCCAAGGCCATTCACATAGTCCTTGCGCAAAACCGCGTAAGTCTCAGGCCTTTTTTTGAGATAATCCCGCAAGGCCTCAATGGTATTGAGATATTCCACCGGATGGGGGCTGAAATACCCATCGCCGTTGATATCGATGACGGCGATCTGCCTGTCCGTATAGAACCGTATGCCGCGCGCAAAAAACTTCGAGCAAAGGACAGGCGCGCCAGGATCGGCCTTCTCTCTCAGATAGCGGCCTGCCTCCCTCGAAGAGACGTAAGACTCAAAATGCGGGCTCATGGAGAGGGCAAAAACCAATAAAAAAGGCAGGAAGGCTGCGGTCATCCAGAAACTCCACGAAAAACGCCGACGGGCACTTAAAACTATGTAGACAACCAAGTAGGCCGCCAGGATGCCGGCGAAAATAAGGACGGGCGTGCGGTCGGTGACATATTGCGGAAACCTGGACGACGCCACAACCATGCCCACGGGAAATGCAAGGCAGAAAATGCCGGTCGCAAGATACAGGGCTTTCAGGCCGCGCCCCGGCGCCTCCTTAAAGAAGCGCACCGCGTGCGTCTCTTCAAGAAAACATCCCGTCATCAAGGCCAGGGCCGGAAAATAAGGAAGGACATAGCTCGTCAGCTTGGAATGTGCGACCTGGAAAATAACGAAAACTACGGTGATCCAGCTCAGAAGAAATATGAAAAATGGCGGCGCTTGGTGCCGCAATTTCCTGGCGAACCCGGCAAACGCCGCGACAGAAAAGAGGCTCCAAGGAAACATGCTGCCGAGAGTGGAAAGAGGATAATAATACCAGGTATCGGCCGCCGGATGCTCGGCTTCAACCAGGCGCCGCCAATGATCGTTATAAAAAAATTCGTGGACAAAAGTATTGCCGTAAGTCTTGAGCATAAAGACATACCATGGCAGCGCCAACAGGCAAAAAAACGCCAACCCCAGCGGGAATCCACCGCCGGCGATCAAGCGGAATTCCCTGCGCAAAATCAGAAACAGCAAGACGGCCGCCAAAGGAATGATAAGACCCAGCGGGCCCTTGGTAAGGACCGCCAAAGCGGAAAACGCAAAAAACAGGACCCACCCTGCCTGCCGCCTCTTTTCGACCGCATATCCCCACCAGAATGCCAAGAGAGACAAGAGAATAAAGACCGTAAAAATCAAATCCGTAAAAACCGTGCGGGAAAGCCCGACGTAGAGGCCGCAGGACATAAGAACGACGGCCGACACGAAGGCCTTGCGCCCGTCACGGAAGCCTAACCATCCAAGATAATAAAGCGCGACGACGCCGACGATGCCGAAAAACGCGGGGAAAAACCTCGCAGCAAAAGGAGTCGCTCCGGCAACGTCAAAGCTCAAACGCAGAAGCCAGAAGGTCATGACGGGCTTTTCAAACTGGGGCGAGCCGAAAAGATACGGCGTCATCCAGCTGTGCTGCTGTTGCATCTCCCTGGCGGTCTGGGCATAAAAAACTTCGTCGGGATTGGTAAGGCTCAACAACCCGTTGCCCGCCATCAAAAAAACAAACCCTAAAACCAAAAGAATCGAGACAAATTTAATGTTTACCGGAATCTTGGGCATCGCTTAACCTCATTTTGACCAGCTCATCGACCGTGACGAACCTCCACCCCTTCTCCTTGAGACGTTCGATCAGCCTCATGACCGCCAGGACCGTCTCGTCCCTGTCTCCCCCCTCGATGCTGAAAACCCCGCCGCTGTCGTGAAACAGGATGATATCTCCCGGCCGCACGTGATGCATCAAATACTTGATCATATATTTATCGTCAAACGTCACCCAATCCTTGGAATTCAAGGACCAAAGGATGATCTCATAGCCCATGGATCTCACGAGGCGCTTTTCAGACGGCGTCATCCACGCTTTCGGCGGACGGAAATACTGCGTCCGCACGCCCGTCACCTCCTTAATGATATCTTCTGTGCGGCGGATCTCGCTCTCCAGCTCTTGAGGGTGATAATACAGAAGGACATGATGGTCGTAGGTATGGTTGCCGATCGTGTGCCCCTCACGGGCCACGCGCCTGGCGACATCGGGATACTTTTTGACGTGCTCACCCAGCATGAAAAACGTCGCCTTGACGCCGGCATCCTTGAGCACGTCAAGGATCCGGGGGGTCCAGAGAGGAGACGGACCATCGTCAAACGTCAGGGCAACGACCTTTTCTTTGACCCGCTCATGATAGATCGTCCCCTTGCGCACAAGGACGGCCTGGTCAAAAAAAACAACAAAAACCGCCGTCGCCAAAGCGGCCAGAAATACAAGAACAATCCCTGCCATGATGATGCGTCTCATATTCGTTTCTCCGCGTCCATCCGGTTAAAATTCAGTGGAATCCGCCGGGCCTGCCATGGACAGGACGAATCCGGGGGTTCCCTCCCGAGGCAGCACCGCCTCCCTTCCCGGCTACGGCCAAGGCCGAAGCCGGGAATTCCTGCCGAGGGATTGAAGATACTTTACCAAAAGCCGACTTATCGCACAATCAAATTTTTCCGGCTCATTCTTTACATTCGTCCCCGATTTGCTAAAATGCAAACATGCGCCGCGGGCCTTCTGGAGGTCTGGCGCCTCATGGCATCATCACCCGTTGAAGAAAGGAAAAAGCATGATCGACGAAATCAAGGTTTCAAGGGCTATCATTGACGCCTACACGAAAAAGCTGACCGACCATCTCTGTGTCGATGTCGCCATCGCCGGCGCCGGCCCCTCCGGCATGGTCTGCGCTTATTACCTGGCTAAAAAAGGCAAGAAAGTCGCCATCTTCGAACGCAAACTGTCCGTCGGGGGAGGCATGTGGGGCGGCGGCATCATGTTCAACGAGATCGTCGTCCAGACCCAGGCCAAAAAGATCCTCGACGAATTCGGCATCCGCAGCCGCCTCTGGGAAAACGGCTATTACCTGGCGGATTCCATCGAAGCCACGGCGACGCTGTGCGCACAAGCCCTCAAGGCCGGCGCGGCCGTCTTCAATTGCATGAGCGCCGAAGATGTCATGATCAGGAAAAACCGCGTCTGCGGACTCGTCCTCAACTGGACGGCCGTCGAAATGGCGCGGCTCCACGTGGATCCCATCACGATGCGCGCCTCCTATGTCGTCGACGGCACAGGCCACGATGCGCAAATCGTCCATATCGTCGAAAATAAATCCGGGATACGCCTCAAGACAAAAACCGGAAGGGCCGCCGGCGAAGGCTCCATGTGGGCCGAGATCGCCGAAGCGACAACCGTCAAAAATACCGGCGAAGTGGCTCCAGGCCTCTATGTCTGCGGCATGTGCGCCAACGCCGCTTTCGGCGGACCCCGCATGGGCCCCATCTTCGGAGGCATGCTTCTGTCGGGCAAAAAAGCCGCCGAAGAACTCCTCAAGAAACTCTAGGAAAGAGAACGCCCCGCCGGATATCCTTTTCATCCGGCGGGGCGCTGCAGCTTTCCTCTTCCAAAACCCCTCTCCTCACATCGTCATCGGACCGCGGACAATACCGTCATATTCGACAGTCTTTTCCTGCTCCCCCTCTTGTTCGGGACTTTGCGCGGCCCCTGGGACTTCATGCCCTTGGGCCGGCGCCGAACCAACAGCCGGGACCTCATGTGCCGGAATATTTGCAGGGGCATCGGCCGGCGGCGTTGCAACCGGGGGATATCCCGTCTTTTTCTCCATCCAGAAGGCGATGAGCGCCAAGGCCAGGACAACCACCGCTAAAACACATCCTGCTATCAACAATAAATTGAGAGACGTTTTTTTCATGCTACACCCCTTCTCCTTCCCAGATCAATCTATCGTCCATATGCTGATCGTCCTGGGCCGTAAAACCAGACAGATAAGGAAAATACGGCGGCGTCTTGCCGTTCAGGACGCGCGGATCGTAAACAAAATTGCGGCCATACCCGTGGATGGGCGTCGTTCCGGAAAACTGGCCGAACGCGCCGTAAAAATCCGTGATGACGCCGCCCAAAAGCGTAGCCGTGCCGCGCGGCGCGCCCGAGTCGTAATTATCCACCTTAAATTCCCCGTGAGGCGCCATGATGATGCCGTGGATCTCGACGTTATTCGGCGCGCTCGTCCCGATGCGCACATCGCCTCCCCAGGCAATGATACCCAGCATATTATCGGCAGCCGTGCCCGTGTCCGGATTGACCCCGCTCAAAGGACTGGCCGTATATTTCTCGTAGCGTACATTGTTGGAAACAACAATATCCCGTTCGGCCGACACCGTCACGGAAGAATCTTTTTGCACGGTCCCTGAAAATGACGTGATATCGTCCAGGGAATAAATCAACGTCCCTTCGTTGCTGACGCCGTCCGGCAAACCCGCGTACGTCGACGTGCTGCCGCCGACGGTCTGCACCGTGGTCTGGTTGGCCGTGCGGTTGACCGTGATATTTTTTGTCGTCGACCCCTGCGTGATGGTATAGATGGCGTTATCGCTTGCGTCAACGCTCATCGTCACGCCGGCATCCCCCTTGATCAGGATGCCGCCGGTGAGCGCGCCGCCGCTTTCCGGCACATAGATCCCGTCGGAGCCTGGATTGGACATCGTTCCCAGGGCCTGGGTCTTGAGATCGTTCTGCGTCACGGTAGAAGGAAGATTGATCAAACTGTAGCCGCGCGTAAATCCCACATCAAAAATAGGCACATCCTTCGTGCCATTGGCATCCGCATCCAGCAGGATAGACGCCCCTTCGTTGTAAAACCTGGCCTTGGTTTCATGCTGAGTGACTTCATCCGAAAAATGCCCCGACGGATTGTTGGCAAAACTGAAACGTTCGTTCGTCGAGACAGGCCCTGTAAAATTGGTATTCTCCGTAAACCAGACGGTCGTGCCCGAAGGCGTGGTGTGGTGACTCGTGAATAATGCGAATTTGGCAAAGTTGGCCCGAAGGACCGTCAAGGTGAACTGTCCCTGCCATAAGCGGATGGTCTTTAGCACAGGAGGATCCATGGCCGAAACTGACCCCTGGGAGCTGATCGTATAAAGATAAGGGAAAATAAATATATCCTGGGCAGGATTCGTAGGCGCGCCGTTGGGCGATACCATGAGCGTCGAGGTATAATTGCCGCTGATCCCCGTGTTAAGGTCAGGCGCAGTCAACGTCAATGTTGCGGTATCGCCGGATACGGAGAATTGCGGCTGCCCCGTCGCGTAGGCAAAATCTTGCAAGAAACCCAAGGAATTATTTCCTGTCACATATGTCGAGAAGGTGGAGGACGTCCAATGCTGGGTATCATCTTCCACCCTCCCTTTCAAATCCACGCGGATACGCCTTTTAAGCTCTGCCCGTGCCTGCGCGGCCCCTCCCTCAGCCAAGGCCAGGGATTGCATCGCATATTTCTGGATATCCACCGACGTCTTCTGAGTCAGCGCGCTTGAAAAAAATATGCTCGCCAGGACCAAAAGCACGGCCACCCCCATCAGGACAGCGGCCAGCGCAACCCCCTTTTCATCCCTGTATTCTCCCATGGCCCTCTCCTTAATTCCGCCTCTGGCGGAATTAACTCCCTGCCTGCCGGCAGGCAGGCGAGCGTATCTTGAGAATTTATGGCTGCACCTGGCCCCATCTGAAGGGCCAGTGT
>Ga0172373_10001250_pt1 | contig 41437 bp, 39 predicted proteins | sample Lak10m_2_FD_114546 | JGI IMG/M metagenome (GOLD analysis project Ga0172373, IMG submission 114546) | Freshwater microbial communities from Kabuno Bay, South-Kivu, Congo - kab_092012_10m | ecosystem: Environmental > Aquatic > Freshwater > Lake | place: Democratic Republic of the Congo... | reverse complement strand
TGTACAGCGAAGGTTTCGACGATTACTCCACCGCACGTTGCACGCTGCGAGATGGAAAAGTCGTATTGAAATTTGCGACCAGTGAGGTGGGACAAGGATTCGTTACCCTCGCGCCTCAGATTGCTCGTTCAATTCTTGGAGTAGACGATGTTGTGTGCGACACCATTGACACAAACATCGGATCTGCTGGCTCCACCTCCGCATCTCGTCAAACATGGATGAGTGGCGGCGCGGTAGACGGAGCATGCCGCCTTGTGCGGGAACGACTCTTCGAACACGTTGGTCAACAACACGGCATTGACCCCATACGACTTGCTATTGACGACACGGACATCGTTGACACTGTTGGAACACTGAGAATTCCGGTCGTCGAAGCGACCCAAGGAGTGTCATTCTCTGAAGAATTTGAACATCACCATCGACCAACAGAAGATCTTGATGAAAAAGGTCAAGGAAACTGTCATGTGGCGTTCGCATTCGTGGCCCATCGTGCAGTTGTTGATGTCGACCCCGAGTTGGGTCTAGTTAAAGTTGTTCAAATCGCTACAACACAAGATGTTGGCCGAGCACTGAATCCACTCTCCGTATTGGGACAGATTGAAGGCGGCATTGCCCAGGGACTTGGATTAGCGGTGATGGAAGAAATCATCGTTGACAACGGCAGAGTCCGTAACCCAAGCTTCACCGACTATCTATTGCCAACGGCACTTGATGCTCCTGTTGTGGTGGCTCGGTTAGTAGAAGAACCAGACCCGCAGGCACCACTGGGCGCAAAAGGCGTGGGGGAACCTCCATGTATCTCTGTGACACCGGCAATTGTCGCGGCTATTAGAGATGCGGTGGGCCGCGATATCCCGCGATGCCCTGTTCGCCCTCAAGACATCTGTCTGTAGATCAGCCAAATATCTGGCGCGTGTAGTCATTAGCGAACACACGGGCAGGATCAAGACGATTTCTCATGTCAAGGAAGTCGCTGAAACGTGGGTACAACGTTGACAGTTCATCCTTCTCACGATGATGAATCTTTCCCCAATGAGGACGCGAGTCATATTGACGCAAAATGTCTTCAACGTCCCTGAAGAACGGTCCATACTCCATCCCCTGATACACATGCACTGCGATGTATGCACTCTCACGACCATATGACGTTGACAATGGAACATCATCGGCAGCAGTGAATCGAACTTCGACTGGAAAATTCAAAAGGTAACCCTTGCGTTCAATCATCTCCTTGATGTCACGCAAAGCAGCAGGGAGTCCATCGGATGGAATCGCATGTTCCATCTCGTAGAAGCGAACCAATCGCGGGCTGGCAAAGATCTTGAAACTCTTGTCCACATAAGTTCGCGACCCAGACGATGGCAACGCAGTTGCAAGACGTGGAATCAATGATGGTCGCATACGACCAATTCGACAGAGAGCTCCGAATGCATAGTTCTCCATGAAAGTTTTCTCAATCCAGCCCTTAACAGGTGGGAGCGGTTGCAGCGCATCACTCGTGCGATTGTTTCGCTTGGTTAATGCCCACTTAGTGTGCGGAATCCAGAAGAACTCAAAATGATCATTGGCCGTTTTGAGTTCATCAATGTTGTTCAAAACATCGTCAAGCTTCATTGGCATCTCATGTGCCCGCAATGCGAATGAGTTGACAACCTTCAACGTGCATTCGGTAATCACGCCGAGTGCGCCAACAGAGACTCTGGCAACGTCGAGAACATCTGAATTCTCGGATGCCGTTGCACTCAGGATCTTCCCATCGCCAGTCACGAGCCGTAACCCAGCGACTTGAGCCGCCAACCCTGTCAAGCGATAGCCAGTGCCGTGAGTAGATGTAGAGATTGCTCCTGCAACGGTCTGATACGCAATGTCGCCCAGGTTTGGCATGGCCAGGCCCTCAGCATCGAGAAGCCTGTTGAGATCATTCAGCGTGGTCCCGGCCCCAACTGTCACAGTGCCAGCTGCCCGGTCGATGGCGCGGATGCCAGACAAAGCTGCAATATCCACCAAAACACCAGAGGTGGCCACTGCGGGAGTGAAACTGTGCCCAGACCCCACCACCCGAACTGAATGATTCTGATTCGCGGCCTGCGTAACAATCTGAGCCACCGCAGCCTCAGAAGAAGGGCGCTCGATGGCCATAGGAGTTGCCACCACGTTGCCAGCCCAGTTCTTCCACCTCTTTGCCATGCCCTATTCATAGCCGAAAGACTCCGCCGGCACAGGCTCCACGTTCTCGTCATGTATTCACAGGACATAGGGTGTGGAGGTCCGACACAACGCGAGGAGCCCTCATGACCAAGACACAGGTCCCATTAGTTGAATATCTCGTTCTTTCGCCAGAGCCTCATCTCGTGGTCAACGAGTGCATCTCGTGTGGTGCTCGATTCTTCGACCGTCGAAATGCATGTGCTTCATGCTTCGCAACAGATTTTCGTTCGGTTGACATTTCAACCACTGGTGAAGTTCGTTCGTTCACCATCGTTACTTTCGCATCTCCTGGCGTACCAGTGCCGTTCGTTGCAGCAATTGTCGACTGCGGAGGAACCAGCGTGCGCACAAATCTCATCAATGTTGAACCCACACCAGAGAAAGTTCATCTTGGAATGAAAGTGCGACTCGCAACTTTCTCTCTCGGTGATGACGACCACGGTGTCGAAGCAATCGGCTTCGGCTTTGAACCAATCGCATAAGTAACAACTCTTTAGAAAAGGACAACTCTCATGGCATCAGACGACATTTACATCCTCGGAATCAATATGACAAAGTTCGGAAAATATCCGGACAAAGACACAGTCGACCTTGCAAGTGAAGCCGTCATGGCTGCACTCGCAGATGGCGGTGTCACCATGCGCGACATGGGCGTCATGGCTGCTGGTTGTCTCATGGGCCAGGGCGGAATCGGCCAGATGATTCAGAAGCAAGTTGGTCAGACCGGCATCCCCGTCTACAACGTGTCCAATGCGTGCGCCACTGGCGCTACCGCCTTACGCACAGCCATCATGGCCATCAAGGCGGGCGAATGCGATATGGGTCTTGCAGTTGGTGTGGAGAAGTTGGCCGGTGTTGGACTTCTCGGCGCTGGTGGAGGCAACAAGGGCTCAGGTAAAGAGTGGAAGCCATCCGGACGTTATGGCGCGGTCCAGAACGTTGATGGATTCATTGGCACAGCGAACATGCCTGGCACATTCGCTCAAGTTGGCATGGAATATGGCCACAAGTATGGCGGCGCAACATTTGAAGTCTTCGCCAAGATTGCCGAGAAGAACCACGCACATTCAACCCTGAATCCACTTGCTGCATATCAGAAGAAGATGACACTTGAAGAGATCATGAATGACGTCATGATCGCGTATCCAAATACACGTTCCATGTGTTCAGCCAACTGTGACGGCGCAGCGGCAGCCATTGTTGTGAGCGGTGCAAAGTTGAAGACAATGTCCCTTGAACAACAACGACGCGCCATCAAGGTGTCGGCATCCGTGTTGACGAGCGACCCGTACCAAGAGGCTTGCCAAGTTCTTCCAGACGTCAACACCCTCACCCGCATAGCCGCGAAGAAGGCATACGAACAAGCTGGAGTTTCACCACAGGATCTCGATCTCGTGGAGCTCCATGACTGCTTCGCTACTGCTGAACTCGTTCACTACGACAACCTCATGTTGTGTGAAGAAGGCGGTGCCGTTGACTTCTTCAATTCAGGTGCGACATGGCGAGATGGATCTACTCCAGTCAACGTGTCCGGCGGTCTCGAATCGAAGGGTCACCCCATCGCAGCAACAGGCATTGCAAATATCTGGGAAGTGTGTCATCACCTCCGTGGTGAAGCTGGTCCTCGCCAGATTGAAGGCGCAAAAGTAGGACTCGCACACGTGATCGGTCTCGGATCAGCGTGTGGCGTTCATATCTTGGAGAAGTCCGCTCTCTGAGCACGCCGCCAATCATCAACGGCTACTGCGATAGTCGCTTTGCGCAAGTTCGCGAGGCGTTCAACAACAATTTCATTGAACATGGAGAAATCGGTGCATCTGTTTGCATTGAGATCGACGGAAATGTAGTTGTCGATCTATGGGGCGGTTTCGCCGATGTCAACAAGTCTCAACTGTGGCGCCATGACCAATTGGTGAATGTTTTTTCTGTGGGCAAAGGCGTCACAGCACTGGTCGCAGCTCAATGTGTTGACCGGGGCGACATCTCGTATGACACCCGAATTGTTGATGTCTGGCCAGAGTTTGCTGTTCACGGAAAAGAGGAAATGACATTGCGTGACGCGCTCGGGCATCGCGTCGGACTTCCCGCAGTACGACAGTCGCTTCCGTCTACCGCAATGTATGACTGGCCGTTGATGTGTGGTGCGCTCGCCGCAGAAATGCCGTGGTGGACCCCGGGAGAAACACACGGATATCACGTGAACACTTTTGGTTTCATCGTTGGCGAAACTCTCCGCCGCGCGACAGGCAAAACTGTCGGCACACTTCTGAGAGAACGCATTGCTTCTCCCCTCGGTATTGACCTCTATTTAGGGTGCCCAACGTCTCTCCACCACCGAATGGCAGAGTTTGAATGGCCCGGAGATCCGCCATCTGATATTCCACCGACCGGATTAACTGACGAGCAGTTGTTGCAATACAACACCTATTACAACCCACCTGGATTGTCTGGTGCCGCAACAGTCAATACTTCCGAGTGGCGTCAGGCAGAAATTCCCTCTACCAACATGCACGCATCCGCAAACGCAGTTGCTCGGATGTACTCAGCATTGGCACATGGCGGCTCAATAGATGAACAATCTTTGATTTCAAACGACACACTCGAGCTAGCTACAACCGAAGTGTCGCATGGTGATGATTTCGTGTTGGGTCGAACCTCTCGATTTGCTCACGGTTTTCAGATTCCAATTCCCGAGAGAGGGTTTGGTCCACATCCAGAAGCTTTTGGACATTACGGAGCAGGCGGTTCAGTGGGGTTTTGTGACCCAGTGTCACGTGTCGGATTTGGCTACGTCATGAATCAAATGGGACCACGATGGCAAAATCCACGTAATAAAGCGTTGATTAACTCGCTGTATGAATCTCTCTAACAACGAAGAACCGTGCCTCACCTGACAACATAAAGACATGGCAACTGGGGGCAGCATCAAACCGATAGAGATGCTGCGAATTCCCAATTTTCGTCGCTTGTGGACCAACAGCTTCCTTTTTGTCCTTGTTCAAAGTACGCAACGATTCGCCTTCGTCTGGCTAGCCCTTGACCTCGGAGCTCGATCTGATATTTCAGGCGTGATTTTGTTTGTGATGGGAATACCCGCGCTCCTCATCTCGCTTCCGGTTGGTGTGCTCAGCGACCGAATGGACCGTCGACTGCTTTTGATGGGAAGTCAACTTGGTGCGCTCTTGACAACACTCGTTATTGCAACAATGGTGACAACTGGTCACATCACAACGACGTGGGCCATTGCAGGATCCTTTACCGCTGGAATCTTTATCGCATTGGGCTCCCCCGTTCGCACAGCGATGATTCCAACTGTTGTTCCCAAAGATAAACTGGTGGGTGCTATTGCCGTCAGCACAATCGGTTCCAACATCGGACTCATCATCGGACCCGCAACAGCGGGGCCCGTCATCAAGGTGTGGGGTATTCAAGGCGCCTTTTGGCTACAAGCCATTTTGTACGTGATTGGATTTCTGGTGTTGCTTCCGCTTCAAGTGCCAGAGGTTCCAGTCGCCCCACGCAGAAGATTGCGTGAGGAAATATTTGAAGGTCTGAAGTTCATTAATGGGACCGAATCCGTACGGTCTCTATTTGTTCTTCTATCGTCGTCGACACTCTTCATGATGGCGCCGTGGATAGTTCTCGGACCACAAATCGCACGAGAACAAGCGGGCGCCACTGGAAGCCAAACCACTGCAATGTTCGCGTTATTAGGCGTGGGGCAATTCCTCACATCGATGGCCATCATGCGTTTCAATCACAAAATGATTAGAAAAGGCTTGTGGTTCATGTGCGGTCTGTGCGGGGGCTCAACTGTTCAAATCGGACTTGGACAATCAAACTCCATCATCATGATGAGCATCTTCTTGTTCCTCTGGGGTCTTGGTGGCGGGTTCTACATGAATCTCAACCAAACGCTCATCCAGAACAACACCCCACAACCCGTGATGGGTCGCGTCATGGCATTTCACTCTTTGCTGATGAGTGGTCTAGCACCTGCCGGAGCGTTGCTGGTTGGCGTCATCGCGAAACGAATTGACTCAGCACCCATCGTTTTCTCAACATGTGGACTACTTATGCTGATGAGCGTGGGCTACTTCTTGACATTTAAGAAGCACCTACGGCCGATGGCCTAATTTTCTACATGCAAGAGAATGGTGTCTGCATCAGATCGTGGATTAAGTCGTGAAGCACACACAACAATGGTGTCGCCTGATTTCACAAACGAATTGTCTCTTGCTGTCTTGATCGCTGTGGCAATAGCGGTCGTAATGTTTCCATCGCGCGGCACTTCCATCGGGTACACACCGCGACACACCTGCAAACGGCGAGCACGATCCACTCCAGGAGTTGCAGCAAGAATTCCACAGGAGGGACGACAGGACGCCAGCAGTCGCGCAGAGAAACCTGTGAATGTCACCGACAGAATCAAATCTGCCGATATTCGTTTCGCTAGTGCACTCGCGGCGGCGGTGACAGCAGCCGCTTGGGGGTTGGCGTCAGCGTAGTAATTCGGCATGGAAACTCTCTTCTCAGCTGCCTCACAAATCTTCCCCATAACTCGAACCGTGTCATTTGGATAAGCACCCACAGCAGTTTCGCCAGACAACATCACCGCATCAAAGCCGTCTCTCACAGCACCACTCACATCTGCAACCTCTGCACGAGTGGGACGAGATGCGCTAATCATGCTTTCCAACATCTCTGTTGCACAGATTGAAATCACACCACGTTCAAGTGCACTGAGGGCTATTCGAGATTGCGCCGCAGGAACACTTTCAAAAGGTGTTTCCACACCAAGGTCACCGCGCGCCGCCATGACCCCGTCACTCACCGCACATATTTCATCAATACGTTCGAGTGCTTGTGGTCGTTCAATTTTTGCGAAGACCAAAACATTGTCGCCCACCAACTCACGAACCGTGATGACGTCACTGGGAGACTGCACAAATGAGACGGCAACAATCTCGACACCCAATTCGCGAGCAACCTTCAAATCTGCAAGGTCTTTCTCTGAGAGAACTCCCCCACTAATTTCGGTGTCGGGAAGATTGACACCTTTACCTTTTTTCAACAGACCGCCACGTACAACACGAATTGACAAGTCTTCACCTGATGCGTCAGTGACCACAGTCTCTATGCGCCCATCATCCATCAAGATGCGATGCCCTACGGCCACACCTCGCGAGCCACCCCTCGACGATGCTTCGATCCCGAGGTCCGCAAGAGTGAAGGTGATCATGTCACCATCTCGAAGGGTTACATCTTTCCTCGCGAATCGAAGTTTTGGACCTTGAATGTCGACGAGCACCGCGACAGTGGAACACGCCTCACGCACCATTGCGATGGTGGACTTGAGATCCTCAGTTGACAAATGTGAACAGTTCAAACGAAGAACTGAGGCACCGGCCTCCACCAAACCCTTGACTCCTTCGGGAGTTGCAGTGGCAGGACCAAGTGTTGCGACAATTTTCGTCAAACGCATTACTTCACCCTAAGTGAACCGCAACGAACCCAAGCGACACAATCGTCATGATGCATGTGAAGTTTGGCCGAACGAAGTTGCGAGGTGCGCTGGCGCCCGACATGTGCGAGCAGAATCTATTGGTGTCGAAGGGGGGACTTGAACCCCATCACGCCCGCACTGTTCGACGAAGTGCGCTGGCGCCCGACATGTGCGTGCAGAATCTATTGGTGTCGAAGGGGGGACTTGAACCCCCACGCCCTCACGGGCGCCAGTCCCTTAAACTGGTGCGTCTGCCTATTTCGCCACTTCGACGTGGAGTTTCAGATTACCGATGAACCGAACGGAACCCAAAGGTCAATTCTGAAGAAGGAATGCAAGTGCGATAACCGTGAAGAGCCACACTGTTGCAAACACGGTGGTAATGCGATTGAGGTTCTTCTCCGCCGCTGCAGAGCCAAGACCTGCTCCTCCGCCACCAAACATGTCGGAAAGTCCACCGCCTTGACCGCTATGCAAGAGAACTCCCACGATGAGCGCCAGCATGGACACCACGTTGATAACGAGTGAGAGATACAGAATCACGGTACGCACAGCCTTTGAGCCTATCTGTCAGGTGCTCAGTTGGACACAGGGTCCATGGGGTGATGGCAGGCCACGAAATGACCCTCAGAGACCGCCTCAAGAGGAGGCTCTACCTGGGCACAGAGGTCTGTGGCCTTCCAGCAACGAGTACGGAAGCGGCAGCCAGAAGGTGGGTCCACCGGGGATGGCACATCCCCCACCAGGCGGATACGACCAGAGCGACCTCTTCTCGTTGGATCTGCAACTGGCACAGCAGACAGTAAAGCTGTGGTGTACGGGTGACGCGGGAACGAATACACGGAACCAGAAGGACCCGTTTCAACGATCTTGCCGAGATACATCACAGCCACATCGTCGGCTATGTGTCGAACAACGGACAAGTCGTGGGCGATGAACATGTATGTCAACCCGAGTTCTGTCTGAAGGTTCTCAAGAAGGTTCAAAATCTGCGCCTGGATACTGACGTCTAGGGCAGAAACAGGCTCATCCGCAACGAGAAGTTTTGGCTCAAGAATCAGAGCCCGAGCAATACCGATTCGTTGTCTTTGCCCACCAGAGAATTCATGGGGGTACCTGTTGTAGTGCTCGGGGTTCAAACCAACGAGTTCCATCAATTCCTGAACACGGGTCTTCACGCCGTGCACAGGCTCTATTCCCTGCACACGTAGCGGAGCAGAGATGATCTGACCAACGCTATGACGCGGATTCAAAGAGGCGTATGGATCCTGGAAGATCATTTGCATCTTGCGACGCGCGATACGCAACTCTTGACCACGCAGTGATGTGATGTCTTGTCCGTCCAGGAAGACCTGTCCCGATGTTGGGTCAATCAAACGAGTAACAACTCGAGCAAGCGTGGACTTACCGCACCCCGACTCTCCCACTACTCCAAGAGTCTTGCCGTCTGCAATCTGTAATGACACATTGTCAACGGCTTTCACTTCTTTTGTGGGCCGACCGAGCAAACCAGATGCACCTGTCGGGAAGTATTTCACCAAGCTCTTTACCTCAAGACTAAAAGTACTCACGACCGTGAACTCCGTTGACCAATTGACACCAATTGATGGTCTGCAAGATGACAAGCAGACTCTGATGACGTTCCCTCAATGGGCCGCAGCACGGGAACATTGTTTGCGCATTTGCTTTCAACGCCTTCTTGATGTGAACAACGCGGACGAAATGCGCATCCATTCGGAAGAGAGATGAGAGAAGGAGGTGTTCCTGGGATGGTTGCAAGGTGCCCACGAGTGCTTGTGTCCAAGCTTCCTACTGCACCAAGAAGACCCCATGAATAGGGGTGTGTAGGCACAGAGAAAATAGACATCACATCAGCACGCTCGACAACTCGACCGCCATACATCACCAAAGCAGAATCTGCGACTTCTGCAACAACACCGAGATCGTGAGTAATCAAGATGATCGCCATTCCGGTTTCTTGTTGGAGATCTTTCATGAGATCGAGAATCTGAGCCTGCACGGTGACGTCGAGAGCTGTGGTTGGTTCGTCTGCGATTAACAAACGTGGCGAATTAATCAATGCGATCGCAATAACGATTCGTTGACGCATGCCGCCAGAGAACTCGTGCGGATACTCATCGATTCTCTTCGATGGATTCGGTATTCCAACTTTTTCGAGCATCTCCAACACACGTGTGCGGACATCGGACTTCGAGGCCTTCGGATGATGAACCAAGTACGCCTCAGAGATTTGTTCTCCCACCGTGTAGAACGGGTTCAATGCCGACAAAGGGTCCTGGAACACCATTGCAATGTCTTGGCCCCGAATACGACGCATCTCATCTTCATCAACCGTCAAAACATCGGTGCCATCAAACAGCACCTTCCCACTAGTGGACGCCGTCACAGAGTTGTTTAGTCGCAAAAGTGATGACGCGGTGACGGATTTGCCCGAACCAGACTCCCCCACAATCCCCAAGGTCTCTCCGGTGTTGATACGGAACGACACATCGGTGACCGCACGAACAACACCATCTGGAGTTGCAAACGACACATTCAGATTCTCGACAGAAAGTAACGGTGTAGTCATCACTTAGCCCTCACTCGAGGATCAAGAACTCCATACAAAATGTCAACAATCACATTTGCAAGAACAATGAATACAGCAGCAACCATCGTTGTTCCAACGAGCACGGGAAGATCAGATTCAACTACGGCACGAATAGACATACGTCCCATCCCGGGCAACGAGAACACACTCTCGGTGATGATTGCACCACCAAGCAATGCAGCAAAGTCAAGACCTGCAATTGTCACGATGGGAACTAACGCAGAGCGAAGAACGTATTTGCGCAGGATCGTTCTGCGCTGAAGACCTTTGGCTATTCCAAGACGAACAAAGTCTTCGTTCATTGCTTCAAGCATTCCGTTGCGGGTCAGTCTCGTATAACTGGCTGCTGACAACACCGCAAGAGTGGACCACGGAAGAATCATCGTGGTGAAAAAGGCCCCTGGATTGACAAACGGGGATTCGTATTTGGGGAAGGGCAAAATTCGCAACCAAATACAAAAAGAGAACAGCACAAGAAGTCCGATATAGAACGTGGGAAGACTTACACCAATAGCACTAAAAGTTGTGGCTGCCTTGTCCTGCCATTTTCCCTTCTTCAAGGCCGCAATAGACCCAAGTCCTACGCCAAGCGACATCCACATAATGAGAGCACCGATGGACAGATACGCCGTTACCGGGAATGTCCGCGCAATAAGGGTGGTCACGCACTCATGCTGACTGAATGAATACCCAAGTGAAGGTGCGGGACATGAGAAGGCGGCTGCACCAGTCCCGTAATCGCGACCAACAAAGATTCCCTTGAGGAAATTCCAATACTGCTCGAGGATTGGTTTGTCGTAGCCCAGACGCACTCGGTTAGCAGCAATGATTTCTGGTTTGCAATTCTTGCCGCATGTGAGTGCTGCAGGATCGGCAGGGAGTATCGAAAACAACAAATAAGTAAAAAGAGAGACAGCCAGCAACAGCATCAGCGCAAACAGCAGTCTTCGCGTAATGAACAGCAGCATGGTGGTTCTTTCTTTTAGAAACGTTTCAAGATTAAACGGTTAAAGGGGGTACCGCCGATGACGGTACCCCCTTCTTCCGAAGTAAATGACCTCTTACTTGACGTAGAGGTTGCCGAAGCAGAATGCTCCGAATGGTCCCCACTGGAAGGTGTTTCCAACCTTTGAACCCCAAATGCTCTGAGCCTTGAGGAAAGTTCCTGGAAGCGCCCACAAGCGATCAACCACATACTGGTTCAACTCTTGCCACTGCTTGCCTTGAGCTGTGCGATCAAGGTTTGTGCGAGCAGCATTCACCAGTGACTCGAACTCTGCGTAATCAGCATCCTTTGAGTTACGGGTGAGGTTGAAACCGCCACCTGTGGTGAAGAGTTCTGGAATGACAGTTGATGCGTTTGCCCAGTCTGGAGCCCAACCACCGCGAGCGATGTCGTACTCAGTTTCTGGGTTCATCACTGTTGGCCAGTACTGGCTTGGCTCAACTGCTTCTGGCTTGATCTTGAAACCGATTGCGCCAAGGTTGTCTTGCCAAATTGCCAATGCCTTCTGCCAAATCGGGGTGTCTGGGTAGTAGAAATTCAAACCACTTGCTGCGCGTGCTGCCACGTCAGGGCACTTTGTCTTTGCTTCATCTGCTGCTGCCTGTGCGGCCTCAACGTTTGCAGATCCGTCTTCGTTCAAACCTTCAGGCAGTGTTGCCTTTGCATAGTCAAGAGCCAATGCAGGCTTGACGAATCCGTCTGCGAAGTCACCGGTGTATGGACCACCGCTTGCCTTACGCAATGCTTCACGGTCGAGTGCCAAGTAGATGGCCTTACGAACCTCGTAGCAAGACAATGTCTCGTTGTTGAGGTTGGTGTAGGACACAAATGGGTCGTAGTAGTCAATTGCGCGGGCCTTGACTGCCTCGTCGCCTTCAAAGATTGTTTGAAGGTTTTCTGGCTGAATGCCCTCTGACACTGCAAACTGATCATCACCTGCATCGGCAATCATGCGCTCGTCCATCGTTGCTTCTTCGAGACCGAACTCGTAGACGATTGAATCCGCATATGCCTTACGAAGATCGTCTGACTCTGCATTCCAGTTCTCGTTGCGAACCAATGTCAACGCCTTGCCAACTTCGTAGCTCTCAATCTTGTACGGGCCCGACGACACTGGATTCATGTCATAACCCTCGCCATTGTCCTTTGCCTTTGGAACAGGGCTAAAGGTGAGCATGGTGGTGGTGTAGTTGAAGTCGGCGACTGGGTTCTTCAAGTTGAAGGTGATGGTGTTTCCATCACAAACAACAGCCTTGTCGTAGGCGGTCTGCTGCTCTGCAGTTGCCTTATATGGACCTGGGTAGTCTTCTACATCGATGTAGCTGATTGCATATGTTGGTCCATCGGTAATGACGTCAGTTGCGAATGAACGCGACACACCATACGAAACGTCAGCACAGGTGATTGCGGAACCGTCCTCGAAAGTAATTCCATCGCGCAATGTGAACGCCCATGTCTTACCTTCGTTGCTAGCAGTACCGGTGTCTGTTGCAAGGTCGCCTGCAATTTCTGAGCCAGCATCGCCAGCCTCGTACTTGTAACTAGTGAGCGAACGATGCATGGTTGAACCTGCAAACGCAAGATCAGTACCTGTGTAGTTACGCTGCGGGTCTAGGTGAGCAATTTGCTCTCCACTTGTCAAGATGCGGATTGTTCCGCCCTTCTTAGGTGTGCCATCCCCACCGCTGCTATCTGATCCGCCACCGCACGCGGCAGCAAGAACAGAGGCAACGAGCGCAAAGCTGACAGCACCGATAATTCGACGCTTGGTCATGTTTCCTCCCCAAATGGCCCGGATGGACCGAATGAATAAATCTCACATTAGTGCGAAATTGAACGCGGAGAAAACCTTTGGTGAATAGCAGATATTCGGGCTAGGACAGGCTCTGACGGTCGGCTTTGGGATCCAAGGCATCCCGAACCGCATCTCCCAGGATGTTGAACGCAAGCACCAAGATGATGAGGGCGGTACCTGGAATAAACAGATATGTGGGGTCTGCTCTGTAGTACTTCACAGAATCGCCCAACATGACGCCCCACGATGCCGCTGGTGGCAACATTCCCAGTCCAAGGAAGGACAGAGTGCTTTCTGTAGCCACGTATGCAGGGAGACTAAGCGAGACAATCACGATGACCGGCGCCCACAGATTTGGCAGTAATTGCTTGAAGATGATGTGCCCTGTTCCAGCGCCGCTGGCTCGCGCAGCCTCAACGAACTCACGCTCACGTAATGACAATGTTTGACCACGGACGACCCTGGCGACATACACCCAACCAAATGTTGCGAGCACCAACACGATGTACGTCAAACGCGCAGGATTGCCTTCTGGCACGCCCAAAGACTCAAGTCGCTGCGTAAATGGACGCGTTAACGCAATGATGAGCAGGAATGATGGAAACGCCAGTGTGAGATCCATAATTCGACCAATCACTGCGTCCACCCTGCCTCGGCGGTAACCAGCGAAGACTCCAATGATGACACCAATTGTCGTCGTCAAGATTGTGCCCACGAAACCAACAAGAAGGGAGACGCGAGCACCATATAAGAGTCGCGCCAAGATGTCTCGACCAGTTCCAGGTTCGACACCTAGCCAATGTTCTGAGGAAATTCCTCCGAATGATCCTTTAGGTAGACCAAAGTCATTCAACGCATCTCCATCTAGTTCGTACGGACTAATGCCAAGCACTTTGCAGATGAGTGGAGCAAATGCTGCACAAATGATGTAAAAAGCAATAACACCGGCCGCGACCATTGCAAAACGGTCACGACGAAAACGCATCCACGCGAGCTGTTTTGGCGACTTACCTTCAATCGATGCAACATTTGTAGAAGCCTCAGTCTCTACGGCATCAAGTAGCGCGTCTGTCATGTTCTCCCCCTAGTGCAAACGGTACTGCACAATACGGGCAAACTCGTCAGGGTCAAGACTTGCTCCACCGACCAATGCGCCGTCAATATCTGGTTGCGACATCAATTCAGCAATGTTCGCGGCCTTGACGGAACCCCCATATTGAATACGCACTGACGCCGCTGCGTCTGCACCGGCAAGCACTCCGATCTCACGACGAATGGCTCCACACACTTCCTGTGCATCTTCCGATGTGGCGGTTTGACCAGTACCGATTGCCCAGATTGGTTCGTAAGCAACCACCAATCCAGCGACGTCTTCCGGAGACAGTTTCGCGAGTGCTGCCCGAACCTGACCCAACACCTTGTCTGAGGTGTATCCAACTTCACGCTCTTCAAGTGTCTCCCCTACGCACACAATGGGAATCATCTTGTTGGCAAGGATTGCCTTTGTTTTGCGTGCAACCATGTCGTCGGTTTCACCGAAAATCTCTCGTCGCTCACTATGACCACAAATCACGTACTTCACGTTGAGCTTTGCAAGAAAACTTGGAGCAACCTCTCCTGTGAAAGCACCTTTCTCTTCAAAATGGCAATGCTGCGCGCCCAAAATGAATTTGAGATCGTCACCTTCAATCAGCGTCTGAACACTGCGAATGTCTGTAAACGGTGGATGCACCGAAACATCCACAGCTTCAAAATCGTCTTTGCCCACCAAATATGCAAGCTTCTGAACGAATTGAATTGCCTCATAGTGGTTCTGGTGCATTTTCCAGTTGCCGCTGATTATTGGTTTCCGCTTAACGGACATTAGGTGCACCTCTTAATGCTGCAAGTCCTGGCAAATCGCCAAGTTCCAAAAGTTCGAGCGATGCCCCGCCGCCAGTTGAAACATGATCAACCTCGTCGTCAAGTTTGAATTGCGCAAGCGCAGCAGCACTATCGCCACCTCCAACGATGGTGAACGCCTTGGTGGCGGCAACTGCCTCAGCAACGGTGCGAGTACCGGCCGCAAAGCGATCATCTTCAAACATGCCCATCGGACCATTCCAGAAGACTGTGCGGGCATCCATGATGACGTCTGAAAATGCAGCGGCACTTCCTGGACCAATGTCAAGACCTTTCGCTCCTTCAGGCAAACGCACGCCAAAGGTTGCAAAATTGCCGCTTGCATCAAGTCCCACCAAGTCCTCAGGAAGATGAATTGACTTTCCAGAGTCAAGAAGACGCTTGCAGGTTGCTATCTGATCTAGTTCACAAATTGATGCACCAACTGGATAACCCTGTGCGGCAAGGAATGTGAAACACATTCCGCCGCCAATCACCAACGCATCAACAACTTGAAGGAGGGACTCAATCACTCCCAATTTGTCACTGACTTTTGCGCCACCAAGAACCGCGACAAATGGACGCTTTGGATTCTCTCGAAGACCTCCAAGAACTTCTACTTCTCGTTGCAAAAGGCGACCAGCCGCCGATGGCAACGTTTGAGGTGGACCAACAATCGACGCATGAGCCCGATGCGCCGCACCAAAAGCGTCATTCACATACATGTCAATGTTCTTGATAAGTGATTGAACAAACTCTGGGGAATTCGCTTCCTCGCCGGCGTTAAAACGCAAATTCTCAAGCAATTCAACACCGGGAGCCAATTCCGCAAGACGTTGACGTACTGGCTCCATTGAATATTTGGAAACTGGTGCGCCTTTTGGCCGACCGAGATGGCTTGCGCACACAACATGCGCTCCACGAGAGGTCAACCATTCAATGGTGGGAAGCGCAGCGCGAATACGGAAGTCGTCTGTGATGACCCGATTGTCATCGGGGCCTTCCATTGGAACATTGAAGTCAGTACGAACAAGAACTCTCTTGCCCGACACATCGCCAAGATCCTCAAGCGTTGGTACACGAGACACGTTGAAGGTCTCCTATTTTGCGACGTGAAGAGTGAGATCAACCAATCGGTTTGAGTAACCCCATTCGTTGTCGTACCAACCGAGCACCTTCACCATGGTGCCCATGCTCATCGTGAGATCGCTGTCGAACACACATGAATGTGGGTTGGTGACAATGTCGCTTGAGACAATCGGATCTTCAGTGTATTCAAGGACGCCCTTCAGAGGTCCCGATGCAGCAGCCTTGAAAGCTGCGTTGATCTCTTCAACTGTTGCGGGCTTTGCCAAGTTCGCAACAAAGTCTGTGATTGATCCGGTGGGTACTGGAACTCGAAGCGCAGTTCCATCGAGCTTGCCCTTCATTGATTCCATCACCAAGCTGGTGGCACGAGCTGCGCCGGTGCTCGTTGGTGTGATGTTGATTGCGGCACCGCGTGCGCGACGAAGATCGCTATGCGGTCCGTCAACTAATGACTGGTCGCCGGTGTACGCGTGCACTGTAGTCATCAATCCGTTCACCACTCCGAAAGCATCATCAAGCACCTTCACCAAAGGCACGAAACAATTCGTTGTGCAACTTGCATTCGAAATGACCTTGTGTTTTGAACGGTCGAAATCTTGATGATTAACGCCATACACAAATGTTGCGTCTGCACCGTTTGACGGAGCGGAAACAATGACAAGTGGAGCGCCACCTTCAAGGTGCATTGCAGCCTTATCGCGATCAGTGAAGATGCCTGTTGATTCGATGACCAAATCGACACCAAGGTCTCCCCATGGAAGCGCCTTTGGGTCACGCTCAGCGAGAACCTTCAGAACTTTGCCGTCCACACTGATGCCACCATCAACAGCCTTAATGTCATTCGGCAGCACCCCAAGGACTGAGTCGTACTTCAGGAGATGGGCCATGGTCTTCAAAGAGCCGAGGTCATTCACCGCCACAATCTCAATATCTGCATTTCGTGCTGCGATGGCACGGAAAAAGTTGCGGCCGATTCGACCAAATCCATTGATTCCGACACGTACTGTCACGACGGTGTCCTTTCACATATGACTACCTAGGGCGTAGGGGGTCCGACGCCACCTTTGACCCTAGTTCCTGCCCCTCGTGGCGCAGAGATTTGCCTACAGACTGATGTCCCGATGGGAGATACGGGGATTATGACCATCCTCGGAAAGGCGTCGACCCAACTCTTCTGTCATGGCGACAGACCGGTGACGACCGCCGGTGCAGCCAATTCCCAGCGTGAGATAGCTACGGCCCTCGGCCACGTAGGCGGGAACAACCAACTTCAAGAGACCCTCAACGTGTGAAAGAAAGTCCTGCGCCAAATCCAACTGCAAAACAAAATCTTTCACTGGCGCATCCAGACCACTCAGTGGACGCAACTCTTCCACCCAATGTGGGTTCGGCAAGAACCGCATATCGAACACCATGTCGACATCCAACGGAACGCCATGTTTGAAGCCAAATGAGATGAGAGACACTTGCAGTGCATCACTAGGATTCTCTGGACCAAAGAGATGAAGAAGTTGCTTACGAAGTTGATGAACACTCAATCCCGTTGTGTCAATTAACAGATCTGCAACCGCTTTCACTGGGTTCATCAGTGCGCGTTCTTTTTCAATCACGACCTCAAGACCGAGCACACCGTCGCTCATTGGATGCTTGCGACGTGTCGCCTCGTATCTGCGAACCAATTCATGAGCTGATGCCTCAAGAAACAGAATTCGAACATTGTGACCTTGCTGTCTCAAACTTCCGACTGCATCCAAGATGGCCGCTTGATGACGGGCATGACCAACAACAAGACAAAGTTTGGAAATCTCACCACCAGCCTCGCCAGATAGTTCCACCACCTTGTCAATCAAGACAACCGGAAGGTTGTCCACGACAAACCAACCAAGATCTTCAAGATCGTCAGCTGCCTGGGAACGGCCAGCACCCGAAAGCCCCGTTACAACCAGAATGTCTGTCACGGTTTGAGAATACCCACTGCTTAGCTTCGTTTTACGGAACGCAGATACAGGAGACGGGGAACTGTGTGCGCGAGCGCATATTCAGGCGCACGCTCTAGGAACCCCATCGGTGGGCTTGGTTCCAACATCCGTTCAATTGACAGACCATTTGCGATTAGTGAATTGATGTAACGACTAAGGGGACGATGCAGAAAACGAATAAACACGTCTTTCTCCACTTCCTCAATCGATTCCGTTTCCACCAAGTACGGACCAATTCTCCAATATTGCTCTGGTGGATCAATGATGTGATCATCAATCCATCCACTTCCAGGAGTTTGTAAAAGAGGATGGTTCAAAAAGAAACTGAACTGACCGCCAGGTTTCAGGACACGAGACACTTCTGCCAAAGCTTTATCAACTTCGTCGATGTGCTCGAACACCAAACAAGCAACAACTGCGTCTTGAGATGCATCGTCCACCGGCAGCTTCAACGCGGAGCCAAGCTCATACTGCGGACCTCCAGCACGTTCCCGGGCAATTGCAATATGCAGTTCAGTGGGGTCAATTCCCAATACATCGGAACCCTGGGCTGCCAACGCGCGGGCAATCTGCCCATCACCGCAACCAACATCCAAGATTTTCTGAAATCCAGCCAGCTCTTCACATGCCAGCGGAATGATCTGCTCTTCATACTCGGGGTCAACGCCACCAGTGAATCCATCAATCCACCACTGCGCATGTTTGTCCCATAGTTCGTTTTCAGACATCACTTCACCCTAAGCGTTACCGTGAAATTTTTGGTGCACCGCAATAGCCACAGATTCGGGCAACCAACTCAATAGTTTGAAATCGTCAAGAGTCGCAGCCTTCACTGCGTTGACGCCACCCATCTCTTTCACTAAACGTTTAGCGCGAGCCTCACCTAGACCCGGGATGCCATCGAGAGATGACGACACCATTCTCTTGCCACGCAATTCACGATGGAAGGTATTGGCGAAACGATGCGCTTCATCTCTGATGCGTTGCAACATGAAAAGACCTTCGGATCCGCGTGGAATTCGAATCGGTTCTTGTTGGCCCGGTACGTACACCTCTTCAAAACGCTTTGCCAAGGATGCAACAGGAATTTCGTCAGCAAGTCCAAGTTCTGCCACCACTTCAACGGCAACGCCAAGTTGGCCCTTACCTCCGTCCACCAGAAGCAACTGTGGTGGATATGCGAACTTTCCTGGGCGTTCGCCGCGTTCTGAAATAGGTTGGTCTCGTTCCTCGATGTAGGCAGACAGACGTCGAGTCAACACCTCACGCATTGCTGCGTAATCATCGTTGCCCGGAACATCTTTCACTTTGAAGCGCCGATATTCACGTTTGTTGGGAAGACCATCTTCAAGAACCACCATTGAGCCCACATAATCAGTCCCTTGAAGATGGGCCATGTCGTAACACTCAATGCGCAACGGAGCCTCTGGCAACTGAAGAAGGTCCTGTAGTTCTGACAATGCACGACTTCGTGAGTTGTGGTCACTCGCCCGCTTCAATCGATGGCGAACAAACTCTTCTTTTGCATTGGTGGTCACCATTTCATGAATCTCGCGTTTGTCTCCGCGTAGCGGCACACGAAACGCAACTTGGGAGCCCTTCATGTGCTTTAGCCACTCCGCATAGGTATCCGAATGGTCTGGCATGACAGGAACAAGAACATGACTTGGAATACCAAGAGGTGGAAGATCTCCGTACATCTCTTCCAGAACTCGATCCACCAAGCCTCCAGGCGACAAGTCCTCCACTTTGTCAAGAATGAAACCTTTGCGTCCCACTACTCGGCCTTTGCGAACAAAGAAGACTTGAACCGCGGCCTCTAAATCGTCGTCGGCAATCCCAATGATGTCGAGGTCTTCGTCTTTCTCCCCCACCATCTGCTGTTTCTCAATGGCTCGAAGAACTCCGCCGAGACGATCACGAAGTCTTGCCGCCTTTTCAAATTCAAGATCTTTCGCCGCTGTCTTCATTTCCTCTTCAAGGAGAGCGACTACCTCATCGGTGTCACCATCCAAAAAAGACAGAAGATTCTTGACGTGGCTCGCGTATGTCTCTTGGTCAACCTCACGAACGCATGGACCTGAACATTTCTCGATGTGGAACAACAAACACGGACGACCCAATCGTTGATGTTGATTGAATTTTCCTTGTGAACAGGTTCGAACTGGAAATGTACGCAGCAGAAGGTCAAGAGTTTCTCGAATAGCCCACGCGTGCGGATACGGACCGAAATAGCGAGTGCCCTTTCGCTTTGTACCGCGCATCACCACAGCGCGCGGCCACTCCTCATCAACAGTGACGGCCAAGAATGGATAACTCTTGTCGTCTCGCAAACGCACGTTAAATCGCGGTCTATGTTGTTTAATGAGCGAGAACTCCAGCATGAGCGCTTCAACTTCATTTCGGACTTCAATCCATTCAACAGAATGCGCAGCGGTCACCATTGATGCCGTACGAGGATGCAATTGTGACGGGTCGACAAAGTAGCTGGTTAGACGTGAGCGGAGGTTCGCTGCTTTGCCCACATAAATGACACGTCCGTGTTCATCTTTGAATTGGTACGAACCTGGTTTCGTGGGAATCGAACCGACGGCAGGACGCTCTACTGTCACAGCTACTTCTTAGGCTTTGCGGTGGCCTTCTTGGCAACAGTCTTCTTTGGTGACGAGCCTCTTGCTGCGGGCGTTGACTTTGATGAAGCCTTCTTTGACGCAATCTTTGCAGTTGACTTCTGCTCAACAACGGTCATTCCAAGCAATGGAGCAAGAAAACGCCCAGTGTGACTTCCTGGAATCTGGGCAATCTTTTCAGGAGTTCCAGTTCCAACAATGAGTCCGCCACCGCTTCCGCCCTCAGGACCCAAATCAATCAACCAGTCAGCTGTCTTGATGACATCGAGATTGTGCTCAATCACCAATACCGTGTTGCCTTGATCAACCAATCGCGACAGAACCGTCAAGAGACGGCGCACGTCTTCAAAGTGAAGCCCCGTGGTGGGCTCATCGAGTAAGTACATGGTGTGTCCAGTGGAACGTTTGGCCAATTCACTAGCCAACTTGACGCGCTGTGCCTCGCCACCAGAGAGAGTTGGCGCAGATTGGCCAAGTCGCACATAACCGAGACCAACGTCCACCAACGTTTGCATGTGTCGTGCGATGGTTGGCTGATTTGAAAAGAACTCGAGAGCTTCCGAAATTGGCATATCTAGAACTTCGGCAATGTTCTTTCCCTTAAAGGTGATGTCAAGTGTGTCGCGGTTATAGCGGGCTCCCTTACACACTTCACAGGGCACATACACATCTGGCAAGAAGTGCATTTCAATCTTGATGGTGCCATCACCAGAACATGCTTCGCAGCGTCCACCTTGAACGTTGAACGAGAAACGGCCAGGCAAATAGCCACGCACTTTTGCCTCGGGCGATGCGGCAAACAACTTACGAATGGAGTCAAAGACTCCGGTGTATGTGGCCGGGTTGGAGCGCGGTGTTCGACCAATTGGTGATTGGTCCATATCAATCACTTTGTCAATGGCGTCAATCCCCTCAACGGTGCGATGCCGACCCGGCGCTTCCTTGCTCTTGTAGATGCGCTGCATCATGGCCGGAAGAAGAATGTCTCTAATCAGCGTGCTCTTGCCACTTCCTGATACGCCAGTGACTGCAACAAAACATCCAAGCGGAATCTCAACATCAAGATCTTGAAGGTTGTGCTCTCGAGCGCCACGCACCGTAATGACATCGCCCGATAGCGCGCGGCGTTTTTGCGGAACTTCGATCGACATCTTTCCGGTGAGATATTTCCCAGTAATAGAATCTTTTGCCTTGCCAATTCCTGGAACAGGCCCGCTATAGACAACGTCACCACCATGTTCTCCTGCACCCGGACCGATGTCAACAATCCAGTCGCTTTCTTTGATGGTGTCTTCATCGTGCTCGACAACAATGACCGTGTTTCCAAGATCACGAAGACGAAGCAGTGTGTCAATCAGTCGCCTGTTGTCGCGTTGATGCAATCCGATACTTGGTTCATCCAAGACATACAACGTTCCCACCAAACCAGAACCAATTTGACTAGCCAAACGAATTCGCTGTGCTTCACCACCAGCAAGCGTTCCTGCGGATCGTGACAAGGTGAGGTAATCGAGTCCCACGTCTAACAAGAATCCAAGACGCGCATTGATCTCTTTGGTGACACGCTCTGCAATCATGGCGTCACGCTGACCAAGTTCGAGACCACCCAAAAACGATGCTGCGTCCCCAATGGACATCTCACACACTTCAGCAATGTTTCGGTCGTTAATGGTGATGGCAAGTGTTGACGGCTTGAGACGTGCCCCGCTACATGCCGGACACGGCACTTCACGCATGTACGTTTCGAACTGTTCACGTGTCCAATCACTCTCGGCATCTGCATGACGACGCTTAATCCAAGGAATGACGCCTTCATATTGAGTGCTGAACTGTCGGACTTTTCCAAAACGATTGCGATACTTCACTTGCATTGCGCCGGATTTTCCTTGCAACACAAGCTTCTGATGTTTTGCGGACAACTTTGACCATGGCTTGTCCATGTCGATGCCCTCTTGTTCTGCCACTGCACCAAGCATGCGATGAAAGTACGCCGTATGTGCGCTTCTCCAAGGAGCAATGGCGCCTTCCGCCAAACTCATTGAATTGTCTGGAATGACAAGTTCTGCGTCCACTTCAAACTTGGTGCCCAAACCGTCACAGTTCTCGCATGCACCGTAGGGAGAGTTGAACGAGAAATTTCGTGGTGCAGGTTCTTCAAAACTGGATCCGCATTTTGGACACGCAAGGTGCTGGCTAAAAGTCAGAGTCTCACTCTCACCGCCGTCCGACGCAACCAACTCAACTCCTGCCACCCCGTCGGCCAATTTCAATGCGGTCTCTAATGAGTCAGTGAGGCGACGCTCGATGTCGTCGCGCCGAACCAGACGATCGACGATGATGTCAATGGTGTGATTCTCGTAGCGAGCCAATTTCTCACCGGAAGCCAAGAACTCTGCAATGTCTCGCGTCTCACCGTCAATACGAGCACGTACAAAACCTTGACCAGCAAGATCGGCCAACAAAGTGTCGTATTCGCCTTTACGACCACGCACAACTGGAGCAAGCACCTGGAAACGCGTTCCATCGGGCAACGTCATGATGCGGTCGACTATTTGCTGTGGGGTTTGGCGCTGCAGTTTGGTGCCGTCATCCGGACAATGTTGAATACCAATTCTTGCGTACAACAAACGCAAGTAGTCGTAAATCTCGGTGATGGTTCCGACTGTCGAGCGCGGATTGCGAGACGCAGATTTCTGATCGATGGAGATTGCAGGAGACAAACCTTCAATGACGTCAACATCTGGCTTGTCCATTTGTCCTAGGAACTGACGCGCATAGGCCGACAAGCTCTCCACATAGCGGCGCTGACCTTCCGCATAGATGGTGTCGAATGCAAGAGAACTCTTGCCGCTTCCCGACAAACCAGTGAAGACAATCAGTTGGTCGCGCGGAAGGTCGAGACTGATGTTCTTGAGATTGTGCTCTCGAGCACCGCGAACTGTGATTTGGTCGGCCACGCTACGAGGCTACCCATTGGCTAGCGAGCGTCACGAAGTTCCCGACGGAGGTCGTTAATCTCGTCTCTCAGGCGGGCCGCATATTCAAACTTCAGCTCGGTGGCGGCTTCATTCATCTCGTCTTCCAACGTTTGAATCAATCGAGCGATGTCTTGTTGAGGCATCGACTTGATCTCGCGTTGCACTTTGTCACGCTCGCGATTCTTTCGCTGACCCTTGCCCGGTACTGGAGCAGTTCCGTCTGAACCAGTCAAGACCGACAGAATGTCACCAACAGCCTTTCGAATGGTTTGTGGATTGATGTTGTGTTCAAGGTTGTACGCGATCTGCTTTTCGCGTCGACGCTTTGTCTCACCGATAGCTCGCTCCATGGACGGAGTGATTTTGTCTGCATACATCACCACCTGACCCGCAACATTTCGCGCAGCACGACCAATCATCTGAATCAATGAAGTTTCGCTACGCAGAAAGCCTTCTTTGTCCGCATCGAGAATTGCAACCAGAGACACTTCAGGAAGGTCGAGACCCTCTCGTAGCAAGTTGATTCCAACAAGAACATCAAACTCACCAAGTCGAAGCCCTCGAAGAATCTCGATTCGTTGCAAAGTGTCAATATTTGAGTGCAGATACCTAACGTTCAATCCCTGTTCCAACAGATAGTCAGTGAGATCTTCTGCCATCTTCTTGGTGAGTGTCGTAATGAGCACTCGATCGCCGATATCCACACGACCGCGCACCATTTCAATGATGTCGTCAATCTGGCCCTTTGTGGGGCGAACAATCACTTCTGGATCGACGAGACCAGTGGGGCGAACAATCTGTTCCACCACTTTTGTGCTGTGCTTCAGCTCAAACGGCGCCGGCGTTGCCGACATGAAGATGCACTGATTGATCCGTTCGATTGTTTCCTCGAAGCGCAGTGGCCTGTTGTCTCGGGCGCTCGGCAAACGGAAACCATGTTCCACCAAGGTGTCTTTTCTGCTTCGGTCGCCTGCGAATTGGGCATGCAACTGCGGGACCGCAACGTGGCTCTCATCAATGATGAATAAGAAGTCTTTCGGGAAGTAGTCAAGCAACGTAAATGGTGGCTCCCCAGGTTGACGACCATCAATATGCATGGAGTAGTTCTCAATGCCGTTGCAATACCCCATTTCCTGAATCATCTCCAGGTCGTATTGAGTACGCATGCGCAATCGTTGTGCTTCAAGGAGCTTTCCTTGACTCTCAAACAACGCCAGTTGTTGCTGCAACTCATCTTCGATACCTCGAATGGCTTTGCGCAATCTGTCGTCGCCTGCAACATAGTGAGTGGCAGGAAAGACAAAGATGCTCTTCGGCTCACTCAACGTCTCACCAGTGAGCGGGTCGATCATTGTGATGCGATCAACGGTGTCTCCAAACATCTCGATACGTACGACGTTCTCTTCGTACGCGGGATGCACCTCGATGGTGTCTCCCCTCACCCGAAAGTTTCCGCGACTCAGGGTCATGTCGTTGCGGTCATATTGCAAATCAACAAGACGACGAAGAATGCTTCTTTGGTCGTAATCAACGCCCACGTGAAGATCAAGCAATTGACCCTTGTATTCCTCTGGGTCACCCATACCGTAAATACACGACACACTGGCCACCACAATCGTGTCTCGTCGCGTGAGAAGCGCCGCTGTTGCAGAATGTCGCAACCGGTCGATCTCTTCATTGATGGACGAGTCCTTTTCAATGTAGGTATCGCTTGAGGGGATGTAGGCCTCGGGTTGGTAGTAGTCGTAATAGCTAACGAAAAACTCGACGCGATTCTCGGGAAAGAATTCCTTCATCTCTTGCGCCAACTGCGCTGCCAAACTCTTGTTCGGCGCAAGAATCAAAGTAGGGCGTTGCGTCTTTTCAATTGTCCATGCAATTGTGGCCGACTTTCCCGAGCCCGTAATGCCCAACAACGTTTGAAAACGCTCACCGTCTTCAATACCTGCACTAAGTTCGGCGATGGCCTTCGGTTGATCACCCGCCGGAGCGAAATCTGAAACAACACGAAACTCAGTCACGGTTGAAGCGTACAGAGACTCAGTGTCAGGACTCTGATGTACGAGAACCAGCATCGTCGGCGGCTGGCGGGAGTGCGATAGCCCACTCCCACACCTCACTGACGCGTTTGGCCAATGAGTCCATATCACCGGAGTTGTCAATTACCTGGTCCGCAATTTCAAGTCGCTTCTCGCGTGACGCTTGCTTCTCGATACGAGCACGGGCGTCGGCTTCATTCATGGAACGGAATGTCACCAAACGATGCACAGCTAAATCAACTGGCACATCAACAACAATCACACCGCACAGACCTTTACGAGGATTCTCAGCGAGTAACGGAATGTCCAAGATGACAACCTTGTCCGTGTTCCGAACCTCATTCATCTGGCGATCCATTTCTTTGGCGACCGCCGGATGAACAATCTTGTTGAGATCTTTCAGAGCTTCGGGATCACTAAACGCAACCGCAGCAAGTGCAGGTCGATCTAGTTCTCCTGACGATGTGATGATTCCCTCACCAAATCGTTCTGCAAGATCACGCAACAAGGGTTGACCGGGTTGCTGCAACTGCCGAGTAATCGCATCAGCATCAATAATGACGGCGCCATGCGACGCCATCAGAGATGAGACAGTTGATTTTCCAGAACCAATCCCACCAGTCAGCCCGATGAGAATCATGGAAATGAATTACTCAGCTGCAGGAGCGGCAGCGTCACCTTCGGTTGGCTGACCGTATTCCTTGTAGTACTCGGCCCATGCAGCTTCGCGCTCGGAGTCATCTCCGCCCACCCAGTTGCCGTGTTCGTCCACTTGGAACTGACCCTGATACTCGGCGGCCAACTCGCCACCCTCAGCAGCCTGCTTAATGGAGATGGAGATACGACGACGTGCAAGGTCAAGGTCGATGATCTTGACCCACAACTCTTCGCCTGGTGCAACAACTTGCTCAGCGGCTTCAACGTGGTGTGCAGACATTTCTGAAATGTGCACGAGGCCTTCGATGCCATCGCCCACCTGAACAAATGCACCGAATGGAACAAGCTTGGTGACGCGACCATAAACGAGCTGTCCAACTTCGTGACCATTTGCAAATTCTTGCCATGGATCTTGTTGGGTTGCCTTCAGCGACAAGCTGATGCGCTCGCGGCTGAAATCGACATCGAGAACCTGAACAGTAACTTCATCACCGATCTGTACGACTTGTGATGGGTGTTCAACATGCTTCCATGACAACTCGGACACGTGAATGAGTCCGTCCATGCCGCCAAGATCCACGAAGGCGCCGAATGCCACAACCGAGGAGACCTTTCCGTGGCGAATTTCGCCAGGCTTGAGATTATTGAGGAAGTCGTCGCGAGTTTCCTTCTGGTTCTCTTCCAAGAACGCACGACGTGACAACACAACGTTGTTGCGGTTGCGATCGAGTTCAATGATCTTTGCATCGATGACTTGACCAATGTATGGCTGCAAGTCACGAACGCGGCGAAGTTCTACGAGAGATGCTGGCAAGAATCCACGAAGGCCGATATCAACGATGAGGCCACCCTTGACAACTTCGATAACGGTTCCGTGAACAACGCCATCGTTTTCCTTCTTGCGCTCAATCTCGCCCCATGCCTTTTCATACTGAGCACGCTTCTTGGACAAAACAAGGCGACCCTCTTTGTCTTCCAAAGTGAGAACAAGAGCTTCAATCTTTTCACCAAGAGCAACCACGTCGTGCGGGTTGACATCATTCTTGATGGCGAGTTCGCGAGTCGGAATGACACCTTCCGTCTTGTATCCAAATTCAAGCAACACACCATCGCGGTCGATTTTGACAACAGTTCCGGTGACGAGTTGACCGTCTTTAAGTTCCACCATGGTGCCCTCAATGGCATCTGCGAAGCTGGTGGAGAGATCACGTTCTGTGATTTGTCGAGGTGTGTAATTGCCTTCCGCATCGAAGGTTCCCATAGGGGCGGAAGTGAGTGTTGAATCGGACAAGGAATTGTTCTTTCGAGATGGATAAATAGGTATCAGTGGGGACCCAAAGGGCCACCCTCTCGGCGAGAGGGCGAAGCAAACGCTACCACCAGAAATTCTGAACTTTCCGTGGTGGGAAGAGCCTCCGAGTACTCGCCTGGGTTCACACTTGAGATGGACTGAATCTCGAGTCCGCAGGAGGCCAGCATCAGCCGAAGTTCCCGCGGCGTGTAGCACCCGGTCCACAGGTCCACCTCAATCCCCTGTCCTGACGGGTTCTTCACCTCGGTTCGTTCGTGCGCAACTCCGGTATCGGCGTTAAAGGTTGCGGCTTCGTGGTACTTCACAGCGAAATAGGCATTAAAGGCCGACAGAGCAAGCCGCCCCTCATCCTTGAGAGCCCGTCTCATTCCGCGCAAAACATCAATGTCGTGGCCATTCGCAGTCATCAGCCCGAAGGCACCTTGACAAAGACAGATGACTGCGTCGAACTCTGACGAGAACGTCATGTCTCTGGCGTCCATTCTTTCGAACGTTGCTCCAGTTGGGGCACTCTTCGTAGCGATATCTACAAAGGTGTAGCTGATGTCGATTCCATGAACAATGAATCCGCGTTCAGCCAATTCATAGGCATGGCGACCAGGTCCACAACCAACATCGAGAATTCTCATCCCGGGTGTGAGACGAAGAACCTTGATGATGTGATCGACTTCTTGTCGAGTTCCTTTGGTGAACGAGTATCGAAGATATGCGGGCCCCATGTGATCGGCCATTGGTTCAAACCAATGTGAACCCACATCACTCATGCGGATTTATGCCTTTGCTTCTGCCCATGTCGGACCCCACGCAGCATTCACTTCTAATGGAACGCGAAGAGTCGCAGCTGACTTCATGGCGTCCAAGACAAGTGGCCCGATGTGGCCCTGCTCTTCTGTTGGAACTTCCAAAATCACTTCGTCATGAACTTGTAAGACAACTCGTGCTTCACTCTTCTCGCTGTCCAACAACGAATCAATCTTTACAAGAGCAATCTTGAAAATGTCCGCAGCCAATCCCTGAATTGCAGCATTCATAGCTTGACGTTCGCCAGCCTGTCGCACCCTGAAATTGTCACTTCGCAATTCTTCAATTGGTCGACGACGCCCGAACAAAGTTTCGGTGTACCCGAGACGGCGCGCTTCCAGCACCGCTTCATCCATGTATCTCTTTACATTTGGAAACGCTGCGAAATATGAGTTCAGAATATTTGCGGCCTCATCAACTGGGATGGAAAGTCTTTGGCTGAGGCCATACGCCTCCATGCCATACGCAAGTCCGTAAGACACCATCTTCGCTTTTGATCGTTGATCGTGCGTCACTTCTCTTGGATCGACACCAAACACCCGCGCCGCGGTTGCCTGGTGAATGTCTTGTCCAGCTTCAAATGCTGCAACGAGACCAGGATCATTTGCGAGATGGGCAATACAACGAAGTTCAATTTGGTTGTAGTCGGCCACCAACAGCATTGAACCCTTTGGTGCAACGAATGCCGTACGAAACACTCGCCCCTCATCTGAGCGCACCGGAATGTTGTGAAGATTGGGTTTATCACTGCTGAGGCGCCCCGTTCTTGCAACAGTCTGATGAAACGTTGCATGAATGCGACCATCTGCCTGAATTTCATGCAACAAACCCTCGCCGTACGTACTACGAAGTTTCTCCAGTTCGCGAAAGCGCAGCAGTGGCCCAATGAATTCTGGCCACTCATCGTGAAGTTTCTCAAGAGTTGCAGCATCAGTGCTGTAACCGGTCTTGGTCTTCTTCCCCGGAGTCAGACCATGCTCTGTGTACAAGATCTCTCGAAGTTGGGTTGGAGAGTTGACATTGAAATCTTTACCGGCAATCTCACGCAGTGTCGCGGCCAAGTCAGTGGTCTCTTTTGTGAGTTTGTTCTTGATGTCTTCCAGTGCCGAACGATTCACGGCGATGCCGACGTGCTCCATCTTTGCCAAAACGCGAACGAGTGGATTCTCGATGTCGCTATACAACGAAGCATTACCAATTTCACTCAATCGTGTCTTCAACACCGAAGCAAGGCATGCGGTGATTAAAGCGCTTTCAGCACATGCCGCCTCAGTTGACGCTGCCGATTCTCCGGTGAAATCAAACTGCCCTTGACTCTCTGTGTTCTGGCCCATTTCAACGCCCAGCACATTGAGAGCAACGTCTTCAATGGCATACGACGACTTTGACGGGTCTACCAAATAGGCAGCAATTGCTGTGTCCAATTCAAGACCTGTGACATCAATGGTCTGCGCAAGAAGCGATCGCATCATTGGTTTCGCATCGTGTGCAGTGAGACGTTTTGTGGTCAACAGCTCCACCACGTCTGGAGTAACCAGAACATTGCTGGGCACATACGCGACTTCACCTTTGGCTTCGTCTGCAACAACAGCAAGACCCGCGACTGCCGACCGACCTGGCTCTCCCTCAAAGTGTGCTGCGACCGTCAAGGCATCGCGCTTGCCGAACAACTTCACAACGTCAGACGATGATGTACACCGCACAACTTGCGAGACCTGCACCACCATGTCCCCCGCCGAGTCTGATGGTTCCGCGGATGCATCTCCGCGAGTTTCCCAACCCAAGAGTTGAGTGGTGTCTTTCAACCTCTTCAACATTGTTTTGAACTCGAGGAAATCAAACAATTTTGATGCTGCAGACAAATCTGGCATGGGAGCCAAAGCATCAAGATTCACCTCAATTGGAACATCGCGACGCAAAACCATCATCGACGCGTTACGAACTACCCGTTCTCCGTGCTCTGTTAGACCCGCTCTTAGTTTCGGTGTCTGCTCGTTTGCGGCCGCGATGACGGCTTCAATACTTCCGTATTGCATCATCAACTTCGCTGCTGTCTTCTCGCCTACACCAGGGATTCCCGCAAGGTTGTCACTTGGGTCTCCTCGAAGCGCCGCATAGTCGGCATACAAAGCAGGAGTCACGCCAGTCCGCTCAAGAATTCCAGCTTCGTCGTACAACGCATAATCACTGACGCCTCGTTTGTTGTACAACACGCGCACGTGCGGATCATGAACCAACTGATAGCTGTCTCTATCTCCTGTTACAACGATGATGTCGCGTGACTCGCTTTCTGCACGTGTTGCCAATGTTGCGATGATGTCGTCGCCTTCAAATCCAGGCATTTCCAACCACGTGATTCCGAGTGCATCGAGCAACTCACGAATCAGACCCAACTGTTGAATCAAAGTCTCGGGCGCTTTTTCACGTTGAGCCTTGTATTCAGGAATCGCCTCGTGACGAAAGGTCGGTTCAGGACGGTCGAAAACAACAACCAAACCGTCGGGCTTGTGATCTTTCACCAATGTCAACAGCATTGTCGTGAAGCCATACACAGCATTTGTGGATTGGCCACTGGCATTCGACATGTCTTCTGGCAATGCAAAGAAAGCTCGATACGCAAGCGAGTTTCCGTCTAGCGCCATCAAGAGCATGACGACCTCGTTTCTATTCCGGAGTGATTTCGCCAGAAACAATCATGTCAGCAACGGCCTTCATGGTTGTTCGATGATTCATCGCACCGCGCTGAATGAATCCATAAGCATCTGCTTCGCTCATCTTGTGCGTATCAATGAGGACACCCTTGGCGCGATCAATTGACTTACGAGCTTCCAACTGCTCACCTAACACTTCAACTTCACCGTTAAGTGCCTGCATTTCCCTGAAACGACCAATCGCCACTTCAATGGCGGGAATCAAATCGCTCTTCTGAAACGGCTTCACCAAATATGCAAGGGCACCAGCGTCGCGCGCTTCCTCAATCACTTCACGTTGCGAGAAGGCCGTCAGAACTAATACACCACAAATGCGGTCTTTCGTTATCAGACGAGCCGCTTCGAGACCATCCATGCCAGGCATCTTTATATCCAGAATTGCCAAATCAGGACGAAGGTCACGGACAAGCTCTACAGCTTTGTCGCCGCGTCCGGTTTCACCAACGACGTCGTAGCCCTCTTCTTCGAGGGTCTCTTTCAGGTCAAGACGAATGATGGCTTCATCTTCTGCGATAACAACGCGAATGCTCATATTCAGGAACCCTTCATTCGGTCGAGGAGATCATTGATTCGAATTTCAAGATCTGCAATCTCAGCAACAACTTTGTCGTGATGGCGAGAAATGGCATCGGAATGCTTCTTTGCTTCGCGATATTCAAACTCCGCTGCAGGAGTTTCAGAAACGAGCGCACGCAGGGAGAGCTCGTCGGTTTCGTCGACAAGCTGGCTCATTTGGTCTTTCACGACACGCAGTTCTTCTTGCAGTTCTCGCAATCGACTTGAGGATTGAGCGAGTTTGCGATGAAGCAGCCGTTGACCCATGGGTGTGAGTGTATGAATCACCTGGGTGCCCGAGGTGGGACTCGAACCCACACGCCCTTCCGGACAACGGATTTTGAATCCGTCGCGTCTGCCATTCCGCCACTCGGGCCAGGGTCTTCTACTGTACCGCCGAGTTTGCTACTGAGAGGTAACCAAGTCAGAACTGCCAGCGGGTCTAAGGTTTTTCCACCATGCTCGCTTTCACCTTCCCTGGCCAAGGTTCACAAAGACCCGGAATGGGTCGACCGTGGGTCGGCCACGACAGTTGGGAACTGGTGGAGGAAGCGTCCGACGTTTCAGGTCGTGATGTGTCTCGGCTCCTTCTCGATGCCGATGCCGAAGAGTTAAAGGACACCCGCAACGCCCAACTCACCACCTTCGTGTCCAGCTTGATGGTTCTCGATGCGGTGGAACGATTGGGAATCGAGCCAAGTTTCTGCGCCGGACACAGTCTTGGCGAGTACACCGCCCTCACTGCCACGGGCGCATTGTCTTTCGAAGACGGCGTACGGCTTGTGGTGGAACGCGCCGACGCCATGCATGAGGCCGGAAGCTCGAACCCCGGGACCATGGCAGCAGTTCTCGGCCTCGATGACGATCAAGTCGAAATCGCGTGTCGTCGAGCCGACTCAGATGTCTGGGTGGCCAACTTCAACGCCCCAGGGCAAGTGGTGATTGCGGGATCCCCTGCTGGTGTTGCATCTGCTTCTGAACACGCCAAAGAACTTGGCGCAAAAAAGGTAATGCCACTTCAGGTTTCTGGTGCATTCCATACACCCTTTATGACAGCGGCGCGAGATCGACTTCGAAGCGCCATTGCTGAAGCATCACCACGTGACATCGAAGTACCAGTGATTTCAAATGTTGACGCGTTGGCTCATTCTCTTGGTGATGAATGGTCGTCATTGTTGTCAGCGCAACTTTCAAGTCCCGTGCGTTGGAAGCACTGCTTACTCACATTGTCCGAAGCTGGCGTTGTTGATTTTGTCGAACTGGGACCTGGTGGAGTTCTCACCGGAATGGCTAAGAGAACTTTGGACAACGCACGCACCATCAGCGTGTCGACACCTGAAGAACTCGACAAACTCATTGAATGGGTCGGAGCAACCGCCCCCGCAGCGCCAGCAAAGATTGAAGGCGAACATCTTTTTGCAGTGGAACGTCTCGTTGTTAGTCCAGCGGCTGGGGTTTTCACTCCCGTCTCCACCGTCACTGTCGGCAGCACCATTGAAGTGGGTCTCGTGATTGGACATGTTGGAGACCGAGAGGTTCGCACTCCGTTCTCGGGTGTCATTCAAAACTTCATTGCAGTTGAAGGCGAACGCGTGACACCTCACCAACCCATCGCGTGGTTGCGCACGAACTAAAAGGATTCCACATGCCACAGATTCCATCTTCGGTTCGCGGTGCACGCTTCACTGGCTGGGGAACAGCCCTTGGCCACAAGACTGTCACGAACGACGACCTCGCCAAGACTATGGATACCAACGATGAATGGATTCGTGAACGTACCGGCATTCATCGTCGCCACGTTGGTGGAGGAACTGCAGAGTTAAGCGCAATAAGTGGTGCTGCCGCATTGAAAATGGCCGGGCTAGAGCCAAGCAGTATTGACGCTTTGATTTTGGCCACCACAACACCAGATCGCACAGTTCCCGCAACATCTGCGACTGTCCAGCGATTGCTTGGTCTTTCATGTGGTGCCTTCGACATCAATGCTGCGTGTTCCGGTTTTGTGTATGCACTAGTTATTGCGCACGGCCTTATTGCAATGGGTGCGGAACGAGTACTGCTTATCGGCACCGACACACTCGCTCGTATCACCGACTGGACAGACAGAAACACTGCTGTGCTTTTTGCTGACGGATCCGGTGCTGCGGTTCTCGAAGCCACTTCTGGCAAGGGACAACTGCTTGGTTGGGATCTAGATGCAGATGGAAGTGCTGAAGAGATTCTTTTTGCAGAACTTGGTGGCAACATCCAGATGGATGGCAAAGAAGTGTTCCGACGCGCAGTTCGCATCATGGTGGACAGTGCACAGAAATCAATGACTCACGCAGGTGTCACAGCAGACGACATCGACGTGATTGTCCCCCACCAAGCGAACATTCGCATTATCTCTGCGGCATGTGATCGGCTTGGCGTACCAATGGACAAGGCTGCAGTTGTTATCCATGAAACGGGCAACACATCGTCGGCCTCAATTCCGTTGGCCCTGTTTGGAAACTTTGGTCAAGTCACACCAAAACAAGGAGACCTTGTATTGATGGTGGGATTCGGTGCGGGCATGACTGCTGCGAGTGCAATCGTGGAATGGGGAGCACAGTGAGTCGCGTCGTACTCATCACAGGCGGTTCACGCGGTATCGGATTGGCATGTGCACAAAAATTTGCATCTCTTGGAGACAAAGTCGCAGTGACCTACAACAGTTCTCCCCCTCCTTCAGAGTTCTTCGGCGTTAAGTGTGACGTCACGAATGCAGATGAGGTTGAAGCTGCTTTCGCCGCAGTGGAAGAGCACTTCGGTCCAGTTGAAGTTTTGGTGTCAAACGCGGGCATCACGAAAGACACACTGTTATTGAGAATGAGCGAATCTGATTTCTCAAATGTGATTGACGCAAATTTGACCGCCGCGTTTCGTGTTGTCAAAAGGGCAACTCCAAAAATGCTGAAGGCCAGAACAGGCCGAATCATTCTGATGTCATCAGTTGTTGGCCTTCTCGGTTCTGCTGGTCAAGCCAACTACGCAGCATCAAAGGCTGGTCTCGTTGGTTTCGCACGCTCACTTGCAAGGGAACTTGGCTCACGCAACATCACCGTGAATGTTGTGTCACCTGGCCCCGTTGCAACCGATATGACTGCATCTCTCGGCGAAGACCGCCTGAACGAACTCACTTCAGCCGTTCCGCTTCAACGAATGGCTTCGCCTGAAGAGATCGCTGGAGTTGTTGCATTCCTCGCAGGACCCGATGGTGGCTACATCACCGGTGCCGTCATCCCCGTGGATGGCGGCTTGGGCATGGGTCACTAGGCAAAAGAACGCTAGAAGCACAGTCGCTGTGCGACAATAGAAAAAACAAAGGAGATTCCTATGAGTCAAGAACATTTCGATCGTTTCGTGAAGTGCGCGGTGTCGACACTTGGAGTTGAGGCATCTGCTGTGACCCGTGAAGCATCGTTTGCCGAAGACCTCGATGCAGACTCACTCGACGTTGTTGAGCTCGTCATGGAGCTCGAAGAAGAATTTGACATTGAGATTCCTGAAGAAGATCTCAATGGCGTGACATCGGTTGGACAAGCGTTCGACCTCGTCATGGCCAAGAACCCAAAGTAATTACCAACCAATCATGATTGGTGCAGGACATCGCGTTGCCATCACGGGCTACGGCGTAGTTGCTCCGTGCGGTATCGGCAAAGACGCGTATTGGCAAGGTCTTCTTGGCCCTGGAATTACAGGTACCAAGTCAACTGAGATTCGGAATTGGGATCCGCTTCCCTACTTCGACAATCCAAAGGACGCTCGACGTTCTGACCCGGTGGAGCAATACGCATTAGCTGCGGCAGCTGAAGCATTCGCTCAAGCTGGGTCACTCACTGTCGACCCTTCTCGTTTCGGAACCATCTTTGCGACAGGAATTGGTGGTCTACACACTCTTGAAGAACAAGTGCAGGTTCAACTTGAAAAGGGCGCGCGCCGAGTGTCTCCTTTCCTCGTGCCAATGATGATGGCCAACGCTTCTGGTGCAGCTATCTCCATGCGTTACGGACTGCAAGGTCCGAACGAAACAATCTGTACTGCCTGCGCCGCGGGAACACACGCCATTGGTTATGCCGCCCGCATGATTGCGTGGGGACGTTGTGATGCAGTTGCAACGGGTGGGTCTGAATGCGCCGCGACTGCAACCTCACTTGCAGGTTTTGGAAACATGACCGCGTTGTCCACCACCGGAGCGTCCATGCCGTTTGATGCAAAGCGCAATGGCTTCGTCATGGGTGAAGGCGCCGCCGTTTTCATTCTCGAGAGATACGACTTGGCTGTTGCGCGAGGCGCCAACATTGTTGGAGAAATCCTTGGTGCAGCAAGCAACGCAGATGCGCATCACATTACGGCTCCCGCACCGGGCGGAACCGGAGCAATCGCTTGCATGAAGTTGGCTCTTGAAGATGCTGGCCTCTCTGCATCCGACATTGCACTCGTGAATGCTCACGGCACGTCAACCCCGTTGAACGACGCTGCAGAAGCACAAGCAGTCACGTCGGTGTTTGGTGCTGGAGCTGTTCCCATCACCAGCGGCAAAGGTGTCACCGGACACGCACTAGGTGCAGCAGGTGCACTTGAAGCAGCACAAGCGTTGTTGTCCATTCAGCACAAGAAGATTCACCCCACGAGAGGGACGACAGAACTTGATCCAGATCTCACGATTGATTTAGTCATCGGTGAAGCCAGAGACTGGACTCCTGGCCCTGTCATCTCCAACAACTTTGGGTTCGGCGGACACAATGGGTCCGTCATCATCGCACCAGCTTCTTAACGGCTGAGCCACTCTTCCTTTGTAACTTTCCACACGTGGACCGTTCCGGATTCACTGATGGCTTCAGGTTCGCGTTGGTATTCCTTTGTAACCGAGAAGCCCAATCGTTGTGGAATTCGACCCGAGGCAACGTTTGCAACATCATGACTGATGGCTACTTTCAACACTTCAGGATACGAAAAAGCGACATCTAGTAGAGCGCGAGACACGCGAGTGGCAACACCTCGACCTGTGTGTGGTGTTGACACCCAGTACCCGATTTCTAACTCTCCATCGTCACCACGTAAGTGAAGCCCTGTGCCACCAATGCATTCGTTACCAGCGAAGATGCCCATCGTGAAGTTGGACTTCTCGTTCCATTCGCGGTTCAACGTGTCAATCAGCTGCTCTCGTTGTTCAACAGTTTGTGGTTCAAACTTGGCCCATGGCATCCATTGGAGAAGTTCAGGCAAACTTGCGGTGACAGCTTCTACTAGTGCAGAAGCATCTGACGAGTGGCAACGACGGACAACAAGGTCATCAACCTCAATTACGTCAGGGACAGAGGACGTGAACCAAACCATTACTTGTCAGCAAAAACAAACATGAGGTCAAGCTCGCACGCTGTCTCGCCGTTCACAACGGCCTTGCCGGTTCCCTTCCCAGCACGTGCGCTCATGCGCCCCAGTTCCACTGACAGTACTAGTTGATCGCCGGGCACCACTTGCTTGCGGAACCGAGCGCCATCAATTCCTCCAAACAGCGGCAACTTGTCTGCGTGGTTCTGAGATGTGAGAACGCAATAAGCACCAACTTGTGCGATTGCTTCGCACATCAACACTCCGGGCAACGTTGGACGACCAGGAAAATGACCTGAAAAGAACCACTCATCGCCGTTCAGCCTCCACAGACCAGCGGCGCGAACACCGCTCTCCAACTCGATGATCTCATCAACAAAGAGAAACGGCGGGCGATGCGGCAACACATCAATTGGGGCTGGAAAACTGCTCACTTGCCTAAAGCTTTCAACAAGTTCTTCGGAGTATCAGCAGGCGAAATCTTGTACCACGCTTCAAGGATCACACCGTCCTGAATCAAGAAGGCAGACCTTTCAATGCCCATGTACTTACGACCGTACATTGACTTCTCTTTCCACACCTTGAATGCTTCGGCGACTGTGTGCTCAGTGTCGGCAAGCAGTGTGAAACCGAGTTCATATTTGTCGTCGAACTTCTTCTGCTTCGCCGGTGTGTCGGGACTAATTCCAACAACGACAGTTCGTCCAATGTCATCAAGAATGTCGCGCAAACCGCACGATTGAGTGGTGCACCCTGGTGTGTCTGCCTTCGGGTAGAAGTAGACAAGAACTTTCTTCTTTCCCATCTTTGCCAACGAAAATGGCTTCTCGTTCTGATCGAGTAATTCAATCTTCGGAGCTTTTGAACCTGGCTTTAGCATGACAACAGATTAGTTGTTTCGTCGCAACCCGTAACCGTAAAAGCCACCCTTTGGTCGCGCGTGCGCATGGTAATGGTCTGGGATGGTGCGCATGTTGTCATCAATTCTCATCTCGAAATCGAAGTGCGTTTCTACTACTACTTCCAACTTCTCATGCAGACGCTGTTTCACATCTTCTGGTGGATGCGGGTCATGATTTCGCCACACCACCATAGGAACCGCACAGCTCTCACATTCGGCAATCCAGCACTCATCGTCTTCGTAGAACCATTCCGACATTCGTGCTGCATCACACAATTCGCACGTGTCACCACCAAAAATGCTCATGTCACCACGTCTGCGAATTCAATGCCGCTCTCACTTCGGCAACATAACTTCCCACTGCATCTGCACCGCCCTCAATCATGCGACGAACCACCGACGCCCCCATGATGACGCCGTCAGCAACTTTGCTGGCTTCCACTGCTTGTTCAGCGTTGGACACACCGACTCCAACCAGCACCGGCATGGTGGTGACCTTCTTGACTCGGGCTGCAAGTGCTGTGGCAGTACCGGCGAGACTTGTGCGCTCACCAGTGACACCAAGAAGCCCTACTGAGTAAACAAATCCACGTGCGCGTGCAGTCACGCGTGGCAAGCGCTCATCTGGTGCGGTAGGTGCTGCAAGCATCACTGTTTCAACTCCCGCTGCATCGGCAGCTGAGGTCCATTCTCCGGATTCTTCCAACGGAAGATCTGGGATGATTGCAGCGCTGACGCCGGCAGCAACGAGGTCTGCAGCAAATCGCTCATGACCAGCATGGAAAACGGTGTTGTAATAACACATGACAGCCAAAGGAATCCCCACATCCAATGAACGCACTTCATGAAGAATGGACACTGGAGTTGCGCCCGCATCTAACGCCACCTGCGATGCCTCTTGAATAATCGGGCCATCCATCACGGGGTCCGAAAACGGAAGTCCAATCTCAATGGCGTCAGCACCATTAGCCGCGCATGCACGCACTGCGTCTTGCCACCCTGGGTAACCGCCCGTGATGTACGGAACTAAGCACTTACCACCCGCTGCGATTCTCGACTCAAGAGCCGATTGCAAACGACCACTCATTGAAGTCCACCCAAGATGTTCATCATTTGACCAACGTCTTTATCGCCACGACCAGACAAGTTCATCAACACAGTCTTGCCTCGCATGTTTGGTGCTTCACGAATAATCCATGCCATTGCATGAGCGCATTCAAGAGCAGGAATGATTCCCTCGGTACGCGACATGATTTGGAATGCTTCGATCACCTCATCATCTGTCACGTTTGGATACTCGGCTCGACCAATGGACGCCAAATATGAGTGCTCTGGACCAACACCTGGGTAATCGAGACCTGCAGAAATACTGTGCGCCTCGGCTACTTGTCCGTACTCGTCCTGCATGAGATAGCTCTTCATTCCGTGCACCACACCTGGTTGTCCACGCTTTACCGCAGCTCCGCCAGCAGGTTCGACCCCAACGAGACGAGCTGGCGTATCAACAAAGCCAGAGAAGATTCCCATTGCGTTGGACCCTCCACCGACACAAGCAACAACAACATCTGGCGTGGTGCCAAGCAAGTCATTGCACTGAACAAATGCTTCATCTCCGATGACTCGATGGAATTGACGCACCATATATGGATACGGATGCGGACCCATGACAGAACCGAGGCAATAGTGAGTGCTTTCCACTGTTGCCACCCAGTCGCGCATCGCCTCATTGACAGCATCTTTCAACGTTTGGCTTCCTGACGTCACCGCCTCAACATCTGAACCAAGCAGACGCATACGAAAGACATTCAACTCTTGGCGGGCAACGTCGACTGCGCCCATGTACACCTTGCATTCGAGACCCATGAGAGCTGCGGCAGTTGCCGATGCAACGCCATGTTGACCTGCGCCAGTTTCAGCAACGATTCGTTTTTTGCCCATGCGCTTTGCCAACAACGTTTGTCCAATCACATTGTTGATCTTGTGTGAACCAGTGTGATTCAAATCCTCGCGCTTCAGCAGCAAACGAATTCCAAGTTGTTCACTCAGGTTGTAACACTCCGTCACCATGCTTGGTCGACCGGCGTATTCACGCAACACTTGATTCAGTTCGTCGCGAAACGATGGGTCTGCCCATGCATCATTAAACGCAGCCTCGAGTTCCTGACATGCAGGAACCAGCGTCTCTGGAACGAAACGTCCACCGAATTCGCCGAAGCGACCATCGGATCCGGGGGTGACCATGATGCTCATCCCTAGATTCCACCACGAAAGTGGTCAAATCACATCACTGATTGCGAGTGACTCCTCACTCATCCATCCAGTCATACGGAGGATTGTCTCCCCCGTCAAAGGCCGGAGGTTCTGCCGCCCTCGCCGCCTCAATGAATCTCTTCAACAGCAATGGGTCTTTCTTGCCTGGCGCACTTTCAACGCCGCTGCTGACGTCCACGCCCCACGGGTTCACCTGAACTATTCCCGCTGCCACATTCTCAGGCGTTAGTCCTCCCGCCAAGATGAGATTCACCGTGACTGGTACCTCAGCGGCCAAATGCCAATCGAAGACCTTGCCGGAACCTGGGGCCGGAGCATCCACCAACACATACGGCGTATGGAACTGGTGTGCGCGTGACGCATCAACACTTCCCGCCGAGACTCCCTTAATGACAGTTCGGACATGTTGAGACACAGCTTGAACATCTTCAGGTCGTTCGTGCCCATGAAGTTGTGCAGCCTTCACGCCGCTTGCGTGCACCAACTCAATCACTCTTGTGGGATGCTCATCACGAAACACGCCAACGGTGAGGATTTCAGGTGGCAATCGACGAGTGATGTCGTACACCTTCTGTGCATTTATCTGTCGTACTGATGGCGCAAACACAAAACCAATGGCATCCGCCCCAAGTGCCACTGCCAACAGCGCATCATCTTCATTGGTGATTCCGCAGATTTTGATGAACATGGTTTCACCGTAGTTCCGCCCGATAGTCCAAACGGCGGAATTAGCTACGGAACACACAACTCCGTGACAGCAGAAACTGGATCAGAAGATGTCACGAGATGTTCTCCCACGAGAACTGCGTGATAACCCGCCTCCCGTAACGAGACCGCATCGGCCCGACCGCGAACGCCGGATTCGGCCACCTTGATGCAGTGATCTGGGATGACTGAGCCCATTCGTACCGCGCGGTCATGATCGACCGCAAAAGTGACAAGGTCTCGTTGATTCACTCCGACGAGGGTGGCACCAGCATTAAGTGCCACCGACAATTCATTTTCGTCATGGACCTCAACCAACGCATCAATGTCAACCAGTCGCGCTAGTTCAAGGAATTCTGAGAGCTGTTGCGATGACAAAGCAGCCGCAATCAACAACACACAGTCGGCACCCATGATGCGTGCATCACAGACATCTCTGGCATCAAC
>Ga0172373_10001249_pt1 | contig 41466 bp, 33 predicted proteins | sample Lak10m_2_FD_114546 | JGI IMG/M metagenome (GOLD analysis project Ga0172373, IMG submission 114546) | Freshwater microbial communities from Kabuno Bay, South-Kivu, Congo - kab_092012_10m | ecosystem: Environmental > Aquatic > Freshwater > Lake | place: Democratic Republic of the Congo... | reverse complement strand
GAGCGGTGCGGGAGCAGGTCAACATGGCGATCGCGTTTCGAGTCAAACCCACCTCCGCTCAAATGGCAAAAGCCATCGGATGCACCAATGCCCACCGCATCCCGGCAGACCGTCCCGGCTTCGCGATCGTGGATCGCTTCGGCCCGATGCAGTCCTACTTTGTTCCAAAGAGATTGTTGCTATCCACAGGTTCATCCAAACAGGAATCGCTACCAGACCTTGAACGCGAACTGTTCTCCCGCGCGTTGGAAAGTGCGGACGGCAAACTGACCTTGAACAATATCGCGGAGTGGGGAAGTGTCTCCCAGCATCAGGCACGCAAACTTCAATCCACATGGGCGGTCCGCGGCTGGATCGCCAAGGAAGGCACTCGAGACAATTCCTTCTGCATCACTGCTAAAACACGGGAGCTGCTCTCAAACCGACAAACCGCACAAACCACATAAAACCGCGCAAACCGCTCTCAAACCCAAAATAACAATAGAAAAGGAAAAAATATTATGACTCAGATTATCGAAACATCCACTCTCGTCCCATCTTTGGTTGGGGTGGGGAAAATTGACTTTGGGTTGCTCTCCGCTGGCAACCTTCGCCGCACAGTGCGCAATCTGCCATCCATCGTCCAGTGGAATGGAACGCAATACCTGGTTGGACATCACGTTGAACAATACACAACCCCCACCGAACGCATGGACTTCCTGCGCCTGGCGGATGGACCTGAAGCCCGCGCTTTAACATACGCCACTCTCGCCAGCCTTATGCCGGATGGCAAGCCTTTGACAGCCAGCATTGAGATCGGCTTCCCCGTGGAAGTCATGATGGATCGCACCCTTGCCACTCAAATTCTGCGTGACTTGCGTAGCTGGCTGAGTGGGATAAATCGCTTCACGGTGGACAAAAAAGAGTATCAAGTCACCATCGAAAACATTCAGGCGGTGGCGCAGCCTGCAGGCGCTTTCTTTGCCTGGGGCATGAACAACCAGGGAATCTGGGCGCGGGCAGCAAATGATCTGAATGTCATGGTGGGGATTTGCGACATAGGCTTCAACACTCTGGATATTTTCACCGTGTCAGGCGGGGAGATCGTGGGCAAATTTACGGGTGGGGATACGGCGGGTATTCGTCGTGCAGCGGAAGCGCTGATACGGGCAGTCAAGGAAAAGTACGATGTCTCACTCTCGCGTCAGGTGGCAGACCGTTACTTGCGGGACGAGAAACCGATCCTATCCTGTTATCAGGGCAACATGGACATCCTGCCCCTGGTGAACCAGTCCCTTGATACAGCCTCGGCAGCTATCGGTGACTTTATCGAAACCCTGTTGGACAATGGCAAACAATTCCGCTACTTGCTCTTCACAGGCGGTGGCGCTGAAATGATCCGCTCCAGCCTGCTTCGCCGATATCCGCACGGACAGGTGCTGCCCAATCCGGTGAAGGCAAATGCCCTGGGGTTGGCCCGCTATGGCCGCCGAATTTTCAAAACAGCGCAGACTGTGATCGGTTTGGATCCTGGCTTTGGCGGATTCAAAGCGGTCTGTCTGAGGAGTGAATAGTGCCAGCAGTCTGCCGTCATGCCAGCACAGTGCCATCAATGCAATGAATGCCATGTCTAAATATTTGAAACTCACAATCCGCTTTTATCCCGGACAGGATGATGATCTGATCGCCTGGCTGGAAGAGATGCGCGCCTCATATGGAAAGAAGGGTGAGACCGTGAAAGATGTCTTACGAAAAGGTCTCGGAGCAGTGGACAGTAAATCAGCCATTCCGCTCGATACGGGCAGCCTGCTCGCTGATATCCGCCAGGTGATCGAGTCCAGTCTCGCCTCGTATGCGTTCCAGCCCGCCGTCCAGGAGGCTGAAAAATCCAAGGATGATGAAATAGCCGAAGAACGGCTCTCCCGCCTCGACCTGGATCTGTCGCTGGATCTGCCCAAGCCTCAGATAAAGACATGGGCAGAAGTTGAAAACAATAAATGAATAGTCGAATGAAAAACAAGATAACGAACACCCGCCAGCGGTTAACGCCAGGCATTGCGAAAAAATTGAGCTGTATAGGGCGGCGGCGGATATGTGACTTTGCCGGGCAACTAATCGTGACCCAGCCACCCGCCTTATCAGTCCCTTTTACTGGCCTTATCAGTCCCGTGAGACACGCATGATCAGTATCCCTGCACAGCCTTCCGACCTGAAATTCTCCAATCGGCTCTGGCCGTTGATCGCAACCGGCTTTTTTCTGCTTGCGAGTCAGACAACATCGGTTCGATTTGAGTTGGAGGAAATCATTGGCAAGACCTTCGAGAAAAAACCGGATTCCAAGTTGATCAGAAGCGTGTTCCGCCGCGAGTTACTGCGTGAGGAACTGATCTACGCAGAGACATTTCGCGTTGTGTGGGGCTACCACCGACTGTCTGTGGTGAGACTCACAGAGCGGGGGAAGCAAGTGTGTCGATCTCTCAGATGGGAACCACGTGAAAATGAATGGGAACGATTGATTCTTCGTCATTCAGGGGACCGCCAGCCGCGGCATACGGGTTCGGTAATAACCTTTTCCCTGGGAGCCCGCGTGCGCGGCTGGGATGTGACAGTTCTTCCAGAAACAAAAACTCCCTTCTTTTTCCCTGATCTGTTGATCGAGAAAAATGGGGAACGTATCTATGTGGAAGTGGAACTCGGTTCGCGCAAAAAAGAGAAATGGCAGTTGTATAAACGCACACAAGGCTTTGCCGCGCTGTGTTCCAAGACTTCCGCAAGCCGTGCCAGTTTGATCCGTGAGTGCTATGCCGAAAAACTGGGCGGCATGGCGACCGATCTGCACTATCTCGTAAAAAACCGTGATCCGCAATCTCCATTGTGGATCGATACATGGAGCAGCAATGATAAAAAATAATATATTCTCCGCCTTCGAACACCACCTGCAAGACAGGGATGTCTCCATCCTAACCCTGCGCGGATACCTCTCGGATGTGCAGCAGTTCGCGCGCTGGTTCGAGCAGACCAACAGCGAAACCTTCGGTCTGCCCGCCGTCACCCCAAGCGATGTGCGCGGGTATCGGCAGTTCCTGCAAGGGACTGAAAAACGAAAAGCCACCACCGTGAATCGCAAGCTGGCAGCGCTTACCTCCCTAATGAGCTGGGGCGTCCAAAGCGGACAGATCACATCCGACCCCACGGAAAATGTGAAGTCGGTTCAACAATCCGCGGCAGCTCCGCGCTGGTTGGACAAACACGAGCAGTTCGCCTTGCAGCGCGCGATTGAGAAAGACCTGCAATTGGCGCAGCTGCGTTATCCGCGCAGATACATCACTCGCCGCCGGGATGCTTCACTCATCCTGTTTCTGCTTCATACAGGTCTGAGGCTCAGCGAAGTGGTTGCTCTTGAATTGAGCGATATACAAATTTCGGATCGCAAGGGAAGCACATTGGTGCGGCGTGGGAAAGGCAACAAACAAAGAAATGTCCCGCTCAATTCCGAAGCACGCAAGGCTTTGCAGGATTGGCTGTCTGTTCGTCCCAGTGGCGGCAACACTTACATCTGGGTGGCCGTGGAAGCGCTGTCTGAAGAAGGCATCAGCGGACGAGCTGTGCAGCGCATCCTGCACCGTTATGGACAGGATGCGGGTCTGTCTGAACTCACCCCGCATATCTTGAGACATACTTTTGCGAAGAACCTGGCAAATAACAATGTGGGATTGGAAAAGATCGCTGCCCTGCTGGGACATGCCAGCTTGAACACGACCCGTATTTATGTCACCCCCGATGCGCGTGATCTCGAACGCGCCGTGGAAGAACTCGAACCATAAAGGAAAATAACATGACACTTAAAACAATCGCCGCCGAGGGCAATTCGGCGGCTCATCGAACGGACGCTGCAAAAGCGTCACCAATCAAGAAAAATTATAGCATACCCGCTGCGCAAAACACAATGAATTTGGATCAACTTTTTGCCCATGTTGATCTCGCAGATCTTGCAGGACAGGCCGGAGCAAAACTTCATCGCACGGGTAATGCCCTGCGCAGCGCTTGTCCATTGCATAAAGGGAAGAACTCAACTGCCTTTAGTGTTTATACAGACGACAACGGACGCCAACGCTGGCATTGCCATACAGGCTGCAACGCGGGCGGTGACGCAATTGACTTTGTACGCCGCTGGAAGAATTTAGACTTCATCGAGGCAGCTCGCTGGCTGGCAGATCACGCAGGATTAGATGCGGAACAATTGGGGATGAATTCGCAATCAACGAAGGCTGAAGCAGATCGTCGCAGACGCAATGATCTCTTCTCTGAAGCTGCCGGTTGTTTTTCCGGCCAACTCTGGTCACCATCAGGTGAGGCGGCGCGCGCATATCTGCATCAGCGCGGCTTCACAGATCAGTCCTTGCGCGAATCAAACTGGGGATTCTCTTTGTCCGATAATAAACTGCGCAGCAGCCTCACGATAGAGCATATTGCGCGCGCCAAAGAGACTGGCATCTTGCGCACGGATGGAAATGATTTCACGGCCAACGCAGACGGCAGGCAGGCCTCACCAGAGGGCTACATCATCTTTCCGCACACATTGAATGGAAATGTCAATTCTTTTTCTGCCAGAGCATTGAAGCCCGTTGATCCAAATGATAAATCACGCAACCTGCCGGGTGAGCGTCAGCTGTATTGGGCGTTGGTGCCAGGGGATACCAGCCTGGTAATCGTCGAGGGACAGGCAGATGCCGAAAGCCTGCGTCAGATCGGTCATTCGGCGGTGGCGTTATGCGGGATCGGAAATCTGTCCGAAGCAGACCTGGGACGCATCCGCAAAAAACGTGTGGTCTATCTGGCGTTGGATCATGACCTGCTCAAGCCTGACTTGAAAGCAAACGAGTTGGAAAAGAAACGCCTGCACAAGATTGAAACAACAAATCGATTATGCGCCGCATTGGGTCCACTCACGATGGTAATTAGCGAGCTGCCTTTCAAAGATATAAACGAGTGGCTACAAAACGGACTGACTTCGCAAGCTTGGAAATCACAGCTCGCTGCCGCGCGGCCTTATCTCGATATCATGATCGAGCAGATTTCCACCATGCCGATCGTGGAACAGGATGAACAACTTCAAAAGGTGACTCATCTGCTGCGCGATATGACTGGCTCTCTCCAAACCCGGTACATGACCCTGCTTGAGAGGAAATTTGGGATGGGGAGAAAAGAGATCCGGAAGATGATGCGAGGGGAGGAACAGGGAGCCAATAACATGAGCTATGCCGAGATCAAGAACAAGCGCCTGTTTTTCATGGGCGATCCGCTGGGAAATTTCTGGGCGCGTATCACGCATGAACTATCCGTGGATGATGGGCTCAACCCGCCAAGTGTGCGCTACCAAATTCAGGGCGGGCTGGCCACGGGCGAGCCGCTTCAGCCGGTATCGATCGAAGCAAAGGAGCTGGCGAAGATCGAGTGGATCCCATCCCAATGGGGCGTACGCGCCATCCCGAATCTGCCGCCCAGCAAGGGACATATTTTGGCAAGAGCCATTCAGGAGATCTCGCTCGATGATGTGATCCGCGAAAGATTGTTCACTTTCACGGGTTGGGTGGAGTATGAAGGCAAGCGTGGGTACCTGACTGCATCGGGGCTGTTGACCGCGGATGGTCTGGACACCAGTGTGCGTGTTGATCTCGGCACCAATAACCTGAGCCATTATGCCTTGAGCGATCCGCCGAGTGACAAGGCTGCTCAACAAAAGGCAGTGAACGCCACCCTGGATTTTCTGCGAGTGGGTCCACGGCATGTGACTGCGCCGTTATGGGCAGCCATGTATGCCGCCCCACTGACGATCCTCCGTTCGCTGAATGCGGTGGTCAATGTGTATGGCACCACCCAGAGCGGGAAAAGCACGATGTCGCATCTGGCACAAACCCATTTCGGAAGTGGTTTCATTCAGGGACGTGACTACCATGCGCCGATGGATTGGACTTCAACGGTTACCTCCATCGAAGGCGCGATGTTCATTGCCAAGGATGCACCGATCATCATCGATGATTTCGCGCCGCAGTTCGCCAGTCTCTCGGATGCGCGTGACATGCATCGCAAGGCCAGTCTGGTGGTTCGCTCGGTGGGCAATCGTTCTGCACGCAGTCGTTCACGTGCGGACCTCTCCCAGCAGACCACCCGCCTTCCGCGCGGGTTGGTGCTGATGACGGCGGAGAATCCATTGGTGGGTCAAAGCATTGTTGGACGTGTGGTGTATGTGCCGATCGCGCCTGGCGAAGTTCTGCCGGATGGCAGTGACTCTGATAAAAATAATGGCGACCGCTTGAGTGCTCTGCAGCTTCAGGCACAGGCTGGAGTGCTTTCGCAAGCCATGTCACTTTATATTCAATACCTGGCGAAGCATTGGTCCGAGATCTCAGTATCATTTCCCGCACTTGTGGAATCGGCCAGTGAAAAGGCGCGCGAGGAGAAGTCCCTGCAAAACCGTTTACCCGATGCGTTTGGCATTCTTCAGGCTGCGCAGGAATTGGCGCTGCGTGCGTTTCAGGAGTTGGGATTGCTTGATGAGGCAACGGCCAAAGAGTTGGCTGAGGAAAACCGTCTCGCGCTTCTGGACGTGATCGTGGGGCAGGCGGAACGCATTGCCGCTGAATCTCCTGTGCGGAAGCTCTTCGAAGCTTTGGGTAGTCTGCTGGAGCGCGGTAAGGTGTATCTGGCGCCGCGCACGAAAACGATTGATTTCTTTCCACCGGATGGCGCTGAGTTGATCGGGTATTTCGATACAGCCGGTAAATCCACGATCTATCTGCGCACTGACATCTGTTTGGCACAAGCAAAGCTCTTCTGGCGCGGCTTGGATCAGAATCTGGATATTATGCCGGATGCGCTGCGCAGGCAGGTGGGGCAGATTCCTAATCTGCTTTCGGAAAAAGATATGCGTCAGACGGAGATACTCAAGTATTGTTTGGGTATCAATCAACGGGTGCTGGTGGTGGATGTCAGCAAAGTGCAAGAGCTGTATGGGGTGACGCTTTCTTCAGTTGAATAACAGAGCCAACAGCCCGTCTCGAATTGAGGCGGGCTGTTTTTCTATCCGGTGTCGGGGAAATTTTAATTAACGGAGGGATTGTCAGTAGTGCAGTAGTGCAATGCTAAAAGCACCCCTATATACAGAGAAAAGATCAATTTTTTATTATTTATTCCATACATGGGGCAATTCGGACTGCACTACTCTTGAACTACTTGTGCACTACTACTGCACTACTTGGAAAAAGAGTAGTGCAATCTGTAGTTCAAAAAAATACCCCTATATACAGAAGAAAACCGCTTTTATGCGAAGATACTCTCTGTATATGGGGTATTTCAAAAAAGTGCACTACTGCACTACTTAAATAAGGGGTTGGTGAAATAATTAAAAATTTCCCATAACGGGAATGGACATGTAAGGAGTTTTGTATCTGCCCAACAGTTTTCCTATCGCCTTTTTGAGGGCTTGGGAAAATTTTGCTTATTCTTCATCATAAATACTTTCTTGAACCATATTTCGTTCTTTACGGGACCAAACAATGGCCAGTAAGAAATATTAGGAGGAACCTGTTTATCCATAAGATGTTTTTGCAACTCACTTATATTGTTGGTAAGCATTGCAATTGCAACTGAAATTGACCAGGAATAATCCAATTCCTCAAGGTTCGACACAATTTTGTTCACTTTCCTTGTTTCTCCCAACTCCCTAAAGGCAATGGCGCGGTCAACTAACAATCGTTCTGGTGTTGATTGCGGAAGCTCCTCACCGTTTAAGTCTTTGGTTATCTCCAGCACAAGGCTATATCTTCGCTGATTAAGTGCGGGAATTATAAGTTCGTCAATTTTCTTGCCTTGTTCTTTGGCAGGCACATCATTCAGCTTCCAACTTGCAGTGCAAAGAAAAAAACCAAGAGAATAAACAGTGTCGATAGCTCTTTGAAAATAATTGGTGGAAACTAAAAGAATACTGCCAGGTTTTAGGGGTTTGTGTTTTTGCGGTGCTTTTTTAAGGTAATCTTCGTCAATAACACCATCATTATGTACAAGCAGATTTCTGAGTTTTGCCATTTCAATAATCTTATTTTTGTTCTTGGATTGAAATTGTGACCCCAACCCAATTTTCTCCAAGTTACTAAATCGTTTTCCCCACCCATCATCAGTCATATTACTGGCAAGCTGAATTGCACATTTTTTCGTTTCACCTTGAATTAAATAATGATTTACAAACATTTCCCCAATGAGCATCTCAATAAAGGTCATAAGTGTTATGAGCATACTTTTTCGCAGCATGATGCCTCTCATTGGCGGATCAACAAATGCAGAATAGATGATTTCAACAAATTTCTGACTTTTGAATGGATGCCTTTGCTCCCATTCACTAACTTGTTCCATAAACTTGCTATCCTGAAATGCTTCCATCATTTCCTTAACCGAATCATCGTTCCGTATGTCTGGATAAATTTCCAGATCATCCATAGAAGGAAATAAACTGGAGATATCTTTCTCTACTTCTTCTGGATCCTGCTTGAGCAGTGCCGCTACTTGGGACGAAATCTTTCTAATTCCCTCCCAATCTAATTTATCAGCCAATTCTGTGGTTTTTTCAAAAAATGAATATAGTGCTCCAACATTTGAATTGAATCGCATCCAAGTATTTAGTAATAGCTTCTTTTTCTCTTCCTGACTCAGCAATATCTTCTCATCATCTTGTCTCAAGTCCATTTTTTATCCTCGGAATTTATAACGGCTCTTCGCCATCAACAATATACTTCCCCTGCCCTTCTCCGACTTTCCTTTCAAATTTTTCAGGGCCTTCCAGGCCGCCCAATTGCTCTATTTTTTGCTCAATCTGACTTAAATATGGTGTCCAATCATCTTTGATTTGTTTGGTGGTGTAGTGCAAAGCTCGCCAGTCATCCAATTCCATATTATTTCGACGCCAGGTGTCATAATCAATTTTTGCTTTTGAATCATGGTGGAAGGTGTATCCGTCCGTCTCGATTGCCAGTTTGCCATTATTACAGAAGATGGCAAAGTCAAGAAAGTATTTCTTTTCCTGAATGACAACCTTCCACTGCCGCTCGGCAAGAATGCCAATATATTTCAATGCCTTCCACAGCCTGTTTTCTAACGGACTATCATCGAACAAGTCATTGATTTGCTCCGCGCTTTCAAATTTTTCCAACGTGGTCGGGATAAATGCCAGCCGTCTTGGACGATAACTGATAATCGGCGCATACCGTAATTTCAGTTCTTTCAGTTGTATTCGATAATATAAATTTTCTGCTTTACTTGCATTCTTCTCATCGTCTGGAAATAGTTCCTTCCGCGGAACCATATCTATTTGCTGTACTTCCCCAAAGTGACGAATTTTATATGCTTCATCACCTCCAAACACTTTGCCCTGATAAAACGCAATTGATCTTGGCGGCCAGCGTCTTGGTGCAGTTGCCACAGGAATGTGATACCAGCCCTCGTCTTTCAAGCGTTTGAGGGCTGCCTTTTCAGGAAGCAAAGCAACAAGAAGTTCTTTCTTCATCCAATTAGGTTTCTTCTAGTTCATCTTCACCTTCCCCTAAATCTGGCAGGGATTTAATAATGGGTGAAAACGCTTCATAGAACAATTCTGCTTGTTCACTAAGCCAGCCATAAGCATTCGTCCAATTGCTTCTATCTCTAACATCAATATCATATTTAAAACGAACGATTCTGCAATCCTGTTTCGTCGGGAGTTCCTGCCAATCCAACTCACCTGTTTTCGCCTCTATCTCTTTTTTCTTTTCGCTTAGTAGTCTAAAGGCTGTTTTGGCGTTTCTGCCTCGCATATAAATTTCGCAGCCAATACGATTATTTTGCGTGCTCGCAGTAAGCGAAATTTGAAATTTACTTCTGCCAACGGCAATCGAGAACCACTGCTGCGGACGAGCTTTTCTGACCTTGAAAGTGGTTCCCTTTTCTTTACAATATTCTTGAAACCCTATCCATAAGTCAAGGTAGAGCGCCTTCGCCTCCGTTAACTCGCCTGCAGCGATATCTGTCTTAATTTCTGATGTGTATTCATTCGGACTGGATACAACCTTGAATTGTGGAGCAGGATCTGAATTACCAATACGCCAAAGCTGCACCTCTATTCCATAACATTGAAGCTCTGGAGCAGCATTTTCGTTTACAAAATCTAATGCTCTACGATGTTCTTCAGAAAACTCCCTGGCAATCCAGATCATAATAGGCGCATTTAATCCAGATGCGTATGTAAAGACTTTTCCAAGATGGTCGTGATTGGTTTTCTCTAATTGATTTTCAATCACAACCCTGGTGTCTGATGAAACATCACGTGCAACAATATCAGCCTTGTATGAACCAACCCAGACCTCAACGCCTTCCAACTCTAAATCCAAGCCAAGCGTATCAGAAAGCTGCCCGAGATTTTCTTCTTTTGAAAGCCAGTTTGTAAAATCTCTTGCTTCATCTTGCCAGTATTCTCGTAAATTGACAGGTTCTAACTTTCCAAATGGTTTTGTTGACATCTCTGCTCCTTCTCTACTTGATTGCCTACCTGCCAGCGGTATGCAATTCTCCCCAACTAACTACATGTTGGATAAGATTTCTGCTTTCTTCGTGTCAAACTCATCTTGAGTGATCAATTCTGCTTCATGCATCTGTTTGAGTTTCTTGAGTCTCTCCACTGGGCCATCGTGTGTGGGAGTAGGGGAAGTCGAAGCCGTACCGCTGCCATCCCGCTTCACTGCTTTTCCAAGTGCCTCCTTGAACTTGGTTGCGGCTTGACCTGCCGTGCCAATAACACTCACGGCTGCACTACCCATCGCCCCTGCCGTTTTTTCAAGAATGTTTTTCTCAACGATGACCTGATACTCTTTTGTCCGTTTTTCGACTTGCTCTATATCCAGCGAAACCCCCAACCTTTCAGCAGCGTTCATCAAAAATTCCCGTTCTTCATTAACCAATACGCCGTCATAGACTGCCATTAGCGTTAGTAATTCGATCATGGCTTTTCGCAATTCGACATCTTCAATTTGAGAGACGGCATCGAGAATACTTTGCTCATCACTCATCAACTTCTGAAAGTCAGCAGGAGTATGATCTTCAAACGACATGCGTGAAAGCATGGCTCGATACAGTTCCTTCTCCTTGGGTGACACATTGCCGTCAATTTGCGCCATGAACATGGCTGCAGCAGGTACAGCTAAACCATAGGTGTTTTGCCTTGAAATCACCGCCCTCAGTTCATCTGTAACCTTGCCACGATTCTTGAAGTGGAGTTTTGCAATTTGCCCGACGGAGTTGGTGGTCACATAGTTGTAACCACTACCTACCGCTGCAGATGCCACAGGAACAGCATATTTGATAATTGTTTTCTGCCCGATTTTGAAACCCAGCCTTTGCGCAAATTTCACTATGGCTTCTCTGGTTCCATTGGTCACTACTTTTCTTATCCCGCTTTCTGTTCCAGCGCGCGCGGCAACTTGTAATCCCTTACCGACTATTTCAGTGGGAGCCACGCCCAGTGCATATCCGAAAATCATGAGTATATCTTCGGGATCTTCCGGGTCCAATCGCAGATCATACAACACAGACATATCCAGCATGAGCCGCATTTGAATATTGGAGAGGTAGAGCATTTCTGCGCCGATGGTTCCGACAAATAAAGCGGCTGTCATCCCCACTGAACCCAAGGCAGCTATTTCATCGACAGATGCTGCAATTCCAGTGACTGCACCTGCAATTGTGGCGTACCTGACTGTTACAGATGTTAGGATATCTGCAATTTCGTCAGGGGATAGACCAGGGTATTTTTTCTGAAAGTAGGCAGCTCTGGCGTTACGGTCATACGCTTTAACCACCTGCCTGAGCAGGGCGATAAACCATTCGCCGTTTTTGAGCTTTTCAAAATCCAATGATTTCGCCAAGGTTTTGGCTTCATTAAGTTCCTTCGAGACTTGGGACTTCAGGCGTTCATCATCTGACTGAGGTGTTGTATTCATAGTAAATCTCCTTGTGGTAATTGAATTGTCACAATATCTCTTTCCTTCACTTTATCAACCACCCGCCAGCGGACTCGCTCACTGCATCCACTTCTTCATCGGGGCGGATTCGCAATCCAGTTCGGCATTCGTGACTTCTCTGCTTTTTCACAGTTATCGTCAAATATTCTTATGTCAGTTGCCAATCTCGCAAGTGGATACAGTTTCGTCCCAAGTTTTCGGCAAACAAAATATGCCAGCGCCGCATCTTCGACCGAAAACATGTGAGTATCTTTCTCGTGACTGAAATTATGTTTTGCATCATTGTAAATATGAGTAAAGGTATCAATGTGTTTCCATGTTTCAGCATCAACTCTCTGCTTTACGATTGCCTTATGTAATGCCATGCCAAGTGGGAGTCGGGCAAGACCACCAATATTTTTGATTAATCCCTCAATATGCAAACTGCTCATTTCAACAATGTCGCGTGTCAGCCAGAGTGGATCATCGATATTGTCTTTGGAAACCATCGCTTTGAAATACATTCCGCAATATTGAAGCGGACGGAAAATATCGCGGTCTGGTATCTCGTAACGCCCTTCCTGTCCACAATTCATATGTGACACACTTGGACCGCCAAGGGAATCATCGAATGTGGTCAAAAAAATCAGGTCAAGCGGTTTTGTTTTTGTCAGCAGCCGAATTTGTTCAACTTCTTGAGTTGCAAACAGTTCTGTTACCAATTGCCACAAGGTCTCAGTGTGATTACTCATATCACTGGCACCCGCCAGCGGACTCTATCCCCCCATCCACTTCCATCATGAGACGTATCGTCATGCTCGGCTCCGAGACAACATCCTTGCAAAACATTGGACTCAGAAAAAGTGTTATGCACATAGAATTTATTTCCACAAACAGGCTATCACATGCAAACATGAGGCGGCAATAATAAAGTACAGTTTCTGATACTGTTCTTGATTAATGTTGGTGTCCCAACCAAGATTATGGCCTAAAGTATTGCGAGCCATATATGCAACCTCCATAACTTGATCCATTGTGGTGATAGGCTTTTGCAATTCGTGAAATACATCCTCTAGTGATAAATCATGACCTTTCCCTTGGATTGCTATTATGCCAAGCGCAGCTCTAATATCAGTTTGAGTTAAAATGCTGTTCAACTGCTTTCCTGTAATAGGTATTGTGGGATTGTGCTTCAACAGACTTTCAAGTAACACACATCCGCGAAACAAGTGCGAGAAAAACGGCTCGGAAGTTCCTCGCTGAACACCATAGTCAAAGTGCCGATTTCTAAAATCCCATTCTATGAAGTACGAAATAAAAGCTGTTGCAAGTGTCCTCAGCCCAAGTTTGTTTTTCGCAATTAAAGAGTGGCAAATAAAATTATTTCGAACTTCTTTTATGCCAAGTTTTAGTTCTTGTCCTGATCTTAATGTGTATTTCAAATATTCCGTAATTGCTCGTTCAACTTGGGCTTGGGCTACCGCCACCAAAGGTTGTGCGGCATGACCTGTTTTTTCTCCTTCCATCATTGGAAAGCGCGTTCCTGGCGTTGGATTATCAATTGGATGAGCACCGAAGTTTATGTCTTCAGTAACTGCTGCATCAAAAAAATAAACGGCAGTTTGAAAATCTTCCATTAGAAAAGAAGTAATGCCTATAAAATAGAAAGGGTGTCCTTTATGGATTTTCATAAAGGCATGGGCGTCTATTGTTTTGCATGTAATGAGCAGGTTGAAAAAATAATCTCTTACCAGCCAATGATGTCCATGCTTTATCTGCTCTAAAGGATTATTGTTATATGCATTCCAAAACCTTGTGGCAAGGTTGGCGTCATTTGCTGCTGCCAAAAATTCTGCTTTAAAGTTTGCGGGGAGATTTACGGTCATCTTTCTCACCTCACCGCCCACCCGCCAGCGGACTCAATCACCCCATCCACATCCCCTAACAAGCGGACGGACTCCTTTAGCGGTGTGACCTGCGCATAAAATATACTGTCTCCTTCAATACTTTCAGGCATTCTACTTTTCCTTTTTGCCTTTCGATTTCTTTGGCTTATCCTTCTCGTCCCCATCAATAATCTTATCTTGCATGACTGAAGGTTTTTTCGTCCGTTCTTCAAACCACTTCCATATGCTCTGAAAAGAGATGATAATAGCCGCAATAGCTGTAATTGCACCAATAATTGCAGCCCACCAAGACTTGAACCACTCTTTTGGCGTAACTTCAACGGTAATATCCGCCTTGTACGTCTCGACCTCGTGCCAGGTTTCCTTATCGCCTTGTTTAATTAATTGGCTGATTATTAATTCCAGTGTATGCTTTCCTTCTTTCTTTGCCGTAACTGACCAACGCCAAGTAGTAGGCTTAACAGAACTAACCAGTTGTTCTGCAGAGAGCATATCGGTAACGGTTAACGCCTCAGGGTCTCGTGATTTCAATTCAGCTTTTAGATAATTGGTAATTTCAATTTGGCTGGTTTGAACCGTAACAATTTCACCGCTAGGCGCAATAAGAACACTGGGTTCTAGAGTGCCAGTTACATTCGGGTCTGCTGTGCTGGTGATAAAATCACCCCGCTCAACAATTTGAGTAACAAGGTCAGATTCCGACAACGATGGACTCAAAATCAATTCGATCGTTGCGGCGTCATTCTTTTTCATTTGTTCAGGCTTATTGAAAGCAATGTTTCCCTTGAAATATTCTTTGAATTGATTGTCTATTTCTTCAAATGCTGCTTGGAGCGTCAACGCAGGAGATGGGGTAAGAGTAATATTTACAGCAGGCGATACAGGAAAAAGTGATGGAGTAAAGGAGGGTATTGGAGGCGTTTCAGTTGTAATTGATTTTTGGGTTAAAGCCATAGCGGCAAGAGACTGTTCAATTGACGTGGCTGTTTTAGCAAGCGATATTGACGCCTGAGTTGCTCTTATATCTTGAGAACCTTCAAATTTAATATCATCCAAGTAAATCACAGCGCCGTAAGGATTCCAATGGTCAGATGTGACCCATACAAAACCTCCCACAACGCGGGCCAAATTTATTCCTCTCAGATCAATCTCAAATTGTTCCCATTCCCTGCTTAAAACAATTTTGCCGATTGATGTTGAATAAGAATAATCCCCCCTCACGTCTTCCATTTTGAATTCCGCTACCTCCTGACCTTCTTCACCTCTTGCCCAAAAAGTCAACTTGGTAGCACAAGATATGTTATTGTCCCAATTATCTTCCGGAGTTTGCCAGGATATTCCTGCCCACCCCTGATCTCCTCTTGGAGAATAAGCAATTCTTATAACATTTCGGCGTTCATAATCAAATTGATAATTTTCATCTAAATCTATGCTTGCAATATCGCCCATCCATACCTTCGGAAGAAAACCGTTTCTTAATTCACCGTTTTGAAAAACCTCAAATGAACAAATAGCACTACTGCTGGCGGCGACTGCCGTGAGTGTAGTTGAATGCGCCATTGCAGTTTGCGTTTGTATAATATCGAATTGCATTGATTGTAGAGTTGATATTTCTGCTTGCACTGTCGAATGCATTTCTTCAACTGATGGTATTGACGGTGTTGATATCCAACATGATTGCAGAAAAACAGCAATGCATGTCAAAAGTACAAGGGCAAATTTCTTCACGCAAAATCTCCTCAATAACCCATTACTGGCTCTTTCCCTCATTTCACGGGCCATCCACCGTTGATATCAATCACCCTATCCACCTCACCTACCAAGCGGACATACTCCCTCAGTCCCATAGCCACTTTCCAAACCAGTTGATTGGACATATCGAGTTCCTTTTACTTTATCCTTCGGACAGGAGCAGGTGGTTCGCTCTCCGCCGCTTTTTTCTTCCGTTCTTCAAACCATTTCCATATACTCTGAAAAGAAATGATGATAGCAGCAATAGCTGTAATCACTCCGATAGTTGTAGCCCACCAAGACTTGAACCACTCTTTTGGCGTGACCTCAACAAGAATATCGGCTTCGTAGGTCTCAACCTCTTGCCAGAATTCCTTCCCATCAGATTTGACCAGTTGAAAGATGACCAGTTCCAAGGTTTGTGAGCCTTCCTTCTTCGCCGTGACCGACCAACGCCATTTCGTCTCTTTCGTGGGGCTAATTACCTGCTCGGCGTTATCGTGTATTTCTACAACAGTGAAGGACTCGGAGTTTTGTGGCACTAAGACAGCCTTCATACGTGGCGTGATTTCAATTTGCCCAGTTTCAATCGTGACCGTTTCGCCGTTGGGTCCAATCAGTACATTGGGATTTGCAGTGCTTGTAACAAAACCACCTTGTTCTATGAATTCCGTTGCAAGAACTGGTATAGACTGAGAAGGATGTAAAAATAATTCAACAATTGCCGTTTCGTGTAGTTTCATTTGTTCTGGCTTGTTAAAAACTATATTAGCCATAATTGTATCGAGCTTCTCTTTATAAAACCTCCTAAAAAATATCTCACCCTGTTGGGTTGGATTCAGCGTTGGAGATATTGCAGGTGTAGGAGTTTTTATAACTCTGGTTGAAGTAAGACTTGGTATAGGGGTGTCAACATTAATAGCTGGTAGAACAGACTGAATACGCAGAGACATTTGTGATAACGCTGAGAACATAAAGAGAGCCGTTACCAAATAAATAGCAGTTATCACAGCCATAAAATAAAGCGGAGAATTAGGTGCAGCACTAAATGCCCTCTTATTAGAGCCTTCTATAAATTCCCGAATTTTACTTTCGATGTCTTTGACCTGTTGCGACATCTCATCCACCACCACTGAGAGAGGTTGGAAACTCTTATTCGTATCCAAATTCAGGGTAGACATTGAAACACTCGCTTTTTCAGAATTGATATTGTTAAGAACACTCTCAACCAATTTTTTCAGTTCCGCAATTTGTTTCGACAGTTCCCATGTATTTTCCTTTGACTTATTAGCGATTTCATCTTTAAGTCCTTGGATTCGTGACGAAAGAATATTCACCTGTTGTGATAAATCTTCGATTTTTTTGCGATTGATTTTCTCAAGTTCGTTTTCTGGGTTTGTTATAGCCTCTTGACTGCGCAGATATTCCAGGAAATTAATCGTTGAATCTTTGCTTTTATGTTGATATACAGCAAGGTTCTCATCAGAAAATCTGTCAGGAATTGTAGTTTTTCCCAATGTGATGAGAATTAAATTTCCCCTAACGTTCTTGACGGCTATATCAAAAAACTCTTGTATTTCAGGCCTGATTTCGCCATTTGATGTATAAATATTTTTGGAAATAACGAGAACAACCAAATCATATTTTGCTAGCAAGTGCGCTAGCGGTATATGGATATCTTGACTCGAATCATATACATCCCAGAATCTCTTTTTAAGCAGAGAAAGCCAAGGTGTAACTGTCTTTTGATCTCGATTGTCAAAATGAACATATATTGACGAACGTTTAAAGTTGCTCATAATTTTCTCCTACTTCACAGGCCATCCACCGTTGACCTCAATCACCGCATCTACCTCGCGCATAATCCGAATCGTCTCCCCCAGCGCGGACACGACCTTCCCGTAGTGGACAATATCCTCAGCGGACAGTTCCCGCTCGCGGCGGTCTTTCAGCCATTTCGCGCAGACTTGATACCCGCCGATGTGGAATTCCCACACCTCTTCCGCCACGCCGTCGAAGTAATGCTCTTCATTGACATACACCCTGCCATCTTCATACTTTGGATAGCCTTTGGCAACCTGCGACGTTTTACCTTTGACGAACTTCAAACCTTCAACTTTCAACTTTGAATCTTCAAACTCAAGTAAATGTAACGAAACCAATTCCTTCCCCAACTCGCACAGTTGACGGAACAACGCCACGTTGCTCGTCAGCGGCAGACGGGGGAAATCTATTTTCAGGAATTCGGCGTAGCGACTGCGGTAGGTGGGACTGTGAAAAACCGCATACATGTAATGGAAAATATTTTCAGGTGTTAATATCTCTGCCGCTTTTTTGTCGTGTTGTAGTCCTAAAGCGTCTTGTAATTTATGTATAAAATCCGTAGAGAAATTTGCTTCCGAAGTTGGGAAAAGACTTAATTCATCTGAAGCAGCATAAGCATATAAAGGGAAACTATAAGAAGCCCTTGTTGAATCCGCTGTTTTCATTTCAGATAAATATCGAGTACAAAAAATGGAAGAGAAATCAGGATTTTGTGAATTTCTCGACGCTAACAAAGTAATGTTTTTCTTGTTAAGAACATGTCTGAAAAGATTTGGGCTTGCACCACCACGTCCAATTTGAATTAAGTCAACTTGATACCAAATCCATCTGTTGTCAAAAGGTCGGTAGGTTATAGGTTGAAGATGTTTGTCCGCAAGTTTTACATTTACCTTCTTTCGTTCTCTTTTGGTATTCCAATACGGACTGTCTTCAAGTTCGTATCGCTTTTTTATATCGTCATCGGTTATTGAAAAATCGGCAAGTGACGCGATTCTATGTTTAAGAATATCCTTGTCGAAGTCTATAAGTAAGGCGTCGCGATTTGACTTAATGCCATTGCCATATCTTTTGCCTTGGTCTGCCTTTACCTGCCCTGTACCAAAAATATCAATAAGTGACGGTAGGGACGTGTAATATTCCTCTTCGTTATTAAAAGACGTTTTGAAGAAGAAATTTGGCAATGAAGGTTTCTCTATTTTGTGAGTTAGCGTATGAAGTGATCTGCTGTTCAATAAACTATATTTTTCATCTCTTGTTCCCCAAATCTCTCCTATTGCAATCTCAGTTTCTTTTCGAATCGTCTTTGCAAAATTAAAAATTGCAACGCCTTGACGTATATCGAATAGGTTTTCGTTCTCATATCCTGTTGGAACATCTTCACCTACATTGTTGTCGCCGTGACAATCCAAAATTGTTATTTTTGCAAAAGTATCAATTAAAGTTGACCGCAATCCTCTATGTATAACTCCATTAAGGTAACTGCGGTTTGTAATCATCGAAATTATGGCAATTGGACTTTTGGATATGGTTTGAATGCTAAAGGCTATAAACTTAATGTAATCATCAGACAGGGGTTGTACATTTCTTTCGCCAACTACCATACGTTTGTACGATTCCACTAGACTTTCAGCATGTGGCGTTCTGTTTGAAGATAGTTTGGCATACGGTGGATTGCCAATCACCACCGTAAATTGCACACTGCGCTTCACATCATTCACCGCCTGCGATTCATGTCCCAGCGCCTCGAACAAACTGGCGGCGCTGCCCTCAGCCAGTTGCGATGGTTCTTCCAGCGCGTTGGTCAGGTAAATATTGGCGCGTTGCTCGCTGGCAAAGCGGTAGCCCGTTTCATACAACTTCAAGCCGATTTTCATGTGGGCAATCGCATACGGAGCCATCATCAATTCGTAGCCATACAGGCGCGGCAAAAGCAACTGCGGCACATACTCGTTCCACGCCGCTTGAATCTGCGCCGCGCTGCGGCCCTGCTTCTTCCACTTGGCGGTCATCGTCTTGTAAATCACGTCAATCACTTCCACCAAAAAGGTCGCCGTCCCCGTGGCAGGGTCAAGGATGGTGACAAAGAACGAACTCGGCGCCACCCCCTTCGGGGTCAGGATGGAAGCGTTACGGGCGCAGACCTCCGCCCAGGTGGAAGTATCCGCCAGCCCGTCTTCCAGCCCGAATTCCGATTGCAACAGTTCATGCACGCCGCGCACAATGTACGAAACCACAGGCTTGGGCGTATAGAACACCCCGCGCTGAACCTTCAACGCCTTATCGTACGCCGCCAGAAAATCTTCATAAAAACGGATAACGGGGTCTTCACCCTCGGCGCGGTTATTGAAATCGCGCAGGATGGCAGGCAGGTCGGTCTCGTCGCTCCGCAGAAGTTCCACCACATCCTGAATGCCCAGTTCGTCGAAATCCACGCCGCTTCGATTGCGTCCGCCCGCCTGCAAAAAGGTCTGCAACATCTCCTTCAAGAACGGGTTGGTCACGGGAACCATATCGGTGATATTCTCCGCCACCAGCGCGGTGCCGCTCCCGCCCGACATATCGGTGCGCGAGATGGCGGCAGTCAACAGCCCGTAGGTGATGGTCTGCGCGTACGTATCCGCAAAATCCTCTTCGCTCAGGTCATGGATGAGCGAGGTCTGAAACGCCTTATGCAGTTTCCGCAGGCGACCGCGTTCGGTCTCGTGCGCCATGATGGTCTCCGCCGCCGCGCGAATATTCCGTGCCAGTTCCGCCAGCCGCGCCGCCAACGCATCCGCCGTTTTGATCACATGCCCAGGCTTATGCTTGAACGCCTCCGCCCACGTCTCGCGCCATGCCCGCGCATCCTTCGGGTTCTGCGGCCAGAGCAGTTTCTCCTTCAACGTCTTCGCCACATAATCAATCTTCAAAACCGCATCCTGCCCATCCCAGCCCAGCACGCGCAAGGTCGGCAAATCGCCATCCTCTTGATGGAAATGCGCGAACGTGATCTCCCGTCCATCGGATTTTTCACTGCCCACCGCCGAGATGAACAACAGGTCATCCAGATTCCACGTCGCCTGACTGGACTTCCCGCCTCTTTTCTTCGCCACCAGTTGGTTCAAAATCCGACGCATGATCGTCACTGGAAGTTTCTTCGGCTCAAAATCGATCCAAAAGATTCCCCACGGCTGCCCGCTCACCAATGGACGCAACTGCTTCGCCGCCCGCACCTTCACCGCCGTCTTCTCATCCAAACCCAACTCCTCCGCGTCATAATCGAAAGTCAAATTATCCGCATCCTCCTCATCCACAGGCCAGCCGAGGTCTGTGCGAAGGTATTTGATTAACGCGGGAAAGTTCTTGATGGTTTGAATGTTGGTGGGCATAACGATGATATCTCCGATTATTCTTGGGCGGTTAACAAACGATAAGGAGCGGCGCTACTATCTGCGCCGAGATTTGGTCTTTCCAACTCAGGGCTTGGCTTTGTCTCATAATTTATCTTTGCCAACTTAATGGCATGTTTCTCAACCTCTGAGCGAATGGCAGGGTTCAAATTGAACGTGAAAGGCAGCAGCGTCTTAATCTCCTGCACAGTGAACACCGGCTCTTTTCTAATAAATTGCTGGAACATGGCAGGGTCAGCGTCAATGCTCAATAAAGATTCCATTGCGCTCGAGTGAATATGCGTGTGCGCAGGTTCATAAACATCCATCACCGATTTGTCTGAAAGCAAACCAGATAATCGGGCGTCACCTTCAATAACCTCAATGATCCATGCAGAGTGCAACGGCCACTGTTCGGTCATCAAGATCCAGCGGATCGCTTTAGTTCGGTCGATCTCTCTCGGAAGTATCAACCGCGCCAGCCTGTAAATATTGATGACCCGTTTGATCTTACGTGGGTTGCTGCTCAAGTCTGAAACATGTGCCTTCAACGTCTCACGCTCTGCCCGTGTAAATGTAACCGGCACTTCTTCCGGCGGGGGAGGTGCAGGCATTGCTTCAGGCTTTTTGTCCTCCTGCGCTTTCTCCTGCTTTTCTGAAGATCCACCTAAGCGTGATAGCAAATCTTCCGTCAACTCCCCAACTCTATCCTCTTTCAATCCGCCTGCCAGGTTACCCTCAGGGCTTGGTTCAGCCGGTGTAGAGGGAATGCTTGGCATCAACTTCTTTAAAATACTTTCCTTCTCTGCTTCAGATTCCCACAGCAGCGAATCCACATAATTTTCAATATCAGCCTGACTCGAATCAGGGATCACAAACGGCACCTGAATGATCTTGTCCAGGTATTCATATCCATTGATGCCCGCCTTCACCAGCACCTTGCCGTAATGCTCCTCAATGGCACGCACTACCACCCGTGCATCAATTCCTAAAAACACCACAAAAGGTGAGCCGTCTTCATCTGCCAGCAGCAGCATGATCGCCTGCAAAACCTCCACCGCTTTGCGGTGCTCACAACGATCAAGGTCATCAATGAACAACACAAGGCGGGTCGGGTTTCGCTTTTTGCCCGTTTTCAGTATTTCACGAATAAACCCGATCTCAGCCTTAATATCCGCCATCACCCCGATCTGATTGCGAAAATCAGGTCGGGCAGCCAGGTTTTGCAAATTCTTCGCCCGAGAAAGGAAAAGATTATCAAAGAACTCGCGCAATGCAGACCATAACACCGGTAGGCTTGCCAGCGCCGAGCCGCCAATGATTGAACCAATAAAAGCATTGATTGCCAGGGTTAGCGTGTCAGAAGTCGTTTGCAGTTCATTGAAATTCAACAACAAACTCACCGCCAATCCCAGCAAAGCGTAGAAAGAAAATACGCCCAACGCCTTTGGTAAAGATCGTCGAATGGCTTTTCGTAGTCTAAGCCATTGTTCCCTTAATCCAAAATGCTTCTCAATATCCCGGTACAGGTGGGTCACCAGGCTTGCCCACAAATGCTCACTGCCTGAATACACCCAGGCATTGAATTCCACCACATGAATATTGACCTTCTTGTTTTTGTTCTTTTGCCGTTCTTTGATCTCCTCTTTAATCTTTCCCATCAAAAAGGATTTACCCGAACCCCATTGCCCATACACTCCAATGGTGATCGGGGTACTCAGCTCCGGATTACTCACCATCTCTGCAAATGCATCCACATATCTCTTAAAGTTCAGTCGGTCCACGCCGCTTGGCTGATCTGTGATCGAAACCAACGGCTTGTTAACCTCAACAATATTCGGCGATTGTGGTTCAGGGGCGGTTTCATTTTTTACAGCTCGAATATCGCTTCTGTTTTCTTCATCCTCTATGGCTCCCCAAACAACTTGCAATCGTTGTGCGACAAATCCTTCACCTTCAGGGCTGTACTCAAAATCAATAATTGATCCAGGCTTAACCTCTTCTGCATCATTAGGTATCAATCCTTCAAAAGATAGGTAAACGGATTTGCCTCCAACGGCAACGACACCAGAAAGATTGCCAGGGTTAAATTCTTTTAATACACCAACTTCATGGATGGCAATACTGTCAAACTGAATGGCAATTTCTTGCAATAATTCATGCACCGCCGCACTCTCGGCATCACTCTCAACCAATGAATTTTCAAAATCCCCGTCGCTGTTGAATACAACCTCGCTGGATAGTGCCCGAATGAGATCAGTGCATGATTTATAGTTTTTTTCAAAGTTGGGTCTTAATCCGCCCAGCAACTTTCGGTCAAGGCTTTGTGGAATTCCCGGATTCTCAAGGCTGGGTCTTGCCAAAACATATCCAGTTACCTGTCTCGAAGCAAATGGCGAAGATTTCCCAGTGAAAACTCTGTACACCATCTCTCCGAAAGTAAGTCTGTTTTCCAGAATGTACCGATTTACGTTTTCACTGCTCTCTCGACCGCCACCCACAATGTCTATGCTGATTATGTGTGAAGACAATGTGTTGCCGGAAGATTCAATGAGAATATCATCTGCTCCAATATCAAGAAATCCATATCCCTTTGAGTGTGCGTAATCCAAAGCGCTTGCAATTTGGGTGCAGGCACCCATCATTTGCTGATGAGAAACAGAAACTCCCTGTTGTAGGTAATTTCTTAAATTATCTCCGGCAAAATATTCTGAGGCAACTGCTACTTCGCCTTCAGTTTTCATAATGTCTACAACACGCACAATATTAGGATGATCAAAATAGGCAAGTGCATTAAATCTGTCCAGATAAGTTTGTAAAGTAGCAGGATCTGTTGAGTTGATGATTCTAAGGATCACCTCTTTTGAAAGCAACCGATTTTCTGCCAAGTACACCGAAGAAAATAACCCCTCCCCAATTTTCTTTCGGATGACATACTTGTTGTTATATATGGCACCTTCAGGCAGGTCGTTTTTCATTAATTCAACTCCATCCACGCCTTCAGCACGGGGTTTTGTCCCATAGGTGCCTGTCGTGGCCGCAGGTAATTCTTATTGATGAATTTTTCGATTTCCTTGCGTACTTCCACCAACATTTCCTGTGAAGTGGCACACCGCCGCACCGTTTCAGGCTCAGATTTGATCACCTTGTTAATCTGGTCAGGGTCTTCGATCACCTTCTTGCTCTCGATCTCATACAAAAACCACTGCGCCGTACCCGTATTCAAACTCCACTCCCCATTTCTGTCAGGACCTGGAATTTGATAACAGAAGAATACTGCCTTTGTTCCAGTGGCAATATTTTCTTTTCCGCTGAACAAACGCAATGGCATCTCTGCCAGTTTTGCTTCCAAGTCCGGGTGCGCCGCAAGCAGGTCACGATACACAAGGCGCATCTCCTCGGTCGGGGAGGTTTGTCCCTCATAGGCAAGGTTGAATTCCTTCAACGCCTGAAAGTCATCCTGAGGGGTCAGTAATTGCGAACCTTCAATACCGAAAATCTTTGAAATTCGCAATGCCTTATGCGCCACACGCTGATAAAGCCTGAGCAGACTATCGAGTTCGTCAGGCGGCAGGAAGTTCCAAAAATATACATTGCCACGCATTGCCCGCAGATCAGGATGGTCGCTTAACAAGGCTTCCTCGGTACGTGGATCGAGACGACGATCCACACGACCGATGCGCTGCATCAAACGCACAGGATTCCAATGCAGGTCATAATTGATCATTAGCGAGGCATCCTGAAGGTTCAAGCCTTCTGAGAGCACATCCGTACTGACCAGCACACGAATTTCCTTGCGGTTGGTCAACATCAACTGGGCAGAAGATGAGCCGTTGTAATATGGCGCAAAGGCAGTGATGGTTCCACTGCGGTCAGCATGAGTGCCATCAATTTCTTCAACTTCCAGAATGCCTGCATCCTTGAGTTGCTTTTCAACATAACGGGCCGTATCGCGGTACTCGGTAAAGATCAAAACCTTTTGCTTGCTTAATAGCGAATCTTCCTTGAGCAACTTGATCAAGGCCTGCACTTTATCGTCGGTTGCCGCCGAGAAATCGCTCAGGTCATTCAGGAATGTAATGATCTGATCCAGATCAAGATAAGTCTCGTCAATGATCGTGTCCACATCGTATTGACTGCGGTCAAGTCTTTTGATCTTATCTAAAATTTCAACAGGAATGGCAGTATCATCGTCGAGATCTTCGCTTTCATCATCGCCGTTGCGATGATGCTTAATGCTCGCCAACAGCTCTTCATGTTGATTTTTCCAGCGTTCGATTCGTTTTTTCTCCGTGGGTTTATCACTATGGACTTCGATCCATGCGATCAGTTTCAGGAACAAACCTTCGCAAGTTGCGCGAAATGCCCAAGCAGAACTCTCAAATCGCTTCAATAATTGGATGCGGATGAGACCAACCACCTGCTCCTGGCGTCCTTTTTCAAACTCAAATTCCTGATTCGTTTTCACGTTATCAAGAGTAAGTTGAATTGGATAACCCAAAGGGTTATAGATGGCGAGGCTCAATAACGGCTTCTTTTTATTGAATGCCTTTTCAATATCATCAAGCAATCTGCCATAGGTTTTCTTCAGGGAATAATCTGCAACTTTTGGCGGTTGGCGAACGGGGAAAGCAACGGCAACACCTGTGTCCTGCTTCTGGCTTTTCTTGGCATAAGCACGGCTGCGCTGCACGACAATAGAGCGGTAGAGATCATCTCGGTTCAACACCTGTTCCGCTTCGGCTGTGCTCAGAGATTCTTTTCCGCCACCCGCAATTTTTGCAAGCGCACCTTCCAATCCTCTGAAATGCCCGGCAAGCGAATTGATACCTAATGAGCGGAAATAATCCGGCTCGCGACGCGAGAACAACTCGATCAAATGTTGCAGGTCAAGCGTGCTATTGTTAATGGGAGTGGCAGTAAGGAAAAACAATTGCTTTCCCTCGACCATATCGTACAGTTTGCGATATGAATTCGATGCCTGATTACGGAAGTGGTGCGCCTCGTCAATAATAATGACATCCGCTTGTTCTTTGAGTTCCTGCATTTTTTGTGTGTATTCACCACCGCGCAGAAGATCGGTATGGCTATAGATCACAAAATTACTGAATGTGCCGGAAAGCCCGGGCAGGAACTGACGGATCTTCGCTTCCCATACGGGTCCCTTGGCTGATTTTGGAACGATCAAAGCAACTCGTTTCCGGTCGCGCAATAATCTTTCAATCAGCATCAACCCGATAAAGGTTTTTCCGAGACCAACACTATCGCAAAGCAATGCCCCATTGAATTGATCCGCCATCTTCATCAGCGCATGGTAGCCCTCTTTTTGGTAATGATCAATCACGGGGTACATTTTCGATTCTCCGCGCTCCCATTCACCAACGGTCATCTCGTGACCCTGAAAGAATTCAAAAAGAGACTTCATGTACACTTCAAATGGCGTATATTCGCGCATGTGTCTTTCAACGACCTTGAGAATTTCCGGGGTAACTTCCACAGCCCCATCCCAATATTTCTCATACCAAGCTTGCAGTTCCTCAACATCGTTACGAATACGAACATTCAACTCGACATTATCCGTCAAGCCCTTATATGTGAAATTACTTGACCCAACCAAAGCGGTCGAACCGATCACATCCATTTTCGCATGTGTGATATATGCCTTGGCATGAAACTTCCTGTCTTTGTAGACTTTACACAAAATTTTCCCTGACTGCAAAGCTTCCAGAATGGCGGGTACACCCGTTAGAAAGTCATTTTTCTCTTTTTCGCCTTCAATACTATCGTCCAGTTTTTGTTTAACCCCGCTCAACGCTTTTGCAAAAGCATCCTGAGTGCGTGCGCTGACTTCATCCCCCATCAAAATACGAATATTATCCAGCTTTTGCCATTGACCATCCAACGCCAATAAAGCAGTAATCTCAAAATAGCCTGTAGCAACATCCATAGACTTGGCAATATCACACCAGTCATGCAAATAGCGCAACGCTTTCCACTGATCTTCACTGTTATCTACAATGAACAAATCCTGTCCGCGCACAGATGGCTTCGGCTTTTCCACTTTTGGCGCAGGTTTCTTCATCTCCCCCATTTGCGGTGGAGGAACGCTAGGTAATGAAGGTTGTGATCTTGAAACGCTCTTCTTCTTATCTGCCATCAGCTATATCCCTTTTACTAATCACCTAGATAATAAAAAAAAACGCCTACGCAGTCAATTTGCGCAGGCGGTAGGATTTTCGTTGCCCCAACCGCTTACGCGCTCAAATCGCGCAGCGCATCCAATATTTTTTCTACATATAGTCTTGAACGGGACAACCCCGCTATTAGCAGTCAAGTATACAACAATTTTACGACGCTATTTCCATCCTTGCGCGCTTGTAAGCATCTTGATATTGCGCAATAACTACAAGCCAGGGTATTCCGAGCATTTCATTTCACTCATTCATCCATCGTCCTAAACAATAACGCACAGCGGATGAATTTCGTTTATACGACGGTATATTCCAGAGATAACCTGCAATCGCACAGAAAGAGATTGATTCCAAATACAGGTTAAATCATCGCACAACGCGGGTTGTGTAAATTGTTTTCAGCATCAAAAAACACAGAATTCCCGAAGCCGATTTCTCAATGATGCATTTAGCCCTTTCGAGACTTATAATTCATGGTAATATAACCTAAACTTTCGGTTATGTTACCTATTTTTTCGGTCATAGTATTATCACTAATGGGAGATAGAAATGTTAGAGCCTCTGCTTGGATCAAAAGGTTCCGAAAAGGTCTTAATCTTCATTACAGCCCGCGGTGAAGGATATGCAAGAGAAATATCACAATTCTTTAGCATGAGTATTTCCACTGCCCAGAACCAACTGGATAAATTAGAAATTGGCGGCATTTTGGTTAGCAGCACTAAGGGGCGAACACGTCTGTATGCATTCAATCCAAGGTATCCATTTCTAAAGGAGCTGAAGTTATTATTGGATAAAGCATTTTCCTTTTATCCTAAAGACGAGCAAGAGAAACTTGTCATGGATAGACGCAGGCCAAGGCGTAAAGGTAAGCCCTTATGAGAAGTATAGATAAAATGACGCAGGCGGAACTGGCTGCATATGTCCAATCTCACTTACGAAACAAGAAGATCAATGTAACCTTGTCTGGAGGAGCAGCCGTATCAATTTACTCCGTTAATAAATATGTATCAGCTGACATAGATATGGTAGAAGACTCGTATGTGGATAGGAGTAAGATCAAAGCTGCAATGGAGGAGATCGGCTTTCACGAAAAAAATCGGTATTTTATCCATTCGGATACACAACATATCATTGAATTTCCGTCTGGTCCCCTATCGGTGGGTAGTGAACCAATAAAGCACATTAATGAAATCAGGTATACCACCGGAGTTTTACGGGTAATATCACCCACGGACTGTGTTAAAGACAGATTAGCTGCTTATTATTTCTGGGATGATCAACAATCCTTGGCCCAAGCAATATTAGTAGCCATACATAATCGCATTAACATCAGCGAAATTAAGAGATGGTCACAAGTAGAAGGCAAAGCAGAGGGATTCAAAATATTTCTTAAACGATACAATGAAGAAAAATAAACTATCAGCGTGGGCATTTCCTGATCTGAATGCCAAGCACATGAAATTTAAAGCGCTTTCCTATCTTGTTGTTAAACTTTGACTCAAACCCAATCTATAGTAAAAAATCATCTAATGACTATAAGCCATTGCACAACGTGGGTTGCAAGAGTATATTTCCCCATTGAAAAAATCAAAGATCTCCCATAAGTTTATGCACCATTTCTGGCCTTTCTTGAATCTCGAAATCATTGGATGTTTTTAATCAAGACGGCAAATTGTTCTGAAATCAGTCTCTCATCAGGGATTGGCGTATACGCCAGCGCTGACAGTTCCCTTTTATAAACATCCTTCAATTGCTTCCAGATATTCTCAAAGTCTGTAACAAGTGGTGATTCTTGTATGTTGCTCTTTGACCACCCGACTGGCTGGTCAAAGATATCCCTATCGTGCTGGAGTATTTCTTCAAATTGCTTTTTAAACGATGTTGTCTGCACGAACGCGGCACAATCTGCATCGTTCATCAAATAATACAAATCATAAAAATGCCTGATTTTGGAAGCAATACTTTCCGCGGCGTTTGCGTCAAAAGAAAAGCGAATCAACGATGCCAATTTTTCCATAAGCGTTTGTTCTTTATTGAGTACATTGATCTCAAAGGGGAAAAGGTCGTATTGAGCTACCATCCTCGCATTTTCAGTTTGGCTTAAAAAGCTGCATATAAAACTTTCAATCTTCAAGCTTTGAAATGGAAAGGGGTTGGCAAACGAATTGATCTCAACAATCAGCGTATTTGAGATGTTCCGGGAATCAATACTTGCATACTCGAAAATAGACTTTCGAAACCTTGAACCCTTGCTAGATACTCCCTCCACCTGTTTCTCCTTCAGTCCAGCGGTCATTACTTTTTCAACAGCGCGGATGATGGTCTTGACTTCATTACCTGATTTGTTTTGCCCGTTAATAATCGCAATATCTACATCCTCTGAAAAGCGATTGATCAATCCATACCCTTTGGATAATGAAGTGCCGCCTTTAAAAACCATCTGCTCCGAGTAGTTACTGCTTGAGAATTGGCGCAGCACCAACGTGATCCAATAATCTTTTTCCACAAACACATCTCGGATCCCCGTGTGTTGCGAAGTAGCACGGATGGTGTCGCTGAAAAGTTTTATGTCATTATGTAAATTCATCGGATGTTCCAGGCTTCGGTAGATTTCAACATTTTCGCTGCAGGTAGTTTGTATATACTGATGGGGTTCAGCGATTTCCTTAAAGACTCGGTTAATGAAGCATTACCTATTTCCTCAAGGACTGCACCCAAAAATGCACGCACAGAAGGTGGATATTTCAACGCTAATTCCACCAGGGATTTTTTTTCTTTTTGTGTCAGGTCTTTAATGATTGCCAGAAGTCGTTTGCAAACCGATGAAGGGCTGGCATCAGGTATTTTTTTGAGATAACGGATAACATCAAGGATCTGTAGCAGTGGAATATTCCCTTTTGTAATGGTATTTTTTTGCTTTACAAATGAGATGGTATAGCGTTCTCTTTTAAATTGAGGGCGAACCTCATTCTTGCCAATCTGAATGGTGTTGCTGACCTGTGTGGTCAAGCCCAGTTGGTTATAGATACTATAGCCGGTAAGGTAACCAATTACTTCGCCTTCCTTTTCCAGAAGATCTTTGACAATTTCGTTCTGGCTGGGCAACAACTTACCGAACGAGCTGTCTTCGGGTTTATAGTATTTACCTTTGGCGAGTTTCGCTATTTTACCTGCGGCAACCATACGATTTAGGGCTTTGATGATGGCTTCTTTCTGTTTTGTATCGCTGACAAAATCGGCGTAGGTGAATACTCGCCCCTTGGGTAATCTTTCTACAGAAGATGCAACAGATTCAGCAGTTTTCATATTTTGATTGTATTGTAAAAATAATAAAAAGTCCAGTTTTTTAATTAAAAAACTGGACAGTCGATATTCCCTACATTGTTGGGAATGCCATAAAACAGAATATAAATATAAAAGTTTGCACACACTTGATGAATACATCCGCTTCGCACCCAACGGGACAGATGGCGCTGCACATGAGCAGGATCCACATCCCCAACAAGAAGCAGCTCTGTTTCAAACAAGGGTTGCTCTCCAACAAGGGTAAGAAGTCTCTCAAATTTCATGCATTTTATACACCAAATATGGCAAGTTGTTGTAGTAAAAAAGTGCTTTTTCAATCTCCCCACCGTCCAATTGCTTTTCCTTTTATTTTTCCGCCAATCTCCATTCCAGCGCCGTGAAACGTTGTGCCACCTTGTTATTCCGAACCGCCATACTTATGGCGCGCGGACTTCCTGCCAGCACACACAACTTGCGGGCACGAGTGATGGCAGTGTAAAGCAGATTGCGCTGCAGCATGGTGTAGTGCTGGGTCACGATCGGCATCACCACTACTGGGAATTCTGATCCCTGGGCTTTGTGAATTGAAACAACATAGGCAAGGGTCAGCTGATCTGCGTCGCTCCAATCATAGGTCGCGAACCGTCCTTCAAAATCTACGGCTAGTGTTTGCTCTACAACATCGATCGATTTGACAAAGCCAATATCGCCGTTGTAGACATCTTTGTCGTAGTTATTTTGGGTTTGCATAACCTTATCGCCAAGGCGAAAGATCGTGCCATATAGTTTACGCTCAAGTTTGTTATTTGCAGGCGGGTTGAGCTTCTCTTGCAAGCGTTCATTTAATGCCATCACTCCAGCCGGGCCGCGATAGATCGGAGCCAGCACCTGAATATCACGCACTGGATCAAAGCCAAATTTCTGAGGCACTCTTTCCGAAACGATGTCCACGATCCAGTCTGCGGCGGCAGTTGCATCTTCAGCGGGGAAAAGGAAGAAGTCGCCGTCGCCTTTGGAAAAGACCGGGAATTTGCCTTGATTGATCAAATGGGCATTCGTGATGATCTTTGAATCAGCGGCCTGACGGAAAATACTGTTCAAGCGTGTGACCGGCGCTACTCCGCTGTTGATCATGTTGCGCAGCACGTCGCCAGCGCCTACCGATGGAAGCTGATCGATATCCCCGACAAATAATACATGTGTACCCGGTTTTACAGCTTTTAGTAGATGATTCATCAGCAGCAGATCCAGCATCGAGGCTTCGTCCACAACTAAAAAGTCGAGATCGAGCGGATTTTCATCGTTATGTTTGAATCCCTCCACCGGAGAATATTCCAATAAACGATGGATGGTGCTGGCGGGATGTCCCGTGGCTTCCGAGAGACGCTTGGCCGCGCGTCCGGTTGGAGAAGCCAGTGCAAAACGTTTGTGTTGATCTGCAATTGTTGTGATCAAGGCTTTCAGGCAGGTGGTCTTGCCTGTGCCTGGGCCGCCGGTGAGGATGCTAAGTGGATGGGTCAAGGCCATGTTTACTGCGGATTGTTGTTCGGCGGATAAATTATCCACAGGGAAAAGACTGTGGTTCATTGTCTTTTCCTGCGAAGCTGCATTGGACAATGTTTGCAAGCGCTCGGCAACGCCTTTCTCACCGAAGTAGAGCGGTGTCAAATAGATGACGGGTGTGCCGTACATGGCTTGAGATTCGGAAACCGCTTGCTTTCCTTTTCCATCATTCTTGCTGTTCAAGGAAATTATCTCGGGGCGGATGCGTTCATCCTGTGCCAGACGTTCAAGAGCTGGCGCGATCAGTTCCTGTGGAATCTCAAGCAGTTCAATGGCACGCTGCGAAAGTAATTCTCGGGGAGCGTAGACATGGCCGTCATTGATCATTTCATTCAGTGCGAACACGATCCCTGCTTCGATGCGTGAAGGATGTTCGGGTGGCAGACCAAGCGCCTGCGCGATGCGATCCGCGGTTTTGAATCCGACGCCGTAGATGTCCCGTTCAAGTTGATATGGATTCTTCTGGACGGTTTCCAGCGAAGCATCCCCGTATGTTTTGTATATCTTGACCGCTAAATTGGTGCTGACTCCGTGACCATGTAAGAAAACCATGATCTCCTTGACCTGCTTTTGCTCTTTCCAGGCCGTGGTGATCTTCTGTTTGCGGTCTTCGCCGATGCCTGGCACTTCAAGCAGGCGCTGCGGTGTGGTCTCGATCACATTGAAGGTTTCTTCTTTGAACAGCTCAACAATGCGTTCGGCAAAGCGCGGGCCGATGCCTTTGATCATGCCTGAACCGAGGTAGCCTTGAATTCCAGCAACCGTGGCGGGCAGGGTTTGTTCGCAGACTTCTGCTTTGAATTGAGGTCCGTGTTTCGGGTGGTTGTCCCATTGTCCTTGTAAACGTAAATGTTCCCCTGGAGAAAGTTCAGGCAGGCTCCCCACTACCGTAGCCAGCCCATCGGCATTCAGGCTGGATTTATTAGTGAAGCGATTCGCCATTTTCGAATCAGGGCGCAGGCGCAGCACGGTGTATCCGTTTTCAGGATTGTAATAGGTGATGCGTTCCACGGCTCCAGAGAGGGTGTCCATGATGATAAGTATACACGGCGAAAATAGGGCTGGTTGCCATTTAACATTTGGATTAGCTTAGTGCTATTTGCGGGAGGAAAGATTCCAGGGTACGTATGCACATGGATGGGGTAGTTCGGCAGAGACCATGTTCGAGTTACAAAAAATTTACGAAGCTGCTTGGCAGAACCACTTAAGCTTCACAAGCACTTTGACAGAAATAAATGCGGCATGTAAAATAATTTTGAGCTTGATGTGTGAATTCCCGTTGGGACGACTCTGTCGATTAGCCCCTTTCCTTCCGGAAAGGGGCTTTTTGGTTAATTTGGCAAGGACAACAAAATCCATGTCAAGTGCAGAGTGATAGTAGAAAATAAAAAAATATTAATAACAGACCAATCATGTTTGATGGGCAACGAAGCAAAACAATGCACGCATGCAAAGAGGATCAATGGAAAACAAAAAAAAACTTTCAGAAGATTTGAAAATCGAAGAGTTTGCCAAAGAGCTGGGCTTACAACTACGTCTTATCTTCCTGGAGAATAAATCCAAAAAACAGGCTTCTCTCGATAAGGTTATAAAACCAATTGCCCTTACCAAAGTATCCAAGAGCAGCGAGGTGAATTATGAGCGAGAATTATGATTTTTCAATCCCTCAAAATATAACATCTGACCGTGTTATGGAATACCTGACAAAAATTTCAAAGGATGCACCTGAACCGGAAACAAATCGAGCTGTTATCTATGTTCGAAAATCGCGCATAATAAAAGGCATCTCATACTATTCACCAGAGCTTCAAGAAAAAGATTGCCGCGATCTTGCGATTAGAAATAACTTCGAAGTTCAAAAAGTGATTACTGACCTTGATCGATCAGGGAAAAATTCTGACAGGCCAGGCCTTCAGGAAATTTTACTGATGTCAAGAAATCGTGAAATCGACTATGTGCTTGTCCAATACATTGACCGCAATTATCGCAATGGTCTCAGCATGCTCAAGTTTTACGAGAAATTGAGTGAATATGGGGTATCCATCTTGTCTGTCCATGAAAATATCAATACTCGAGATTTTAATGGACGATTTATGTTGTTCTTGTATTCCATCATGGCAGAATGGCCCATTCACCTAACTTCTGAACGCGCACGAGCAACAGCCGAAAGTTTAAAAGAAAAAGGGCGCCACCATGGTGCGTATAGACTAGGCTATTGCAACGGGTTATGTTCCGACTGCAAAGATCCAAATGGGCGTGGATATTGCCCTTTATTTGGCAACCAAGACCGTCCTGAAAGCGACCATGGGCGCATCCAAGTTCCACACCCCGTTGAAAAACATGCGATTTTATTAATTGTCCAGCTATACAATTCCCGATGGAGTTCCAGAGAAATCGCGAACCATTTAAACGATAATATTTTTTTGGTTGATGGGGTGAATGTTAAATTTAGGACAAAAGGGATCGCGGGATATAAAGAACCGGACAAATTCTCTTCCGAAAGTATTTTAGATCTTGTTCGAAGCCCATTTCATGTTGGAGTAGTGGCGCATTATCCCACAGCCAAATTGAATTTACAGGACGATATCGATAATCCCAAAAAACACAAACTGACCGTCAAGAATCGGCGCATACCTGAAAAAACCTACAAGGGTAAGCATCAAGCTCTCTATCCTTATGAATTATGGGAGCAGAATCAATCCATTCGAATTTCAATGAGAAAGATACCCTCCAATTCTAAAAAGACAAATCGCATTTACCTATTGCGCGGCATTGCCCAATGCTGGGAGTGCCTGCCTTACACCAAATCCGACAGAACGGTTTCATTGCGTGGCTCTGTTAATGGTTCGGGTAAATCTGTTTATCGGTGCGCCAGCATGCACGGCCGCGATAAGGATAGAAAATCAAAAATAAGTTTTACACAATTTGACATGGCCGCCCAGCCCGATAGCCACGCGCCGAACCTACGATCTCTTCATCCCAAGTCTGCTCTTCCCGCAGATGTTTTGGAAAAACAAGTAGAAGACTTAATCTCAAACATGGGAATTCCAGAAGAATGGTATGAGCGAATATTAGCTTATGCAATTTCTGATGAAGGGTTAAGCGAATATAAAAGAAAAAACTACAATTTAAGCACTGAGTTTAAAAAGTATAAGGACCTGTATTCTGAAGGAGATATAAATACTGCCGAATATACAGCAAAGAAAATCCAGATATCAACAGAGCTAACAAGCTTAAAGCCCAGTTCGAACCCTGCTTTGCACCACTTGTTGCCAATCCTTAGAGATTTCCCTGCACTTTGGAAAACTCTTCCACGAGAGGCAAAACAGATTTTATTAAGCGTCATGTTTGAACGTATTTACTTTGACAGAAATGGTCAGATACGTGAAGTTCGTGCGCATGCCCCCTTCGACACTATTTTGAATCTACATTCAGGTAGCTAATAATTTAAATAGTGCCCTTGCTTTTTTATCTACAATATTACGCACATCTCATAGGTTACTCTGAGGGTAGCCCTCAACTATCAAAATATTTTTCAAGCAAAATTGAAATTGCATCTGAAACTTTTCGGCGGGTTTTAGGCTCGGAAATTTTTGCGATTTTCAAAGCTACTTCTATGGCTTCAACTGGCAACTTTCCCGGAACATCCGTGGATATCTCGAATACGTGCAATCGTGGCCACAATGCCAGCTCAAGAAATTCATTCGGATTTACCCCAAAGTGATTGGCAAGATAAACGCAAGTTGTTACACTTGGGCGCTGTCCGGAGAGAATACGCTGAATGGATGCATTATCCAGACCCGCACGCAAACTAGCTTCCCGATAATTTTCATTTGTTTCTATAAGCAGATCCTCGATTCGTTTAATCAACGGCCGAGGGTTGTAAGCTTTCCTAAAAGCTCTTCTTAGTGATTTAGCAAGAGGCTCTTGCTCAGACATAATCTCTCCAATAATTTCAGTAAGTTAAAATGCTTAAGACATTATAGCTTATGAAATCAAAGGAGATAAAAAATGCAAGACTCGTCAACAAGACCAGGACTATTAAGGGCAGCAGGATACCGTCGTGTTTCCATGCGCGAACAGGTGGACGGCTTCAGCCTTACGGCTCAGGAAAACAGCATAACAAAATATGCAAACGAGCAAGGCTGGAAGCTGGTAAAAATTTATGAAGATGCTGGTATATCAGCAAAAAAAGGAAGTCATCGCCCATCTTTTGAAAAGCTGCTGGCGGATGCGAAATTGAAAAAATTTGACGTGATTATTGTAGATAAGGTTGATCGATTCTATCGCCACCTAGGTGGCCTGCTAACCACACTAGATCAACTAAATAGTTATGGGGTTTCATTTGCTTCAGTACAAGAACGAATTGACTTCACAACTCCCTGGGGAAAATTGATGCTCTCCGTACTTGGCACACTGGCAGAAATATATCTTGATAATCTTCGGCAGGAAGTTCGCAAAGGAAAATTACAACGCGCCCGGCAGGGACTGTGGCTGGGAGGGACGCCGTTTGGTTATTGCAACGGGCTGTGTTCCAAATGCACAGACCCAAATGGACAGGGGTATTGTCCAGACTTTGGCCAGGCAGATAAAGGGGATGGAAAAGTACTTATTCCTCATCCGGTGGAAAGTAAAGTAGTTGTCCAGGCTTTTGAATGGTACAACTCAGAGAAATATAGTTTTCGATCGCTTGTTGACAATTTAAATAAACTGGAAATTCAACTCCCAAATAATCAAAGCGTACTTGCCCGTCAAAAAGGCTTACCGGGACGGTCAAAACCCCATTCCTTTAATCGCGATGTAGTTCGAGATTTATTAGGAAGAATGGCATATGCTGGAAAGCTTACCTATCAGGGAGTAGACAAAGATGGAAAACATCAAAAACGTAAAAAGCCAATAGAAGTTTTTGAAGCCACACATAAAGCGATCATAAGTATGGACACGTTTGAAAAAGCAAAAGAAATACGAGAAACAAGGTACAAGAATTGCTTCACCCGCCATGATCGCCCTGTACGAATTTATATACTTACCGGTATTCTACGCTGTGGCTATTGCGGCGGAAGTATGCGGGGTGTTTCCAATGAACGCAGACGTTATTATGCAGATGGGAATCGAAGAGACAAATCTTGCGATTGCACACAAAAAACAATTTTCGCCGAAGAAATTGAAGAAAAATTTACAAGTTGGATTAGGAGTATATTTGATAACATAAACTTGGAAGAAGATATTCAAAATGAAACTGTGGTAAAAATTCAGGAAGACCGACTCAATCGTTCGAGGGACTTGTTCCTACTTGGAGAAATTGACTATCTTTCCTTCTCCGCAGAAAAAAAACGCTCTGATGATATAAACGAAACCTTGCGCGCTACAGAAACGCATAGTAAAATAAAATTCATAAATGAAAGTAAATCCCAATTGCTTGAATGGGATCATCTTTCACAGCTTAAACGCAAAAGGCTGCTGCAAGGACTAGTTGCAACAGCCTACGTGCGTGAAACCGCATTCGTGGCCTGTCAGCCTACTTTTGCGTTTCAACCTGTCGTGGGCCAGCAGCCACAAGGGCTGCTGGCGTGTAACAGCGGGGAGGGCGGGATTCGAACCCGCGACCGGTTTTAAAGCCGGCACTCACTTAGCAGGCGAGCCCATTCAGCCACTCTGGCACCTCCCCATCTTCTATTGCCGATGTCCGGTTGACAATTTACGGCTGCTGCTCCAATCGTAAATCCAAATACATCAATCGTCAATCGCTGGCGGAGAGAGTGGGATTCGAACCCACGTTGGTGTGACCCAAACATGTTTTCAAGACATGCGCCTTGAGCCGCTCGGCCATCTCTCCATAAGACTCCATTCGTCTGGAGTGCGAGCGAGATTTTACCATATATAATCAACCCAATGGATAAAAACTACGATGCCATCATTATCGGCGGCGGGGTTGCAGGGCTGACTGCCGCTCTGCACCTTGCCGAGCGCGGGTTGAAACCGCTCATTATCGAAGCCGATGAACGCGTGGGCGGACGTCTCTCAGGCAAGGAAGAGATCCAAATCAAGGATTGGCGTTTCCCGTCTGAGCATGGCGTGCATGGGATCTGGTCTTCGTATCTCAATCTCAAGTCCATGCTGCGGAGGCATGAGATCATCTCGGGGCTTGTCCGCGCACGGGACGAGCAGTGGATCTATCGCGTGGGCAACTCCATCCGCCGCGCGCCCATCGGCAGCGCCATCCGCAACAGCGTTGTGCCCGCGCCATTTCATTACATTCAGCTTTTCTTTTCGCCGCGCTTTTGGGGCATGCTCACTTTTCGCGACCTGCTTTCCATTTTCAACGTCTGGTCAGTGCTGGTGATGGCGCTGGGCATCGATCCCTTCGTTGAAGATCAGCCGCTTAAGGGCTACACCTTTGGCGGCACGCTCAAAAAATGGGGACCCGCCTTCCGCTCACTTTTTTTCGGTCTCACCCGCAATGGACTCGCCACCGACCCAGACCAGGTTCCGCTCGCGGGTTTCCTCGCCTTCCTGCGTTTTTACACGCTCATGCGCCGCGACGCGTGGTCATTTGAATATCTGCCGAACGGCGGCGGCGAGGTCTGTGAAAAACTAGCAGCGAAGATTCTGAACCTCGGAGGTGAGATCAGTTTCCAGCGCAGAGTGAAGCGTGTGGAAAAAGATGGGGATTGGGTCGCATATTGGGAGCAGGATGGGCTCACAGGCACCGACCATGCTCCATTCCTCATCATCGCTTCCGACTCGCCCGCAGCTGATTCCATTATCAAAAACAGTTTCCCCGCTGATAATTTTTTCTTCCCGCACGGACTCGGCCACGCGGTCATCCGCTTATGGTTTGACAAATCACCACGCAAGGGACCTGAGTCTGGCATGTTCAGCGGCGATTTTGTAATGCACAATTTTTTCTGGCTGGAAAAAATTTATGCGCCGTATAAAAAATGGCATGATGAAACGGGCGGCTCATGCATTGAAGTGCATGTCTACGGCCCGCCCAATGTGCTGGCACAGCCTGATGCAGTTTTGCTCGCGAGTGTGATCACTGATCTTCAGCGCGCCTTCCCTGAATTGAAGGGACATTTGATCGCGCCGTATTTGCAGCGCAACGCAGCGACACACACCCTGCCAGAGATCGGCGCGCGCGGCACGCATTTGGGGATTGAAACGCCGTGGGAGAATCTGTTTTGCGCAGGGGACTGGGTTCGCCACGAAACGCCTGCCTTCTTTTTGGAACGTGCCTGCGTAACGGGACTCGAAGCCGCGAACCGTATTTTGTCCGCGTGCGGGTTGGAAGAGTTTAATGTGGAAAGTTATCCGCCGCCCGAACCGATGGCTGCGTGGATCGAAAGCTTGATGATGCGGGGGAGGAGAAATAGAAGAGAAAAACGAGTAATAAGTGATAAGTAATAAGCGAAGCCGTGAAGCTGCGACTTACTTATTTGCGGAAATGATCGTATAGGGCTGCTGCAACAACAACGCCAATAATTGCCAGAGCGAGTATGAGAATGATGATCATGATCTTTCTTGTAAAGTGCTCAATGCTTCGTTAGCCGCCCAGCCATTTCGGCAGGTTTCTCTTTTGAGGCGGGTTGACCCTGGTGATGGCCTGTTTGACTTCATCACAAAATTTCTGTGTGGCGGGTTCCGGTCCCATGCCGACATAACCGCGGATCACAAGTTTGGAGTCTCCGATATATCCGACGATCTCCAGACCGGTATCATTCACGAACATGGACTTGTATGTGTTGACTGAAATATTTTTCAGACTTGCAGCGGAGAGCATGGTGCCAGATGTATCGCCGCTCCGTGCCCAAATAAGCCACTCGGACGTAAGCAGCACTCCCGTGTGGATCGTTGTATCCACCGAGGGACTCAATAGTGAAAACAGACCGCCTGCACGATTCTTCGTGGAGACGGTTTCACAGCACAGTACTGCTTCTGTTTCCAGATCGCCTAAATCCTTTTCTTGAAAATAATTCTTCAAGGCCTGAAAGACTTCGGGATGCAATTGATTTACGGGACATTCCCGCGTGGTTCTGTTAAATTCGCTCATGGTTTGCGCTTTCCACTATTTTGCGGTTGACAATTATTCCTGTTTACTCGTTGCGATAAAAATTTTCACTTCTGAGTTTTCTCCGTTTTGGGATTTCTCCCCATAGAGTTCAAAGTCGTACGTGTATTTTCGCTGCAACTCATCGTCCCGTTGCCAAATATCAAGCCAAACATTCACAACAGCTTCCGGCATTTGACCTTTTGCGGTAAATACGTCAAAAGTTTCAGCAGGGAATTGCCTCCCTGTCAGCCCATCAGGGATGGCATCCAGGCTGCTTACCTGAAGCCCGATTATGGTTGTGTATTCGTCCTGATAGCCGCTTTTGTAATCGGTATAGACTGAATAAATGTCATTGCTCAACTTGTTGGGAATTTTTCCAGGCAGGTTCTCTGAATAGAATTGTCCCCATAGCTTCCCAATATCCTGCGCGGATCGACCGTCTTTGTTTGTTGTGCGGACTGCGACACCGATTATTTTGAGTTCATTTATTGTTATCATTTTTTACTTTCGTTTTGAAAACAGCTATTCTACAATGTCATTTTATGCGGGGCAAAAATGTTTTACAAAAAAGGAATTTCGATTATTTTTTTCTGGTCTTTCTTCGTTCAAGAATGGTCGCTACAACGGTGAGGATTACCAAAAACCAAATAGACACTCGTAGTGCCATTTCATCGGGGTTGGGAGCCCTGAAATTAAACAGCCATACAACGCCGCTCCATAGCCCGATGGCCCATTTTTCATTTTTCCAATTCATAGTTCAACCATTGCGTGAATATTCAGGTAGTCGTTTTTAGAGACTTAGAAGATGCTGCTGCCTGAGATGGCGCAAGCCTCCTTGGAAATTCAAAACCATTTATTATCAAAGCGTTTGTCGATAAGATTGTTCGACTAAAAACATAACATTATCAACTTCCGAAACATTCGACAGTTTCGTCTCTGTGTGACCTGTTCCATGATGTCCCACCTTCGAAACATCTCTACATAGTTTGTAGGGGTCGTCAATGTCGCTAAAAGGTATGTCCAGCCAAATCTTCATACTGTTGGCAAGAAATGCAACTTCGCAAAAATTTTTCCCATGTTTATAACTTACATATATCTTGCTGGCTTTCTCTAAAATATCGCCATCAACATTTAGAGCAAAAATTCTTTCTCTAAACGCATCAAATAAATTTTTGAGTTCAGCAGGCTTATCTTTTAGGTGATCATCCGTTGTGTAAACTACAGCTTCTTCAATACCTTTATTTTCCTCAACCTCTACCGTAACAGGTTTGCTCTTTTTTGACTCAGCCTGAGCAGTGTTTGAAAAAATCGAATCTAGGAATAGGTAGCCCTCGCCATATTTTCGGTAAGTCCAAAGTTGGATATTAGCGCCAATACGATTGACTGCATATTTGTCATACTCGGAAAAACTTTCTGCAACGAGTGGCATTGGTGCATAAATCGAAAAGTAGGCGTAATCGGTTTGTCAGAATGAAAAGTTATGCCACTTTGTAACTTTGAGGCATACCCAGATGTGTCATTTTGTTGAGAGCTGCGCAACGGATT
>Ga0172373_10001247_pt1 | contig 41472 bp, 36 predicted proteins | sample Lak10m_2_FD_114546 | JGI IMG/M metagenome (GOLD analysis project Ga0172373, IMG submission 114546) | Freshwater microbial communities from Kabuno Bay, South-Kivu, Congo - kab_092012_10m | ecosystem: Environmental > Aquatic > Freshwater > Lake | place: Democratic Republic of the Congo... | reverse complement strand
GGAATTGATTGCTTTTCCATCAGGTTCAACGAATTCAAGGTACAAAGGATTTAGGATTCTTGAGGATTCGGTGATGTCTGTTGATTTTAAAGTGCTCTTTCAGGCAATACAAACGAGCTCTTCTATTGCTCAGGAGCAGTTTAACTTGGAGGGTGCTGCCTACAATGGAAAATATGTTGTTTTAGCAAATAGAGGTACCAATCACCTCATTTTAATACCGATTACTGACTTCAATAGGTACTTAACTGACGGTCTAATAGATGTATCTTGTATACATTCAGTTCAGCTCGAATTAAATCAAGTGGCTGCGTGTTTTTTAGGTTTGTCTGGATTGGCATATGACCCTAAATCAAACGAATTTTATTTTACGGCCTCTCAGGAGGCAACGCAAGAGTGGTACAGTGATGGCGAAGTTTTAGGAAGTGCGATTGGTCGTTTCAAATTGAGAAAAGGCAAGGTTACTTCCTTGTCATATTCATTTGTGGAAAATGATCAAAAACAACCGATGAAAATTAAGTTAGAGTCGCTTGTACTTGTTAGCCATCGTGATTACAATTTGATAGCTGTATCGGATAGTGATGGCGGAAAATCCGAAGCCTTTTATTTTAAGTTAACGGAATAGTTATTTAAGTTAGTATAAACTAACAAATGTTCTAATGATTTGTAAATCTGTATGTTAAATGAATTTTACTGGGTCCTGTTTTTGGAAGGTAAAGAAAACAATTCGGACGATTCCAAGGAATTATCATGAGGTGGTTGAGCTGCCCCTTTTTTACTTTGATACAAGTTTTATTGGAATTAAGATCTGTTGAAATGTAATAAGTAAGATGCTTTTGGATCTGGCCGCTCAATTCAATTTCCAGGTGGTTTGTGTTTGTTTGTTCTTTGAACTTTTCAAGAACCAAAAAGTTTTCTTTCGACAAATCCAGATTTATTATCCTGTCGCTGTTATTTAAGATGGTATCACGCAAAAAAAAGTTATATCCGAAATAAAGGAAGGAAATAATAGCGATGCCAATAAAAACAGCTTTGCCGGTTTTCGTTTTCATGATCTTTTAGGACAAAAATATTGCGCTCGATTAAATTTATTTGGAAAGTACAAAACTTATTTCGAATCTTTGTGCATCATTTCCACACACGGTGGATCTAAGATTTATAAAGAAGAGGTTAGAGACAGGCTCGTTGATCCTCTGGCAACCAACTTTAAGTGCTGATTTTGATCAGTATTGGAAAACCGGTGCCAATTCCTGATTCCGACTGTTCGGAGAATATAAATTTTAAGGTTATGAAAAAACAACAACGGTATCCGATTTTCGGATTTTTCAAAAGTCTTCTGGGAACTTTAACTGGTATTGAATTTAATTTTCAAAGGTGATGAGCGAATTAAATCAAATTGTCGTTCAAGGCGAGTTTCTATTGGAATCGGGCGAGGTACTTCAGGATATAACGATTGCCTACCACACCTTTGGAACATTTGATCCCGAAAAGAATAATGTCGTATGGGTGTGCCATGCGTTAACTGCAAACAGTGATGTTTTTGATTGGTGGGCAGGTGTCTTTGGTGAAAATGATTTATTTAATCCACAAGAATATTTTATCGTCTGTGCCAATGTTATAGGTTCTCATTATGGAAGTTCGGGTCCTTTGAATACGTCGATAACGAATACAGGAAAGGCAGCACTTCAAAATTTTCCACTGATTACACCACGTGACATGGCTAAAGCGCATGAGTTGTTGCGTAAACACTTGGCAATAGAACAGATTTTTCTGTTGATCGGTGCATCATTAGGTGGGCAACAGGCTCAAGAATTTGCTTTAATCATTTCATGCTCAGTGGATAAGTTGATTTTGATTGCAACAAATGCTAAACACAGTCCGTTTGGTATCGCGTTCAATGCTTCACAGCGATTGGCGATTCAGGCAGATCAGACCTTTGGTGATGGCCCTAATGGTGGAACTGCAGGATTAATAGCAGCAAGAAGTATTGCGATGTTGAGTTATCGTTCTTATTCAGGTTATTTACAAACCCAAGAAGAGGAATCCGATGAGGTTTTAGCCGATTTTAAGGCTTCCTCCTACCAGCAATATCAGGGAAAAAAACTAACGAATCGTTTCAATGCATATTCGTATGTTACCCTATCCAAGGCTATGGATGCGCATAATGTAGGCAGAGGTAGAGGTGGAATACTTAATGCTTTAGCTTCAATTAAATCTGAAACTTTGGTAATTGGAATAACAACGGATTTATTGTTTCCAATAGCAGAACAAAAATTTCTTCAACAGCATATTCCAAAGGCAGTCTATGCTGAAATAGATTCTGCTTTTGGTCACGATGGTTTTTTGGTTGAACACAAACAATTAATAGCTATCATTTCTGACTTTTTATTTAACAACTTTTCACGTCACAAAGTGACTACATTTAAACAACAACATAAATTATGAGAAATAAATTATCTATCGGTCTTTTTGGTTTCGGAGTAGTTGGAACAGGCTTATATGAAGTATTGAACAAAAGTCAATTGCTAGACGCTCGCATCGCAAAGATTGTAGTAAAAAATAAAACAAAAACAAGGCAATTGGATGCATCTTATTTTTCCTATGAAAAAGAAGCAATTTTGGATGATCCATCAATTAATGTTGTTGTAGAATTAATTAATGATAGTGAAGCGGCCTACGACATTGTGTCAACAGCACTTAAAAATGGTAAGCATGTCGTTTCTGCAAATAAAAAATTAATCGCAGAACATTTTGAGGAGTTAATACAGTTGGCTAAAGAAAACGGCGTTTCATTTTTGTATGAGGCTGCTGTAGGAGGTTCAATTCCGATAATCCGAAATTTGGAAGAATATTATAATAACGATACACTGTCGGCTGTTCAAGGTATTGTCAATGGAACGACGAATTATATTCTAACGCAGGCAAATTCTGGAATTGCTTATGCTGAAGCGTTGAAAAAGGCTCAAGAACTTGGTTTTGCTGAAATAGATCCTACGCTGGATGTAGATGGATTTGATTCAAAGTTTAAATTGGTATTACTGATGAAACATGCTTTTGGGATCATCGTGAATCCGAGTGATGTGTTTAATTGTGGTATTCGACAAATTAAGCCCCAGGATGTGCGCTATGCCAATGAAAAAGGATACCGAATAAAATTGTTTTCGCGAGCAGAAAAATTAGCGGATGGAATAGCAGGCTTTGTCGCTCCGCATTTTGTTACACGCGACCATTTTGCGTATCAAGTAAACAATGAGTTTAATGCGGTAGTTGTTGAGGCAGCTTTCTCTGATAAACAATTATTTATTGGTAAGGGAGCAGGAAGTTATCCTACAGCCAGCGCGGTTTTGTCTGATGTATCTGCACTTCAATTTGATTACAGTTATGAATACAAGAAAACACTTGCAAATGATACAACTCGATTTACACAAGATTTCTATGTAGCTGTTTATGTTGGTTCCACCTCCCGTGAAGCATTAAATAAGGTTAATCTTCAACAATTGGATGAAGTTTATCAAAGTAAAGATTACAATTATGAAACGGGTTGGGTAAAATTCAGTGATTTAATTCAGCTTGATTTGAACAATGAAGCTGATTTGTCGGTTATCTTGCTGCCCGAAGAAGTGTTGGGTATAGATGCCTTTGAAAAGCGTTTTACTCATGCAGAAGCTCACGTAAATGGTGAGATATAATTTGTTTTATAGTTAATTTAGGACCATATAAATCTTAATAAAATGAAAGAACCTTTAGCGTGGTATATTGCTGGACCATTAATTGGCTTAATGGTTCCACTCTTGTTATTGTTAAGGGGGAAGCAATTTGGTATCTCTTCGAGTTACAGATACTTGATCTCCATTTTACCTGTTAAGGTTCCCTATTTCAAATACGAACGACAGATCGATAGTCATCAAGTGATCTTTGCGCTTGGATTGATCTTATCTGGAATTTTGGCGTCAAATTTTTCTATCCCTGTTGTTTACAAACCGATCATTCCTTCTAGCGGATGGCAAGAGATCTCAATCGATATTTATTCTCTTAGCAACGGTCTTCAATTTTTGTTAGGTGGGATTTTGGTTGGTTTTGGTTCAAGGTATGCTAATGGGTGTACTGCTGGTCATTGCATCATGGGGGTGTCACAATTCTCTGTTGCCTCTATTGTCTCTACTGTTGCATTTTTTGTGGGAGGCCTAATCGGAACATTTTTTATCAATCCATTTATTTTTTAGTCATGAAATTGATTGTAACGCTTCTATTAGGATTTGGATTTGGCCAAATTTTAATCTTTTCTCAGGCTTTTTCGTGGTATCGGATACAAGAAATGTTTCACTTTGAGTCCTTTCACATGTTCGGTTTGCTCTTTTCAGCAATTGGTACTGCGGCAATAAGTTTAATTGTAATCAAACGTTTGGGTATTAAAACGATAGCGGGTGAAGATGTTGTGGTAAAACCAAAACCTATTCAATTGAAAGCAAATGTTATCGGTGGTGTAGTTTTTGGGCTTGGCTGGTCTATTTCAGGAGCATGCTCTGCACCTGTATATATCCTTGTTGGTTTATATTGGAAGGTTGGTTTAATTTTATTGTTAGGAGCCTTGCTAGGCACTTACTTTTATGGACTTATTGAATCTAAATTACCGAAATAATGAAATTGCGTTTAAACCGAATTGAAGAACCTTTTGTACTTGAGTTAACGAATGAATCGGGTAACAAAATGTTAATGGATGCCAATCCTAAAATTGGTGGTTTAGATAAAGGATTTAGACCAATGGAGGTGTTAGCAGGATCAATTGCAGGATGTGCAACCATTGATGTATTACTAATCCTGAAAAAACAAAAAATTGAACCGACACATTATGCTGTTCGGATTGATCCAACTCGCGGTGAAGGGGTGCCTGCGCCATTTGAAAAGATTCACCTGATTTTTGAATTTAATCAAGGTGTAGATCCCGCAAAAGCAGAGCGAGCAATTCGCCTAACTTTAGATAAATATTGTTCAGTATCAGCCAGTTTAAAGGAAAGTATTCAAATCACTTTTGAGGTAGTGTTAATTTAAGATGAAAAAACAAACAAAAGCAATCAGAACACAAGCAAAGAGAACGGCATATAATGAGCATGCTGTACCCTTGTATTTGACCAGTAGTTATGTCTTTGATGATGCTGAAGACATGCGAGCACAATTTGCTGAGGAAAAGGAAGGTGAAATTTATTCACGTTATGCCAATCCAAATGTGCAAGAGTTTATCGATAAGATGGCCATGCTCGAAGGTGCAGAGTCGGGTTGGGCAACAGCTTCTGGAATGAGTGCTGTGTTTACTTTTTTCGGAGCACTATTAAAATCAGGGGATCACATTGTATCTGCCCGTTCAGTGTTTGGTTCTACGCACCGCTTGTTTACTGAAATTCTTCCAAAATGGGGGATTGCCACAACTTATGTGGATGTTGATAATTATGATGGATTTGAGTCTGCAATAACTGAGAATACGAAAATTCTTTATCTAGAGACACCAAGTAATCCAGGGTTAGATATCATAGATTTAGAGCGTGTTGCAGAGATAACGCGCAGAAAAAATGTGATTTTTGCAGTCGACAATTGTTTTGCTACCCCAATTATTCAGCGTCCATTAGAGTTTGGTGCAGATGTGTCTATTCATTCCGCTACAAAATACATTGATGGTCAAGGAAGAACACTCGGTGGTATTATTTTGTCTTCTCAGGCTATCATCGAACAAGTTAAGGCTTTTGCTAGACACACTGGTCCAGCTTTAAGTCCTTTTAATGCCTGGGTTTTGTCCAAATCTTTAGAAACACTTGAAATTCGAATGGAGCGGCATTCCAAACAGGCTTTCGAAATAGCTCAACGCCTAGAAGGGCATACAGCTTTGACATGGATAAAGTATCCCCTTCTAAAGTCGCATCCTCAACATGAAATTGCAATCAAACAAATGGACATGGGGGGTGGTATTGTCTCCTTTGAGTTAAAAGGTGGATTAGATGCTGGGCGAAGATTTTTGGATAAACTCAAACTATTTTCCTTGACGGCTAACCTTGGCGACACCAGAAGTATTGCAACTCATCCTGCCTCAACTACACATTCGAAATTAACACCAGAACAGCGTGCTGAAGTAGGTATTGGCGAAGGGTTGGTTAGGTTGTCAATAGGTCTTGAGCATGTTGAAGATATTTGGGATGATATTGCTCAGGCGTTGGTTTAAGTTCTCAAAAAAAGTTTACCCTTTCTTGCAGGTTATTAGACCTTATAATTCTCATTGAATTGTTTAATGGAATAAAAGACGATTTATATCGTTAATTGGATAGATTTGTCCAGAATGATTCGGTTTAAGCAATTATTATCAGGTTTGATTTGTCTCTTTTTAGCACTACAATTATGTGGTACGGCAAGTGCTTTCGATATTCATTCGTTTTCACATTCGAAGGATGAGATTTATTTCAAATCCAAACAAGAAGTTAGTACACAGAACTATTTTGTTTCATTTTGTTTTGAAGATGATTCAACTGATGGAGATGAAGATTATCATCATGCTGAGGCATTACGCAACCCCGCAGGAATCTTTGTATTTCGACCTATCAAAGACCTACTCAGGGTCGTTGATTCCTCTATAGTACTTCACACTAAACGAATTCCTTTTTGGAAGAGATACAGACAGATTATACGTTAGACCCGTTCAATTGAACACGTATTGTTTAACTTATAATTTGTAATCATGATAAAACTAAAACAAGACGACTTTAATGAGTCTGTCGTTCTTGATAAATTAAAACGTTTTCTTCCTCAACAGGCTCCACTCAAAGACTTTGTCTTTCAAAATTTATTGCGTGGTTTTCAAGATGATAAATTCCATAATGCGTTATTGAAATCCTCCATTATATTTGGGTATAAAAATTACCTAAAGCTTGACGAGTTTCGATCGCTTTATTATTCAGGTCATATTTCCGATGAATCGATTAAGAATACTATTGATGATCGTAAGTTGAATGGCGACTTTTCAACATGGAAACGCACTTTATTTGAGCAAGAATTTCAAGAAACGATTCAAGCCCGTATTGGAGTTGTGCGTGATCATTGGAAGCAACATTTTCGAATTGATCTCGATTCACTGGTTCACCCTACGTTATTCCGAATTGTAGGGTCTTACCTAGACCAAGGAATATCAATCTGGAAATTTCCAGCTGGCAATAAAGGGTTTTTGAATGCAATAAAAGAGCTTGAAAAAAATGGTTTAACTAGTTTTTTTAAGGAGAAGAGGGCGAAATCAATGTTGCTGTCTGGTCAACATTCGATATCCTATTTACTTGAAATTTTAGTAGGTAAAACTGATGATTTCGAACACTATTTATTTGATCAGCAATTTGCACATCCAGGGTGGTCAGGTATCGTTGCATCAATCGAAACCAATCCTGATACACTATTGGATTCTCGAACAATAACCTTGTCTGAATTTATTCAATTTGAGCTGCTATTAGAAATAGATGCTTTAGATTCTTATTTTTCGGACATATGGTCTCCGTTATCACATAAACTGAATAAGTCTTATCCATCCGTATTTGATGAGGTAGAAGAATCAACCTACTTCCAGGTATTGAGCTTATTTCAGGATGCATATGAATGGACGTATTACAATAACGTTGTTAAAGGGCTGACAGAAGCGAGCAATCCAGTTATAACTGCTCATGTAGATACCTCATTTCAAGCCGTTTTTTGTATCGATGACCGAGAGTGTTCATTGAGGAGGTATATCGAACATTATGATAAAAATGCTGAAACGTTTGGAACGCCGGGTCACTTTAACCTTGAGTTCTATTTTCAACCAGAACACAGTAAATTCCACACCAAGGTTTGTCCAGCACCCATAACACCTACTTTTTTAATTAAGGAATACGAGAATAAATCGAAAAAATCAAAAAAAGACCTTCATTTTTCGAAAGGGGCTTCTGGTTTATTTCAAGGTTTGTTGATGTCATTTACTTTGGGATTTATCTCCATCTTTAAATTAATGGTGAGCATTTTTAGACCAAACAAGACATCTTCTTTTGTAACTTCATTTAGGCATATGGACCCTGATTCTTCGCTAACTATTGAAAACAAACAGGGCGAAAAATCAAAAGATGGGTTACAAATTGGATTTACTGTTACAGAAATGTCAGATCGGCTTTTTAGCTTATTGATGAGTATTGGTTTAACTGAAAAATTCGCAGACATCATATATTTTATAGGTCATGGTTCGAGTAGTTCAAATAATCCATTTTATACTACGATGGATTGTGGGGCCTGTTCATGTAAACCAGGGTCGGTTAATGCTCGCGTTATTAGTGCTATTGGAAACGACAAGCGAGTTCGAGCAAATTTAGTCGAGCGCGGTATTTTGATTCCGGATACGACTCATTTTGTTGGTGGACTCCATGATACTGCACGTGACGAGATTTTGTTTTATGACTTAAATCAACTTCCTTCAAAGCTCCAGAAATATCACCAGCAAAACGAAGCGATTTTTGTAAAAAGTCTTGCTTCAAATGCAAAAGAACGCTCTAGAAGATTTTCTTCTGTCGATTCAACGGGTGAGGTAAGTTCTGTGCATAAAAAAGTAAAATTAAGAACCGTATCCCTTTTTGAACCTCGTCCAGAATTGGATCATGCTAATGCATCGATTTGTGTTGTTGGAAGAAGGAACCTGACTAGAAATGTATTTCTTGATCGAAGAGCATTTTTGAATTCCTATAATTACAAATTAGATCCAACAGGTACATTTTTGGCAGGTATATTAAATGCGGCTACTCCGGTTTGTGGGGGGATTAATTTAAATTATTATTTCTCGAAGGTTGATAATCAAAATATGGGGTCTGGTACAAAATTACCACATAATGTCATGGGACTTTTTGGTGTCTCTAATGGAATAGACGGTGATTTAAGACCGGGTTTACCTAGTCAAATGATCGAGTTGCATGACCCGTTGAGGTTGTTGATGGTGGTGGAACATGATCCAATTGTTGTTAAATCAGTCATTGAATCAAATTCATCAACGTATGAATGGTACAAAAACAGTTGGATCAATTTAATCGTTATTCATCCGGAATCAGGACAGGTTTATCGTTTTGCAAATGAAAAGTTTACAATTTATGACAAATTTCAAGTTGCCAACCTGGAGAAATTAAAGGATTACGATTCCTTGATAACTAATTCGGCAGAAAACCTTCCCGTTCTAATTTTAAACTAGTGTTATGGAAAATTTATTGCATGTATTCATTTTGTTGCCAATAATAGGATTTTTGTTTTGTGCATTGGTTCCGAAATACAACGAAAAGGTTTTGTCAACGGCAAGTTTTGTAACTGTTGGATTACATTTTTTATTTGCCTTGTCGTTCTCAGCTTATTGGATTTCTACAGGATTTCATACCATTGATTTTCGGGAGTTTTCTATTTTTAAAACTGCACATTATGATTTTTTCATTGACATACACTTTGATGAAATTACCATGACGTTTTTATTGGTTGGTTCTTTATTGACTTTTTTGGTGTCAGGATTCAGCCGATATTACCTTCATCGTGAACACGGTTATAAGCGATTTTTTACCACGCTACTTTTCTTTTACATAGGTTACAACATAATAATTTTCTCAGGTAACCTTGAAACAATGTTTATTGGTTGGGAAATTCTTGGAATCAGTTCATTTTTACTTATCGCATTTTATCGAGAACGTTATTTGCCAGTAAAAAATGCAGTTAAAGTGTTTTCAATATATCGAATTGGGGATGTCGGATTGATATTAGCCATGTGGCTGAGTCACCATTTTTGGAAGGAAAATATCTCCTTTGATCAGATGTCTGATTACCAAAGTTTAAGTCAGCATTTGTCAATGCACAGTTTGTTGGGGACTGCTATTTCATTATTGATTTATATGTCTGCTGCGGCAAAATCCGCACAGTTGCCATTTTCCTCTTGGTTGCCAAGGGCCATGGAGGGACCAACACCATCAAGTGCCATTTTTTATGGTTCACTCTCGGTGCATATGGGGGCCTTCTTGATGATTCGGACATTTCCTTTTTGGGAGCATCAAATTTCCGTTCGTATTTTCATTGTTGTAATTGGTATTGTTACCAGTATTATTGCGATTTTGACGTCAAGAGTTCAGTCCTCGATAAAGAGTCAAATAGCTTATTCTTCTATGGCGCAAATCGGTCTTATTTTCGTTGAGATAGCGCTTGGCTTTGAAAAATTGGCATTGGTGCATATAGCTGGAAATGCATTTCTAAGAACCTATCAGTTGCTTGTTTCTCCATCGGTTGTGAGTTATAAAATTCGTGAGCAGTTCTACAACTTTACGCCACATGAAAAAACAATCGAGGATAGTTGGCCTAAGCGAATAGAATATTCTATATACATGCTCAGCTTAAAAGAATGGAATTTAGACAATATGCTTTATACCCAACTTTGGAACCCACTGAAGAAATTTGGAAAAAAATTAAATTTTCTAAGTTTCAAAAATGTTTACATCTATTTTGTTGTTGCATTTGCACTTGCCTTAGTATTTAATAAAAATTTAGAGGCTTTTTCGCATAATATGCAGCGCTTCGTTCCAACCATTTTTGCATTTTTTGCATTGCTATCGGTAATCAAAGCTTTTACAGAAAGAAATAGTGTACGGTTAAGTTGGTCGCTGGTCATAATTTGTCAATGTCTTATTGCTATTGCCATAGGATTTAACGAGCATTTTGATTTTGTTCATCAGCTTTGGTTCTTGAGTGGTGTATTAATTTCTGGTGGAATTGGTTTTGCTTGTATTCAACGTTTAAGGCACCAAGAAAAATGGGTGAGTTTGGATCGGTTCTACGGCCATTCTTACGAACATCCAAAAATAACACGGGTTTTCTTTATCGCTTGTTTAGGTATTTCTGGTTTCCCGATTACACCAACGTTCATCGGTGTCGACCTCATTTTTTCTCATATACATGAAGAGCAAATATTACTTGCCTTTTTTGTTGCACTCTGCTTTATATTGAATGGACTTGCAGTCATTCGAATTTATGCACGTGTATTTCTGGGACCACATGTTAAAAAATACCACAGTGTGGCTAAAAGGGCATTTTAAATTAATTTTACAAGCTACAATTATGAAATATTTTTCAAAAAATAATCTACCTAAGGACGGTTTGATCGGGTTAAAAGAAAATTTTATCGACGATGTTTATTCTGGATTCTTAGTTTTTTTATTGGCTTTACCATTGAGTTTAGGTATTGCAGGTGCCTCTGATTTTCCACCTATATATGGTTTGATCACAGCCATGGTTGGTGGCGTAGTCGTAAGTTTTTTTGCAGGATCAAAACTTACAATAAAAGGACCTGCAGCTGGTTTAATTGTTATCGTAGCTGGTTCCGTAGCCGAATTAGGTCAAGGTAACACTTTGCTAGGTTGGAAGTTAGCCCTTGCAGCAATAGTAATTTCGGGGATTTTACAAGTTTTGTTTGGCTTTTTCAAATTAGGAGCATTAGCTGATTTCTTTCCACATTCTGCTGTACACGGTATGTTAGCGGCAATTGGAATCATCATTATAAGTAAGCAACTACATATTTTGGTTGGTATGAATCCGTTAACAGAGCAAGGTAAACCTATGGTTGAACCATTAGAGTTAATATTAGAATTAAGAAATACGTGTCTAAATTTCTTTAAACAAGGCCAAGTGGCTGTAGTTGGATTAATTTCACTAGCAATCGTTTTCATCTGGCCAAAGATTCCAATTAAAATCCTTAAAAAAATCCCATCAGCATTGGTTGTTTTAATAGTTTCTATACCACTAGCTAAAATATTAGGAATAGAAAATACCCCAGAATCGTCTCCTTTACTTTCGTTCAAGGAAGGTTTTTGGGATGTCGTTGGAGTACAGGTTAGTTATCAAGGAATTTCCCAAATTGGTGTTTTCGTCAAATACGTTGTCATGTTTGCTCTTGTAGGAAGCCTGGAAGCCTTGTTGACTGTTAAAGCGGTTGATATGATGGATCCATTTAAGCGTAAGTCAAATACCAACAAGGATTTAATTGCTGTTGGAATAGGCAATATTGTTGCTGGTGTTTTAGGAGGATTACCAATGATTAGTGAAGTAGCACGGTCATCGGCAAATGTAGCCAATGGTGCAAAAACGAGATGGGCAAATTTCTTCCACGGATGCTTTATTCTGTTATTTTTGATTTTTGCTGTTTCGTTTAGCGATTTAATTCCAAAAGCTGCACTAGCAGCAATGCTCATAGGCGTAGGATGGAAATTAGCTCATCCCAAAGAATTTGGTCATGTTGCCAAAATTGGCAAAGATCAAATTTTTATTTTCCTGCTAACAATTTTCGTTACCCTTACTACAGATTTGTTGATTGGTATTTCTGCAGGGATTCTATTAAAATTCGTTTTACATGTGGCACGTGGTGTGGAAATGGCTAATTTATTTCGTGCAAAAGTAAAGGTTATTGATAATGCGATTTTCGTAGAAGGTGCTGCCGTGTTTAGTAACTTTAGAGCAATAAGGAGATTAATATCGACTTTTTCATTTGAGGATCACATTATTTTGGATTTGTCTGCTTGTAATTTTGTTGATCATACGGTAATTGAAACATTGTATCACTTAATAGATGATTTTAGTAATGAAGGAGGTTCTCTTGCAATAGTTGGTTTAGAGGAACTTAAGCCAGTAGGTAAATCAACACATCATTTATCAGCTGTCAAAAAGGATAAATAATGAAATACATCATTTTATCTTGTGTTGTTCTTTTCGTTCAACTCGTTGATTATGCCCAAAAGGATATTGCAACTCAAGAACATGGCTGGATTATGTATTTTGGAAATCACCGCCTTACCGAAAAGTGGGGGATTCATACAGAGTATCAGTGGCGTCGTGCAGATTATTTTGATCGTTGGCAGCAGTCTTTATTGCGTCTTGGGGTTGATTATTATGGTAAAAACAACGAACAATATACCTTAGGTTATGGTTGGATTAGGTCTTATCAATACGGTGATCAACCCATAGCACACAATTTAAATGAACACCGAATTTGGGAGCAATTTATTGTGAAGGGTAAGCTAGGCAGAGTTGATTTGCATCACAGATACAGACTTGAACAACGTTTCCTAGAAAACTGGGTTAAAGATGCACAAGGAGTTTACAATCAAGATTGTTTTGTTTTTAGGAATCGGGTACGCTATCGTTTTTTTGCAACTGTTCCGTTATCTAAAAAAGAATTAACAGATAACACCTTGTTTTTTGCTGCATATGATGAACCTTTCCTCGGATTCGGTAAGGGAACACAAAAAAATATTTTGGATCAAAATCGATTATATTTCGCCCTTGGTTGGATGTTTAACAAAAATGTTAATGTTCAACTCGGATATTTGAACCAATATATCGTAAAAACAGATGGTATAAAGGCTGAACGTAACCACACTGTGCAACTTGGATTAACATACAATCTCGATTTTAGAACCCAAAATTGATGTAACCCATTCATTTCAAAAGGCAGCAACCGAAAGTGGTTAGCTGCCTTTTTTGTATTTTCGCTGAAATTTTTTTTATGACAGAAGAAGTGAAAGCAGTAAGTTACTGTGTCGGTATGAGCATTGCGGGAAGCTTAATGCAGCAAGATTTAGAAAGTATATCACCAGCAGTTTTGGCTGAAGCAATTGGCGATGTATTCGCAGGAAAGGAAACAAAATATACTCCTGAAATGGCCAATGCGATTATCGAAAATTATTTGAAGGTGGCTGGTGAAGCTAAATTTGCACAGAATAAAAACTTAGGTGAAGCTTTTTTAACTGAAAATGCCTCTAAAGAAGGAGTCCATTCTACAGCATCCGGATTACAATATGAAATTATTACAAAAGGATCTGGAGCAAAACCTGCTGCGACATCAATGGTTACAGTTCACTATCATGGTACTTTAATAGACGGGACTGTTTTTGATAGTTCCGTAGAACGAGGTCAACCAGCAACTTTCGGAGTACACCAAGTTATTCCTGGTTGGACTGAAGCACTTCAATTAATGGAAACAGGTTCGAAGTATAGACTTTACATCCCACAAGAATTGGCTTATGGTGCACATCCACATCCAGGAGGAGCGATTAAGCCTTATAGTGCATTGATTTTTGATGTTGAATTGCTTGAAGTGAAATAAAGATGAAAGTTAAATTGAAGTATCTGTTTTTTGCTTTTGCAGCAATTTTGGCTTCTTGTTCTGGCTCAAATAATGAGGCTGAAACAATCAAGGAACTAAAAACACACAAAGAGAAGTTGTCTTATTCGTTTGGTATGGAACAAGCATCTCAATTGATGCAGGGACCAAACTTTTCTAGTTTTGATATGCCTAAGGTTATTGCTGGATTCGAAGATGGATTGAAAAATTATTCAACCGATCAAGTAGCTTCATGTCAAGGTACTATTAGACAGCTTTTTGGTGAACATGGTCAAGATTTTAATACCGGAATGGCCAAGCAGGCGTCATCTTGTTTTGGAATTATGATTGGTAATAGCTTTATGAAGGCTTTAAAATCAATTAATGGTACCAGTAAAATTAGCGTCAATCATGTCATTCAGGGGTTTACTGATAAACTTGAAGGAAAAAAAGCACTACTCACCGAAAATGAAAAAATGCAATTAATGCAAGCCTTCATGACAGAGTTAAATCGTGCATCAGCAGATGAAATGAATAAGGCAAGTGTGAAGTTTTTAGCAGATGCGAAACAGTTACCCAATACACGAGTAACCCCTTCCGGTTTAATTATTCAAACTATACAAGAAGGTAAGGGAGCATCTCCAAAAGCAACTGATGATGTGGTAGCAGATTATATCCTTACCAATGCAAAAGGAGATACTATGGAAAGCTCTTTTAAAATTAAGGCAGCAAATGGTGGCCCTCCTCCTAGCTTCAATTTGTCGGGCGTAATAGCTGGATGGACAGAAGGTTTCCAACAATTGAAAAAAGGGGGTAAGTATAAATTGTTTGTTCCATCCGAACTAGCATATCAACAAGGTGCGTTGTGTTTTTATATCGAGTTTTTAAATTTTGGTCCAGCAGGAACCTTAGCTAAAAAACAATAAGAACAATTAGTCCGAAATTAAAGTTAGTGGTTATCCATTGGATAGCCTCTTTTTTTTAGAGGGGAAAGAAAAAACAGATGCGATAGATAGCAGGAATGTAAGTTCCATTCGTTCGCTTCATGAAATAACTGCTTCGGAATGGGCTGTTTACATGATTTATTAAATCATAGAATAAACCAGCATTGATGCGAATACCACTGTCAAATGCTTTTGAGAAACCTCCACCAACAAAACATGCCGGGGCCAAAACGCCAGAACCTGTAATCATACCGTACGTATTTATTGGCGAACGCATGATTTCAATTTCACTGCCTAAAAACAAGGTGTTCCCAAATCTTCGGTGTACAAATCCACCAATACCATAAGCATTAAAGGAAGCATATATGCCTGTGTTTAAATTGTTACTCCAGTAACGTTGATATCGAATTGAAGGGCCAATAATCAAATTTTCCGTTTTCAAAAAGCCATATTTTGCTCCTAAGCCAAGTCCACCACCAAAAGTAGATGCACTAAAAAATCCATCCAAGCCAAGTTCTGTTTCATACGGTTGTGCAGAAGCTTGTCCAATCAGAAAACAGGTAACAAAAATCAACAATTTGTCCTTCATTTTAATCCTTTTTCAACAAAAATACAGGCAATTTCGTTAACAACTGCACATTATGACTTTTCGATTGGTTCAACTCAGCCGTTATATTTGCATCAAAAAACTAGATTATGCACCTGTTAGATGGAAAATTGACCGCAGAGGAAATTCGAAAAGAACTTGCTGAAGCAGTCCGTCTTAGAAAACAACAAGGAAAGAAAATACCCCATCTTGCAGCGGTTTTGGTTGGAAATGATGGTGGTTCTTTGACTTATGTGGGTGCAAAAGTGAAAGCATGTGAACAAATTGGTTTTGAAAGTACCTTAATTCGTTACGATGAATCGGTTTCAGAAGAAATTTTACTGAACAAAGTACAGAGTTTAAATGAGGATAAAAGTATTGATGGGTTTATAGTTCAATTGCCATTACCACCCCATATTGACGAACTGAAAATTACACAAGCCATTGATCCATCCAAAGATGTTGACGGATTTCATCCAGTTAACCTGGGGAAGATGGTTCTTAATTTACCTGGTTTTTTGCCTGCAACTCCAGCTGGTATTCTCGAATTGTTAAAACGAAATAACATTGAAACAGCGGGTAAAAAATGCGTTGTTATCGGACGAAGTAATATTGTGGGTATGCCGTTGAGCATTATGTTAGGACGTAATGCAGATCCAGGTAACTGTACGGTTACATTAGCGCACAGCAAGACGACTAATTTGAAAGAAATCTGTCGCTCTGCGGATATTTTAGTTGCAGCAATCGGTAAGCCTGAATTTGTAACGGCAGACATGGTTAAAGAAGGAGCGGTGGTTATTGATGTTGGTACTACACGTATTACAGATGAAACACGTGCACGCGGATGGAGACTTTGTGGTGATGTTAAGTATGATGAGGTAGCTCAAAAAGTGGCTCACATTACTCCTGTACCGGGTGGTGTTGGACCCATGACCATAGCCTCTTTAATGATAAATACCCTTCGTGCCTTAGAATTGAGGGGAAAATAATTTTAAAGTCGTTCTAGAGGGGTTTTTACTCCGTCTACTAACGAGTAACAAGCTAATTTATCTTTGAATACAGATGATTTGAAGATCGATCTATTCAACAACATGCGAACACATTCTTGAATTCCCTCTACTATTGAGGGATGTGGATGAATTAATTCGGATAGTACCTCAATAGGCATATTTAACTTGATAAGTAAACCAATTGCTTGAATTGCAGTTGAAGCATGTTCTCCAACCACACGCATGCCTAGAATTCGCATTTCTTTGTCGTTCGTAACAATGATCTTAAAAAATCCTTGCGTTTTTCGCATCGCAATTGCTCGTGCAATCAGTGAATAATCCAATTTGACAACCTTAATTGGTGTATTTTTCTCTACGCATTGCTTTTCATTCATTCCTACGGCTGCAACTTCTGGACTCAAAAACATGATGGTGCAGATGTTATCGTAGTTCAATTGGTGTGTTTTGTTGCCAAAGATTTTCTCTACAGCATGTCTTCCCTCAATTTCTCCCATGTTAACAAGGGCAATTCTGCCAGATACATCTCCCACAGCATAAATGTTTTCGATGTTGGTTTGAGTATCTACATCACCGATATGAATACCACGCTGAGACATCTGAACACCTGCGTTTTCCAAACCTAAGTTTTCAATATTTGGACTTCTACCAATGGAAAGGAGTGCTTTTTCAACACGTATGATTTCACGTTTGCCATCCGGATACGAAAGTTCATATTCTACTTCACCATCAATTGTTTCCATGCGCTCTAATTGCGCATTGGAATGGATGATTACGCCTTTGTTGATGAGGTTATTTGCAACAAGCCCAGAAATATCTTCGTCTTCAAAAGGAAGAATCTTTTCTTGGCGATCGATGATATGTACTTTTGTTTTTCCGAAATTTGAGAAGATGGTTGCGTACTCACAACCGATTACTCCTGCACCAACAATGACTAAACTTTTCGGAAAATCTTCTATGTGATCGATTCCGTTACTGGTAAGGATTGTTTTTTCGTCAACTTGAATGGAATCAATCTTTCTTGGCCTACTTCCTGTTGAAAGGACGATGTAATCACCATAGATAATGTGCTCTTCACCTTCTTGTGTTATACTTACTTCGTTTTTACTGATAAGTTTGCCAAAACCGCGCTCGTAGGTAAGCAGGCGTTGCATGGTTTCCGTTTGAAGCAGTTTTATGTGAGATGAGTATTGAAATTTCCTTTCAAAAATGGCTTCTGTAAGGGTGTTTTTAACATCTTCCCATTGTATTTGAAACGCAGTTCTTCCTCGTGAAACGATGGTGTCATTGATGGATGAAACTTTCGTTGAGATTTCCCAAAGTGTTTTGGACGATAAGGCTCCATTATAGACTCCAGCTCCACCAACCTTATCTTTTTCAATCAAGCAAACCCGCTTTCCATAATCGATAGCCCTCATAGCTGCCGCATATCCTGCAGGTCCACCTCCAATAACAATAAGGTCGTACTTTTCCATCTTTGTTGTAAATTGCGTGCGAAAATAATTTTAAATTGTCTTACTTAAACACCTAAACTGAAAATAAGTTGGATGCACAAAGTGAATCACTAATCGAAAAGGCAAAGCTTGAGCGGAAGCAGATTTCTAAGGCATTGGAAAAAGGTAAAAAGCGTCCTAAAGAATTCGATGAATTCTTTCATGGAGAACATGACCGCTTTTTTAGGCATTTTGATTGTTTAACCTGTGCAAATTGTTGCAAAACTACCAGTCCAATTTTCCGCGCTGTTGATATTAAAAGAATAGCCAAACGATTCAGGATAAAAGAGCAAGAATTTATAAAACAGTATCTGAAAATTGATGATGATCAAGATTATGTGCTGAAATCTTCGCCATGTGTCTTTTTAGATGAAGACAACTGTTGTTCTATCTATGAAGATCGTCCTTTAGCATGTCGGGAATATCCACATACCGACAGGAAGCAGGTGGTACAAATAAATGCATTAACACTGGAGAATACCGCAATTTGTCCGGCGGTTGCGCACATATGTTTGCAACTTGTTCAGAACAGTAAATGACGTTATGGAATATTGCTCTAAATTAGTCGCGCTAAACTATAAACTATGGATTTCATGAAAAAAATCCTCTGTTGCCTGTTTTGTCTTTATTTTGGTTGGACAAGCGCGCAACGATCAAAAAATGGAGATTATGTTGTTGCTGGCTCTCAGGTTTTAAACGCATACACGAAAGTTACTTCATCTGCCTCAGCTGGACAACAGTCGATTTTCGTTTCTTCAAATCAACTTACTTCTGGATTTCTTACAACGCCGCTTGCCGCAGGAGATCTGATCATGGTTATTCAAATGCAGGGAGCCCAAATGGATATCGATGTTACTCCAGCAGCTTCTTGGGGTGGAACCTATACCATACCAAACGGTTATCTCTACACGGGAGGTTGGTTTCAAGTTCCATACAAATGGGGACAAGTTACTGATTACAAGCAAGCGGGAAAGTTCGAACTAGTTGAAGTGTTAAATGTATCAGGATCAAATGAAATACAGCTAAATTGCCCTTTGACCAATACTTATGCACGTTCCGGTCATGTTCAAGTGGTAAGAATTCCTCGACTTAATAACTTAACTGTAGGTGCGTCTGATACAATCATTCCGTTAGCTTGGGATGGCGACAAAGGAGGTATAGTTGCCTTAGAAGTGAATGGCGACTTGGTTTTGGAAATGGGAGCGGTAATTAGCGCAAGTGGCAAAGGGTTTCGTGGTGGCGTAGCAGATAATCAAGGATTAAGTAATACAGGTGTAAGTAATGAAGGGCCTGGGTTAGGAAATAGTCAATTGGGTTCTACAGACCAACGTGAAGGTGGTCGAAAAGGAGAAGGAATTGGAGGTTATACCTATGAATATGATTCGTTATTTTCCAGGTATGGTCGAGGAGCTCCTGCCAACGGAGGTGGTGGCGGTGGTTACCAAAATTGCGGTGGCGGTGGCGGTTCCAATTTTGGTTCAGGGGTATACAATGGAAATGGAACTCCATCCAATACTTATTCAGCGGCATGTTGGAATTTGGAAAAATCAGGTTTCGCATCGTCCACTTGCTCTGGCGGAGGTAGGGGAGGTTATTCCTATTCCAATGTAAACCTAAATGCATTAACTGTCGGACCTAACAATTCATCTTGGGGAGGCGATGCTAGAAAAGTAAATGGTGGTCTTGGAGGACATGCATTGGATTTTGATGCTACCCGAATTTTCTTTGGTGGTGGAGGTGGTGCCGGAGATCAAGATTCCCAGCAAGCAGGTTCTGGTGGCTCAGGTGGTGGATTGGTATACCTTGATGTATATGGTGTTGTAAGTGGTACAGGAAAGTTAGAAGCGAATGGCCAAGATGGGTTTAATAGTAATCCCCTTAATGCGGTTGCAGGTGTTGGTGTAAAGCTGGGAAATGATGGTGCAGGAGGCGGTGGAGCTGGCGGCCATGTTTATATCCGAAATATAAAACCCTTACCATCAACAATAACCTTGAGTGCTCAAGGCGGGAAAGGTGGTAATCATGCCTTATCGATAGGGCAGGCAGGCGGAAGCCAAGAGGCAAGTGGCCCTGGTGGAGGTGGGTCTGCTGGTATTGTAACTTATGTGTCTGGAAGTCCAACTCAGTTAATTGTACCAGGTAAAAATGGAACAACAAATTCATTACACCTCACTGAATTCCCTGCTAATGGAGCCACCGAGGGTGGTATAGGATTCTGGGGATTGACGACTACTATTTTTGATGTTATTACAACCGATACAACGATCTGCGGTTCGAGTTCAGTTACACTGAGTTATTCGATTGTTGGAACTGATCCAGGAGTCTTGAGTTGGTATTCCGCGCCAGTTGGTGGCGCCTTATTACACACTGGCAATAACTTTGTTACACCAATTCTAAACTCGACAACTACCTATTATGTTGGGGTGTGCAGCGGTCATTTTCGTCAACCAGTAACGGTTCATATTGGCAATAATCCAATAATTAACGGTCCTGCAACTATTACAAACGCTAATTGTAACAATTTTGGCTCCATAACAGGATTAACAATATCTGGAGGCACAGCACCTTACACGTATATGTGGAATGGAAATGCGACAGGATCTATAGATTTAAATTCCATTCAAGAAGGTGACTATACCTTAGAAGTTATCGATGCTTTGGGTTGTCGGGATACATCATCAATCTATTCGGTTACAGGTTTTTCGGGGCCTAAATTGGATAGTTCTGCAATTCACATAACAGATCAGTTGTGTGATAAAAGTTTAGGGTCCATAACTGGAATTACGGCTGCTAATGTGGTGTCTTCTATTGATATTTCATGGAATAATGTGCCAATGATAAATACATTTGACACAATCAACTTAATTGCAGGTACTTACACGCTGCGCATTAAGGATGTTTATTCTTGTTCCGACTCAATGACGGTTGTAATCAAAAGTATTGCAGGACCAACCCTGGATTCTACAAGTCTTTTGATTTCAGATATACCTTGTCTGGGATACGGTTCAATTCAAGGGATGTCCGTTCATGGTGGTACTTTACCGATGACGTATTTTTGGAATGGAACTGCAGGAAATGCCAACGCAATTAATTTGCCGGTCGGAAGCTATTCATTAGTTGTTCAAGATGCTAATGGCTGCACTGATACTTCCAATGTGTATGTGATCACCTCTATCCCTAAACCAGTAATTGACAGTTCTTTGATGACAAGAGTCAACGAAAACTGCAATGGAACTTTTGGGAAAATTGAAGGAATAACCGTTTCTGGAGGTGCTCAACCATTAAGTTATACTTGGAATGCCAATCCTCTCTTGAATACTTTGGATCAAAATAACCTGCAAGCAGGAATCTATGAACTTGTTGTGGCTGATGCTTTTGGTTGCAGTGATACCATTAAAACCAATTTATTGTTTTTGGCAGGTCCTAAAATAGATTCTTCATCCGTTGTTATTGTTCAGCCTTCGTGCATGCAACTTGGTTCTATCTCGGGTTTACAAGTTATAGCGAGCTCACCTCAGTACAGTTGGACAGGCTCTACTTCAAATTCGTTAGATATATCTGGCTTGGCAGCAGGGGCTTTGTACAAATTGACGGTGACAGATTCAAACAATTGTAAGGCCTACTATGGTCCAGTATCTTTTAGTGCATTGAATTATCCAACGGCATTTTATAGCGGACCAACATCCAGCTTGTCGAATCAGCCTGTATTGTTTAGTAACCAAAGTCAATCTTCATTTCCAATAGTTGAAACCTATTGGGTGGTGAATGGAAATGGGCAACAAATTTTAACCAATGACTTAAATTACACCTTTGCTGAAGCGGGTACCTATCAAATTAAGCTGGTTATTATAGATGCCAATGGCTGCATGGATTCTGCGGGAACAACGATCATCGTTTCTGATGAAATCATCGTGCCGAATATCTTTACTCCTAATGAAGATGGTGCGAATGAAAATTTCGAAATAAAAAATCTGAGCGGTGAAACTGTGCTTGTCATATTAGATCGATGGGGGAATGTAGTGTTTGAGTCGAAAGATTATCAAAACAACTGGAACGGTAAAACTATGAATGGCGCTGAATTAGCAGATGGTGTTTATTTTTATCGCGTACAACCGCCCAAGGGAGATCCAGTTGAAGGATTTTTACATTTGGTTCGGTAAAATCTCACTATGAAGGTTGCTTTTCACCCTTGCTACGTTCATCCCGTTCCTGAAAATCATCGGTTTCCGATGGAAAAATACGATTTGATCTACAGGCAATTAATTCACGAAGGGGTGGTGGATAGTAGCGATTTTTTTGAACCCGGTAGCTCATTGTATTCAAATTTAGAACGTGTGCATAGTCCGGAATATTTGGAGGCCTTGTTTCAATTAAAAATCGGAATGCGTGAACAACGTGCTACAGGTTTCATGCACAATGAGGAATTAATTACTCGTGAAAGTCGAATCATGGAAGGTACCCGCATGTGCGCCGAGCTAGCATTAAAGCATAAAGTTGCAATGAATATTGCAGGAGGTACCCACCATGCCTATTCAAATCGTGGCGAAGGCTTTTGTTTGTTAAATGACCAGGCTATTGCTGCATCTTGGTTAATCGATTCTACGCATATCAATCGAGTATTAATTATTGATTTAGATGTTCATCAGGGGAATGGAACAGCAGAGATATGCCGTAATCGCGAGGATATTTATACGTTTAGTATGCATGGAGCATCGAATTATCCATTAAAAAAAGAGCAATCTGATTGTGATGTCGCCCTGCCAGACAATACATCGGATGCAGAATATGTGTATGCCTTACAGGCCAATTTGGATGAGATTCTTGATTCATTTTCTCCAGAATTTGTGTTTTATCAATGTGGAGTAGATGTCTTGGCAACTGATAAATTGGGACATTTGGGTTTAAGTCCTAATGGTGTCATAAAGCGAGATGAATTGGTGTTTAAAACAGTTCAATCACTTGGTGTTCCAGTGGTTTGTTCGATGGGTGGAGGGTATAGTCCTTCTATTAAAGCTATTGTAGATGCCCATGTGAATACGTTTAAATTGGCGGCTCATATTTTAATGTAAAGAAGTTTAATTGTCAAATTTGTTTTATTTTTGTTTAGATTAATTCTAAATAGTGATGTCAAAGCTAGAACATGTTCCTGTGCAAATGTCTTTTACAACCGCATGTGATTTGTGCATGTGTTTGAAAAAAAAGAAGTGCTGTAAAAAATACAAGCGCAAAGGTGAGCATTGTAAAAAATGCCCTAAGCTGTAATGTTCCTTTTCTTTACTTTTGTTACATGAAGTGGCTTTTATATGTCATTTTTTGTGGCTTGATTACTCAAGAACTTGTTGGTCAACACGAGTTGAGAATGGTTACAGATGTAACTGCATTCGATTATTTTCAGGGGGTAGAAGTTCAAGGGCTAAAGTATCGGGTTCAGCCATATGGCGGTATGGGGTTGGGTATTAATCGTTCTGTTTTTCAAGGTGCACTTTACCCCAGAGTTTCATTAGGTTTGTTTATTGATGAGGATGACGAAGGATTCATAAAATTTGGTCCAATTATCGCTGAAAGCGTTTCGTTGGTAAGAGTGGTTTCTAATGTACAGCCCGATTTATTTAATGAATTATATGCGGGCGCCATGCTCCAATTGGGTACACGTTGGAAATTTTCGCTTAGGTTATTGGGTGGTTGGTTATATCATCGTTTTGCTACAATTGATGGAGCCTATGCTATCAATTCAATTGGTTGTACAGGGTCAATAGGGATAGGTTATGCTTTTGAAGATTAGTATATGCTTCTTACTCGTGTCTCTTTTAGTCTCGTGTGAACCGGATCAAGACAATTATTCAGCTGTTAACATTGTGGGTCATGGTGCTAATGGTTTAGATAACGTTGCTTCAATTTATCATTGATAATACAGCCGAAGCAATCGAATTAGCGATTGAGCGTTTGGGGTGTGCAGGTGTAGAATTGGATGTGCAATTATCAACAGATGGTTCTTTGTGGTTGTTTCATGATGAATTACTTGAACGGGAAACAACTGGAAAAGGGAGCGTGAATGATCATGGCGATGCTTACCTGAGTGGTTTAAAATACAATTCGTTACACCGTGAAAAATTGGTGTGTATATCAAAGTCAAACATTAATTTCAAGTCCAAACGGGTGTTTTTCGATTTGAAACATTACAATGCAGCTGCAAACAAGGTTGTTGATCGAGATAAGCTGTTGAAGGCAATTCAAGACTTCCAATTAACACATAAAACCCTTGATTTATGCCTGATTACCAATAATCATGCTTGGGTACCCTATCTCATGGAGTTGAATCTACCAGTTTATGCCGAAATCTCTGGTTGTGATAATCTACAAACGGAACAGTTAACTGCCTGATCTGGATTCGTAATTAAAAATCGCAGTTGTAGCGCAGATCAAGTAAGAATCCTTCGTGAGGGAGGTAAAAAAGTTGTAATTTTCGAAGTTAGATCACCTAAGTGGACTCGAAGAGCCCTGAAAAAACAATCTGATTGTTTAATAACGGATGATATTCGCGTAGCATTAATTGAAAAGGAAAGATGACTAAAAAGAAAAAAGAACGTGTAAACGTCGTGTATTCAACGAATCCCGATTTTGCATACAGTTTTGATGAAGAAGATGAAATAGAAACATTACCGAATCATCAACAAAAACTTTATGTTTCTATAGATCGGAAACAACGAGGAGGCAAGGAAGTTACCTTGGTGGAAGGATTTGTAGGAAAAGAAGACGACTTAAAGGATTTAGGCAAGTTACTGAAATCAAAATGTGGTGTTGGCGGCGCTGTCAAGGATAATGAAATCCTAATTCAAGGCAATGTTCGTGATAAAGTAATGGATTTATTACAAAAAGAAGGATTCGTCGTTGTAAGAAAAGGAGGTTAATCCGGACTTGAAAAGTTATAAGTTAAGTAAAATCAAATTCAAGCCCGGTTAACCAAATATTGTGTCTTGATATCTAGTATAACGTATGGATAACTAGAATGTTACAAAGTTACGTGATTAATTTGAATCGGTATTGATTTTATCTTTTTAAACGTAAGTTTTTCTTCACAAAAGGTATTACTTGTAGGTTGAATGGTTAAGTCTGTTGAGTCAAAAGAATGCGAAATATTTTCTGAATCCAAGTTATAATTCACCAATCAAAAAATTATCTTTGTCCAGATGGAAAAACAGGTCATTTTAAATGCACGTCACCTCGAATTAACACTCAACAGAATTTGTTATCAATTGATTGAATCACATGGTGATTTCTCAGATACTGTATTGATTGGATTGCAACCACGAGGGGTTCATGTTTTAACTCGGTTGAAGACGCAACTCGAATCAATTTTACAGAAAGAAATCATTTGTGGAAAATTGGATGTTACCTTTTATCGAGATGATTTTCGAAGACGAGAAAAGCAACTCATACCTAGCGTGACCAACATTGATTTTTCTATCGAAAATAAGCGTGTAGTCTTGATTGACGATGTGCTTTATACCGGAAGAACCATTAGATCCGGATTAGATGCCTTATTGGCTTTTGGTAGACCTAAGCGGGTTGAATTACTTGTTTTAATAGACCGTAGATTTCAACGTGATTTACCCATTCAAGCGGATTACACCGGCAAAATGGTTGATACCATTAATTCAGAGCGCGTTTCTGTTGAATGGAATGAGGTAGAAGGAGAAGATAAAGTTGTACTATTTACACCAGAACTGAATGCATAATTTAAGTGTAGATCACCTGATTGGTATCAAGGATTTAACGGCCGAAGATATCGAATTGATATTTAAGACTGCTGACAGCTTTAAAGAAGTTATCAATAGACCAATTAAAAAAGTGCCTTCTCTAAGGGATATTACGATTGCTAATTTATTCTTTGAGAATTCAACGCGCACGCGTTTATCTTTTGAATTGGCAGAAAAGCGACTTTCCGCTGATGTGGTAAATTTTAGTGCTTCGAGTAGCTCTGTGAAAAAAGGGGAAACATTGATTGACACAGTCAACAACATCTTATCGATGAAGGTTGACATGGTTGTTATGCGTCATCCAAACCCAGGAGCTGCTAAGTTTTTATCAGAACGTATTGGAGCAAAGGTTGTGAATGCTGGAGATGGAACGCATGAACATCCAACACAAGCCTTATTAGATGCTTATTCGATTCGAGAAAGTTTAGGAACTGTAAGTGGTAAAAGGGTAGTGATTGTTGGTGATATTTTACATTCACGTGTTGCCCTTTCGAATATTTATTGCTTGCAAAAGTTAGGTGCAGAAGTAATGGTTTGTGGACCAACAACCTTAATTCCTAAATACATTGAAGAGTTAGGGGTAAAAGTAGAACACAATTTACGAGCAGCACTAGAATGGTGTGATGTTGCAAACATGTTACGTATTCAATTGGAACGTCAAGACATAAAATACTTTCCTTCTTTGAGGGAGTACAGTATGCAATATGGATTAACAAAATCTATTTTGGATTCGCTTGAAAAAGAAATTGTAGTAATGCATCCTGGTCCAATTAACAGAGGAGTTGAAATAACCAGTGATGTTGCGGACTCAAAGCAGTCAATCATCTTGCAACAGGTAGAAAATGGTGTTGCAGTTCGAATGGCAGTAATTTATTTACTTGCTTCAAAAATTGAACGTCAATAAAAATTATTACATTTGGACAAACCGACAACAATGAATTTTCAAACTACACAAAACAAAAGCGAGGCTATCGTAAAGACCAATGTAGAGAAATTGGATGCTTCAAATGCTTCTGAATTGAAGTCTGAATTGGTTTTATTGAATAAAAATGGCGTTAACAATATTGTCATCAATTTAACAGCCACCAAATACTGCGATTCATCAGGTTTGAGTGCTGTGTTAACAGCTAACAGGTTGTGTAAAGACACCAACGGTCGTTTTGTATTGTGTGGATTACAAGATACCGTATTGAAATTGATTCAAATTGCACAATTAGACAAGGTTATTGATATCGTTACTACCGAGGATGATGCAGTTGCCTTGATTCATTCGTGAATTTCACCTTAACCATTTTAGGTAGTGGGGCAGCCTTGCCAACCGCTAGAAGAAAACCAACATCACAATATGTGGTATGCAATGATCGTCATGTGCTTATTGATTGTGGTGAAGGTACCCAAACCCAATGCAGAAAGTATGGCGTTAAGTTACAGCGTATTGACATAATCCTTATTTCTCATCTTCATGGAGATCATTTTTTTGGCTTAATCGGTTTGTTGAGCTCTATGCACTTATTGGGTCGTGATAAAAAGCTGATCATTTATGGTCCGAAGGGATTAGAAGAAATTATACAACTTCAGTTAAAGTTGTCAGGTACGCGTTTAAATTATGAAGTTGAGTTTATTGAAACAAATGCTAAGTTGAATGAAGTGGTGTATGAAGATAATAAGTTAATAATCTATTCTATACCATTAAATCATCGTATTGCAACAACTGGATTTTTGATTCGTGAAAAGCCGAGAGAACGTAAATTACTTGTTGAGTTAGCTAAGGAAGATCGGGTTCCAATAGCTTGTTATCAGACTTTAAAAAGTGGTAAGGATGCCGTTGATGAGGATGGAAAGTGCTATTCATTTGAAACCTATACGTTACCTGGTTCCAAGCCACGAGCTTATGCCTATTGTTCGGATACAGCTTACTTAGAATCAGTTGTTGAATACGTGAAGGAAGTTGATTTACTTTATCACGAGGCAACCTTCCTATCAACAGAGCTCGAACGAGCAACAAAAACTTTTCATTCTACTGCTGAACAGGCGGCGCAAATAGCAAAAAAAGCTCAAGTGAAGCACTTGATCATTGGTCACCTCAGCGCACGTTATGATGACGGTGAAGCACATCTTGCAGAAGCTCGTGCGTATTTTGAATCAGTTGAAGTCGCTTATGACGGAATGCAAGTTCAGGTAGGTCCGCTTTATTAACTCAAACTGGTTTAAAAGTCCTTGAATCTGCTGTAATCCATTGGGGTTAAGCAGATATTTTTGTTACTATGCAAAATTCCGCGCTTCATGTCAGATAATCAATATACGGAAGATAATATTCGTTCGCTAGACTGGAAAGAACACATTCGATTAAGACCGGGTATGTACATCGGTAAATTGGGTGATGGTTCGGCAGTTGATGATGGTATTTATATCCTGGTTAAAGAGGTGGTAGATAATTGTATTGATGAGTTTGTCATGGGTAATGGTAAGCGCGTTGATATCAAAGTGAAAGACGGAAAAGTTACTGTCCGCGATTATGGACGGGGAATTCCTTTGGGTAAGGTAATTGATTGTGTTTCTCAGATCAATACGGGGGGTAAATATGATTCGAAAGCCTTCAAGAAATCGGTTGGACTAAATGGTGTTGGTACCAAAGCGGTGAATGCCTTGTCTAATCATTTTATGGTATATGCTGTTCGAGATGGACAGAAAAAACAGGCGACTTTCGTTCGTGGTGAATTGGTAGAAGAATTACCTGTAACACCTACAGATGAACAAAACGGAACTTATGTTGAGTTTATTCCAGATGAATCAATATTTAAAAAGTTTGCCTTTAGAACCGCCTACCTGGAAAAAATGATGTGGAATTATTGTTACCTAAATCGTGGTTTAGCCATGTATTTTAATGGTACTAAATTTCAATCGAAAGACGGGTTGAAGGATTTGTTGGAGAACAACATGGATGGGGATCCATTGTATCCAATTATTCATTTGGAAGGCGAAGATATTGAGGTTGCTTTTACACATGGCAAGACTTACGGAGAGGATTACTACTCCTTTGTTAACGGTCAACACACCACCCAAGGCGGTACCCATCAGAGCGCATTTCGTGAGTCTGTAGCAAAAGTGATTCGTGATTTTTACAACAAGAATTATGAGCCTTCCGATATCCGTCAAAGTATTGTTGCGGCAATTTCGGTTAAGGTGATAGAACCTGTATTTGAATCGCAAACAAAAACAAAATTAGGATCGCTGGAGATTGAGCCCGGTGGTAAATCCATGCGTGCCTTTGTGAACGACTTCTTAAAAGAAGCGCTGGACAATTATCTGCATCGTAATCCCGATGTGGCAGAGACGATTGAGAAGAAAATCAAACAATCAGAACGAGAGCGCAAAGAACTTTCTGGTATTAGAAAATTAGCGCGTGATCGGGCGAAAAAAGCCAGTTTACACAATAAAAAACTTCGCGACTGTAGGTTGCATTTAACTGATTTAAAGGCAGAAAGGCGAGAAGAAACGACACTGTTCATTACGGAAGGTGACTCGGCAAGTGGTTCCATTACCAAATCCAGAGATGTTAATACACAAGCCGTGTTTTCATTACGAGGTAAGCCGTTGAATTGCTTTGGTTTAACCAAGAAAATTGTGTACGAGAATGAAGAGTTTAACTTGATTCAAGCTGCGTTAGACATTGAAGAAGACATGGATAATTTGCGTTATAACAAGATTGTTATCGCAACGGATGCCGATGTTGATGGAATGCATATCCGTATGTTGTTATTGACCTTCTTCTTGCAGTTTTTTCCAGATTTGGTAAAGCGGAATCATGTATATGTTTTACAAACGCCACTTTTTCGTGTGCGCAATAAGAAGAAAACGATTTACTGCTATTCCGATGAAGAACGCAGAAATGCCATAGAGGAATTGGGAAAGAATCCTGAGATTACGCGCTTCAAAGGGTTGGGAGAAATTTCACCGGATGAGTTTAAACATTTTATCGGGGAGGATATTCGTTTAGAACCCGTGTTATTGACCAAAGATGCTTCAATCGACTCAATCTTATCCTATTTTATGGGTAAAAACACCCAGGAGCGACAAGATTTTATCATTGACAATCTGCGCGTAGAAAAAGATATTGCGAATCAAAAAGATTCGGACAAAGACGATGTTGAACCAGTAGAACTTGCTTCTTAGAATATGGCTGATGAACTAGATGGAAATGAAGGTATGCAGGATTTACCTGAAGGGGATCAAAATCCGTTTGAAAAGCATGTTCCTGACGATAAAATAATTCCTCTAAATGGGTTATACGAAAACTGGTTTTTGGATTATGCAAGTTATGTAATTCTTGAACGAGCAGTTCCCTCGCTTTATGATGGTTTAAAACCAGTTCAAAGAAGGATTTTACATTCCATGAAAGAAATGGATGATGGACGTTACAATAAAGTAGCGAATATCATTGGTAATACCATGAAATATCACCCGCATGGAGATGCTTCAATTGGAGATGCTTTGGTTCAATTAGGCCAAAAAGACTTATTAATTGATTGTCAAGGAAACTGGGGGAATACCTTGACAGGTGATGGTGCAGCGGCAGCAAGATACATCGAGGCACGCTTATCTAAGTTTGCAAATCATGTTGTATTTAATCCCAAAACAACAAATTGGTTGGCATCCTATGATGGTCGTAATAAAGAGCCGGAACAACTTCCTGTGAAGTTTCCACTTTTGCTTGCTCAAGGAGCTGAAGGCATTGCTGTAGGGATGGCTTGTAAGTTTTTACCGCATAATTTTATTGAGTTGATTGATCAGTCAATCAATCATTTGCGCGGTAAAAAAGTTGAATTGGTGCCCGACTTCCCGAATGGTGGAATGGCTGATTTTACCAATTACAATGATGGAATCCGTGGAGGGAAAGTTAGGGTTCGTGCACGAATTAAAAAACTTGACAATAAGACGCTGGTAATTAATGAGATTCCTTTTGGTACGACAACTACATCTCTGATCGAATCCATTATTAAAGCCAATGATAAAGGGAAAATAAAAGTCAAGAAAATTGAAGACAACACTGCTGCTGATGCGGAGATTTTGATTCATTTGGCACCGGGTGTCTCCCCAGATAAGACGTTGGATGCTTTGTATGCTTTCACAGATAGCGAGGTTTCAATTTCTCCTAATTCATCCATAATTGACGGCGATACGCCTCGTTTCATTGGGGTAAGTGAAATTTTACGGGTCAACACCAATAACACGGTTCAGTTATTGAAATTGGAACTGGAGATCAAACTAGATGAACTGGAACGTCAATGGCATTTTTCGACTTTGGAGAAAATCTTCATCAACGAAGAAATGTATATTGACTTCAAGCATTACGCCGACAAAGAGTCCTTATTTACCTATTTATATAAACGCTTCGAACCATTTAAAAAGCATTTTATCCGTGAAATAGTCGATGAAGATTTGCAACGATTAACGCAAATTCCGATGATCCGGATTACTCGATTCGATGCAGATAAGGCAGATGATGTCTTGTTAAAAATAGAGGGGGAAATTGAAGAGGTTAAGCAAAAATTAGCGAATCTCATTGAATATGCAATTGACTATTTTAAGGATTTAAAGAAGCGTTTCGGTCAAGGAAAAGAAAGGAAAACTGAAATTAAAGTATTTGATAATATTAACGCAACCAAGGTAATTATCGCCAACCGAAAACTTTATGTGGATGTTGAAGAAGGTTTTATTGGTTATGGTTTGAAGAAAAGTGAACCTGTTAATGATTGTTCTGAAATAGACGATATCATTATCTTTTTTGCCACCGGAAAAATGATGGTTACGAAGGTTGCGGACAAAAAATTTGTTGGTAAAGGAATCATCCATGCCGATGTGTGGAAAAAGGGTGATAAGCGAACGATCTACCACATGATTTATCAAGATGGGGTTGGTGGTCCAGCAATGATGAAGCGCTTCTATGTAAATTCAATCACTAGGGATACTGAATACGATTTAACTCGGGGCACTAAAGGTTCTAAGTTATTATATTTTTCAGTTCATCCAAATGGAGAACGAGAGGTCGTAAGTGTTTTACTAAGACCAAGACCACATCTGAAAAGGTTACGATTTGATTTAGATCTAGGAGATTTATTAATCAAAGGAAGACAATCTTCAGGTAATCGAGTGACCAAAGAAATCATACAACGCATCACGCAAAAAGAGGTTGGAGGTTCTACTTTGGCAGCAAGAAAAATTTGGTTTGACACAGTCGTTGGTCGATTAAATGATGAGGGTCGAGGCAAATATCTTGGAGCCTTTAAAGGTGAGGATAAAATCCTTACCTTATATAAGACAGGTGAGTATAGATTAACCAATTTTGATTTATCTAACCATTTTGATGAAGATATGATGCATATCGAGAAATGGAATCCTGATCACGCGATATCCGCAGTTTACTATGATGCTGAAAGAGATTTGCATTTTGTTAAGCGGTTTTTGTGTGAAGTAACATCAGATAAAAAGGTTTCATTTATTAGTGAAGCTCAGGGTTCTTATTTGGATGTTGTTTCAACTGCTTACAAGCCAATTGCTCGAATTGTTTATAACAAACTCTTGAAAGAAACAAAGAATTTACCGGATAATGAAGTGTACTTAGCTGACTTTATTGATGTTAAAGGACTCAAGGCACAGGGGAATCAATTAACTAAATTGAAGATCAAGGAGATTGTTTTAGTAGAGCCGGAAGGTGGGTTTGAACCATGGCCTGATGAGGTAGAGGAAGCACAGATAATCCCTGAAATTGAGGTTGCAGAGGAAGATGGGACCACTGTAGAATGGGATTTTACGAAATCAGAGGATGAAGATCAGGAGCAACTTGATTTGTTCGATTAAATAAGTTTGAACTATTGCATGCAATGTCATAAATTTGCACTTCCAAGGATGATTTCTCTCCTGTTGTGAATGAGGAAAGGATGGTTGTTCTCCGGGACGAACAACGCTCACGAATCTATTAAGTAAGTATATGCAAGCAACAATGGAAAAAATGACATCGGTTGAATTAATGGAATTGGAAGATAAGCATGGTGCTCACAACTACCATCCACTTCCGGTTGTTTTATCAAAAGGAGAAGGAGTATATGTTTGGGATACAGATGGTAATCGTTATTATGATTTCCTTTCTGCATATTCAGCGGTAAACCAAGGCCATTGTCATCCAAAGATTGTCGGTGCAATGATTGAACAAGCTCAGCAATTGACGTTAACTTCTCGTGCATTTTACAATGATCAGTTGGGGGTATATGAGAAATATGTCACGGAGTATTTTGGTTTTGATAAGGTATTACCCATGAACACCGGTGCGGAAGCTGTTGAAACTGCGATCAAGCTTTGCCGAAAATGGGCGTATGAAAAGAAAGGAATCGTTGAAAATGATGCAAAAATTATTGTCTGTGAAGGTAACTTCCATGGCAGAACGACTACCATCATTTCGTTTTCCAATGACCCGGATGCCAATACAAACTTTGGCCCATATACACCAGGTTTTATTCGTATTCCTTATAACGACACAGTTGCACTTGAGGCTGCACTTCAGCAACCTAACGTAGCAGGATTCTTAGTTGAGCCTATTCAAGGTGAGGCAGGGGTTTATACACCTGAGGAAAATTACATGGCTATGGCTCGCGAATTGTGTACTAAATACAATGCGTTGTTTATTGCTGATGAGGTTCAAACAGGAATTGCAAGAACTGGAAGTTTACTTGCTGTTTGCGGGAATTGTACGTGTGAATCACGTTGTGAAAAGCAAACTACATATGCACAACCAGATATTTTAATTTTAGGTAAAGCGCTTTCTGGGGGAGTTTATCCTGTTTCTGCCGTATTGGCAAATGACAATATCATGATGGTCATTAAGCCGGGACAGCATGGTTCTACATTTGGTGGCAATCCTATTGCTGCGCGAGTAGCAATGGCTGCATTAGATGTAGTAACTGAAGAGCAACTAATGGTTAATGCACGCAACTTAGGTAAACTATTTAGAAAAGAAATGCAACGTATCATTGATACAACCGATTTGATCGTGAAAGTTCGTGGTAAAGGGTTGTTGAATGCAATCATTGTAAACGATACACCGGATTCTAAAACTGCTTGGAATTTATGTGTACAGCTTAAGGAAAATGGTTTGTTAGCTAAACCAACACACGGAAATATCATTCGTTTTGCACCTCCTTTAGTTATGAGTGAACAAGAGCTGATGGAATGTGTTGCTATAATAGAAAAGACAATAAGGAATTATAAAGCGTAATGAAAAGGCCCGAGAGGGTCTTTTTTATTTCATATCACGCGAAAGTATTACCGATTAATAAACAGATTTTCTCAAAATAATTTAGTTTTGTTATTCAAATAAAAAACTTCAAATTGGCAGATCAAATAAAATTCGGAACAGATGGTTGGAGAGCAATCATTGCAGAAGATTTTACAACTGAGAATGTTGCGCGTGTTTCGCATGCAACAGCACTTTGGTTGTTGAAAAATTATACAAATCCTTCCATTGTAATTGGGCACGACTGCCGCTATGCTGGTGAGCTTTTTGTAAGCACAGCAGTACGTATTTTTGTTCATCATGGAATTCATGTTCGCATGGCAGAGGGGTTTGTATCAACTCCTATGATTTCGCTTGCGGCCAATCAATTCAATTGTCAAATCGGTGTCATTATAACAGCAAGTCATAATCCGCCTACGTACAACGGTTTCAAGTTGAAAGCCTATTTTGGTGGTCCATTAGCACCTATTCATGTGCAAGAAGTAGAAGATTTGATTCCAGAAAAATGTCCGATTGATTACAAAACAATTTCTATTGATGAGGCCAAAACAAAAGGATTGGTTGAAGTTGTTGATATCGAAACCAGGTATGTCAAACACATTGAGGCAAATTTTGATTTAGATGCTATTAAACAGTCTGGGTTAAGATTAGCTTATGATGCCATGTATGGGGCTGGACAGCGTGTCGTTAAACGGATTTTACCTGATGTCCAATTTTTACATTGCGAACACAATCCTTCGTTCATGGGTCAGGCTCCAGAACCTATAGCTAAAAACCTGCAAGAATTAGAGCAGTTCATTAAATCGCAAGGGAATATTGATTGTGCTTTGGCTACTGATGGTGATGCCGACCGTATAGGGCTTTATAATTCGAGCGGTGAATTTGTGGATTCTCATCACATCATCTTATTGCTCATCAATTACTTGGTCAATCATAAAAAGATGACAGGAAAAGTAGTTACTGCCTTTTCTGTTACCCCAAAAGTGGAGCGCATGTGTGCTCATTTTGGTTTAGAGCAACAAACCACCAAAATTGGGTTTAAAGAAATCGCAACAATCATGGTTGAGGACGATGTATTGCTAGGTGGAGAGGAATCTGGTGGCATTGCAACAAAAGGACATATTCCTGAACGAGATGGAATCTGGATGGGTTTAATCATTTGGGAATATATGGCTAAGTCAGGAAAAACTTTAGACCAGTTAATTGAAGAGGTATATTCTATTGTTGGTGCATTTAAGTTTGAACGCAATGACTTACATATCACTGAAGAATTAAAACAACGCATCATTGCTAATTGTAAGGCGGATAACTATAAATCATTTGGTAAATACCAAGTTCAAGAAGTTAAAACAACTGATGGGTACAAATACTTTTTTGATGCCGATCGTTGGGTCATGATTCGACCATCTGGAACCGAACCAGTGTTGCGTACTTATGCTGAGGCTCCAACGTTAGAAGAAGTGCGGGAAATCCTAAAAGTTACAGAAGAAACTATCTGCAACTAACATTAAGAATATTCTTTTTAGGAAGTCGAATCACATGGTTGTGGTTCGACTTTTTTAATGCGTTGTATCAAAACGGGAATTAGGAATACATACCCTATCACTTTGTATCGCATAATTGCTCCTGCAATTGGTGTTGTGATGCCAATTACCCAAAACAAAATAACTACAAACAAAATTGACAACATTTCGATGTTTTTTAATTTGGTTTTTCTACGTCTTAAAAAGCCTGCTAAAATGAGCGTAGCAAAAACTAGATTTTCTAGAAAGCTAATGATTTGTAACAGTGACTTCACTTCTTGGGGAAATGGTCGGAAAAACACATTTAAGTAACTTACAGGCGTTTGTTTTAAAAGATCGATTAGATAAGGCTCTAGTGGTTTCATCTGAAAATCACTGCCGGTTACCCCAATGTCCAATAGTAGTCGATATTGAGCTTTCTCGCTGTTGTGTAGGGTTAACATGTTACAAGGGTCACCGTGTTTAACCGCTTGTACTTGATGAAGCGCTTTGTCGAGATAGACTGTTTTGTTCCTGATTTTTAGTTTATCGTGATTGAATGCAGCTACAAAAATGGTGTCGCAAATGTTATTCGTTAAATGTCGTTCAATATATGTACCACCCGCTGCATTTTCTATCAGATCATGTTGTTTTTGCACAAGTCGCTCAACTGGATTTATTGAAAAATAAACGAGTACAAATGTTCCCAAATAGCAAGATGCGTAATGTGCGAATTTTAATTTTAAATCGAAGCGTTCATCAATTAACCAGCAAATTAATCCGGGTAAGAGAATGAGAGCAACATAAATTTTAGTATACAATAACAGTCCAATTGAAAAGCAAACGAGTAATACATAGTGCCATTTAAAGTCCTTGACTATTTTGTCGCATGTCACTAGTAGCAAACCTAGAGCAAATAGGATTATACCTTCTTTCAATACACCAGAACTCCAAAAGAGCAAGGATGGCGTTAAAAAAAAGACATAGGTCATCAATTTAGGTTGTTGAATAAAGCGATTAAAAAACTGAATAATCCAAATTGTACCCATAAAAGACAAGACATTCATGGCAACCGTATGGACGTGAAAATTTCCGAATGACACCATGCGTATAAGTGCATTGAATCTTATGATTAAATGACTATCGCTAAATATGTTGCTGTCATATTCGCGCTGCCAATGGTACATTTGGTTGTAATATTGATCAAAGTGTGGGGTGTCATTTCCAATGCCAAATAACATACTGAAATAGTCTTCAGGATGCTCTTTTAAAGCATTGAAAATTGGCAAGCTATCATCGAAGTATTTGAAAATATCAGCTGTATTTCGCTGGGTGTAATATGATGAATAAAGCCATGTTAGTGCGAAACCACTCAAAACTTTAATTAGAAAGAATGCACTTAATTCCTTTTTAGAAATTTGAGGGATTACCTCAGAAGCAAATCGACTGATAAGAAACAAAAATAGGACAATGTATACTAATGGTAACCAGTCCAATCCTTGCAAATACATTAATTGTTGAACTTAATGCTTAATGAATTGTCGGCCTTCTATAATTACGGTCCACAATTGTTGAAGATTCAGCCATTCAGGTGATTGATACACTCGTAATGATTCCAATTTGATATTGATGTAACCATCCTTTAAACGGGCCTTTCCTTGAATGATTTTGCTCTCAACATTTTTTGATGCACTAATTACAGTGTAGGTGGCGTAATCATCTACACCTATTTCAAGTTGGTACTCTGCTGCAGACGTGGTGCATTTCCAAATCCCAATCCATTGGTGATTGGTATCCGTAATGCTTTCTCCACAACCTGTAAAAAGTAACAAGCTTAAACCAAAAATATATGTTAATAATCGCATACTCATTTTCATAAAGATAGTTAATCTTGAGTTAGTAACAATCCTTTGTTATAATTCTTGGGTCAAAATTCATAAAAGTTCCAATAATATCGTTCATACTTCCGATTAAATCATACAGAAATACGTGGAACTACTTAATTTTGAAGGATGAGAGGTTCAACATTTGGGAAGCGATTAATTCTTTCGACTTTTGGTGAGTCGCATGGTGAGGCAATAGGTGGGGTTCTTGAAGGAATACCTGCTGGATTAGTTATAAAAATTGATCAAATTCAAGCGGAATTAGATCGCCGTAAACCAGGTCAATCTAAATTAGTTACACAACGTAAAGAAGCGGATCAAGTAAAAATTTTATCGGGTGTTTTTGATGGAGTAACTACGGGTGCTCCAATTGGATTTACCATTGAAAATACAAATCAACGTTCAGCAGATTACGACCACAACAAGGATGTGTTTCGACCTTCTCATGCGGATTTTACGTATCAAAAAAAATACGGTATTCGCGATTATAGAGGAGGAGGGAGATCAAGCGCAAGGGAGACAGCCGTGCGAGTCGTTGCAGGTGCTCTTGCGAAGTTGGTATTGCATCAATTGGGTATCTCTTTTTCTACCTATGTAAGTCAAGTAGGTTCGATTTCGCTATCGGGTACTGAGTTTTACACGAACGATAAAATTGAAAGTAATCCAGTACGTTGCCCTGATCAGGCATTGGCAAAAAAAATGGAACAACTTATTTTGGAGGTGCGCAAAGCTGGAGATACGATTGGTGGATGTGTGCGTTGTGTTGTCCAGGGAGTGCCAGTGGGATTGGGTGAACCCGTATTTGGTCGATTGGATGCAGATTTAGCAAGTGCCATGATGTCTATAAATGCAGCCAAGGCCGTGGAAATAGGTTCAGGTTTTGACTCCGTTTCCATGCGTGGTTCAGCGCACAATGACACATTCAATACTGATGAAACAACTCAAACCAATTATAGTGGCGGTATTCAAGGGGGCATATCAAATGGTATGCCGATAACTCTGCGTGTTGCATTTAAACCGGTAGCAACCTTAATTCAGAAACAAGATACAATAAACTCCGTAGGAGAAGTGGTGGAACTTGAGGGCAAAGGAAGACATGATCCCTGTGTGGTACCTCGAGCTGTTCCGATTGTTGAGGCCATGGCAGCATTGGTTATATTGGATAATTTGTTGTTAAGCAAAACGAATCGTATGGATCAACTCTGAAGTGAATCTAAATTTCCGTTTTGTTTAGTTTCTTATCTTTGAAATAAAAATAATACATGTTACAACGAATTCAAACACTATACTTTTTAGGTGCGCTTATCATGATGGCGAGTGCACTTATTGGTACCTCGATTTTTCAATTACATGCCAAAACGCATTATGCAACGATTTCTGCTTATGAAACAGTTTTCGCCAAAAAAGGTACCTATGAATTGATTCAAACAAATTATTTCTGGCTGGCTTTTGCGCTTGTTTCGGTTCTAATTATTTTGGTGATATTTTTATACAAAAACAGAAAACGTCAATTGTTAGTTGGTTGGACAACCTTGTCGTTAAGTCTGTTGACATACGGTTGGATTGTTTCTTATTATTTCTTTTTCAAATCAGAATATAATGAACTAAAAGATGCGTCGTTCCAGCTTGGAGCTTCTTTTTCTGCATTTTCATCGTTCTATTTTTTGGCTTTGGGAATACGTGGTGTAAGAAAGGATAAAGCACTTGTAGATTCATTAAATCGCCTACGTTAAGATGAATTATTTATCGGTTGAGAATCTCGCCAAGACATATGGTGAGCGGACTATCTTTTCAGATTTAACGTTTGGAATTGATCAAGGTCAAAAAGTAGCAATTGTTGCAAAAAATGGAGCAGGAAAGACAACCTTGTTGCGTTGTTTAATGGATCTTGAACCAGTTGATTCAGGACGAGTTACATACAGAAAAGACATTCGTGTTGCTTTTATGCAGCAAACAGAAACATTAGATCCAGAACTTACCATATTGGAGGCTGTTTTCTCGCATGATTTACCGGAGTTGAATGCTGTTAGGGCCTATGATTTGGCCATGCAATCGGGAGATCAAGATGCTATAGAAGAAGCTTTTAATTTATTGACTGAGTTAAATGCATGGGACACGGAAGTTCGTGTGCACCAGATTCTTACAGCATTTAAGTTGTTGGATACTTCTGCAAAAATTGGAACCTTATCAGGTGGACAAAAAAAGCGTGTTGCTTTGGCGCAAGTCTTGATGGCTGATGCAGACTTTTTGATTTTGGATGAGCCCACAAACCATTTGGATTTAGATATGATCGAATGGTTGGAAGAGTTGTTGTCAAAATCGCGTTCAACCCTTTTGATGGTTACACACGACCGTTATTTTTTGGAGGTCGTGTGTGATACGATTTTAGAGTTGGCAGATAATACCTTATATAAGTACAAGGGTAATTTTTCTTACTACTTAGAGAAAAAAGCGGAAAGGCAAGAGCAGCTTCAGTCTACTATTGAAAAAGCAAAAAACACTTTCAAGCGAGAATTGGAGTGGATTCGCAGACAGCCAAAAGCTAGAGGTACGAAGCAGAAAGCGCGTATTGAAAACTTTCAGGATGTAAAACAAGTTGCAGGTCAACGTATTGCAGTTGATGAATTGGATATTCCGGTAAAAATGGAACGTCTTGGAACTAAAATTCTGGAATTGCATAAGGTTTCGAAACGTTTTCCGGATCGCGTCATTCTTGATGGTTTTAGTTACAATTTTCAGCGTAAGGAAAGGTTGGGCATTGTTGGAAATAATGGTACTGGTAAATCCACATTTTTAAATATTATCCAAGAATTGATGGAGCCTGATGCAGGTAAAGTCGTCAAGGGAGATACTGTGGTATTTGGTTATTACAATCAAAATTTGATTCAAGTTGATGAATCAAAAAAAGTAATCGATGTGATACGTGATATTGCCGAATTTATCCCATTAGAGAAAGGAAGACAGCTATCTGCTGCACAGTTTCTTGAAAAGTTTTTGTTCGATAGATCCATGCATTACAACTTCGTGCACAAATTAAGTGGAGGAGAAAAGCGACGGCTAAAACTCATGACCGTTTTGATGACGAATCCAAACTTTTTGATTTTAGATGAGCCAACAAATGATTTAGACATTTTCGTGATGTCTGTTTTGGAGGATTATTTGAGGAATTTCGAAGGTTGCTTAATTGTTGTATCCCATGACCGTTATTTCATGGATAAAATGGTGGATCACTTATTCGTTTTTGAGGGTGAGGGTAAAATCAAAGATATCATTGGGAATTATACCGTATTCCGAAAAGAACTCATTCAGGATCAACGTAAAGACAAACAAGAAGTCAAGTCCAATGAAGTAAAACAAGAACTTGAAACAGCCAAACCTGTTGAGAAGAAAAAACTTTCGTTCAAAGAAAAGCAGGAATATGAGCAGTTGGAAAAAGATATTGAGCAGTTAGAGCAAGAAAAAACAAGTTTAACCCTTGAACTGTCTGATTCAAATCTGTCTGGTGAAAAAATGCAACTTTTAGGCGTGCGCCTGGGCGATGTTGTGAAACAGCTTGAACAAAAATCGGATCGTTGGCTTGAGCTTGCTGACTATTTGTAATGATTTACTTTTCTTGAAGTTGATTTAATCGCACTTGAATTAGTTCTCCTATTAAATTTCGAGGTATTACTTGATCGAGTGGAAATTGGATAGCTCCCTTACTAAATTTATAAGGCTTGAGTTTATCTTGTAGTTTGGACTTGCCTAACTTTTCCGGAGTCTGAGTTAAGCTACAATGCTAATGTAATTTAATTTTTTGATTCCATGAACTTGCCAAATCGACTTTTGGTTGTTCGAACTGTGGATTCTCCTTGTATT
>Ga0172373_10001246_pt1 | contig 41474 bp, 39 predicted proteins | sample Lak10m_2_FD_114546 | JGI IMG/M metagenome (GOLD analysis project Ga0172373, IMG submission 114546) | Freshwater microbial communities from Kabuno Bay, South-Kivu, Congo - kab_092012_10m | ecosystem: Environmental > Aquatic > Freshwater > Lake | place: Democratic Republic of the Congo... | reverse complement strand
CAACCGGGCGTTCCCCGCCACCGACCTCGATGCCGAGGTGTTGGCGGTCGCCGAACGGGTGGCCAAGATCCCGTCCGACCTGCTGGCACTCAACAAGCGAGCGGCCCACCGGGCCATGGAGGCCATGGGTATCAGGACCGGGATCCGCGCCACCGCCGAGATCCAGGCTCTCGGCTTCCACCAGCGGTCGTCGAGCGACTACATGGCCTCTTTCGCCCGGAAAGGAGTCACCGAGGCGCTGTCCGAACGCGATCGCGCCTTCGGCGACTATCGGGAGCGGGATCCAGGCGACCAGTAGCCGGCGTTGCGGCGGGAGGCCGGGACACCGAGATCGCCGGTTCGGTGCCCATCTCGACGGTAACTGGTGGTAGTAATGACATCCGACACACCGGACCGATCTGATCCGGTGTCGACATAGGCGACCGCGGGTCGCCCCGAACCACAGGGGGAATGATGGGGAAAAAGCAGAGAGTGCTCGTCGCCGGGCTGGTCGTGTTCGGCCTCGTGGCGGCGGCATGCAGCGAGGACGAGGGCGTCGACGCTCCGGCCACCGAGGCACCGGCAGCCACCGAGGCACCGGCGGCCACCGAGGCACCGGCCGGTAGCGAGGCTCCGACGACCGAGGCCCCGAGCGAACTGCCGATCCAGCAGTCCACGCTCGACACGGGATTGTCCTACGTCGGCGGCACCGCTGGCGTGGCGAGCGGCGATCCGATCTACATCGGCTACGTGAACCAGGAAGGTGCCACGCCCGCGTTCCCCGAGGCCACCAACGGAGCCCGTTCGGCCGCGTGGTTCATCAACAACTTCCTCGGCGGAATCGGTGGTCGACCCATCGAATTGGTCGAGTGCTTCGTGACCAAGGAAGAGGACGGTCAGAAGTGCGCCCAGGAGATGCTGGCCAACGAGGACGTCCAGGTGGTCGTCACTGGTGCGCTCTTCAACGGGACCGCACCGCTGCTCGACGGTCTGAAGGACAAGAAGCCGGTCATCCTCGGCAACCCGACCACCACCCCGGAGTTCCTCGCGACCGACGCCTACGCGTTCACGTCGGGATCGCCGGGAGTCGTGCAGGGAATGTCGGTGTTCGCCGCCAACTACCTCGGTGACCTGGAAGGAATCGAGATCAAGAAGGCCGCGGTGGTCTACAACGACAACCCGGCCGGCACCATCGCCTTCACCGCGCTCACCAAGCCGGTGCTCGAGAGCCTCGGCCTCGAGGTGACGGGTGTTCCGGTGGCCGACACCGCCGGACCCACCGAGATGGCCACGGCGATCCAGGCCGCCGGTGCCGATTCGGCGGACGTGTTCCTGCCCCTCGTCGTCATCCAGAGCTGCATCGGTATCTACGACGCCCTGAAGACGCTCGAGATCGACACTCCGGTGGTCACCACGGGTCTCTGCTTCGGTCTGCCGATGCAGGATCACATGGCAGCGGTCGGTGAGTCGGGCAAGTTGCCCGATGGTTGGTACTTCGTGGGTTACGGATACTCCTACGAGATCCCCGGCGATGCGAACACCGATGCCTACTTGGACGCGGTACTTGCTTGGGCCGAGGACCAGGGCATCGAGGACGTCGAGTACACCGGCTTCGGTGGTCCGACCTTCGCAACGTTCATGACCGTCGCCCAGTTCATGAACGGTGGCGCCACCGATTCGGCGGGCATCCGCGACGCCGTGAAGGCCTTCACCGGTCCCCAGTGGGGTGTGGTTGGCGACATGCAGTGCGGCGCCAACACCACCTTCACGAGCCTGTGCGGATTCGCCGTGGGAGTCCAGCAGCAGCAGGGCGACAAGTACGTCTCGATCCTGGACGGTTACAACGGCAAGTTCCTGAATCCGGTCGAGGAACTCGGTCAGTCCTGATCCGGACGCGATCAGCCGAATGATTCGGTGGAAGTGGGAGGGCGCGGGCGACCGCACCCTCCCACTCCGCTGAGTGTCCCGATCGAAGCACGAGAACCGCCGTTCGACACGACGGTCATGGGAGTGATGCGATGAGCGTGGAGAGCAAGTCCGTTCTGCGGAGACATCCACTGGTGACGGGTGTGTCGGTGGTCGTGCTGGTGTTCGCGGTTCTCTACGCATGGGATGCGCGACAACTGGCACCGATGTTCTCGAACGTCGGCACTGGAGCGCTCATGGCGGCCATCGCCCTCGGAGTCGTGCTCACCTACCGTGGTTCGGGGGTCGTCAATTTCGCCAACGGTGTGGTCACCATCTTCGTGGCCTACTGGTACTACGGACTGCGCATGGAGGGGAAGTTCTACGTTCCCCCGTTGCCCAACCCTTTCGTCCTCGTCGAGATTCCCGTCAACTGGTTCTGCGAGGAGGGCCAGTACCTCGACCTACCGAACTGGCCCACGGTCATCGACCTGCCGGGCTCCCGGCTGACGGTCGCATCGGCGCTGATCGTGTCGTTGCTGCTGGCGGTGCTCCTCGGTCTGTTGTTGCACTTCCTCATCTTCCGTCCCTTGCGCAACGCTCCGGTGCTCGCCAAGGTGGTGACGACGGTCGGTCTGTTCGTCGTTCTGCAGGAGTTCATACGTTTGCGTTTCGGCGAGTTGGCCAAGACGGGTGTGCAGTTCCCGCTCCCGAAGGGGAAGGTTTCGCTACCCGGCGAACTCGGTGTCATCCCGAAGAATCAGTTGTTCCTCGTGATCGTGGTGACCCTGATCGCCATTGGACTCTGGGCGCTCTTCAAGTTCACCCGTTTCGGTCTGGCCACCCGCGCGGCGGCCGAGAACGAGAAGGGGGCGATGTTCCTCGGCTTCTCCCCGGACTTCCTCGCGGGAGCGAACTGGGTCCTCTCGACCGTGATCGCGGGACTGCTGGGCATTCTCGCCGCGCCGATCACCAACCTCGACACGATCACGCTTCCGCTGTTGATCGTGCCCGCTCTCGGGGCGGCACTGCTCGCGAACTTCACGTCGTTCGGCCTCACCGTTGCGGCCGGTATCGGCATCGCGATGCTCCAGGGATGGTTGCAGTACCAGGGCGCACAGACCTGGTTCCCGCGCGGAGTCCTTCCCACCGCCGGCCTGGCACAGGCGCTCCCGTTCTTCGTGATCGTCATCGCGATGTTCGCGCGCGGCAAGTCGTTGCCGGTACGCGGCGCGCTGACGTCGGGCAAATTGCCCGCCGCGGTGGCTCCCCGTCATGTCGGACTCTTCACGCTGGTGTCGGTGATCGCGACCCTCGCGCTGCTGTTCGGCTGGAACTACGACTGGCGCCAATCGACGATCAACACGCTCGTGGCGATCGTGATCGCTCTGTCGCTGGTGGTGCTGACCGGCTTCGTGGGGCAGATCTCGCTGGCGCAGATGGCCATCGCGGGCACCGCGGGCTTCTTCATGTCGAAGTACCTGTCGGATCTGCCGTTCCCCATCGCGCCGGTCATCGGAGCCTTCATCGCGGCGATCTTCGGAGCGATCATCTCGGTTCCGGCGTTGCGTCTGCGGGGGGTCAACCTCGCCGTCATCACGCTGGCGGCGGCGGTGGCCATCGAGCAGTTGGTGTTCAAGAACAAGACCTTCGCCGGTGAACTCGGTGCTCTGAGCGTCGATCCGCCGGAGATCGGTGGCAAGGACTTCGGACCCAACAACACCGCCCTCAAGGTTCTTGGACTGAAGGGCCGCGACGACGTGCCGCCCAACGTGTGGTTCGGTGTCATCTGTCTGGTGTTCGTCGTTCTCATGTGCCTCATGGTCGTCAACGTCCGGCGCTCGTCGACGGGGCGCCAATTCCTGGCGGTTCGATCGAACGAACGGGCGGCCGCCGCGGCCGGCATCGACGTGGCGCGGACCAAGGTCCTGGCCTTCGGTCTGGCCGCGTTCATCGCCGGTCTGGGTGGGGCACTGTCCGGCTATCGCTTCGGCTCGGTGACCCCCCAATACTTCGGAGCCTTCGCATCCCTCACGTTCCTGTCGTTCGCGTATCTGGGAGGCATCGCCAGCGTCTCGGGTGCGGTCCTGGCGGGGGTCGTCGCACCGAATGGGCTCAACTTCAACTTCCTCGAGAACATCCTCCACATCGATCAGGGATACGCGACCCTGATCGGAGGTGTCGGGTTGATCGTCACGGCCCTCCGCAACCCGGAGGGCCTCGCCGGTGCGCCACGTCTCATCGCGCAGAGTCGCGTGGAGAGACGGGTGCGCAAGGAGGGCAAGGCCGGGCGAAGTAGGGTCGGCGAGGGGGAGGAGGCCCGATGAGCCTGTTGCGCACGTCCGGCATGTCGGTCACCTTCGGGGGTCTGCGCGCCGTCAACGAAGTCGACATCACCGTGGAGAAGGGCAAGTTGGTCGGCCTCATCGGGCCGAACGGTGCCGGGAAGACCACCTTCATCGACGGCATCACCGGATTCGTGCCCACCACCGGCCGAATCGAGTTCGACGGACGCGAGATCAATCAGTTGCCCGTTCACAAGCGCGCCCGCCTCGGTCTGGGTCGCACGTGGCAGTCGCTCGAACTGTTCGACGATCTCACCGTCCAGGAGAACGTTCAGGTGGCCGCCGAACGGCAGTCCACGAAGGATTTCCTCCTCGATCTGGTCGCGCCCAATCGTTCGCGCGATCGTTCGGGGGTCGACTTCGCCTTCGACGTGCTCGGCATCGGCGATCTGGCCGGGAAGTTCCCCAACGAGATCAGTCAGGGTCAGCGCAAACTCGTGTCGGCCGCTCGGGCACTGGCCGCTCGACCGGCTCTGGTGTGCATGGACGAGCCGGCCGCCGGTCTCGACACCGGCGAATCGCAGGAACTCGGTCGTCGCCTGCGGTCGATCATCGACGCGGGAATCACGATCTTCCTCGTCGATCACGACATGGGACTCGTCCTCGACGTGTGCGACTACATCTACGTGATCGAGTTCGGGGTGAAGATCGCCGAGGGCACTCCCGCCGAGGTGAAGAGGAATCCCAAGGTGGTCGAGGCCTACCTCGGCAGCAGTGCGAAGGAGGACTGACGTGGGGGCGCTTCTCGAGATCGAGCATCTGAACACCGGTTACAACGGCGTCTCGGTGGTTCGCGATCTGAATCTGACGGTTGGTGAAGGCGAAGTGGTGGCGTTGCTCGGCCCCAACGGGGCGGGCAAGACGACGACGCTGCTGACGGTGTCGGGTCTCGTTCCCGTGATCGCCGGCGACATCCGGGTGTTCGGCAAGAGCGTGCAGGGTCGGCGGCCGCATCAGATCGCCCGCGAGGGACTGGCGCACGTTCCCGAAGGGCGGGCGCTCTTCTATCAGTTGACGGTGGCCGAGAATCTGCGGCTCGGTGCGGCCAAGGGCTCGGCCAATGTCGAGAAGGCTCTCGGGTACTTTCCGGCCCTCGCCCAGATTCTCGATCGTCGGGCCGGCCTGTTGTCGGGCGGCGAGCAGCAGATGTTGGCGATGGCTCGAGCGCTCACAGTCAGCCCGAAGCTGTTGATGGTCGACGAGATGAGTCTGGGTCTCGCTCCGATCATCGTCGAGCGTCTCCTGCCGATCCTTCGTCAGATCGCCGACGAGACCGGGGCGGGTGTGTTGCTGGTGGAGCAACACGTCCACATGGCGCTCGGTGTTGCCGATCGCGCGTACGTCCTGTCGCACGGGGAGTTGGCGATGCAGGGTGCCGCGGCCGACCTCGCCAAGGACCGCAAACTCATCGAGGCCAGTTACCTCGGCGAGTCGCACTGACCCAACCCCCGCAATGAGCGGTGTTCTGGTGAGGATTCTTCACCCTATGGGTGAAGAATCCTCACCAGAACCACACCAGAACCACACCAGGACCACACCGAATCCTCATGCACCGGGCAATTGTTTGAGGTAGGACGCGGCGTCGAAGTAGTCGCGCCACAGCGCGATCTTGCCGTCGCGAACCTCCCAGACACCGGTCACCGGAAGTTCCACCCAGCCGTGGGGCATCTGGAAGCGATCGAGTCGCTCGTTGAACACGACGGGTCCGGCTTCTCCCTCGCGATGGATCACCCACTCGATCGCCGAACAGGTGGCGAACATCGGACCCAGAATCGACTTGATTCCGTCGGGGCCGTGGACCCGCACCAGCGGAACGTTGTCGTACTCGACATCGTCGGTCACCATGGCGCAGGCCGCATCGAGGTCGTTGCGCTCGAGTGCGGCGATGAACGAGTTGACGATCTGCAATGGGGTCATGCGGGTTCCTCCGGGTCGGGTTCGCGGCTCCAGAGCACGTCGAAGTCACGGGCGATGTCGAGCACCTGGTAGGCGCGTCCCATGCCGACGCAGAATCCGGCCGTCACGGTGAGTTCGAGGATCTCGACATCGGAGTACACGGTGCGCAAGCGATCCCAGAGATCGTCGTCGATCGCCGTGTGATCGATCGCGAAGCGTTCGCCGAATTCAGCCGCCAGGCGCTCGCGGTCGGTGAAGTCGGGGTGATCGTGGTAGTGCTGGACGCTCCCGTACACCTCGTCGGTCATTCCTTGCCGCATCGCCGATGCGGCCCGAGTGTTCATTCAAACCACGCATTGATTGAGTTGAGCGATGCGCATCCGCAGCACTTCGCGCTCGCGAATCGACAGCGAGGACCGCGCGTACACCGCTTCCGACATCGCGTGGATCCCGAGACCGAGGTGCGGCGCCAGTTTCCAGATGCGCGCGGCCTCCATACCGTCGCCGCCGGGGACCTCGATGCGTGCCATGACGTCGTTCTAGTCCACGGCGGACAGGGCGCGCACCTTCACGGGAATCGCGCTCTGCACGACCATCCCGGTGATGCGGTCGAAGCCCTGATCCACCGCGACCAAGCGGTTGGTGGGGGAGCCGATGTCGCGAACCTTCTCGTCGGTGAGCGACGACCCACCCCACGAATGAGCCATGGAGATCACGCCCGGGCGGACGTCGTCCTGCTCGACCACTGCGACGAGGGATGCCCGCGGCGAGGTGATCTCGATCAGGTCACCGTCGTGCAGTCCGAGTTCGGCCATGTCGGTCGGATTCATGAAGGCGGGGTTCGTGCGACCCTTGGCCGCCAACCCGGGCAGTTCGGTTCCGAGCGAGTTCAGGACGTGTTTCAGGCGACGGCTCACCAATCGGAAGCGGTACTCGTCCGGGTCGGCACCGAGCGCCAACGCGGCATCCGATTCGGCTCGGACATCCACCAGCTCGGCGACGACGTCGGCCGGGGCCAGGGTGAAGCGGGCGACGCAATCGGCGTCGGCGGGTGTCACGACCAACGCGCGCTCGGGGTGCACCGAGCGCGGGTTGGCCCGCACCTCGTCGATGGGCATTCGGGAGCCGGCGTAGGCCAAGTCGAGCATCTCGTCGTCGGTGGGTCGCCGGTCCATCGGCGCGTCGCCGCCGGCCAGGGGCAACCGCGAACCGAGGCGACGGGCGATCTCCCAGAAGACCTCCCATTCGTTCAGTACGTCGCCGTCGCGCGCCGTGATCGCCGGGGTGTAGTTGGTGTAGGGGGCGGCGAACCAGCGATCCATGAGGTGGGGCACGTCGGCCCGCTCGAGCGACAACGTGGGTGCGACGACGTAGTGGGCGAATTCAGCGGTGGCCGACAGGCGATGGTCGATGACCACCAACAACTCCAGATCGCGCATCGCGCGGATGGTGAGTTCCTGGTCGGGCCAGGCGACGACCGGATTGCCGCCGCTGACGATGAGCGCTCGGATGCGCCCCTCTCCCGGCGTGAGGATTTCCTCGGCCAAGGTGGTGGTGGGCATCTCCCCCCGAATGCCGCGCAGGCCGCGGAAGCGGGCTTCCGGGCCGGGGGTCGGATTGCGGGCCGCGATCACCTGGGCGCGACGGGGTGTCGGCGGGTAGAGGAAGAACCCACTCTCGAGTCGATCTCCGACTCGGTTCACGCGACCACAGATCGTGTTGATCACGATCACGAAGTGTTCGACGAGTCCGGAGTGGGGAGCCATGTTCGGACCGGTACCGGCGCCGCACGTGCCGCGGCGTCCCTCCGAGAACATTCTCGCGGCCGCCACGATGTCGTCGGCCGGGACCCCGCAGCGCCGACTCACGTGGTCGAGGTCGTACGGCTCGACCGCGGCCATCAGGTCGCCGAGGTCGCCCACCCACTCGTCGCAGAACTCGTGGTCGTGCCAGCCGTTGTCGAGAATGATTCGTGTGATGCCCGCCAGCAAGGTCGGGTCCTCACCGGGCCTCACCTGCAGATGGATGTCGGCCCGGGAAGCCAATTCGGTGCGTCGCGGGTCGACCACGATCAACTTCAGTCCACGGCGTTGGGCGTCACGAAGAGCGACGAACGGGTTGGTGCCCTGCAAGCCGCCGTTCGGACCGAACGACGAAACCATCGGGTTGTACCCCACGGCCATGAGGACGTCGGCGTCGGAGAAGTTGTGGTACCCGGCCTCCCAGATTCCGGTTCGGAACGGCGCCGTACTCTTGGCGGGTTGATCGATCGTGACCGACGTGTAGAACGACGACGATCCGAGGCCCTGATGGAAGGCGCGCGCGGCGGGAATGGCGAGACTGTTCTGATAGCCACCGGTTCCCGTGTACGACGCCACGGCCCGCGGTCCGTGGCGCTCGACGATCGTCGCCAGTCGGGCCGCGATGTCGTCCATGGCCTCGGCGGACGTGACGTTTTCGAACGTTCCGTCCACCCGACGTCGCAGGGTCCGCAGAAGACGTCCCGGATGGGTCATCTGATCGGGCAACTGGCGGCCCTTGATGCACGTGTAGCCGCCGAACAAGGGATCGTCCGGCACGCCTCGGACGGCGATCGCGCGTCCACCCTGCACGTCCACCTCGAGGGGGCACGCCGCGTGGCACACCCGACAGAACGTGTGATGAGTGGTTGTCGCGTCCACGGCCACGTCGCCTCCCCGCGGCCGCATCGAATTCCGGCCGGACTGACCGCGAACTTACCCGATGCGGTACCGTCAGCGCATCCGCACGGGCGCTCGGAACGTCGCGCGAAGGAGGAACCCCGTGTCCCACGAATCGCTCACCGACCGCGTCGATGCCCTCATCCGCCGTGAACAGGCGGTCGTCGCTTGTCCGTACCCGTTGTTCGCCGAACTTCGACGGGACGCCCCGATCTACAGCGAGAGTCTCGGAGCATGGATGATCTCGCGGTACGACGACGTTCGGTCGATTCTTCGGGACACCGAGCGCTTCTCGAGCCTGCTTCCCACCGGTCCGCAATCGAGCGGCGAGTCCTTGATGGGCGCGATCGCCGAATTGTCCCAGGAACCCGACATGGCGGCGGTGCTCTCGTCCAGGGGTCTGCGTCTGGGACGTGCGGCGGTTCTTCTGAACGCCGATCCTCCGGATCATCGGCGTCAGCGTCGTCTCGTCAATCCGGCTTTCCGTCCGGATCGAATCCGGTCGCTCGAACCAGCGATGCGCTCGACCGCTCGCGACCTGCTCGACGACGTCCGGATCGCCCTCGCCACCGACGGGTCCGTCGACATCGTCGCCCGTTACGCGGTCGGACTTCCGATGACGATCATCGCCCTCGCGCTCGGAGTTCCGGGCGATCGCCTCGACACGTTCAAGAGGTGGTCCGACGACATCGTGATGCCGGTGGGCAATCACTCGCCGTCGATCGATCAGGTGCGCGGATTCCTGATTTCTTCGATGGAGTTCAACGAGTACTTCCTCGAGCAGATCGCCGAGCGGCGACGCGTGGCGACCGACGACGTTCTCTCCGACATCGCCAACGCCGTGATCGAGGGCGAGGAACTCAGTGAGGACGAACAACTCGGGATGTTGCAGCAGTTCCTCGTCGCGGGCAACGAGACCACCACCAAACTGATCACGAACATCGTGCGCCATCTCGCCGAGAATCCCGAGGTGCAGGACGAGGTTCGGTCGACTCCGGGATCGATCGAGTCTCTGGTGGAGGAGATGTTGCGCGTCGAGGCTCCCGTCGGCGGGCTCTTTCGACGCGCCAAGGTCGACGTCGACGTCGGAGGGGCCCGGATTCCCGCCGGGGACCACGTGTGGCTCCTCTACGCCTCGGCCAATCGCGACGAGTGTCGGTTCGCCGAGCCCGATCGGGTCGATCTCGGTCGGGCGAACTCGAGGGAGCATCTGGCCTTCGGGAACGGCGAGCACTTCTGCCCCGGGGCCGGGCTGGCCCGGGCCGAGGCGCGGGTCGCCATCGAGACGTTGTTGGAGGGTCTCGGCCACATCGAGCTGGCGCCGGGCAACGATTTCCGGTTCGACGACTCGTTCGTGCTCCGGGGCCTCCGGTCCCTTGTCGTGACGGCCCGTCCGATGGATTAGTTTGCGACCGGTGCCGACCGGTGGCATCGGTTGTGCAGCGATCATGGGAGTTCGATGACCAGACCGTTCCGTTTCGGCGTCCAGGCCTACGCTCCGGCGTCGGCCGTGGAGTGGCGCGAACTGGCGCGTCGAGCGGAGGGCCTCGGCTTCTCGTCGTTCCATCTGGCCGACCATGTCATCGGACCCGGACCGGCTCTCTCGGCCACCGGCCATCCCGTGCAGACGGTGGCGGCGATTCCTGCCATGGCGGTGGCGGCCGAAGCAACGAGCACCATCAAGGTCGGTTGCCGCGTTCTGTGCGTCGACTACCGGAACCCGGTGATGCTCACCAAGGAATTGGCGACGCTCGACTTCTTCTCGGAGGGCCGGCTCGAGATCGGACTCGGAGCGGGTTGGTTGCGCAACGAGTACGACGCGATGGGCGTTCCGTTCGACCGTGCCGGAATCCGACTCGACCGCCTCGAGGAGGTCATCGGACTGGTGAGAGCCTCGTTCGCCGACGGCGAACTGAACATCGAGGGTCGTCACGTGCACGCGGTGGGTTTCGAGGCCGTTCCGAAGCCGGTGCAGAAACCTCGTCCGCCGATCATGATCGGTGGGGGCGCGAAGCGGATTCTCACCATCGCGGGACGCGAGGCCGACATCGTGAGCCTCAACTTCGACAATTCCACGGGTCGACTCGGACCCGAGGGCATCGGTTCGTCCACCGCGGAACTCACCGACCAGAAGATCGAGTGGATCCGCGCGGGGGCCGGGTCGCGGTTCGACGACATCGAACTCGAGATCGCCGCCTACTTCACGGTCGTCACCGACGACGGTGCCGGCGTGCGAGGAAAGATGGGTCCGATGTTCGGGCTCTCGGCCGAGGCGATGGCCGAGCATCCGAACGTGCTCATCGGCTCGATCGACGAGATCTGTGACCGCATCGTCGAACGACGTGAGCGATTCGGGATCTCCTACGTCTCGTTCGGATCCTCCAGCATGGAGGCGGTGGCCCCGGTGGTCGCCCGACTGGCCGGCAGGTGAATCGGACGATGGATCTCTGCACCGACGGCGCACGAGTCGACCCGAGCAACTCTCAGCACGACGAAACAGGAATTGGAGACCCCCGATGAGTGTCGACATCTCGAAGTTCAATCCCTTCGACCCCGAGACGTTGCAGTGCCCGTTCCCGCACTACGCCAAGATGCGCGAGGAGGCCCCGGTGATGGAGATCGCCGGCATGGGCGTGCACATGGTGACCCGACACGATCTCGTGATGCAGATCCTCCGCGACCCGCAGACGTTCTCGTCGCAGTTCGGCGGAGCCGGAATGCCGATGGATCCGGCCACTCGCGAACGATTCGCCGAGGTGTACGCCGAGGGATACCCGAGGGTGAGCACCATGCTGACCGCCGATCAGCCCGACCACACGCGATATCGGCGACTCGTTTCGCGTGCGTTCCATCCGAAGGTGATCGCCGAACTCGAGCCCACCATTCGCGAGATCGCGGTGCGTCTCGTCGACTCGTGGATCGACCGGGGACGCATCGAGTTCGTGAGCGACTTCGCCGTGCCGTTGCCGGTCGAGGTGATCGCGCGGGCTCTCAACGTTCCGGAGAGCCGGATGGCCGATTTCAAGCGATGGTCGGACGATTCGATCGCCGGCATCGGAACCAACATCTCCATCGACGAGAGGATTCGGGCCGAGCGCGGAGTCAACGAGTTCCAGCACTACTTCGCCGAGCAGATCGAGAAGCGACGCACCGAACCTCAGGACGACATCCTCACGAACCTGCTCAACGCCCGCGTCGAGGACGACGATTCGGACCTCGTCGACAAGCGGCCGCTCGACATGCCCGAGATGCTGAGCATCGTGCAGCAGTTGCTGGTGGCCGGCAACGAGACCACCACCAAGATGCTGACCGAGATGATCCGGTTGTTGGCCGAGAACCCGGAGCAATGGACCATGGTGAAGCGCGACCCATCGCGGGTCGAGCGCATCGTCGAGGAGACCCTCCGACTCTCGACTCCGACTCAGGGCATGTGGCGCATCGTCACCGCCGACACCGAGTTGGGCGGTTTCCAGTTGAAGAAGGGGACTCGGATCGTCGTGGTCTTCTGCTCGGCCAATCGGGACGAACGCCTCTACGAGAAGCCCGACGATTTCGACCCCGACCGCGACAATCTTCGCGATCACCTGGCGTTCGGCAAGGGAATCCACTTCTGTCTGGGGGCCAACCTTTCGCGCCTCGAGGGCAAGGTCGCCCTGGAGGAACTGGCGCGGCGAATCGACTCGATTTCGTTGCCCGACAGCAACACCTTCGAGTACTTCCCCAGCTTCATGTTGCGGGGCCTCACCCGCCTCGACCTGGAGTTCGTTCCCGCCGGGGTGTCGTCGTGAGCCGACCGCTCGAGGGTCGCATCGCGGTGGTCACCGGCTCGAGTCGGGGCATCGGTCGTGGCACGGCGATCGCCCTCGGCGAGATGGGAGCGACGGTCTACGTCACCGGACGCACCACTGGCGACGGCGAACTGACCATCGACACCACGGTTCGCATGGTGAACGCCGCCGGTGGCAGGGGGATTCCGGTTCGCGTCGACCACGGAGACGACTCGCAGATTGCCGGCCTCTTCGATCAGGTGCGCGCCGAGGCCGGTCGTCTCGACGTGTTGGTGAACAACGTCTACAAGATTCCCGATCCGCCCGCGTGGGGCGGCGGGTTCTGGGATCATCCGGTGTCGATCTGGGACGACCAGGTGGGGATCGGTCTCCGGGCGCACTACGTGGCGTCGTGGCACGCCGCCCCGTTGCTGTTCGCGGCGGGTGCGGGCGGCGCCATCGTCAACGTCTCGTCGCCGGGCGGGCGCTCGTACCACTTCTCGTCGTCCTACGGCGCGGGCAAGGCGGGCCTCGATCGATTGAGTGCCGACATGGCGATCGAACTGCGGCCGAAGGGGATCGCCTGTTGTTCGGTGTATCCGGGTGCGGTGGCCACCGAGTTCATCCTCGAATGGGCGGGTGAGCGTGGAAGCGATCTGGCGAAGATGCAGACGACGATCGGAGTTGGTCGTGCGATCGCGGCGCTCGTGGTGGCTCCCGACCTGATGGAACGCAGCGGCACGATCCAATGGATCGACGATCTGTCGAGGCAATTCGACACGCGCGACGAGAACGGGAATCTGGCCGCGCCTTACCCCCGATAGCGGTCGGCGGTCAGAACTCGAGCGCGAGACGGTCGACACCCCGGATCGTCAGCCGATCGCGCCAGGTGATCGATCCGACCGATCGCATGGCCGGAAAGCGGCCCACGAGGGTGCCGACGGCGATCTCGGCCTCGAGTCGGGCCAGGCTCGCGCCGAGGCAGTAGTGAATGCCGCCGGCGAAGGCCAGATGTCGGTTGGCGTTCTCGCGTCGCAGATCCAGTCGATGGGGGTCGGGAAACATCGCCGGGTCGTGGTTGGCGGCTCCGAGCACGGTGGTGACGATGGCACCCGGCTCGACGACGACCGGTCCGTCGGGACCGGCGTAGGTGACCGGGGTCATGGGAACACGAACGGTCTGTTGAACCGGGCCGTCGTACCGCAGGCACTCGTCGACGGCGCGCGGGCCGATGGATGGCTCGGCGTGCCAGAGAGCGAGCTGGTCGGGATGCTTCAACATGGCGTTCACCGAGTTGCCGATCAGGTTGACGGTCGTCTCGTGCCCGGCGATGTAGAGGAGCACGACGAAGGAGATCAACTCTTCCATGGTGAGGGTGTCCCCTTCGTCCTCGACCGCGAGCAGCGCCGAGAGCAGATCGTCGCCGGGATGTCGACGACGATGGTCGATGACACCGATCAGATACGGAATCAGTCCGGCGAAGGCCCGGTCGGCCGCGGCCAGATCGTCCAGCGTCGAGGTGGGTTCGAGTACGAGGGTGATGATCTGGCTCCACTCGCGGAGCTCGTCGGCGCGGTCGACCGGCATGTCGAGAAGATCGGAGATCACCTGGAAGGGGATCGGAAACGCGAGTTCGTCGATCAACTCCATCCCACCCGCCGAGGCCGCCCGGTTCGCGACGTCGTCGACGAGGCTCTGAATTCGGGGACGGAGCCTTTCGATCGCCGTGGGCGTGAAGGCCTTGCTCACCAGTCGGCGCAAGCGGGTGTGATCGGGCGGGTCGAGATTGAGGATCGACTTCGCTCCTTGGCGCGATCGACGACGGTTGCGTTTGGCCTTGGAGAGTTCGTCGATCGGTTCACGACCGTTGGCCTCCACGTCGCGGCTGAAGTCGTTGCTCCGGAGGGTGGTGGCCACGTCCTCGTACCTCGTCAGCACGATGGTGTCGAGCGCCGTGCGGTGCACCGGGTCGTGTTCGCGTAGGGCGTCGTAGAAGGGGTACGGGTCGGCCCGGAACCGGGGGTCGAACGGGTCGAACACCGGTCGAGTCATGCTTCGATCCTGTCCGAAGATGGGTTGCTGGCGCTCATCGGAGCGCGTTGGCGAGAGTGTCGACGATCCGATCGATCTGGGTGTCGGTGATCACGAGCGGAGGACAGAAGGTGTTGGTGTCGGTGCCGACCGCTCGCGTGATGACGCCGAGTTCGAGCATTCGGTCGCGAACCGCCACCGGATCCCGGTCGGGATGCTGCGCCACCGCCCACACGGCACCGTCGCCTCGTACCGACGACACGAGTCCGTCGTCGGCCAGGGCTCGCAGGCCGGCCGACAATCGCGCGCCGACGTGATCGGCCCGTTCGACGAGCGATTCCGACTCCAGGATCCCGATGTTGGTGAGCGCCGCCACGCACGCGGTGGGGTGACCGGAGTAGGTGAATCCGGTGCGGAGGAAGAAGTTGGGATCGGCCTCCAGCGGAGCGCGCACGGCTGGTCCCACGAAGACTCCGCCCAGTGGCACGTATCCGGAGGTGACGGCCTTGGCGAAACTGACGAGGTCGGGGCGCACGCCGAAGCGGTGGGCACCGAACCAGTGGCCGAGTCGTCCGAAGCCGCTGATCACCTCGTCGAAGATCAGGAATGCTTCGTGTCGATCGCAGAGGCGGCGCACTTCGTCGAGGTAGCCGTCCGCCGGTGGGTACACGCCACCGGCACCTTGAACCGGCTCGACGAGCACCGCCGCGATGGTCGACCCGCGCTCGCTCATCAGGCTCGCCAAGGCCTCGGCGTCGTCGGCGGGAACCTGCATCACGTCGGGGACGAGCGGTCCGTAGCCCTCGCGATTGAGGGGGATGCCCTGCGCGCTGGTGCCGCCGTACGTGGTGCCGTGATATCCGCGCTGGCGCGACACGATCAGGGTTCGTTCGGGGTGTCCGGCCTGCACATGGGCGAGACGGGCCAGCTTCATCGCGGTGTCCACGGCCTCCGAGCCGGAACTGGTGTAGAAGACGCGGCTGTCGGGCATGGGTGCGATCGCCACCAAACGTTCGGCGAGCGCATCGGCGGGCGGGTTGGTGAAGGGGTCGAACGTCGAGTAGCCGGCGAGCGTGGAGGCCTGCTCGGCGATCGCCTGCGCCATCTCGCGTCGACCGTGGCCGATGGCGCAGTACCACAGGGCCGCCATGCCGTCGACGTACTCACGACCTTCGGCGTCGAACACCAGGGCGCCCTCGCCCCGGACGAGACTGCGGAACGACTCGCGAGTCGGTTTGGCGAAGGGGTGCAGGAAAGCGCCGGGCATGTGGTCGACGGTAGTGGGTCGTCTCGGGAACCGGGTTGACGACCAGTTTGAGAATGATTATCGTTTACTCAATGCGTCGCCATCGAGTCGCCTCGTCCCCCGTGTTCGTGTCCGCTGTTGCTTCGTTGGTCGCGGCGACCGCGGCCTGTGGGGGAGAGACGCAAAGTCCCGACCGGTCGGGACCGTCGGTGGTGGTGACCCACGAACTTCTGGGGGCGGTGGTTCGCGACCTGGTGGGCGACGCGGCATCGGTGGCTGTCTTGATGCCGAACGGCACCGATCCCCACGATTGGGAACCATCGGCCAAGGACATCGAGGCACTGAACGCGGCCGATCTGGTGGTGGCCAACGGACTCGACCTCGAAGCCGGACTCGTGGAGGCGTTGGAGGGAGCCGAGGTCGCCGGGATTCCCGTCTTCCACGCCACGGATCACCTCGAGGTTCTCGAGGCCGAGGAGCACGGACACTCGCACGATGGCGACAAGGTCGAGGATGAGTCGCACTCGGCGGAAGCCGACGATCACTCCGGTGAGGACGATCACTCCGGTGAGGACGATCACTCCGGTGAGGACGATCACTCCGGTGAGGGAGATGATCACGCCCACGGCGAGGGTGACCCGCATTTCTGGACCGATCCATTGGCCATGGCCGACATCATCGAACCACTGGCCATCGCGCTCGGCGAGGTGGGAGTCGACGTCGCCAACCGTGCCGACGAGTTGGTCGGCGAACTGCGCGAACTCGACGGCGAGGTGACCACCATCCTCGGCGAGATTCGACCCGATCGTCGCCGTCTGGTGACCGGGCACGAATCCCTCGGATGGTTCGCCGCGCATTACGAGTTCGAGTTGGTGGGCGCGGTGATCCCGAGTCTTTCCACCGCGGCCGACGTGAACGCCGCCGACCTCGCCGAGTTGAGGGAGGCGATCGAGGAGACGGGTGTGGAAGTGATCTTCACCGAATCGGGAACACCGAGCTACGTCGTCGAAGCGCTCGCCGACGAAGTCGGTCTGCCGGTGGTCGAACTCGCGACTCATCTCCTGCCCGACGACGGCTCGTATCGGACCTTCATGATCGAACTCGCCAACGACGTCACCACGGGCATCACGGCCTAGTCCAGGTGATGACGTAGATTCGGCGATCGTGAACGACCTCGTCGATCCATTCGTCGAGAACGTGTTCATGCTCCGGTCCCTCGGGATCGGCGTGCTGGTGTCGTTGTGCTGCGCGATCGTCGGCACGTACGTCGTGCTACAGGGCCTTGCCTTCATCGGCGACGCACTGGCCCACGGTGTCCTTCCCGGAGTCGCCATCGCCGTGATCCTCGGACTCCCGGCCGTGGCGGGAGCCGCGGTCGGCGCGGCGGTGATGATCGGCGGCGTCGGGTTGGTGACTCGTCGGTCGCGCCTCTCGGGCGACAGCGCCATCGGGTTGTTGTTCGTGGGTCTGCTGGCCCTCGGTGTTCTGATCGTGTCGGCGGCCGACTCGCTCACCGGAGATCTGGAGGCCATCCTCTTCGGGGAGTTCCTCGGCACGTCGATTGGCGACATCTGGTTCCAGGCGGTCACGACGTTCGTCGTCGCCGCGGTGGCCGCATGGTCGGCCCGACCCTTCCTCTTGCTGTGCCTGGATCCCGATCAGGCGGCGGCGATGGGCTACCGCGTGGCCGTGCACCATCGGGTGATGCTGGTGCTCGTGGCCGCCACCATCGTGGCGTCGTTCCAGACGGTCGGAGCCCTCCTGGTGTTCGGCATGCTGTTGGCGCCGGCCGGCACGGGAGCTCTCGTGACGAGGCGCGTGGGATCGATGATGGTGGTGGCCGCCGTCGTCGGAGTGCTCTCCACCTATCTCGGTTTGTTGGCGTCGTATCACTTCGGTTGGGCGGCCAGTGCCGCCGTGGTGATGATGGCCGTGGGAATCTTCTTCGCGGTGTTGATCGCGAACGGAATCGCCGAGAGGGTTCGTCGATGAGCGCGGTGGTCTCGGCGCGTCGATTGACCGTCGGATACGACGGCCGGGCGGTCCTCGGGGGGATCGACGCCCACGTGACTCCGGGTGCGGCGGTGGCTCTCGTCGGTTCGAACGGATCCGGCAAGTCGACTCTTCTGAAGACCGTGGCCGGACTGGTGGAGCCCGTCGACGGGGTCATCGAGGTTCTGGGGGCGTTACCCGGGCGATGCGGACGCGACGTGGCGTACCTGAGCCAACACCGCACGACCGCACTGGCTCTGCCGTTGCGGGTGATCGACGTCGTGCGCACCGCGCGATTCGATCAGCGGGGCCGATTCGCGCGACGCACCGACGAGGACGATCGATTGGTCGCGGGGGCATTGGAGCGACTCGAGATCGCCGACCTGGCCGAGCGCTCGTACGCCTCGCTGTCGGGAGGGCAGAGGCAACGAGTTCACCTGGCGCAGATCGTCGCTCGACGAGCCGCATTGCTGTTGCTCGACGAGCCCACCGCGTCGCTCGACGCGCCGGGTCGGGCGATCTATCTGGAGGTTCTGCGCGACGAACTGAGGCGCGGCGCGGCGGTGATCACCGCCACCCACGATCTGGGTGAGGCCACCGAGTGCGACCGAATCATGTTGTTGGCGCGACGGGTGGTCGCCGACGGTCCGCCGGCCGATGTTCTGACGCCCGACAATCTGCTCGAGACGTTCGGGTTGGGTCTGACGAAAGTGGGCGACCGACTGGTCGTGACCGAGCACTTGCACGATCACCACGAGGGCGAAGCGCACCCGCACTGATCCGTCGGAGTTCGCGCATCGGCGCGCGAATCAGTGCTCGTCCCAGTGGCCGTCGTGTTCGGCGTGCAAGTGGCCGTCGTGCAGATAATCGAGGTGATCGCCGTGGGGCACGGCCTGATGTCCGCAGTCGGGACCATGGACGTGCGGGTGCTCGGCGTGGGGTAGGCACGCGGGTGCTTCGCACTCGTCCCAGTGGTCGTCGTGACGATGGTGCAGGTGGCCGTCGTGCACGTAATCGACGTGGTCGCCGTGGGCCACGGCCGCATGTCCGCAGTCCGGCCCGTGGACGTGAGGATGAGGGTGAGGGGCGGCCGTGTCGTGTTCCACGGTTCCTCGGTTCTCGCCGGCTTTGGTCGAGTCGCTCACGGTGACATCTTTCCATGTCGGTGCCGATGGTGAGCGGGATCGGTCGGGGTGACGTTCGACCTTCGGTCGCGGGTCGTGGCTCCGGCCCGGCTGGAATGACATGGTGAACCTGATCGACAAATTGCTGGACGCTTCCGTGGTGGGTGGTTTCTCGCGCCTGGGCTACGCGGTGCGGTCGCGTACCGGCGACTGGGAGCCGTTGCGACCGGGCGTGCTGGACGGATCCACCGTGGCCATCACCGGTCCGACCTCCGGGCTCGGATTGGCGGCGAGTGTCGCCCTGCGGCGTCTCGGGGCCTCGCTCGTGTTGATCGGACGCGACGCTGGAAGGTTGGACCGCACCGCGGAGAGTCTGCGCGCGCGTCAGGGCGTGGGTGGGACGATCACCGAACTCGTCGCCGACCTCGGAGATCTGGAAGCCGTGGCCGCGGTCGGTCGACGGATGGTGGCCGAGGGAATCGGGTTGCGGGCCCTGGTGCACAATGCCGGCGCACTCGATCGTGAGCGCGCCGAGTCCCCCCAGGGCTTCGAGCGCACGGTGGCCACTCATGTGCTCGGCCCGCATCTCTTGACCCGGATCGTCGCGTCCCGGACCGCGCGAGCGATCACCGTGTCGTCGGGTGGCATGTACGCGGCGCCCTTGCCCGACCTCTCGCGGGGAGGTTCGCTGGAGATGAAGATCGGCCGTTGGGACGGCACGAAGCAGTACGCCATCGCCAAGCGAGCCCAAGTGACCCTGAACGAGTTGTGGCCGAACGTGGAGCCCGGGACGGTCTTCGCGGCGATGCATCCCGGCTGGGCCGACACGCCCGGTGTCCGAACGTCGATTCCACTGTTCGCCAAGGTGACCGGGCCCGTTCTCCGCACCGCCGAGGAGGGCGCCGACACGGTGGTCTGGCTGGCGGCGACCGATCGCGAGACGTCGACGGGACGATTCTGGTGCGATCGCGAGGAGCGCCCCACGCATCGCTTGCCGAACACCCGTCGCGCCGACAGCCAGGCCGCCCGTTCGGCCCTGTGGGAGTGGTGCGACTCGGTGACCGCGCCCTACGTCTCGTAGGTCGGGAATCGTCCCGCCGCGACGTCCGGGGCGATCTCGTCGGCGAATCGACCGGCTCGTAGTAGCTCGGCCATCCGGCTGAAGGCCGGGCGCGAGTGTCGAAAGAACGCGAGATAGCCCTCGCAGAGATGATTGAGGCCGGGCTCGCCGTCGGGTGTGGCGGCGAAGCGATCCTTCGGGCATCCCCCGTGGCACGCGAAGCGCACGTCGCACTCGCGACACTGGCGCGGGAGAGAGTCGAGCTTGGCCGATCCGAACGCGCTCTGTCGGGGACTGTCGACGAGTTCGACCATGGGTGTCGCGTGAATGTTGCCGAGCAGATGCGCGGGTTCGACGAAATGGTCGCACGAGTACAGGTCGCCGTTGTGCTCGAGGGCGAGTGCTCGTCCGCAGGTGGGGGAATGGACGCACAGGGTGTGCAGGTCGAGGTGAGAACCGAGTGTCACGTCGAAGAGCTGCACGTACACCTCGCCGACGTCGTGTCGAAGCCACTCGTCGAACACCGCGCAGAGAAAACGTCCGTACTGCGGGCCAGTCACCGAGCGGCTGGTGACGAGATTGCCCTCTTGTCGATACAGGATTCGACGTCGGCCCGGCGTCTCGCTCCAGCCGCGTTCGGCCAATTCGATGGTGGCCTCCGTCGCGCGCTCGACGATCGGAATGAACTGGATGTGGCGAGCCCCGAGAGCGTCGCGCAGCCAGCGGTAGGTGACGAGACCGTGCTCGGCGTTGGCCGACGACACCGAGCAGACCGCGTTGCACTCCACGCCGCGCGCGCGAAGCAGGCGCCACGCGCGCTCGACGTCGGCGTGGCTGCCGCGCCCGTCCTTCCACGTGCGGTGGATGTCGTGCAGTTCGGCGGGTCCGTCGATGCTGATGCCGACGAGAAACCGATGCTCGGCGAGGAAAGTCGCCCACTCGTCGTCGAGCAGGGTGCCGTTGGTCTGGATGGTGTGCTCGATCTGCTGACCCGGGCGGCGGTACCGCTCGACCAGTTCGACGAGAAGACGGAAGAAGTCGAGACCCAAGAGTGTCGGCTCGCCGCCCTGCCAGGCGACCGACACCGGTCCGTCCGGGTGGGCGGTGAGCAGTTGCTCGACGTGGGCGACGAGCGTCTCGGTCACCATGCGCGTCGATCGGTTCGGGTAGAGCGCGTCCTTGGACAAAAAGAAGCAGTAGGAGCAGTCGAGGTTGCAGGTGGCTCCGGTGGGCTTGGCGAGAACGTGGAACGGTCGCGTCACGACTGGGGTGAATCCCAGGAGCGGTGCCACAGCAACGGATTGCCGTCGCCGTCGGCGATCTCGCCCGGCCGTTTGCCGCCCAGCCACATGCCGAGATCGAATTGGCGCGCGGGATGGTCGATCACGCCGATTCGGGTGCCGTCGGCGTAGTAGATGACAGTGAGCACCGCCCGCATGGTGGAGGTGTCGTTGGCCGGTGCCGAATGAACCGTCCAGCCCCGGTGAAAGGTGGCGTCACCGGCGGCGAAGGGTCCGTGCGTCGAGCGACGGAAACCGTGGTCGGCGATCACTCGCTCGAAGTGCGCGTGCGAAGCGTCGCCGATCACTTCCTCGCCGAGGTTGCCGTGCCGCCACGATTCGTCGGCGAACACCATGCCGCCGATCTCGTTGGGAACGTCGACGAGCGGCATCCACATGGTGATGGTGTCGGCGGTGTCGAGTGGCCAGTACACCTGGTCCTGGTGCCAGGGAGTGAACCCTCCACCGGGCTCCTTGTAGAGCGACTGATCGTGGTAGAGGCGAACTCCGTCGCAGCCGAGCAACTCGGCGGCCACTCGAGCGAAGCGAGGCGAGAGGGCGAAGTCGGCGACCGCCGGATGGTGCCGGTGCACGTTGCCCGACTGGATGAAGGCCCGCCCGTAGGTGTCGCGCTCGTCGAGGGGTCGACGGTCCCATCGGAGGGCCTCGGTGGCCTCGTCGATGAAGGGTTTGTGCCGTGCGATCTCGTCGGGGGAGGCGAGACCCCTGACGACCGCGTGGCCGTCGCGCCGGAAATCCTCGACGGTGCCCGGTGGCAGGTGGCGACGGTCGTCGAACAGGGACGGCATGTGCTCATTGTGCCACGGTGACCGGTGTCGGCTCGTCGATCGGTCCGCCGATCGGAACGGTGGCGGGCCGGACGGGCAGACTGAGCACGTGGAGTTCACGTGGACCGTCGAGCAGGAGGCGTTGCGCGCCGAGGCGCGCGAGGTGGCCGCCGATGCGGTCCGCCGATTCGGCCGGGCCAACGATTCGTGGATCAATGGTTGGTCGCGCGAGTTCGGCGAGGAACTGGGTCGACGCGGCTGGATCGGACTCACTTGGCCCACCGAGTTCGGTGGTCAGGGCCGTCCGGCCATCGACCGTCTGATCATCGGCGAGGAACTGATCGCGGCCGGCGCGCCGATCGGGTCGATGTGGTTCGCCGATCGTCAGATGGGTCCGACGCTCATCACCTACGGTCGTCCCGATCAGCAGGCCGAGTTCCTGCCCGACATTCTCGCCGGCCGGTCGGTGTGGTGCATCGGCATGAGCGAGCCGAACGCCGGTTCCGATCTGGCTTCGCTGAAAACGTCCGCGGTGCGCGACGGCGACGACTGGGTGATCAACGGCCAGAAGATCTGGACCTCGTTCGGCGAGGTGGCCGACTACTGCTACCTGATCTGTCGAACGTCGTCCGACGGCCCGCCCCATCAGGGGATCAGCGAGATCATCGTCCCGATGGACACGCCGGGCATCGAGGTGCGACCGATCGAGGACATGACCACCAACCGGCACTTCTGCGAGGTCTTCTACACCGACGTGCGCGTGCCGGCGGCCAACCTCGTGGGTGTCGAAGGCAACGCCTTCAAGCAGACCATGCGCCAGCTCGAGCACGAGCGCGGCGGAATCGACCGTCTCGTGTCGAACCGGGCGCTCTACGAGATCGCCCGCACCCGAGCCGACGTCTCCGATCCGCGGGTGCGTCAACGCATCGCCCGCCTCGAGGAGAAGTATCGCATCGGACGAATTCTCGTGATTCGCGAGGTTCTGCACCAGGCGCCGGCGGGTTTCTCCGCGGCGACCAAGTGCTTCTGCACCGAGCACGAGTGGGATGTCGCTCAGTTCGTCGCCGAGACCCTGGGGCCGGAAGCCATGCTGTGGAGTGACGTCACACGGGGCCTTTCGTACGCCCCCGGCTACACCATCATGGGTGGCACGTCGAACGTGATGCGCAACATTCTCGGCGAACGGGTGCTCGGCCTTCCGAAGTAGTCGTTTCGTTCGTCGGCGACGTCGCGAGGGGTACGGTAGGGGAACCGGGTTCGAAGGGGGACGACATGAGTGCCTGGAACTTTGCCGACGTGTACGAGGCCATCGCCGCTCGGATTTGGAACCATCCGTGTCAGATCCAGGGTGAGCGGGTGATCACCTGGGGTGAGTTCGATCGACGCACCAACGCGTTGGCCCGCGACTTCGTGGATGCCGGGCTCGGTCGTCAGAGCAAGGTGGCGGCCTACCTGTACAACGGGCCCGAGTATCTCGAGACCTACATCGCGGCGTTCAAAGGGGCTTTCGCCCCCGTGAACACCAACTATCGCTACGGACCCGAGGAGGTCGCGTATCTCTTCGACAACGCCGACGCCGAGGCGGTGGTGTTCCACGCGTCGTTCGCCGCATTGATCGACGGAGTCCGCGACCGACTCGGCAAGGTGAAGCGGTGGTACGCGGTCGCCGAGCCCGGCCACCCGATTCCGTCGTGGGCCGTCGACTACGACGATGTGGTGGGTCGAACCGAGGCCGGACCGGTGCTCACACCATGGGGACGGTCGCCCGACGATCTGCTGCTGCTCTACACCGGCGGAACCACCGGGATGCCCAAGGGTGTCATGTGGCGACAGGACGATCTCTTCAACGTGCTCGGCTCGGGAGGCAACGCGGTGCTCGGCATTCCGCCGGTGGCCTCCATCGACGAATTGGTGACCCGGATCGATCCGGCCACGCCGGGGTTGGTGCTGCTGTCGGCGTGCCCGTTGATGCACGGCACCGGACAGTTCTCGAGCCTCCTCGCGATGAACGTCGGTGGATCGGTGGTGACGTCACCGTCCCGTAGTTTCGATGTGGACGAGTTGCTGTCGACGATCGAGAGACGGCGGGTGCAAACGTTGATCATCGTGGGACAGGCCTTCGCCGGTCCGATTCTCGAGAACCTCGAGTCGAATCGGGGGCGATACGACCTCTCGAGCCTGATCATGATCTCGTCGTCGGGTGTGATGTGGAGTCAGGAGAACAAGCAGGGCCTGCTGAAGCACATACCCCAGGTGATCCTGTTCGACTCCTTCGGATCGTCCGAAGCGGTCGGCATGGGTGGGTCGGTGAGCATGGCCGGCGCGGCCGTGGAGACCGCGAAGTTCCAGTTGGGTCCGACGTGCGCGGTGTTCACCGAGGAGGGCCGCCGAGTGTCGCCCGGTTCCGGTGAGAGGGGATTGGTCGCGGTGGGAGGATTCATCCCGGTCGGCTACTACGGCGACGAGGCCAAGACCCGGCAGACGTTCCGAACCTTCGAGGGTCAGCGCTGGAGCGTGCCGGGGGACTGGGCCGAGGTGCTGGCCGACGGAACCCTCGTGTTGCTCGGGCGTGGATCGGTGTGCATCAACACCGGCGGCGAAAAGGTGTTCCCCGAGGAGGTCGAGGAGGTGCTGAAGAGGCACGCCTCGGTGCGCGACGCGGTGGCCGTCGGAATTCCCGACGATCGGTTCGGCGAGACGATCTGTGCGGTGGTCGAGGCGGCTCCCGGTTCGACTCCGAGTCTCGACGAATTGAACGCCCACGTGAAGAGTGCTCTCGCTCCGTACAAGGCACCGCGACACCTGGTGGTGATCGACACCATCGGACGGGCACCCAACGGCAAGGTCGACTACAAGCGGTTGAAGGGTGTGGCCCTCGATCGTCTGGGTCGCTCGTGAAGGCGCGATGACGGCGCCGCTCGCAACGCGTCTCGCGGCCGGCGAGACGGTGGTGATGCCGGGTGTGTGGGACGCGTGGTCGGCATTGGTGGCCCGGCGCGCCGGGTTCGACACCGTTTTCGTGTCCGGATACGCCGTTTCGGGAACCCTGCTCGGACGTCCCGACGCCGGACTGCTCGGCCAGACCGAGGTGGCCGACGTGGCGCGTCGGGTGTGCGCCGCGGTTCCCGATGTCGACGTGGTGGTGGACGCCGACACCGGCTACGGCAACGCGATGAACGTGCGCCGCACCGTCGAGTTGTGGGAGGCCGCCGGAGCGGCCGGATTGTTCCTCGAGGATCAGACGTGGCCCAAGCGATGTGGCCACCAACCCAACAAGGACGTCGTGTCCGCGGACGAATGGCTGGCCAAAGTGCGAGCCGCCGTCGAGTCGCGGACGTCGCTCTTCGTCACCGCGCGCACCGATGCCCGTGGTGCGCTCGGACTCGACGAGGCGATCGATCGGGGACGGCGAGCCCGTGACGTCGGAGCCGACGCGGTGTTCGTGGAGGCACCGGCGACGGTGGCCGAACTGGAGACGATCGCACGGGCACTGCCGGATGTTCCCTTGGTGGCCAACATGGCCGAGAAGTCGGCCACGGCTCACCTGTCGGTCGACGATCTCCGCGATCTCGGATTCCGGCTGCTGGTGTCGCCGGTGACGCTGCTCTTGGCGGCAACGGTGGCGGCCGACGAGGCCGCCCGCCACCTGCGCACCACCGGTCGTTCGACGCAGACCCGCGACCGGTTCGACGACTTCGACGGACTGGTGGGGCTGGCCGAGCACCGAGAAGTCGAGGAGCGCTACCGAACCTGATTGGGTAGCCTGACGACGTCTCATCCAGAGCGGTTCGGTTCGCCGAGCCCGGCAACCTGGGCGGAAGCCCCAAGGTGCCTCCCGAGTGATCGGGGATGTGGCCGGCAACGGCAACGAACCTTCCTGGATGCGGCACCGGAACTCGAAAGGGAGATGATGACCGCAGCGACACCGCCCCCCGTCACCGGTGCGTGGCGCATTGGCGACCCGCCCGGGCATCGACGGTTCTTCCGCATCGACCGGAAAGTGGCGCTCGACGTGGGAGCCGTGCTCGACTCCATCGAGATCGCCTACGAGACCTGGGGCACGTTGAACGCCGATGCGTCCAACGCGGTGCTGATGTGCCACGCCTGGACCGGCGACAGCCACGTGGCCGGAGGAGCCGGCGCGGGACATCCGACTCCGGGTTGGTGGGAGACCGCCGTGGGTCCGGGTCGTGCCATCGACACCGATCGCTGGTTCGTGGTGTGCACCAACGTGCTCGGCGGATGTCAGGGTTCCACCGGCCCGGCCTCGCTGCACCCGGAGGATGGTCGTCCGTACGGTTCGCGGTTTCCGGTGGTGACGATCCGCGACATGGTTCGCGCCCAGGCTCGTCTCGCCGACCACCTCGGCATTCGTCGCTGGCACAGCGTCATCGGCGGCTCGATGGGCGGAATGCAGGTGTTGGAGTGGGCGACCACCTTCCCCGACCGTGTCGCGTCGATCGCCCCGATCGCCAGCTGTCTGCAGGCGACGGCGCAGCAGATCGCCTGGGGTTCGATCGGTCGACGCGCGATCACCAGCGATCCGCACTGGCGGGGAGGCGACTACTACGACGCCGAACCCGGTGACGGTCCGAGCGAGGGCTTGGCGATCGCCCGAATGGTCGCCCAGGTGACCTTCCGCAGCGACAACGTCTTCTCCGACCGGTTCGGCCGCGATCTGGCCGATGGGGTGTCGGCCGAGCACGTGACTCCGGAGAGTCGCTTCGAGGTCGAGCGCTATCTCGACTACCACGGCGACAAACTGGTGCGCCGCTTCGATGCCAACAGCTACTTGTCGATCGGGCGGGCCATGGATCTGCACGATCTCGCTCGCGGGCGCGGCGATCTGGAGGCCGCGGTGGCGCGCATCGTGGTGCCGGTCCTCACGATGGGCATCTGGAGCGACATGCTGTATCCGAGTTACCAGCAGATCCAGATTCGCGACATGGTTCGGGCCAACGGTGGTCGGGCCGATTACGTGGAGATCGACTCGCCGCACGGTCACGACTCGTTCCTCATCGATCTCGATCAGGTGGGGCCGGCGCTCGAACGCTTTCTGAACGATCCGGACATCTGACGCCCGGATCGTCAGCCGGGGCCGATGGAGTCGAGGGTGTCGACCGCCCGGCTGGATGCGGGCACCCGCAACAGCAGTCGTAGGGGACCGTCCACCACGAAGTAGGTGCGTCGGCGTGGCGAGTCGGGGCTCTTGGCCAGAACCCGGTAGTCGCCGCCCGGTAGGCGACCGAGAACCCCCCGGGGTCGCATCACCAGGGTGCGGTCGACGACACCGGCGCGCATCTCGACCCAACGACCCTCCGGTTGGTCGTGCTGTCCGAGGCGTTGCACGCGGCACGAGAACCGCCGACCGTCCTTGCTGCACCAGTGCGGTTCGATCCGCGAGGCGATCCACAGCAGCCCGCCGCAGGCGGCCAGACCGAGCACGGTGACGACGACGTCCACCCGTCAAGTATCGCTGTTCGCGTGCGATCGCGGGAGCACCGCGGCGAGAGACTGTGCCGTGCCCGAGATTCTGGAAGTCGAGATGTTCCGTCGGGCGTCGGCGGCAGTCGTGGGACGTCGCATCGTCGAGGTGACCCACGCCGATCCCTTGGTGGTGGCCGACGGGGTGGTCGAGTCGCTGGAGGGCGCCAAGGTTGTCGCGCTCACCCGCCGCGGGAAGGTGATGACGATGGAGTTGGCCGCGCATCGAGGGGCCATTGACGTCCATTTCGGCATGGCGGGGCGGGTGGTGGTGGATGGCGCATCGCCGATCGACGAGTTGGTCTACGCCGCATCGGACGACTCGAAGTGGATCCGGTTCGGCCTGCGCTTCGGTCGTGGGTTCCTGCACGTGTCGGATCCTCGTCGCTTCTCTCGTGTGACGTTGTCGCGTCGTTGGGAAGGACTCGGTCCCGACGCCTTCGACGTCGATCTCGGCGAATGGCGCCGTCGTCTGGCTGGTCGCCGTGGACCGGTGAAGGCGGTCCTGCTGGATCAATCGACCGTGGCGGGCCTCGGCAACATGTTGGTCGACGAGATCCTGTGGCGGGCGGGCGTCTCGCCCCGTCGACCGGTCGTCGACCTCTCGCCGGTCGAGGTGCGTCGACTGCACGGGATCACCGTGCGGACACTCCCGGAACTCCTCGCCAAGGGGGGAAGCCATGCCGGGCGATTGGCGGTCGAGCTCCGGGTGCCCGGCTCGGCCTGCCCGCGCGACGGTGCGGAGTTGACCAGAGCGACGATCGGTGGCCGAACCACCTTCTGGTGTCCGGCCCACCAAACCTGAGCGCTCGCCGGGCGAACCCGGTCGATCGAGCGGGTGGGTTCCCCGGGGGTGGTTCGCTCCGGGGGTGGCAGTGGTGCGGTTCCCCGCGAGAATGGGACCGATGTGGTTCGCCGACCTCGACACCGAGAGCATCTCCGACACCGGTAGCTCGACGACGGTTCTGGTGGTGACCCTCGTGCTGGTGGCCTTCGGCGTCGGTCTGGCGGCGGTGACCGCTTGGTTCTGGCGCGAGACCGCACCGGACCCCGAGGCACTCGGCCCTCTGTCGGTGATGAGTCGCCGTGGCTTCGCGTCGCTCGGACCGATCGAGCGACGACGACTGATGGACGAGGCCCGACCCGGGTTCGTGCCGACGGCGACTCCGCTCGTCGAGCGGGCCGGGACGCAGGTCGACGGTGGGGCCGAGGCCGGCGACGAAGTCGGGCGAGACGACCGGCACGACGACGAGCACGACGACGAGCACGACGCCGAGTACGACGCCGCCGACGTTGCCCGTGACGTCGCGACGACGGACCATGGGTTCGACGATGCGGATCAACCAGACGACGAATCGTTCGACGACTTTTCCGAGGGGTCGGACGGATTCGACGAGTCGAAGACGTCGCGACCCTTCATCGACCCGTTACTGGGACGCTGAGGGTTGGGACGCTGAGGGTTGGGACGCTGAGCCAACGGGCGGGCGTCGTGCCGGTTCGTGGCGACCGGGTTCTCGGCCACGACGTGATCGGAGAGTCGGTGCCGGTGAACCGTGGATCCCGGTCCGCTCCGGTCTACCGTTGTCCCATGGCTGAACTCGACCTCGACGCGATGTTGGCGCGCTTCCGCGAACGGGCGGCGGCGGTGAAGAAGCGCCCTCTTCCACCGGTGGCCGGCGAGGAACGCCAGCATTTCATCGCGCAGGCTCAGACCGATTTCCAGGACTTCGCGATCATCGGCGACGCCACCGCCACCATCGAGGACGGCGTGTTGGTGTTGAGGGTCGATCTGCGCCCCAAGCCGGCTTCGTGAGTTCCGGTCGCGCCGAGGCGCGCGCGATACCACTGATCGTTCTCGCCGTCTTCGCGTGGGGGGTCGGACCGTTGTTCGTCCGGGGCATGGACGTCTCGGGAACCACCACCGCCTTCTATCGAATGTGGCTGGGGGTGCCGGTCATGTATCTGGCGGCCCGGCTGTGGGGCGAGCCGCTGCGCTGGTCGTCGTTGCGGACGTCACTCGTTCCCGGCGTGCTCTTCGGATCCTCGATGATGTTGGGCTTCGAGGCCGTCCGGCAAACATCGGTGGCCGCCGCGACGCTCATCGGTCAGTTGACACCGGCCATGCTCTTGCTCGGCCTCGGCCGTTTCGTCGGTGAACGACCCGACCCGCGGCGGCTCCCGTTCGCGGTCCTGGCGTTCGGTGGTCTCGCGGTGGTGGTGCTGACGGGAGCCGACACCGCCGGGTCGTCGCTGAAAGGTGATCTGTTCGCACTGGTGAACGTGTTGTGCTTCACGGTGTACTTCATCTTGTTGAAGCGCCGACGCAACGCGGGCGTCGACAGTTGGACCTTCCTGTCTGGCGTGTTCCTCGTCGGTGCGATCGTGATCTCCCCGTGGTGCATCGCCACGTCCGACGACATCTGGGCGATGGGCACACACGACTATCTCTTCGTGACGTGCATGGTGTTCGGTCCCGGGGTGGTGGGTCACGGATTGATCACTTGGGCCACGCGCCACGTTCCGGCCACCACCACGTCACTGCTGACTCTGATGAGTCCGGTGGTCTCGGTGGTGGGGGCGTGGCTGATCTACGACCAGACACTCGGCGCGGGAACGGTGGTGGGGGCGATTCTGGTGCTGGGCGGCCTGGCCGGCAGCGTGTGGGACCGTCGCGGCTCGACGGTGCCCGAACCCGTCTGATCGGGACGAGCAGCCGGGGGTGTTGGGCGTCCGGAGGGTCCCGGGTAGATTTGCCCACCTACGCGGACGTGGCTCAGTTGGTAGAGCATCACCTTGCCAAGGTGAGGGTCGCGGGTTCGAATCCCGTCGTCCGCTCCAATCGAATAGACCCGGGGAGCAACCCCGGGTCTATTCGATTTGTCGGGTGTTGTGTCCGGATTCGGGACGAGGAGCCTCGTCGTCGCCACCAGTTCGAGGTTCAGGAGGCGAAGCGGGGGCTCAAGGTTCGAAGGAGGTGGTACGTCTCGTCGAGCGACAACTGTCCGGAGGTCGACGTGTGGGAGGCGGCGTGCGCATAGGTGACGAGCGAGCCGAGCAGAGGGAAGAGACAGCGCGAGGCCGGGCCCCAGGCGCCCATGAGCACCACAGCGACCGCTCGTGATTCTTGGGAGAGTAGCCAGGTGGTGAGGCGTCGGAACTCCACCTCGGAGTTCGCCACGCACGCGATCTTCAGAACGTCACCCTGCAGACGGTCGAATCCGGTCGCGATCGCGTCGAGCTCCTCGGTCTCGAAGGCCCTTTCCATCTGATGCGCCGAAAGAATGATGCTCACGTTCGCCGACCGGGCGCCCGCCACCACCGACGCGGCGATGTTCGACGCCACCTCGACGTCCACGAGGTCGAAATGCTCGATCGATCCGAGGTATGCGGACAAGCGCTCGTCTTCGGTGCCTTTCCAACCGCCACCCTCGTTCCCGTTCCTGATCGTCAGCAACGAAAGTGGTCGATCGTCGTTCGACTTCTCGGGGAGGTCGACAACCGTCTGCTTCTCGAACCGGTCGACCCGCCACTCCACGATGTCGGCTCCGGAACGGCTCAGCGAATCGAGTTCCGTGGAGGTCGGCGGTCGATCCACGGAGACCGCGATCAGGGGGCCGAGCGAGCCCGTGACGAACTCCGCTGAGCGCTTCCCGTCGTTCTCAGCCACGGACGGCACGGTAGCCGACCACCCGGCGGGCGAACATCGCGAGTTTGCCGGGCGCGCCGAGCACCTGACCCGCGGTTTTCCTATCCATGTTGGTCGGGTGCGAGACGGAGTCGTCCGAGAGCGTCGGCGGGTCGCGGTGGACTCCGATTCGCCCCTGGAATTCGGACCCCGTCGGCGGTTGTACGGTCTCGCCATGAGACAGTTGTCGGGACTGGATGCGACGTTCCTCCTCATGGAGTCGTCCACCATGTTCGGGCACGTCTCGGGTCTGGCGCTGTACAGCCGACCCTCGGCCGACTTCGATCCCTATCGCGTGGTTCACGAGCGGTTCGAGGCATTGGCCGGTCGGGTGGAACCACTGCACCAGAGGCTGCTCGAGGTGCCGCTCGGTCTCGATCACCCCTACTGGGTGACCGACGACGACTTCGATCTCGACTACCACGTTCGACATCTGGGTCTGGCGCCCCCGGGCGACGAACGGCAACTGGCCGATCAGGTGGCGCGAATCTTCGGGCGCGCGTTGGATCGCCAACGACCGCTCTGGGAGGTCTACGTCATCGAGGGACTGGCCGACGGACGCTGGGCGCTCATGACCAAGTTTCATCACTCGTCGATCGACGGGGGAGCCGGCGTCGTTCTGCTCAACATGCTGACCGACACCTCGCCCGACGCCGAACCGGATCTGACGCCCGTGCCCATCGAGGCCGAGGAGATCCCGAAGCCGAGCGAACTCATCCAACGTGGTGTCGCCAAGCTCGTCGCCGATCCGGTTCGTGCGTTGCGTCTGCAGTTGCGCGTCGCCCAAGGTGTCGCCGATTCGGTCGGTTTCCGGCCGGCCAGCCAGATCACGCGGCAGGTTCGGCGAACGGTGCGGGCGGTCACGCGACGACCCGACGAGGAGCATCCGACCGCCGAACAGCGCGTGAAACTGCCGCTCACTCCGGCGCCACCGACTCCGTGGAACAAGACGATCACCGCGCATCGTCGTTTCGCGATGCGTTCCGCCTCGCTCGACACGTTGCGGGCGCTGAAGTCGGCCTCCGGTGGCACCGTGAACGACATCGTGATGGCGGTGTGCACCGGAGCATTGCGTTCGTATCTCCTGCGCCACGATGCGCTTCCGGATCGACCTCTGCGGGCGATGGTTCCGGTGTCGTTCCGTACCGGAGAGGAGGAAGTGCCCTGGACCAACATGGTGTCGGGCATCATCGCCGACCTGCCCACCGACCGCGACGACCCTCGCGACCGTGTGGAGGCCTGTCACGAGGCCATGGAGGCGGCCAAACGGCAGTTCGAATTGCTGCCGGCCGACACCATCGCCCAGGGAGCGCAGGCGACGTCGCCGTTGCTCGCCACCGCGGCCGCGCGTCTCGCCTCGCGCCTGCGGTGGGCGGATCGGGCGAATTTGCTGCCCAACAACGTGGTGATCTCGAACGTGCCCGGACCCCGCAGCCCACTCTGGCTGGGAGGCGCCCGCATGGAGAACTACGTCCCGATCTCGATCGTCACCGACGGCATGGGGCTGAACATCACCGTGCACAGTTACCTCGACCGGCTCGATTTCGGTCTGATCGCTTGTCGCGAGCTGGTCCCCGATCTGTGGGCCCTGCTCGACATGCACTTCGACGAGATCGCGCTGCTCTGCGACGTCTACGGAGTGGCGTTCGATCGGTGAGTGGTGGTCGAGTGCTCGAGTCCTTCGTGCGCTCGTGAACGTGACATTTCCTTGACGTGACGCCGCTCGTCGTGGCGGGCGATCCGTCGCTACCGTTGTCGCGTGGACACGAAGGGAGCGAGCCGGGCGGCCTCCCTCGACGGAATCCGTGGAATCGCTCTGGCCTGCCCGATCGTGGTTCACCTCGGGTTGGTCGGCTCCGACCGCGGTCTGTGGCTCTCGATCGGGATGTTCTTCACCCTCTCGGCCTTCCTCGTCACCAGCCTGGCGCTCCGGGAGATAGACGGGTCAGGACGTCTGGCGATCGGCAACTTCTGGATGCGCCGGATCCGACGGTTGCTGCCCGCCTCGTTGCTCGTTCTGGCGCTCATCGTCGTGGTGGCGGTGCTGATGGATTGGCCCGGCATGGCGGCGGTGCGGGGTGACGTTCTCTCGGCCCTCGTGTGGGGCGCGAACTGGGAGCAACTCCATGGTGGCGGATATTGGGACAGTTTCTCGCCCAGCCTCACGCACCACTTCTGGTCGCTGTCGTTCGAGGAACAGGTGTACGTCGTGTTCCCGTTGTTCCTCGGGTTGTTGCTGCTCGTCTCGCGGTCGATCGCGAGGCGTCGGAAGATTCCGTTCGCCGTGGTGCTCGCGGCGGGTTCGGCGTTGCTGGTGGCCGGATCGTGGTTCCTGCTCTGGACCGGTGACGATGCCGTGGCCCTCTATCTCGGCACGTTCACGCGCCTCGGCGAGATCGCCTTCGGCATGTTGGCCGCGTGTGTGAGCCACCTGTTGCCGAGGCGTCGTCTCTCGCGCGTCGGCGCCACCGCCGCGACGTTGGGGGCGATGGCCGTGGCGGCCCCGTTCTGGGTGTTCTCGGCCGGTGACACGGTGGGTGGAGTCAGGTGGGGCATCACCGTCGCCACGCCGGTCACGGCTCTGACCATCGCCCTGTTGTGGCGACACTCCGACAGCATCCCGGCGCGGGTGTTCTCGTGGCGCGTGCCGGCCTGGCTCGGCCGGAGGGCCTACGGGATCTATCTGCTTCACCTGCCGATCATCGAATTCATGGCCCACGGTCTCGACGTCGAACATCTGCCGGCATGGGCGATGGTGGTGGCCGTGGCGGCCACGGTGATCGGTGCCGGCGTGATGTTCCGATGGTTCGAAGAGCCTCTCCGTGTCGGTCGGTTCGTGAGGTCCGGTCGCACGATGCTCGTCTCGATGGCGACGGGAATGGTCGCCATCGCCGCCGCCGCGGTGTTCGTGGTCGCCGATCAGGACGAGGTGTACGCGGTTCCCACCGCCGACCTGCCGCCTTCCGATCTGGTGCTACCTCCGGTCGTCGACGCGGGTTCGTCGACCGACTCCGGGGAGAGTGGTGCCACCAACGGCGACGATTCGGCCACCAGGGGCCTGCGAAAGGTGGCTCTCGTCGTCGGCGACTCGACGGCGTGGGTGACCCATGGCGCCGTGGAAGCCGCACTCGAGCCGGCGGGGTGGCAGACCTTCGTGGTGCACATGGTTGGCTGCCCACTCGGAGGGGACGTGCGCATCAAGACGTCGGTGATGGCGGGGGCGGTCGGCGTGCGCGAACTGGGCGAGGAGGCCGGCTGTGATCGGTGGTGGAACGAACTGCTGGGCGAATGGCAACGCACGGTCCGGCCGTCGCTGATCGTGGTGGTGGGCGGCTACGGACTGGCCTACGAGGTCGACCCCGAGAACGACGATGGCTGGTGTCGTCTCGGAGACGGATCCGGGGCGTGCGAGCCCTGGGCGGCCGATCGATTGGCGGCGACGTCCGAACGCCTGCGGGTCGAGTCTCCGGATGCGGTCGTGGTGTGGACGACACCCGGGCACGTGGACCCCTTCGGTCCGCTCGACATCCCCGTGGCCGCCATCGACGAACTCGACACGCTGATACGCGCCCGGGCGGAGGCCGACGGTGATCCCATGGTCGATCTCGGAGCATGGCTCGACGACAATCTCGACCTCACCGTCGACGGAACCCACATCGGGCCCGAAGGAGTGCGTGTGCTCACGCCGTGGATGGCCGAGAAGTTGTCACCGTTGTTGCCCCCGGGCTGAGATCCCGCCTCCGTCGGAGCGAGGCGCGTGTTCGTGGGTCGACTCGGTCGTCCGGTCAGGGGCGCACGAAGAAGGATCGGTTCCAGTCGCGGTTGTGCTCGCCGTCAACCGTCACGCGCCACTCGTACGATCTGCCGGACGGCAACTGGAGTTGCGGTATCTGAACCGCCACGTTCTGGTCGACGTCGGCACCCGGTCGGGCTCCGTCGGGTCGGCCCACGTCGAGCGCGATCTCGAGCGCGATTGGCGCACCATTCATCATCACGCCACGACCGTCCTCGTCCACCAGTTCGGCGCGGATGACGACGCGAGCAGGTGTCGTGTCCCACGGCACCTTCACGATGAATGCGAGAGCGCTCGCGAACGGTGCGGCACCGACCTGCGACCATCCCGCTCCGGCCATCATCAACTTGCCATCGTGGGCAACCGCGTAATCGGCGAGGATCACCTGCATGTTGACCGGCATCGTCGCGAGGTTACTCGTGTCGGTGTCGGGCTCTCGTCGGGAACCCGAACGTCCCGTCGGTCAGAGTCCGAGATAACCGCCGGCGTCGAGATCATCGGCGGCGGCGAAGGCCCGTCGAACGAGGCTGTCCATAAGCGCCGCACCACGTTCGTTGGCGGTGTCGAGCGTGAGGATGCTCGCGGCGAACGACGTGCAATAGAAGAGGCAACCTTCGGCGTAACTGCCGGTCACGAAATCGGCGTCGCTCCACGGCGAGGGAACGCCGTGGGCGCGCAGTCCGTTGCAGTAGCGCCCGATGAGGTCGTTCTCCTCGGCCAATCGCATCGCGCGCGGCAGATTCGTGCCGAGGAAGTACACGAGGTCGGTGGATCCCGGAACCCGCATCGACAGTTGCCAGTCGATGAGTGTCATCGAACCGTCCGGTCGGAAGAACATGTTGTCGAGGCGGAAGTCGCCGTGGCTGAGCGTGCACGGCCAGTCGCGGTGATCGGCGATCCACTGATCGAGGGTGGGTACGAAGGCCTCGCACCAGCGCAACACCCGTTCGGGGAGGACGTCGGCGTAACGCGCGAGAAAGGTGGGCCATCCGATCGGGAACATGGTGCCGAGCGAGGCGCTCATCGGGTCGCCGAGATCCGGGATCCAGTCGAGCGACGGCAGATCGGGGTGGTCGAACCACGCGCCGTGGAGAGTGGCGGCGGTGTCGATGGCGGTGCGAGCCTGCCCGATCGTCGGACCGGCCACCTGGTCACCCGGTGTGGCCGGTGCCAGATCCTCGAGGACGAGTATCCACGGTTCGGCCTGCGAGTGCAGGCAACGCGGGACCCGGACTCCCTCGAGTCGTGGCGCGATCTCGGTATAGAAGCGATGTTCGCGCTCCCACACGCGCATCATCTGACCGATCATCAGGCCTCCCGGATCGGCCGTCGGCATCTTCACGATCACCGATGGACCGGTGTCGGGGGTGACGCGAGCCAACTGCCCCATGAAGCCCTCGCCGGCACCGATGCGCTGCACCGACACGGACGACACGCGGGCTCCCAGAATGCTCGACACCCACTCGGTGCCTATCTCGTCGACGGACGTCGGAGCGTGCATGCGGTCCCCCCCCGCGGGTTCCCCTCCCGCGATCGTCACCCTAGGACTCCGGGAGCCGACTCGGTGACCGGCGCTACGGTGATCGCGTGGGTTCGGAGGAGGAGTTCGTCGACGAGGTGCAGAGTCTCGTCGGACGGGAGGTCGTTCTTCGCGATTCGACGGCACCCTTCGAGGTCGACTGGACCGGGCGCTTCGGTGGTCCGACACCGGCCGTTCTGCTTCCCCGATCGACCGCCGAGGTCGTGTCGATCGTCTCGGCGGCCCGGCGCCACCGCGTCGCCCTCGTTCCTCAGGGCGGCAACACCGGTCTGGTCGGTGGCGGAGTTCCCGGGGCCGGCGAGGTGGTGGTGAGCCTGCGGCGGTTCACCGAGATCGGGATCATCGATCCGTTGTCGCGCCAAGTGACGGTGGGGGCCGGCGTCACCCTGCAGGAGGTTCACGAGACGGTCGGTCGTTCGGGGCTTCGTTACCCGGTCGACTTCGGAGCCCGGGGTTCGGCGACGATCGGTGGCACGGTGGCCACCAACGCGGGTGGCGTCAACGTCTTGCGTCATGGCATGACGCGACGGCACGTGGTGGGGCTGGAGGCGGTGCTCGGCAACGGCGAGGTGGTGTCGCGGCTCACCGGCTTGGTGAAGGACAACACCGGGTACGACCTCGTCGGACTCCTGTGCGGCAGCGAGGGAACCCTCGCGATCGTCACCAAGGTCCGACTTCAACTCACCCCGCTTCCGTCGTCGCGGGTCGTCCTTCTCGTCGGTTGTTCGTCGGTCGCTGCGGCGATGACTCTGGTGGGTGAACTCGGTGCCATCGATGGAGTGGAAGCGGTCGAGATCATGGAACGATCCGGTGTCGAGCTGGTGGGTCGACTGCGCGACTCGACGGTTCCGATTTCGGCGAACGTTCACCTGTTGGTGGAAGTCGACGGCCGACACGCCGACGAGGTTCGGGCTCTCATCGACAAGCGGGTCGACGAGCGGGTCGACGAGCGGGTCGGCGAGCGGGGCGACGAGCGGGGCGACGAACGGGTCGCCGTGGCGGTCACGGCCGCCCAGTCGGCGTCACTCTGGCGACTACGCGAGGAGCACACGCCCTCGATCCAGGATCGCGCCCGCGAACGCGGTTCGTTCCCGCTGAAGTTCGACGTCACCGTGCCTCTCGGTGCCATCGCCCGATTCGTGGTCGAGGTGCGCCGAGCGGTGGAGGACGCGTGGCCGTCGGCCGAGACCTACCTCTTCGGTCACGCTGCCGACGGCAATCTGCACGTCAACGTGGTCGGGGAGGGGCAGCCCACGGAAGCGATCGAACGACTCGTCACCGGTTCGGTGCTCGAACTGGTGTCGCGAGTCGGGGGATCGATCTCGGCCGAACACGGAATCGGCGTCGCCAAGCGGGAATGGATCGGCCTCGCGCGTTCGGCGGCCGAAATCTCGGCGATGCGAGCGTTGAAGTCGGCGCTCGACCCCGATGGTGTGCTGAATCCTCGGGCGCTGCTTCCCTCGGACTAACTGGTCATTCCGCCGAGGCCCACCAGGCCGCGGGCGAGTTCGATCTCGCCCATGTGGCGCAACCCGTGCTGATACAGCCAGCATTCGACGCCGTCGAGAACGGTGATTCCGGCCTCACCGGCCACTCGCGCGCTGAAGGTGGACGCGATCTGCGGAGGAAAAGGCCGCGTGATCACGACGCGGTCGAGTTCGGACGGATCGAGTCCGGCCAGCCACGACTCCGTCCGTCCGAACACCGTGTTCATGTAGTCGGAGAAGGCGGCGAGATCGCCGATCCGCTGGTGCACCATCTCGTCGACCGTGCGGTGCTTGCCGTGATCGTTCACCGAGGGCTCGACCGCGGCACGCCACTCGTCGTTCCAGACCGGGGTGGTTCCGGTGAGCAACATGAACGACGCGTCGTGCATGTTCACGTAGTGGAAAAGCGAGAACGCGATGGGCAGGACGCCGTCCCGCTCGAAGTGGTTGACGTGAGTGAGATCCATGGTGTCCAGAGCGTCGCGATACAGCGAATGGAGAGCGGCCATTCGGCGTTGCAGGGAGTCGAGGGCCGTGTGGGTGGTCATGGACGAACAGTACCCCGGATGTGGCAGGTGGTCTGCCAGAAGAGTGCTACCTTGCGGAGATGCGCTACGGAAAAGTCGATTTCGATGTGGCCGGGGACTGGGCGACGCGTGCACCCGAGTCCGACGGTCCGATCTACATGGTGAACTTCATGAAGTATCGAGCCGTCGCCGATTACGAGGGAGTGAGGGGTGCCTCCGGAGACGAGGCCACGGTGACCGGTCGCGAGGCCGACGATCTCTACGCACCCTTCGAGGTGCTGAAGACCATCGGTGCCGAGATCGCCTACGTGGGTGACGTCGTGAGCGAGGGGAGTCCCGGGGAGTGGGATCGCATGGCGATCGTGCGCTACGCCTCCCGACGTTCGTTCATCGACATGCAGAACCGGTCCGACTTCAAGCAGAAGCACGTGCACAAGGAGGCCGGAATGGACTACACCATCTGCCTCGGCGCCGTGCCGAGCGGAACCCACGCCGACATCGCTCGTCGCGACTTCGTGACCTTCGACATCAGTTCGTCCGCGCAGGATCTCGGGCCCGGCTCCGACGTCGCGCGGCTCTCGGTGGAGGGCACGGTCCTCGGCGACGGACGGCGCTGGAACGACCTCACGATGACCTGGTCGTCCGACCAGCCCGGCGTGGTGCATCGGTTCGAACGCGGCGGCGATCGGATGGTGGTCGTGACGCGGGCCTCGATCGACCGCATGGGCAAGTTGCTCAGCGAGTGAGCGACGCTCGGGTCAGCGCAGTGGTCGCGTGCCCACGATGCTGGCCCGCTCCATGATGCGGATCTCGGGCCAGTAGTCGCTGCTCGCGTAGTGCTGACAGGCCCGATTGTCCCAGAAGGCGATCGAGTCGTCTTCCCAGTGGAAACGGCACTGGTACTCGAGGTTGTCGCTCTCGTGCCAGAGACGAGCGAGCAGCTCCTCGCTCTCGTCGTGGTCGAGGCCGATGATCCGGTTGGTGAAGATCGGGTTGGCGTAGAGGTGACGTCGTCCGGTTTCGGTATGGCGCGCCACGAGCGGATGCACCACCACCGGGTATTTGGCGCGCATCTCGTCGAACTTGTCGGCCGGCACCTGCCGGGCGAAGCTGCGCAAGAAATCGTGCTCGGCGTCGAGGTTCTCGATGCGCTCGCGCAACGAGGGTTCGAGTCCGTCGTACGCGGCGTACATGTCGCAGAACAGGGTGTCGCCGCCGCTCTCGGGCACCTTGATCGCGTGCAGGATGGCGCCGAGCGAAGGTGTGTCGCGCCACGTGACGTCGAAGTGCCAGGTGTTCTCGTAACCCTTTACGTCGAACGACTTCTCGAATCGGACGAGTTCGGGTTGTCCGGTGTTCGACGGAATGAACGGATGGATCTCGAGTTCGCCGAATCGGCGGGCGAAGCGGACGTGCTGGTCGGGTGAGAGCGGCTGGTTGCGGAAGAAGATCACCTTGAAGGCGTGGAGCGCGGCCCGGATCTCGGCCACGACCTCGTCGGCCAGATCGTCGCGCAGATCGACCCCGGACAGTTCGGCCCCGACGGTGGCGCCGAGTCGCTTCACGTCGAAGTGCTTCCATTCGAGAGCGGCGAGGCGAGCTCGCTCCTCGGCGAGATGCAGGATGGGGCCGATGCGCTGACCCCGGAGGTAAATGTGGTCCTGGGTGATGTGGGCGCCCGGGTCGCGGGTGGCGATGATGTCGGTGTGCGCGGTGGTGCTCATGACGTCCCCTCGGATGACGGTTTCTGACGGACCGTCAGAAACCATACCGCACATGATTCCGCGGGGCCGCCGGTTCGGGCTTCCCGCCGAGTCGGCAGCGGGACTCGCAGGTGAAGCGTCGACCGTGGGGCACAATGGGGCAGTCGATTCTCAGGGGGAGACCATGTCCGATCGCATTCCGACGAGCGTGAAAGAGGCCGGCCAGGTGTTCGTGGATCCGGTGGCCTACGCCGATGAGGACTATTTCCATCGGGCCTGCGCGCTGCTGCGGCGCGAGGATCCGGTGCACTGGGTGGAAGGCGACGGCTTCTACCCGTTCCACGCGATCACGAAGTCGGCCGACATCTTCGACATCGAGGCGCGCAATCAGATCTTCCTGAACGAACCGCGCCCGGTGCTCGGGCGCAAGGAGGACGACGATCGCCGTCGCGAGAACGGCGAGATGTTGCGCACCCTCATCCACGTCGACGACCCGGAGCACCGGAACCTGCGGGGTGTCACCGCGGAGTGGTTCCTGCCCAAGAACCTCGCCAAGCTCGACGGAATGATGGAGGCCTACGCCAAGAAGTACGTCGACAAGATGGCCGGTCTCGGCGGGTCGTGCGACTTCTACAAGGACATCGCGATGATGCTTCCGCTGAACGTCATCCTCTCGATTCTCGGACTTCCCGAGAGCGACTACGGGCGGATGTTGAAACTCACCCAGGAACTCTTCGGGGCGGCCGACGAGGATCTGCAGCGTGGCGACGATCCCGGCGACATCATGGCCGTCGTTCAGGACTTCTTCGCCTACTTCGCCAAACTCACCGAGGATCGACGTTCGAATCCGACCGACGACATGGCGTCGGCCGTGGCCAACGCCCGGATCGACGGCGAGGAGCTCTCGCTCATCCAGACCATCTCGTACTACGTGATCACCGCGACCGCGGGCCACGACACCACGGCGGCCGCCATGGCGGGCGGCCTGCACGCCCTCATCGAGCACCCCGATCAGTTGCGACGCCTGCAGTCTGATCCGGGACTCATGAACACGGCGGTCGACGAGATGATCCGTTGGGTGACTCCGGTGAAGCACTTCATGCGCACGGCTACCGAGGACTACGTGCTGCGCGGAACGACGAT